>Ga0214473_10001830_pt1 | contig 27183 bp, 25 predicted proteins | sample RVTome_7_FD_203509 | JGI IMG/M metagenome (GOLD analysis project Ga0214473, IMG submission 203509) | Soil microbial communities from uranium-contaminated site in the Upper Colorado River Basin, Wyoming, United States - RVT98D197 | ecosystem: Environmental > Terrestrial > Soil > Contaminated >...
TGTCGGAGCTGATCCGCGGCGACATCTATTTCTGGGGGCAGCTCATGGCCGGGGCGCTTCTCGGCTCCGTCCCGGTGGCGCTGGTGTATTCGTTCTTCGTCGAGTACTACGTCACGGGCCTGACCGGTTCCATCAAGGGCTAGCCCGTTCCCGGTCTTCAAGCGCGCGGAACCTTCAAGGATCGCATCGAGCGGATGGCGCAACGGCTGCGGAGGTGTCCCCGCCCTATGACGGGCCCGGCCAGATCACGGCCCTGCTGGCCGCCAATCTCCTGTATGAATTCCTGTGCACGTTGCCCCCGCGCCAGGGGTCCCAGTAACCTTGGCCCTTGCGCTCTATAGGGTGGCTTCTCACGGATGCGGCGAGATCGTCCACACCCTGCAGCATCCGCTCCGACCGGGGGACGAGGTGGAAATCGTGTGTGCCCTGAGCGGGGGGTAGAGATCCTGGCGAGACGGATACGCCTGGGGTGTGGCAGAAGCCGGCGGACTACGTGGCGGCCACCGCAGAGGCCGGCTGGGCCGGATCCGGCTGCAGGACGTAGAGGGTTCTCGGGTTCACCTTTCCGTTGACGGGTGCCTCCGGAAGGCGCATCTCGTACGTCACGGGTCGCCGGTGGTCGGCGAGCTGCAACTCATGGTGGTACACCTTGTTGAACCGCCAGAGCATCCTGACGAAGTTCGTCTGCCCCTTGGCCAGCAGCTTTGCCGCGAGAACGGAGGTCTTTCTCAGGGCAGCGATGCCGAGATGCTTCATGTTCAGCACCTGCTGGGTCCTCACCAATTCCTGGTAGAACCTCTCCAGCGGGAGTTTTGTGGGCAGCACCGCGTGCTGGATGTCGAAGAGGCGGTAGTCCCGGGTGATGAACTTCCGCGACTCGGTGAAGAAGGTCTCGGTGCCCGGGTAGGGCGTGTTCACGCTGATGTTGACGATCTCGGGGATGGAGAGGGCCCACTCCCGGATGAGGCGGAACCGCTGCTCGTCCCAGTCCGGGTCCGCGATGATGTTGACCGCCACCGCGATGCCCAGGGAACGGGCGAACTCGAGGGCCTCGAAGTTCTTGGAGATGGACACCCGCTTCCGGTGAAGCTTCAGGCCCTCCTCGTCGATGGCCTCTAAACCCAGGAACATGTACTCGAGACCCAGGCGCTTCCAGTACTGGAAGACCTCTTTGTTCCGAAGCAACACGTCCCCCCGGGTTTCCAGGTAGTAGCGCTTCTTGATCCCCCGCCGCTCGATTTCCCTGGCGATCGCGAAACCATGGTCGGCCTGGATGAAGGCCACGTCGTCCACGATGAAGATGCCCGGCTCCTGGATGGTCTGCAGCTCGTCCACGACCGCCTCGGGGCTCCGCTTGCGGTAGCTCCGGCCGTAGAAGGTCCACGCGCTGCAAAAGACGCAGTCCCAGGGGCAGCCTCGCGTGAACTCGATGGAGGCCGCGGGGTCGAGGACCCCGATGAAGTACTTCCAGCGCTTCTGCAGCAGGTCGTGGGCGGGGACCAACCTGTCCAGGTCGTCCACCTTCTTGGGTGGTGGCCCCTCCCCGTCGAGCGTCACCACGCCGGGGAGCGTATGGAGACTCTTCCGGTCATGGGCCGCTGCCAAGAGGAGCAGCGAGGTGATCTCCTCGCCCTCGCCCTTGACCGCGCAATCTATGGCGCCTGCGGCGTGTTCGAGGATCTCCCGGGCGGTGAAGGAGGCGCTGTGGCCCCCCACGAAGAAGAAGCAGTGGGGCAGCCGTTCCCTGGTGGCCCTGGCGAGATCAACGACCTCGGGAATGTTGGCGAGGTAGTTCAAGCCGAAGCAGATCGCCTCGGGTTTCCAATCGTCCAGGAGTCTGAAGTACTCCCGGTGGGTGAAGACCTGCAGGTCGAGGATTCGCACGTCGTGGCCGGCGGCGCGGGCTGCCGCGGCCACCAATTCGACGCCCAGCGGCTCCAGCCGGAGGTAGATTTCCGTGTACATGAGACCACTCGGGTGACAGCAGAGGACCTTCATATGTCATCTCCTCAGGTACCCCCGGGCACCTGCGGCGGTTCGGATTGGAGGTCAAGTGGACAAGGGAGGACCGGTTTTCTTGGCAGCGGTGCAGCGTAGCGAGTCGCTGTGCTTGCCTCCAGCCACCACGTTGTCAGCGGGGTTGGCCTCGCCGGGTATGTGAATATGACAAATTGCCCCGCAGAAATCCAGTATTTTCCTCATCCGCAGATTCCTCAGAGCCAGAGGCGAACGAATCTATTTATCCGCAGATTACGCAGATTACGCAGATTTCCTTGGGGATAAAACAAGGCGTCTATGTTCGAGAGAGCGACAACCGAAGTTCAGCAGGAGCCCCACCGAGTGGCCGGTGGCCTTCAGATAGTTGATCACCTGGGACTCTTCGATGCCCGTGAGTTGACCCAGCGCTTTGACCTCTACGATGATTGAATCGAAGCACACGAAGTCTGCACGATACGAAGTGGACAACTTCTCCCCCTTGTAGAAGACGGGTAACTCCACTTCGGCCCGGAATGGAATCCCCTGCTTGGTCAATTCCCGCGCAAAGGCTACCTGATAGACGGCCTCCAGGAATCCCGTCCCAAGTTCTCGGTGAACTTCCATTGCTGCGCCGATGATGGCGAACGTCCTCGGGTCTCTTGCCATCCTTTTCCGTCCGTGCGAATCTGCGTAATCTGCGTAATCTGCGGATGATATGGAGGTCTGGTCACTTCCCTTGCAACACGTGGGCGGGGATGCGGATGGAGCCCTCCATCAGGCGGCGCGCCGTGCGGTAGACCACGACCTTCTCGGCGCGCCCCCCGTGGACGGAGGCCGCGATGGGCAGGACGCCCGAGGGGTGACCCAGCCGGATGTCCGCGGCGGGGTCGGCGGCGGCGGGACCCACGGCCTCGTGCGCCACGGTTCCCGGGATCCGGGCCGCCACGGCCAGGCACATGGCCGCCGTGAGGGCAAAGGCGCGATGGGCCTTCCCCATGGACATGACCCGGGCACAGATGTCCGTGGACGTCGCCGGGACTTCCGTGCCCGAGAGGTCCCGGTAGAGGACCGGCGGGCACACCACGGCGATCTTGGGGACGGCCGGGCTCTTCCGGCTGGCCTCTTGGGTAGTGCCGGCCAGTCCGATGCGCACGGCGACGGTCGCCCGGATCTGTTCCAGGCGCGTCGTCAGAGCCGTGTTCCGATCAATGGCCTCCGGATGCTCCGTCCCTTGAAGACCGAGGTCCGCAGCCCGAACGAAGACCATGGGATTCGTGGCGTCCACGACGGAGACCATGAGGCCGCCGATACCCGGGATCTCCAGGACGTCCTTGACCGTGCCTGTCGGCAGCAGCTTCCCGGTCACCGCACCGCCGGGATCCAGGAACTCCAGGACGATCCTGGCGCCGGTCCCGGAGACGCCCTGGAGGACGAAGTCCCCCTCGACGGCGGCCTGTCCATCCCGCACCGGGACCCGGGCAACGATGATCTTGCGGGTATTGGTGTTGTGGATGCGCACCGTGCCCCCGCCTTCCCGGGGCACCAGGACCAGCCCCTCGTCAATGGCGTACGGCCCCACGGCCGAGGAGATGTTCCCGCAGTTCCCGGTGTAATCCACCAGGGCATCGGTCACGCTCACCTGTCCGAAGGTGTAATTGACGTCGGCGTCGGGTCGCCCGGGAGGCGCGATGATCGCGACCTTGCTGAGGGAGGAGATCCCGCCGCCCATTCCGTCCAGTTGGCGGCCGTAGCTGTCGGGGCTGCCCATGGCCGCCAGGATGATCCGATCCCGGACCGCCGGATCGGACGGCAGATCGGCTTCCCGAAAGAAGATCGCGCGGCTCGTGCCCCCGCGCATGAACACTGCCGGAATTCTCAACTGAACCATAAAGACTCTTTCTTATCCGCAGATTACGCAGATTCACAGAGATTCTCTTTAAAATCTTTTCCGGAATGAAATCTGCGGAATCTGCGAAATCTGTGGATTCCTAGAAGGTTCCCCCCCGGGGTCTCGCGGACCGGGCGTAGTCCGCCAAGCAGGCGAGGGAGGAGTCGATCGACAGCACACGCATTCGGGGGTGCGTGGCCGATGCGGCCGGCAGGAGCCGGGACGGCAGTCCGGCCGGGCTAGGCCTTGGATCGTCGCGGTCGCGGGGGGCGGATGATCTCGGGCGGCCCGCCGTAGCGGGTGTGGTACACCCACGCCTCCCCCCGCAGCCGGCTCGCCATGCTGGACATCTGCCAGAGGGCGACGCTGGCCTCGATCTGCCCTTTCTCGGCCGTGGCGTGATATGCCCCCGCTGCCCGCCGGTAGGCCGCCGTCAGCAGCACCAGGTGGTTTCCCAGGGTCTCCCGGGTCGGGTGCAGCATGAGGTCGTCGGAGATCAGGAGGAGGATGTGCTGTTCGTATTTGATGTTGGCGGCAGGTCCGTTCGGGAAGACGCGCGCGTGAATCCCATCCAGCAGTTCGATGTTGTTGGGGATCAAGGGATCCCGAGCCAGCATCCACTGGTACAGGGTCGGGATATCCTCCACCGTCTGCGCGGGTGGTGGAAGGGGCGCTTCGAACTTGACGAGGGAGTGGACGCCCGTCCAGACGGGGCGCTTGGGCAGATCGTCGGTCGTTCCCCGGGGGGCGGGGGTGGCACCGGCGGGATTCGGTGGCGCAAGCGGCTGCGCCCCGGCCGGGGTAAGCGCCGGACCGTTTGCGGGATCCACGGTCGTGGAGCGAGGCAGGGTGTTGGCGGACGCCGCAGCCGAGGCGGCCGCAACGGGACGGGGGGCCGGCAGGGCGGCAGAGGCTTCCGGGGGAACACGGACCACCGGTCCGGTGTTCGGATCCTCCACCTGCATCTTGCGAAGCAGGTAGACATCCGTGGGGATTCGGGCGCCCCGGAGATGGGCCCGCAGATCCGCGGAGCCTTCCGGTCGGATCACCAGGAAGCAGGAGGGACAGAACGTCGCCTCGGCCGCGATCTTCCTTTCGCAGGCCGGGCACTTCCGAACCTTACTGTCTCCCTGCCCCCCGAACAGCCTCAACGCCATGCGTGCCTCGATAGACCTCCTGGGACGCGATAGGCTTTGCGAAAGATATCATCGAACATCCGGCCCCGTCAAATCAAGACTGACCCCGGGCGGCAGTCTGCTCCAGGGCGGCGACTCGCTTGCGGAGCGCCTTCTCCGTTTCCCAGCGCTCGGTGTCGTCGCGCAGGATGGCAAAGATCCCCTCGACGCGTCCACCCGCGTCCTTCAAGAGCCCCACCGTAAAGGCGACGGAGATGCGGGTGCCGTCCTTGCGGATGGCGGGGACGCGGAGCAGGCTCGTCCCGTACCGGGTCTCGCCGGTCTGCATCACGTGGTGGTACCCGTCCCAGTGTCGCTTCCGCTGGGCCTCCGGAATGATGAGGTCCAGGCTCTGCGCCAGGGCCTCGGCCGCGGAGTAGCCGAACAGCCGCTCCGCCGCACCATTCCACAGCGTGATCTTCCCCGAGAGATCCGCCGCGATGATGGCATCGGCAGCCTCGCGAACGATGCGTCCATCCAGTGACATGGGCCTCCCCATCCCGGCGGGCCTTTCCCTATGCCCTGCCGCACCCTGATCATCCCATGGTGGAGACGCGCTCCGGGCGGATCCGGTAGATCACCCGGACCTCGCCCGGCCGGCGATTCGGGTAGCGATCCTGGCCGAGATACTTCTTGGACAGCGAGTCAATGTGGGCGTCGGCGCCGGCCTCGGTAATCTCCTCGACCCGGCCGCGGATTGCCACGTGCCGGTACGGATTCTCCGGATCCAGGATGCTCAGGGCCACCCGCCCGTTGCGCCGCATGTTCCGGTCCTTGACGCGCCCCTTGGCGGAATTGACCCGGAGGTGCGTTCCGTCGAAGTCGAACCACACGGGAGTGACCTGGGGGCTGCCATCGGCCATGACGGTCGCCAGGCTGGCGAAGGCCTTCTTGGTCAGCAGGTCTCGAAATTGCTGAGGAATGATCGCGGCCATGAGTGTCTCCTTTGCTGTGGGCCCCGAGGACGTCCGCCGTCCCGTGACCGGGTCAGAGCACCTGCACGATGAGCCCGGTCTCACCCAGGACTTTGGCCACGCGGTCGCACTCCGCCGGGCTCCCCCGATAGACCTCGGCCATCCCCTGGGTGTGGACGCGCCACGCCAGTTCCTCCGCCAGCGGCCGGGTCATTCCCGGGACCGCCTTCAGGAGCTGGGTGATCACGTCTTCGAAGCTGTGACATTCGCAGTTGAACAGGAAGACCTTGCTGCCCTCGCCGCGTCCCGTCCCGAGATCCGCGACCTCTTCGGGAGCTATCTGCTCCACGGGCGTCGCCTGGGACCGCGCGGGCCCTCCGGCGTCCCTCCGCGTCGCAACTGGCGGAATCATTGGATGACCCATGCTGCTAGCTTTCAGCGGTCAGCCATCAGCGGCCAGCTTCAGATGCATGCGGAGTTCCCCCCCCGAATCAACCCACCGATCCATGGGCGCGGGAACCTGATGGCTGAGGGCTGACTGGCTGACTGCTGACCGCTCCGTGGAAATGTATCCCCTTGATGTACGATGCGCAAGAGCCCAACGTCGTTGATCCTGCCTCCGGATGTGGCTATCAGCGCACCGGTGGCGCCGGACAGCGCCGGTCGAGGGCCCGACCGGCCATATCTCCGACGGTGCTGAAGATGTCTGTGGGGTGCGTTGCGGCGTACGCGTGGATCGCCTGGCGCACCTCCTCCAACGTCAGACCTGGGCTCACCCGGATGCACTCCATCAGCTGGAGGGCCTCCCGCTCCCGCATGGATAGCTCTTTGCCGGCGGGGCCCCGTGCCTCGACCGCCTCCGCAATCTGCTCCCACGCGCGGAGGATCCCGGTCACCAGCAGGGTCTGCGTCTCCGGCGATGTGGTGAGCCAGTCCTCGGCGCGGTAGAAGATGCGGGTCGTCTGGGCTGTGACGGCAACCGCGCTGAAAATTATCACGAGGCTTGTCCCGACGAGACATCGGGAAGCATGGGAGCGCACGGCGGTTTCACCTTCGCCGGTATGGTATCATGCCGGGACGCGGATCGCTCGTCGGGACGAATCCCGGGGCCCGCGACCGGAGGATCGCATGGGACAGAGTGGTATGCGCTGGCCGCGTCGGGAAAATTTCGTCCAGGTCGGCAATCTCCGTCTCCACTACGCCGCCTGGGGACCGAAGAACGCGCCTCCAGTTTTGCTCCTGCACGGGGGCGCTGCCAACACCCACTGGTGGGACTGGGTGGCCCCGGAGCTTGCCGGCAGCTTCCGCGTCCTGGCCCTGGATTTTCCGGGCCACGGCCAGAGCATGTGGCCGCGGCCCCCGCGGTACCGCATGCAGGACTTCGTGGCGGCCGTGGTCGGCTTCGGGAAGTCGCTGGGGATCCGCCGCCTCGATCTCGTAGGGCATTCCATGGGTGGAAAGGTCGGGATGCTCGTGGCGGCCGGGCACGCACGACTCGTGAACCACCTGGTGATCGTGGATGCCACACCGGAGGTCTCGGCTGACGGGTTGGCGGAGATGCGGCAAATCGGGACCCGCCCGCTGCGGCTCTTCCCAGCCCGGCAGGTGGCCGCCCGGGCCTTCCGGCTGATCCCGCGGGAGACCGTCGCCGCGCCGGGCCGTCTCCGGGCGCTGGCCACGCGATCCGTGTGGCACCGGGGGCGCGGCCGGTGGAGCATCGGACCCGACCGCGAATTCTTCGGTCGTGTGGTTCCGCAGGTGGCCTGGCCCGTCCTTCCCAGGATCCGCTGCCCCGCCCTCATCCTGCGGGCGGAGCGGAGCAGTATTCTGCCGCGCCAGACGGCGGCCAGGATGCGCGAGGCGATACCCCACGCCTCGCTCCTGGAGGTCCCGGACACCTGCCATCACCTGACCCTGGAACGCCCGCGCTGGGTGGCGGGGGAGATCCGGCGGTTCCTGAGCAGCCGTCCCCCGACCTGATGAATGCTTGCCACTCACGGTGGGTGGGGATCAAGCAGGGGAGCGAAGGGGCAACAGACGCCGGCCCGGGGGATCGGTGGATCAATGGTTGAGCCCGACAGTGACGAGGGCGCCTTCCCGCGCGAGTTCGCAGGCGATCCGGGAGCCGCGCTCGGCGATCGATTCCTGGACCGCGGCACCGATGGCGTCCAGGAAGCTGTCGGAATGGTCCGGATCGTGATGGAACAGGATGAGCTGCTTCACACCTGCGTCGATGGCCAGATCCAGGACGTCCGTCCACGCGGAGTGTCCCCAGCCGCGGCGGCGCTCCAGTTCCTCCGGCGTGTACTGGGAATCGTGGATGAGCAGGTCGGCGTCCGCGAAGAAACGGATGAACCGCTCCAATTCGTGGGCGGCGGCGCCACCGCCGGCCTTCCACCCCAGGGGAAGTTCGTTGTCGGTGGCATAGATCACGCGTTTGCCCTCGTGGCGCAGGCAGTATAGCAGGGACCGGCCCGGGTGAAGGGAGGAGAGGGCCTCGAACTGGACGCCACCCAACTCGATCGTCCCCTCGTCGATCTCCTGGAAAGAGAGATGGGCCCCGAACTGCTCCAGGCCCACGGGAAAATAGACGGAGGCCATCTGGCCGCCCAGGGTCTGGACCAGCCCGGCCGTGGGCTGGGCGGGGCCTACGAGGGTGAACGCGTTCCCCGTCGCATATGCCGGCTCGAAAAAGGGCAGTCCCTGGATGTGATCCCAATGAAAATGCGTGAAGAGGAGGTACCCGTGGATCGGGGTCTCGGCGCCCCGCAGGGCCCGGCCCAGCTCCCGGAGGCCCGTGCCCCCATCCCAGATGAAAATGTCGTCCACCCCGGAGACGCGGACTTCGATGCAGGGGGTGTTGCCCCCGTACCCCACGGCCTCGCGAGAAGCGGTGGGGATCGAGCCACGGACGCCCCAGAACCGGACCGAGATCTTCCGGGCCAGAAGATCCTGGACGGTGCCGAGCAGCCGCTCGGGCGTGAAGGGCTTCTCCAGGAAGGTGGTGGCGCCGACCTCGCGGGCGATCCGCTTGTCGGTTTCGTAGCGCTTGGCGGAGAGGATGACGATGGGTCCGTGAAAGGCTTTGGGCCCGGTGCGAAGCTGGCGGCACAGGCTCAGCCCGTCCGTGCCGGGCATCATGATGTCCAGAAGGATCAGTGCCGGGCGGTTCAAGGCGACCGCGGACGGCAGCGCCCCGCCCTCCTGCAGGCAGACGGTCCGGTAGCCGGCTTGCTCCAGCACGTCCTTGCAGATCTCGAGGATGAGCTGGTCGTCATCCACCAGCAGGATCGTGTCGCTCACCTCGCCCCTCAACCGTCAAGGCCGCCGGGCATCCCAGTCACCTCTCCTCTGCCGCCCCGGGCGGGCACCGCTTGGCCCCCTTCATAGCTCGCAGGTTTGCCGGTGTCAAGGAAAGCTTCGGAAAACCGTCGGAGAAGGATGGGATGTGGCAGGCGCGTGCGGGAAACGGAGGTCACGGGCGAGCCCCCCGGTTCAGCCGGTGTCCCGGAGCCAGGCGCGAGGTTCCTTCACAGACGGGCCACGGCACGTGTCGCGGCGCTCGGCAGGTGATCACGTGGAGCGGATCTCCTGACGCATGAAGCAGCCGTAGCAGATGGCGAAACAGATCAGCGTGATGGCCACCAGCGATACCAGATGCGGCGCCACGATCAAGGCACTCTGCCCGAGGGGCAGCGGGTTCTGGAAGCGGCTGAGGGACAGCCGCTCCATGGGGCCCATCAGGACGAGCGAGCGGGTCGTCTTCCGCATCGGGTCCAGCATCGTGCCCGTGGCATCGCTGTACAGCGTGATGGGCGAGAGGCTGGCCACGATCTCGCGCGTGCGCTCGTGCCGGATCAGGGCGGTCGGGTCCGACGAGGCGCCCGGGGAAATGGGCGAGATCACGTCCGCCGCCAGGCTCGCCCCCAGCGCCATGAAGAAGGCCAGGAAGATCCACAGGGCGAGGGCGGCCAGGGCCGAGGTGGCCATGCTGCGAAACAGGACCGAGAAGAGGATCGAGACTCCCAGCCAGAATCCGATGTACAGGACGCTGACCACCAGGTACACCGCCAGCCGGCCGACCTCTTCCCACCCGGGCACGACCCCCAGCACCCAGAGCCCCATCCCCGAGATGAGCAGCACGATGGCCACCAGCATCTGGGTGATCACCGTAAGACCCGCCAGGAACTTTCCATTGATCACGGCATCGCGGTGAATGGGCTGGGAGAGCAGCTTGCTCAGGGTCCGGGCGGCCCGTTCCCGGCTGATGGCGTCAAACCCCAGGATCATCCCGATCAGGGGGCCGAAGAAGGCGATGAACTGGACCAGCGAGAACAGGGCCCCGGTAGAGGTGAAGAGCAGCAGGAACACGAGGGAGGGCTTGGCGAATCCTTCCAGCTCCCTCCGCAAGCCGCTCCCGACCATGAAGGAGGTGACCAGGCTGACCATCAGGATCACCGTCAGGAGCAAGATGAACCGGGTGCTGCTGAAGTGATCCTCCAGCTCCTTCCGATACACTGCCAACAGTCCGTGCACGTTCTTGCCTCCAGTTTTCGGTTCTAAGCCGTCCAATTAACCGCGTTCGGTTGTTCGGTCGGTCGGGGGTTCGGTTGTTCCCGATCCCTGATGCCGAGAACGACCGAACCATCGAACTGCCGACCTCGCCCCGGGCCGCTTGGCGGAGCGGGGACGGTCGAACGCTCTTGTAGTTAAGCAGCTGGCACCCCTTCGCGGAAATACCGCATGTAGATCTCTTCCAGGGTGTACTGTGCCTGGTCCACGCCCAGCTTCCGCTTGGCCAGCTCGTCCATGGGGCCGATTCCGACCAGGCTGCCCTGCAACATGATGCCCACCCGATCGCTGATCCGCTGGACCTGGTCGAGCTGGTGCGAGGAGAAGAACACCGTGATCCCCCGTTCGCGGCTCAGGCCGCGAATCATCTCCAGCATCTTCTGGGTCCCGTCGGGGTCGAGGCCCATAGTCGGCTCGTCCAGGAAGACCACCTGGGGGTCTTTCAGCAGGACCTCGGCGATCCCCAGGCGCTGGCGCATGCCCCGTGAATAGGCACCCACCCGCTTCATGCCCTCGGCCAGGAGCCCGACCCGATCCAGGGCCTCCTCGATCTTCCCGGCCAGGGTGCCATCCTGGATCCCGTTGAGACGAGCCACGTAGCGCAGGTTCTGGATGGCCGTCATGTCGTCGTAGAAGCCGACGTTTTCCGGCAGGTATCCCACCACGCGCTTGACCTGCAGCGGTTCGCGGGTGGGATCGAAGCCGCAGACCCGGGCCGAGCCTGCCGTTGGCTCGCTCAGGCCGAGGAGCATCAGGAACGTGGTGGTCTTCCCGGCGCCGTTGGGTCCCAGGAAGCCGAAGATCTCCCCCCGCCCGACCTGGAGATTCAGCCGATTCACGGCGATCTGACTACCGTACCGTTTGGTGAGTTCATGCGTATCGATGATCGTTTCCATGGCTTCCTCCCCCCTCATCCCTGCCTTCTCCCCCCGGCGGGGGGAGAAGGGGAGGTTGAGGGGGCGTTAGCGGCGGCGGTTCCCCGGGCTCACCGGCGGCCCAGCCAGATGAACAGGCCGCCCATCCCGCCAATCGCCAGGGCGATCAGGCCCACGCCGATCCAGCCCCACGCCGTGGGGGCTTTGACGGTGACCCGCATCTCGACCGTCTTGCTCGATTTCTCGCCGTCCGCCATGAGACCGACGGAGTAGTCCCCCACCAGGGACGTTGCCGCGGGGGTGATGCTGGCCTCGACCTGCTTGATGGCGCCCGGCTCCAGGGCCTCGATCTTCTCGGGCTTGAATTCGACCTTCCAGTTCTCGGGCTTGAAGGACGAGAGGCTGATGTTTCGGTTGACGGCCGACCCGGTATTCTTGATCAGCAGCGAAACCGTCGTCGGATTGCCGGTGACGGCCTCGGCCGACAGGATGCCGGTGGGGGTCGCCGCATCCAGCTTGTAGATGCCCGTCAGGACCACCTTGAGCGGCACCTCGGCCTTGGAATCACCCGCGGTCACCCGGACCAGGAGCGGGTACTCGCCGGCCGTGGCCTCCCGCAGGGGGGTGACCTGGACGGCCACCGTCTGGCTGGAGCCGCCCCGGATCCGGAGGCTGCTGATCTGCTTCGCCTCGTAGCCGGGCTTGAAGTTCACCTCCCACTTCTCCGGGGCCAGGGCCACCAGATTGAAGGTGCGGTCGTTGTCGCTCTTGTTGGCCAGGTCCAGCGAGAACTCGAAGGTCGCGTCGGTCTGCCCCCGCAGGACGGGGTAGGAGGTGGTGATCTGGATGTCCTCGGCGCCCAGGCGACTCCGCTCGCGCGTCGTCACCGAGATCGTATGCATCGCCGTGAGTTTCCCGTCGGCGGTGGTTCCCTCGATGCCGAACTCGTAGGTCCCAGCCGGGACCCCCTTCTCCGGCTCGGCGCTGAAGGTGAGTGTCCGGGTCTTCCCGTCGGGGACGGACACGCCCATGACCGTGAAGCTGCCGCCCCTGAGGGAGACTTTCCAGCCCTTGGGAACGGGCGTGAACTTGAGCGCGATGGTCTCGTCCCGCCTGCCCTTGTTCTCCACGGTCAGCTCCATGCGCACCGTCTCTCCCAGGGGGACGGCGACGCCGGAGAAATCGGTGTACACCGCGATCCCGCGCTCGGGCCGGTCATCCCGCTTGGCCGACTCCTGCGCGGCGCCGATAGCCGCGGGTGCAGCGAGGGCGAGCACCACCGCCAGGACCCCTCCGAGCAGGGCGCGCGCGTCGGGCCCCCAGAATCCCAATCGATCTCGACTGCCCAACATGGTTCGTCCTCCTGCGATCACGAGTGAACTTCGAGCGGAGACCGGGGGATGAACTCCCGGTCCCCAGGGTTACATCAATCCTCGGGCGGGGCCGGCGCGTTGACGCCGGCGGGGCGCTGGGCCTGCGCAATGGCCACGTGCACGACCTGCCCCGCGTCCCAGGTGCGGCCGAGGGCCACAGGCGCGACGTACAACGCCCGCGTCAGACCCCTGGTTGCTTGCACACGCACCTCGGGAAGCAGCTTTCCGGGATTCCTCCCGTCGCGACCGAACTGAATTTGCGAGAAAACCGGCCCCTTATTGAATGCCAAAGACCGCCAACTGTCAAGTCATCCGATGTGTGAATGATGTTGACAGGGCGCTCACGCGTGCCTTAGCCTTACGCCTCTCTTGCGCACGACGGGGAACGGGTGCGGGTGACGCCGCACGGCTGGCTGGACATCCGGCTCGCCTGAGCGCAGAAGGGACTCGAATTTATCCGCAGATTTCGCAGATTTATTACGGCACAGAACCAGGATGTCAGGAGAACGATCGAGGGAAACAGAATGGAATCTGAACACCTCAGGGAGCAGGTCTTGTATTCTCCGGTCTGGAGATAAAAGGGTGGGATGTTTCTTGGCGTCCTTGGCGTCTTGGCGGTTCAATCTTCTTCTGAGGACGGGAGATGCGTGATCCTCGAGCCGGGCGCGTCGCGGGATTCGGCACGTCGGTCTTCACGGAGATGAGCCGGCTGGCGGTCGAGCACAAGGCCGTCAACCTGGGGCAGGGCTTTCCGGATTTTCCGGGGCCGGATTTCGTGAAGGAGGCGGCCATCCAGGCCATCCGCGCTGACCTGAACCAGTATGCGGTGAGTCATGGAACCCCCCGCCTCCGGCGGTCCATCGCCGAAACGTGGAAGCGTGCATACGGCCGGGAGATCGATCCCGAGACAGAGGTGAGCGTCGCCAGCGGCGCCACCGAGCTGATCCTGGACGCCATCCTCGGCCTGGTCAACCCCGGGGATGAGGTGATCGTCTTCGAGCCCTTCTACGACAGCTATCTGCCCGACGTGCTCATGGCTGGTGGCGTCCCGCGCTTCATCACGCTGGAGGCACCCGACTGGCACTTCGATCGCCAGCGGCTCGCCCACCTGTTCGGTCCGAAGACCAAGCTGCTCCTGATCAACACACCCCACAATCCCACCGGGAAGATGTTCAGCCGGGAGGAGCTGGGATTCATCGGCTCCCTGTGCCGGGAGCACGATGTCATCGTCCTCACCGACGAGGTGTATGACCAGATCCGGTTCAACGGGGTGGACCACGTGCCCATCGCCACCCTGCCCGGGATGTGGGAGCGCACCCTCACCATCAACAGCACCGGCAAGACGTTCAGCATGACCGGCTGGAAGGTCGGATACGCCGTGGGGCCGCCGCCGCTCACCCAGGCGGTCCGGGCCACCCACCAGTTCGTGACCTTTTCGACATCCACGCCCTTCCAAGAGGCCATGGCCACCGCCATGGAGACGGCTGCTCAGACCGGGTACTATGAGCAGCTTCGGCGGGAATACACCACTCGCCGCGACCACCTGGCTGCGGCCCTGGCCGAGGCTGGCCTGAAAACGCTCCCCGTTCAGGGGGCGTATTTCCTGCTGGCAGACGTTCGAGGCATGGGGTTTCCGGACGATGTCAGCTTCTGCCGGTATCTCACGAGCGAGATCGGCGTGGCCGCCATTCCCCCCTCTGCCTTTTACGCCGATCCGGTCCGGGCTCCCCTCCTGGCCCGCTTCTGCTTCGCCAAGAGGGAGGAAACACTCCGCGCCGCCGCCGACCGCCTGCAACGCCTCCGCTCGACCCGAAGGAGTTGAGCCTTTCCGCTGGCTCCTCCGCTGCATCCAAACACCGACCATCACGCTGCCAGTATCTGACACCAAGCGCCCGGTACAGGCGAGTGAGGCCAGGAAGATTGCGATCCAGGCAGGCCTGGAGCGGGAAAACCGCGACGCGGTGATCCGTAGGAGACACGACTTCTTCTTGACACGGGGAAGCGGGTCAGGCAGTCATCTTCCGTCCGATCCGCCCGCCCGCAGGGGAAAGATCCCGCGGCGTCCGGGGGCTGGAAGGAAGGGGGGCTGACATGAAGGACATCACGATCGCCTGTCCCGCCTGCGGGCATGCGGAGGCTGTCCGGGAGGATGACGTCCCTGCCGGACCGATTGACGTTGACTGCCCCCAGTGCCAGGGAACGTTCACATTCACGAGGGCAACTGTGGCCGCTCTACCGACTCCCGGCAACTCGACGGGGCCGCCAGCGCCGCCGCGAATGGAAGCGCCCGCGCCGAAGCCGGCGGCGGGACGCCCTGTCCCGGCTCCGCAGGCAAAGATGCCTCCGCGCCCGAGACGCCATCGAAGGGCATGGCCGATTGTCGCCGCCGTGGTGTGCGGTCTCATGGTGCTGGGCGGGGCCTGGATGTACATGTTCAAGCTCACGCCGATCGTCGCGGAGAAACTCCTGATCGTCGCCCTCTTCTCGAAGGTACCACCGGTGCAACGGGCGGCGATCCAGGCGCTGCGGGACTATCCGACGAAACACGCGGCCATCGCCCTCGTACTCTTCATCAACCTCAAGAACCTGCAGGAGGTGGAGGACCCCAAGAAGCCGTGGACTCCGGAGGAGAAGGCGCAGAAACGGCAGGAGCGCGTGCGGGATCTCAAACTGGCAGAGCGGGCCACCGAGACCTTGTGCCTGCTCACGGGACAGAGCTTCGGGACGTATTTCACGCTGGAGAAGTACGGTCATTCGTGGGGCAGCCTCAGCGAGGAGAGGTGGCCGACCGTCTTGTGGCAGATTGACACCTGGGCGGTGCAAGCCTTCGGGCCTGGGGGCCTGCCGATGCTTCCCGGGTCCTTCGGGGCCCCGCCGCAGCCTCCGGATGCCCCAGGGGGAGGACAGGCGCGATGAAGCGGGCGGCGTTCTGGGTGGTGTTCCTTGTCGTGGCCGCGGGTGCGTTGGTGTATATCTGGCGGGCCAGGGACCCGTTGCGGAACCACCCGTATCTGCTCCCCCTCTGGGTCAACTACAACGTCCGGCTGATGGCCCACCCGCACCCCTCGGTGGCCCACGACGCGTGGCTGGAGGTGTGGAACCTCTACTTCACGAAGTGGGCGGTCTTCGAGACGTTTCCCAAGCACCTCGCCAACACAGAGCCGATCAGCTTCCTCATCGAGCGCGAGTCGTTCCCCACCGGCGGCCCCAACGCCCCGGCGATGGACGGCTTTTTCGCGCGCAACAAGCCCGTGTATTACCGGACGGACCGGGTCTACTGCCGGACGGTGAGCGAGGCGCTCATGGCCATCATGTACCGGGAGAAGAAATGGACCGTGGACTACCAGGGGGACTGGCAGACCTGGTGGCAGGAGAACGGGAAGTACTATCGCTGACTCGCGCGATCCCTCTTCCTGGGGGTCGTTCTCCTGTGGGTCGCGCTTCGATGAGTTGCTCTTGCGCCGGATAGCAAATTACCAAAGCCTGACCCCAATGCTGATGACCCCAATGCTGACCCCAATGCGGTGTTGGGAGAGGGGGGATTAGGGGAGGGCGGAGGCGATGTCGCGGCGGCCGTGGGCGTCCAGGAAGTCCCGGACCTCGGGCAGGCGGGGGATGCCGCGGCGGCCGCCCAGGTGCCGGCACTTCATGGCGGCCACGGCATTGGCAAAGGTGAGGACAAAGTCCAGCGGCCAGCCGCGCAGCTCACCGAAGGCGCAGGCGCCGTGAAAGACGTCGCCGGCGCCGTTGGTATCCACCGTCTCCACCCGGAATCCTGGGACCCGAACCCACTGACCCTGCTCCAGCCCCAGTGCCCCCTCGCCGGCTACGGTGGCGGCGACCCGGGACGGCCCGCGATCCGCCAGGTCCCGGAGGCCGTCTTCCAGCGTGGCATGTCCCGTGATCGCCCGAACGAATCCAGGGTTACAGACCAGGAGATCCACGAGCGGCCAGACCCTCTCGATCCCCTCCACGATCCGCTCCCCGTCCATGGTCACCCGCATCCCCGCCTCGCGAGCCCACCGGACCGCCTGCAAGGCCGCGGCCGCGTCGATCCCATCCACGTGCAGCAAACGCCCCGCAGTCAGTGCCGCCCGATCCAGCTCCTCGGCGCGGATGGCATACGCTGGGGGCCGCCGGTAGAACAGGGTGCGCGTGCCGGAGGACCGGTCGGCCACGACCAGGCTCACGTGTCCCGGGCTGCCCGGGGCGCGCAAAACGTGACGCACGTCAATGCCCTCCCGGGCGAGGCTTCGGAGGGAGACCCGGGACCAGAAATCCGTCCCGAACTTCCCAATGTACCGGGTGCGGAGGCCCAGCCGGGCGCAGGCGGCCAGGGCGGTGGCGACCACGCCGCCACCCTGGACGTCGAATTCCAGGAGCGGCGCCTTCGTATCGGGCTCCGGGTACCCGTCGGTGACGCCAATGAGGTCGAGGGCATTGACGCCGAAGCCGACGACGTCGAACGGCGGCGCGTCACGAACGGCCGTGGTCATGACTTGATGGCCCCAGCCGTCATGCCCTGGACGACGTATCGCTGGAGGAAGATGAACGCGACGACCAGGGGGGCGCTGGCGAGGACCGAGAAGGCCATCATCGTGTTCCACTCGGTCACGAACTCGGCCAACAGGCTATAGATGGCGATCGTGATGACCCGTTTCCCCCAGGATTCGATGAGGACCACGGCGAAGAGGAACTCGTTCCAGGCCAAGAGGAACGTGTAGAGGCCCGCCCCCAGCAGCGCCGGGAACGACAGGGGCAGGAGCGTTCGAACGATGGCCCCGAGCCGCGAGCATCCATCAACCATGGCCGCCTCTTCCATCTCCCTGGGAATCTGGGCGAAGTAGCTCCGCAGCATCAGGATGCAGAAGGGCAGCGTGAAGGTGGTGTACACCACGACGAGCGCGGTGAGCGTGTCGTAGAGCCCCAACCTCACCACCAGGCGAAAGTAGGGGATGCACAGGAGGACCAGGGGGAACATCTGGGTAATGATCAGGAACATGATCACGGCCCGCTGGCCCTTGAAACGGAAGCGGGCCAGCGCGTACGCGGCCAGCGCCCCCACGACGAGGGAGAAGGCGGTCACCACCAGGGCGATGAAGTAGCTGTTGGCAAAGGTGCGGAGATACCGTGCGCTCCCCAGGACCTTCAGGTAGGGCTCCAGCGTGAAAATGGTCGGGATCCACTGGGGCGGGATCTTCATCACCTCCACGTTGGGCCGCACCGACACCGTCAGCATCCAGGCCGCAGGGAAGAGCATGATCCCCGTCGCCACGAACAGGATGCCGTAAATCGCGGCATGGGCCGTGCGCCGGCGGGCGCGCAACCCCCAGTTCTCGCGTGCCATGCTAGACGATCTCCCGCACCGCGCGCCGGACGTAGACGACGCTGAGGCCAAAGAGAATCAGGAACATGATGACGGCCTCGGCCGAGGCGTAACCGAACTTCAGCTTCTGGAAGGCGTCGAAGTAGATGACTGTCGGCAGCACCTGGGAGGAGTTGACCGGGCCGCCCCCGGTCATGACGTACACCGGGTCGAAGGCGCGGAAGGTCCAGATGAAGTCCAGGAGCACGATGGTGAGGATGATGCCGCGCAGGCTCGGGATCGTGATGTACCAGAACTTCTTCCAGGTGGTGGTTCCGTCGATGTCGGCCGCCTCGTAGATGTCCTCCGGGATTGCCTGCAACCCCGCCAAGAGCATGACCATGAAAAACGGGAAGGCCCGCCAGATGTTCATGGCCGTGACCGAGGGGAGCGCCGTCTGCGGGCTGCCCAGCCAGGTGATGGTGGCGTTCGGGTCCAGCAGGCCGACGGTCGTGAGAAGGCCGTTCAGCACGCCGAACGGGCTCAGCATGAGGACCCAGATCATGCCGGCCACGGTCGGGGCGAACAGCCATGGGATGATGAGCAGCCCCCGGAAGAGGTTGCGGATCCGCACGTTGATCTTGGTGTGAAGCAAGAGGGCCAGCCCCATCCCGATGAGGAGGTGGAAGACGACGCTCCCTACCGTGAACAGAACCGTCTGCCAGAGGACCTGCCAGAAGAGCGGGGTCTGGAGGAGTTCGGCATAGTTGGCCAGCCCGACCCAGGTCTCTTTCCGGAGGTTGATCTCGTAGAAGCTCATCCGGATGACCTGCCCCAGGGGATATACCATGAGCAGGCCGAGAAGGAGCAGCGCCGGGCCAAGGAAACTGTAGGCCTGGATTTCGTGGCGGAACCGCTGTCGCAACATATTGGGCACTGAACGCCGAGCCGCCCCGCTCCGAAAGGAGCGGGGCGGCTCAAAGTGGGCAAGTCAGGTTCGCCGTGTCTTCGCTACTTGGTCAGGATCTTGTTCCACTCTGCCGCCGCGTCGTCCAGGGCCTGCCTGGCGTTCTTCTTGCCCTGGACCACGTTCTGGACCTCGGTGGTCATGATCTTGTTCATCTGGACGGCATTGGGCATTCCCAGGAATGGCGACTTGGCGTTCGGCTGCTGCATCTGCTGCACGAAGGCCTGGGCCAGCTTGTTCTCCTTGAAGAACGGCTTCTCGGCCACGTCTTTCCGGCCCGGGAAATCGCCCGTACCCTTCGACCACATCTCGTTGCCCACCGGGCCCGAGATCCAACGCAGGAACTTCCAGGCGGCCTCTTTGTTCTGGGCCTGGGTCGTCACCGTGTTCAGGGCGCCGCGCACCACGGTCCCGGTCGTCAGGCCCTTGGGAAGTGGGGCGGTGTCGTACTTCAAATCCTTGTTCAGGTTCCGCTGGATGGCGACCCCCCAGGGCCCCTCAAACATCATGGCGATGTTGCCCGCGCCGAAGTTGGCCCGCTTCTCCTTCTCGCCATTGGACAGGACGCCGGGCACCGCCACCCTGTGGACGTTGATCAGGTCCACGTACCACTGGATGGCCTTCACGCCGGCCGGGCTGTTGAAGGCGGCCTTGTTGGCCTTCGTATCGAGGATGTCGCCGCCGGCCTGCAGGATCAGCGGGTAGATGTCATAGGTCATGTTGGTCGGCGGCTCGATCTGCAAGGTCGCCGTCGTGGCGAAGATCTTCTTCTCCGGGTTGGTCACTTTCTTGGCGATCTGCACGTACTCGTCCCAGGTCTTGGGCGGCCCAGGGATCCCGGCGTTCTTGAAGATCTCAGTGTTCCAGTAGAGCGCCACGCAGCCCGAGTGGAGCGGCAGGTAGTACTGCTTCCCCCGCCACTTCTGCTGAAAGGCCTCCGAGATGTTGCCCATGAACTCCTTGGGCTCCTTGGCGAGCCAGGCATCCAGCGGCTCCAGCATCCCCAGGTCCGCGAACTCCGCCACCCAGTCCACCTGGACCATCAGGATGTCCGCCAGCTTCTGGGCCTGGAAGAGTGTGATGGCCTTGTCGTGGAATCCCTGGAACGGGTTGTCCACCAGGGTGAGCGTGATGTCCGGGTGCTCCTTCTCAAAGGCGGCCTTGAGGTCGTTCATCAGCTTCTCGCCGACTTCTGTCGTCTTCCACTGGAACCAGCGTACCTCGGCCTTGGCGGCCAAGGACCCTGCCGGCGCTAGCACCACCATCACCGCGGCGGCCAGCACGATTGCGGACAGCCTATGCACGGGTCGTCTCATCGATGGACTCCTTTCTCCCGCTTCCGGGCCTCGTCTTGTCCCTTCTTCGGGGCTGAACTGCGGCGAATTATCCGCGCGGGCCGCGGCCAGTGTCAAGCCGGAACGGGCTCCGCTACCCCTCCAACGCCTTCGCGAGTCCTGCGGGGGCCGGGACAGCGATCACCGGCGCCTGCGCGAGCCTGGCGACGAGTTGTTTCGTGCTCCCCACGTTCAGCCGTTCAAACATCTCCCTGAACATCTCTTCCAGGGATGCGCCGATGGCCTCCTGGATCTCAGCGGGAAGGTCCCAGAAACGCGCCTTCAGGGAGGCCCAGGCCTTCTTCCGGGTGGTGTACAGGAATTGGGCGTCGGTCTGGCCCGGCTTGCGTTCCGCTCCGTGCTGCGTGAAGACGTAGGTGTGGATCTCGTCCTTGATCGCCTGGGGCAGGCGCGGATGATCGAAGATCAGGTTGGTAAAGCCCAGGGCCAGGTGGATCTCGACCGTCTCGTTCTCGGGAAAGCGATCGAAGAGTTCCAGCGGAAGGGTCGAAGCCCCGTGCTGCACCGCGCCCGAGAGGCCGAACTCCTCACGGGCCACCCGCGAGATGGCGGCGAGGGTGTTGAAATCCACCTGGACCTCCGCCAGCCGACCGTCCGGCAGCACCACGCCGCCGTGATGCGTGCCGGAGTTGACGCTGACCTTGCTGATCCCCGCACCGTCACCTGACAGGGCGGGCCGGTAGGTGGCCATGAAGGCCCGCAATTCGTCCGGGGTGGTGTTGTGGGCCCCCACCTCGCCGATCTCCGCCCCGACGGAGATGGTGACGCCGGGCGGCTCCATCTCCCGGATGATACGGGTGAATTGGGCGGTGAGTTCCGCGTTCAGCCGTTGTTGGTCCACCAGCGTCGGCAGCGAGAGGTCCACCACGGTCGAGGCATCCACGTCGATGTTGAAGAAGCCCGCGGCGATTTCCTCGCGGATCAGTCCGCTGAGCCGGCCGATCTCGGCCGCCGGGTCCCGGGTGTGGGCACCGGGATTGACCTGGACGTGGTCGCCTTGAAGGAAGATCGGCCCCCGGTGTCCCTCGCGCATGGCCGCGGCCAGCACGGCCGCCGCGTACTCCGCGGGTCGCTGAGCGGCGAAGACCATCTCGGTCGGTGCCTGCTCGAAGATGAGAAGGTCCGCGTCCAGCTTCGCCGCGGCGCGGAAGGCCGCCCGGCAGGTCTGATAGCTCCAGCCGCGAAGGTTCAGCGCCGGCACCGTCCGACCCCACCATACTCCCCGGCCCCTGGCCGCGTACAGCCCGTGAATGGAGGCGGGCACCAGGCCAGCCGCGCGGGCGGCCTCGCGGATTGCCCAGATCGCCGCCTGGCGCACGCTGGACTCGCCCAGCGCCGTGCCGCGGGCCCAGCGGTCCAGCATCTCGGCCGGCACCCGGGTGGCATCCGGCAGCGCCGGCGTGGGCCCGCGCGAAAGACCCAAGGCCCGGAGGTCGGCGGCCAACTCCGGCAATGATACTGATTCCATCGGGTGAACTCCTCCGTCCGGTGGTCGGGAAGCGTGCGGTGCAGGACGATGGGGGAACCGCGAGGGGAAGAATCTAGCACCTGGGTCCGGCCAAGGAAAGAACATTTCGGGACCGGGTATCGGGGCGGGATGAGGGCGGAAAGGCCAGCGGCCCGCCTGGTTGGGGCTGTCTCTATCCGAATCGGACTGGAAAGTGGATGGGGCGTTGTGCCCTGGTTGGGACAGGTATGTTATGGCCGTTGTGATGATGGGACATCCCGGCTATACTAAATCGCAAAGGAACGGGAGGAATCGGATGAGGCTGGGTGCCAAGCTGACGCTCTGGCTGTTGATCCCGCTGCTCCTCGTGTTGAGCGTGTTCGCGGGGGTGACCCTCCGGCGGGAGCGGCTGGTCCATTACCGCGAGGTGAGTGAAGAGGCCGAGCGGGTGGCCAACACCCTGGCCGTCTCGGTGACCGATGCCTTGCGACGCCAGAAGCCGGAGGATGTCCGCCGCATCGCCGAGGCATCCGGGCTGGATCCCGCTCGTTTCGGTCTCGTGGTCTATGACCCCCAGGGGCGGCCCATTTTCGCCTCGGGGTTGGCCGCCAATACAGGGGCCGTCGGCCGCCAGGAGCTTAGCGCGCTCTCCACCCTCCCCCGGGGATTTGGCCAGGAGGAGCAACAGGGCGGGGTGCCGGTGCAAAGCCACCTCATCGCCCTGACCACGGGCGGTGAGCTGCTGGGCGGCCTGAAGGTCTCCATGCGCCTGCAGGAGATCCAGGAAGTCCTCGACCGGGAGCGCAACCACTTCCTGGGCCTCCTGGCCGTGGTGTCCATCGTGCTGGTGTTGCTCGTGTCCGTGGTCATCCGGCGGACCGTGAGCCTTCCCCTCCACGGACTCATGGGGCGGATCGCCGCCCTGGGGCGCGGCCTGGTGCCGGGGGATGTCGCCGCCACGGGACGGGACGAGGTGGCCCAGCTCACGCGGGAATTCAATCTCCTGGCGCGCAACCTGGAGGAGGCGCGCCGCCGGCTGCTCGAAGAGAGCGAGCATGCGCGGAGCGTCATCCAGAATATCACCGACGGCATCATCGGGGTGGACCGGACGTGCCGGATCCGGACCTGGAACCGGGCCATGGTCGAGCGGTACGGGATCACCGAATCCGAGGTGCTGGGCCGCGCTCTGTTCGAGGCGTTCCCCGCCCTGGAACGGGAAGGGTTCCGGGGCGAGCTGGAACGGCTGCTGTCCGGGGAGCGGAAGGAATTCTTCCTGCGCAACTTCGAGCATGAGACGCTGCGCCGCGGCCGGGTGACCCAGAACATCCGGGGCAGCGTCCTGCCGGGCCCCACGGGTGAGGTGGATGGGGCCGTCCTGGCGATCGAGGACGTGACCGAGCGGGTGGCGCTGGAGCGGGAGATGCAGCAGGCGGAGAAGCTGGTGGTGGTGGGCCAGCTCGCCGCCGGGATCGCCCATCAGATCGGCACGCCGCTGAACGTCATCTCGGGTTCCGCGGAGTACCTGATGATGGAGTGGGGGACCGACCGGCCCCGGCCCCACGAGCTGGAGATCATCGTCGCCCAGACCGACCGCATCACGACGCTCATCCAGCAGCTCCTGAACTTCGCCCGTCCCGCCCGGATGACGATGCAGCCGGTGAAGCTGAACGACCTCCTGCGGGAGGTGGTGGGCCTCACCGAGCACCAGATCGCCAAGGAGCGGATCATGGTCCGGACGGAGCTGCAGCCGGATCTCCCCGCCATCCAGGGCGACCCCAACCAGTTGGAGCAGGCCTTCCTCAACATCGTCATCAACGCCTGGCACGCCATGCCGGCGGGCGGCACGCTCAGCTTGCGGACGCGCAGCACGTCCGCGGCGCACCGCCCCCGCCGCGCCGGCCCTCGGATACCGATGGGTGTGGAGGTGACCATCGCCGACACCGGGATCGGGATCCCGGCGGAACAGCTCCCCCGGATCTTTGATCCGTTCTTCAGCACCAAGGGGGTCGGCAAGGGCACGGGACTCGGGCTGGCCATCACCCGACGCATTTTGGAAGATCATCGCGGCACCATTGGGGTATCCAGCGAGATCGGACGCGGCACAACCTTTACCATCTGGCTGCCCGCCGAGGGAGCGCACGCATGACGACGCGAGGGCGAATTCTCATCGTGGACGACGAGGAGCAGATGCGGGACCTGCTGGTGAAGGTCCTGGACAAGAACGGGTACCAGGTCAGCGCCGCCGGGGACGGGGAACAGGCCCTGGCGCTCCTGGAGAAGGAGCCCGTGGACCTGGTGGTGACCGACGTGCGAATGCCGGGCATCGGCGGCCTGGAGGCCCTGAAGGCCATCAAGGAGTTGAACCCGGAGATCGTGGTCATCATCATGACGGCCTTTGGCTCCATCGACCAGGCGGTCCAGGCGGTCAAGGAGGGGGCCTACGATTACATCAACAAGCCCTTCAAGATCGACGAGATGCTCCTGACCATCGAGAAATCGCTGGAGGAGCGCCGGCTGCGCCACGAGGTCACCACGCTCCGGAAGGAGCTGCGCACCCGCTACCACTTCGAGAGCATCATCGGGAAGAGCCGGGCCATGCAGGAAGTCTTCAGCCTCATCGAGCAGGTGGGGGGCAGCCGCAGCACCGTGATGATCTACGGTAAGAGCGGGACCGGGAAGGAGCTGGTGGCCAAGGCGATCCACTACAACAGCCAGCGGGCCTCCAAGTCCTTCGTCGCCGTCAACTGCGCCGCCATCCCCTCGGAGCTCCTGGAGTCCGAGCTCTTCGGCCACGAGAAGGGGGCCTTCACCGGGGCCATCGCCACCAAGGTGGGGAAGTTCGAGCTGGCCACGGGGGGGAGCCTGTTCCTGGACGAGGTGGGCTCCATGCGCCTGGACCTCCAGGCGAAGATCCTCCGGGCCCTGCAGGAGCGGGAGATCGAGCGGGTGGGGGGGACCCGGATCATCAAGATCGACGTCCGGGTCATCGCCGCCACCAACCGGGACCTGAAGAAGGCCGTGGAGGAGGACACCTTCCGGGAGGACCTGTACTACCGCCTGAACGTGGTCCCCGTCACGCTGCCGGACCTCAAGGACCGGCAGGAGGACATCCCGCTGCTGGCGAATCACTTCATGCAGAAGTTCGCCCAGGAATCCAACCCCGCCATCCGCGAGATCTCCAGGGAGGCGATGGGCATCCTGCTGAGCTACCCGTGGCCCGGCAACGTCCGCGAGCTGGAGAACGTCATCGAACGGGCCGTGACCCTGGGGCACGGGCCGGCCATCCAACCGAGCGATCTCCCACCGCCCCTCGCGGGCGGCGCCGGTCCGGTGGAAAAGGCGCTCGTGCAGGGGGCCACCCTGGAGGACCTGGAGCGCGATTACATCAAGGCGGTGCTGCGCCAGACCAAGGGGCATCAGATCCGGGCGGCCGCCATCCTGGGCATCGATCGGCGGACCCTCTACCGCAAGATTCGCCGGTACAACATCCGGCCGACGCAGGAGTAGGCCCAATGGCGAATGCGGAATTCGGATTGCGGAATACGGGATGGCGGCGTGAGGCGTCTGGAACCACCGAACATCCGAACTACCGAACCACCGAACGCCTTCTCCGACAGGCCTGCCCCTTCAGCCCCACCCTGTGACAGAGCGTCCCATCCGTGATAGTCAGTCTCCAAGGAGCGCCCCCCCGTTTCCCATTCGCGACCCGCCAGGGCGTCCTTCCTATCTGCTGCAACTTCCTGGATTTGCGGAGAAAGCGGTCCAGGTTTGTCAGGATTGTCCGAACGCAATCAGATCGAAGCGAATTGGTATGGCCTTTGCTCCACGACCGTGCGAATCCCGGACGGCGTCGCGTTTCGAAAGGTCAGGGGCGATCACGCCTGGCCGGGAACGCATCAATGGGACGACACATGATCCGTCTGTTTCACCATCCAGAGGTCACACGCTCTGAGCCCCTTCCGGCGGAGTCCCTCCAGGCGGAGCCCGCCGTGGAGTTTCGCGACTGGTGTTCACCGGAGTTCCTGTCGGGTCTGGCCACCGACTCCAGGATCGGGGCCTTTAGCCGGTACGCGCCGCAGGCGGCGGCGCGGCAGTTGGCTGCGCTCCCGAGGGTCGCCAGCCTGCCATACGGCCGGGTCCTGGTCGCGCACGCCGGCTGCCGCCTCGTGGCCTTCCTCACCTTCCACCCGCCCGAAGCGGAGAGTCGGTGGGCGGCGCTCCCGGCCGGCCAGATTTTCGAACTGGGTGGGATCGAAGTTGCCCGCGGGATGCGGGGCCGTGGCCTCGCCAGGCGCCTGATGGATCTGGCGTTCTCCTCGTCCGAGTTCGACGCCGTCATCGTGTACGCCGAGGCGCTGACGTGGTGCTGGGACCTCGAGGGGAGCAGTCTCGGCCGAGAGGCGTACCGCGAGATGATGCTCCGCCTGTTCGGGGCGTACGGCTTCGCATCGTATGCCACCGACGAGCCGAACATCGAATACGATCGGGCGAGCATCTTGCTGGCGCGCATCGGCCCCAGGGCGCCCATGACTCTCCTGCAGCAGTTCCAGGCGATGCTCATCCAGAAGCCTGCGTGAGGTTTCGATCCCCGAATCGGGGAAGGAGGAGTTGGCATGCTACCCCTCAGGCGAATCCTGGCTCCGACGGATTTTTCCGAGCACTCGAACCACGCCCTTCGCTCCGCGGCGGAGATGGCATGCCAGTTCGGGGCGAAGCTCTTCCTGCTCCACGTGGTGTCAAACGAGGCGCTGGAGAGTATCTCGAAGGCCCACGTGCCGACGTACCCCGTGGACAGGGTGTACGAGGACCTGACCCAGGAGATCCGCGAGCAATACCTCACACACGTTCCGCCGAAGATCCGGAAGGCCCTGGAGACCGAGATCCTCGTCTTGCCCGGCGTGCCCTTCCTGGAGATCATTCGTGTCGCCCGGCTGAAGGGCGTGGACCTGATCGTGATGGCCACCCATGGGCGCACCGGGTTGAGTCATGCCCTGATGGGCAGCGTGACGGAGAAGGTGGTCCGGAAAGCCTCCTGCCCGGTTCTTTCCATCCGGCCGGTGGGGGTGGAGGCGGAGGCGGTTGCTGCGTGAGACAGGAGACGGCGGCTGGCAGAAAGCAGCTGGCAGCGGGCAGCAGGCAAGAGGCAGGAAACAGGAGGCAGAAGGCAGGCAGGGGGCCTGGACCGGGTTCTTGACAGGGTAGCGAACAAGCTCCAGATTGTAGGTATTTCTGGGCCTGCTTGGGACGAGGGCAGGGCGTCGTGGCCAGAAGGTGCCGGGCAAGGACCGGGACAGTTCCTCAGGCGGAGCGAGTCGACGCCTCAGTGAGATCCGAG
>Ga0214473_10001831_pt1 | contig 27177 bp, 24 predicted proteins | sample RVTome_7_FD_203509 | JGI IMG/M metagenome (GOLD analysis project Ga0214473, IMG submission 203509) | Soil microbial communities from uranium-contaminated site in the Upper Colorado River Basin, Wyoming, United States - RVT98D197 | ecosystem: Environmental > Terrestrial > Soil > Contaminated >...
TCCAGAAGAGCCACCACGCCCAGTGCATCCCCATGAACAGTCCCTGGCGGTGCCAGACGTCCTGCATCTGCGCCAGCGTGATCGTCGTCAGCATGGTCCACCTCCTCTCACAGTAAGGCCAGCGCGTCCTCATCGCCGGTCCGGATCTTCACCACCTGCTCGATCTCCGTGACGAAGATTACGCCGTCTCCGCGCTGCCCGGTGCGGCCGTTCTCGCGCACGATGTCGGCGAAGCGCGCGACGTCCTCCGCCCGGCACACGAGCTCGAGCTTGGCTTTCTCGGTATACGGCGCCCCCTCCTCGAGGGAGAGCCGATAGTGTTCCGGGTCCACGCCGCTGCCGAGCGAATGGACGTGCGACACCGTCAGGCGGGGCACGCCGGCGGCGCGGAGGGCCGCCACGACGCCCTCGACCCGTTCCTTCCTGCAGATGACCTTCAGCTCCTTCATGATCTCCTCCTCAGGTGGTGGCGCCGGCGGGCACCGGCACCGGAACCGGCTCGACGACGGCCCCTTCCGGTTCGTCCTCCGCAGCCCTGCGCCGCAGCCGGGCCTCCTGCCAGAGCGAGTAGATGGCCGGTATCACGATGAGCGTGAGCAGCGTGGCGGAGACCATCCCGCCCACCATGGGTGCGGCGATACGCTTCATCACACTCGCTCCGGTGCCCTGTCCCCAGAGGATCGGCAGAAGACCGGCGATGACGGCGGTGGCCGTCATGAGCACGGGCCGGAGTCGCTGGCCCGCGCCCTCCCGCACCGCGTCGAGGACGTCGTCCACGGTATTCAGTGTCCCGGCTTCCACACGGTGGGCGTGGGCCAGGTCGAGGTAGATCAGCAGGACCACTCCGATCTCGGAGGCAACGCCGGCGAGGGCGATGAAGCCGATGGCCGTGGCCACGGACCAGTTGTAGCCGAGAAGCGCCATGAACACGACGCCGCCCACCATGGCGAAGGGCAGCGACAGCATGACGATCATCGTCTCGGCCACGCTCCGGAAGTTGAAGTACAGCAGCAGGAAAATGATGACGAGCGTGGCCGGCACCACCAGCGTCAGCTTCTCCTTGGCCCGCTGCATATACTCGTACTGCCCGGACCACTGTAGCGTGTAGCCGGGGGGCAGCGTCACTATCTCTTCGACCACCTCTTTGGCCTCACGGACGTAGCCGCCGATGTCGCGGCCTTCGACGTCCACGTAGACCCAGGCCGTAGGGAAGGCGCCCTCCGTCTTTACGGCCATGGGGCCGCTCACCTGCCGGATGGTTGCCACCTGTCCGAGCGGGATCTGCGCGGTGCCGCCCATGCTCTGGCCGCCCCCCATCCCGTTCATGCCGCCCATGCCCGACCCGCCGCCAACGCGCCCCTGCGAGACGGGCAACAGCACCTCGGCCAGCTTTTCCGGCTGATCGCGTAGCTCGTGCGGATAGCGCAGCCGCACCGCATAGCGCTCGCGGCCTTCCACGGTCTGCGTGATGGTCATGCCACCGACGGCCGAGGCCAATACCATCTGGATCTCCTCGACGTTGAGCCCGTAACGCGCCGCGGCCTGCCGGTCGATGTCCACGTCAAGGTAGTAGCCGGACACGGCGCGCTCCGCGAAGACCGAGCGCGTGCCCGGCACCATGTTGATGGCGGACTCGATGTCCCGCCCGATGCGCTCCAGCTCGGCCAGGTCGGAGCCGAAGATCTTTATGCCCACGGGGGTGCGGATCCCGGTGGCCAGCATGTCGATGCGGCCCTTGATGGGCATGGTCCACGAGTTGGTGATCCCGGGAAAGCTGACCAGCGAGTCCATCTCCTCGATGAGTTGGTCCATGGTCAGCCCCTTCCGCCACTCCTCTTCCGGCTTCAGCACGATGGTCGTCTCGAACATGTCGAGACCCGCCGGGTCCGTCGCGGTGGTGGCGCGTCCTGCCTTGCCGAAGACGCTCTTGACCTCGGGGATCGCCTTCAGGATGCTGTCCTGCCGCTGGAGCGTCTGGCGCGCCTTGCTCACGCCGATCCCCGGCAGGGTCGTCGGCATGTAGAGCACCGTACCCTCGTTCAGCGGCGGCATGAATTCGCTGCCGATCGTCTGGAACGGGATCCAGGTCAGGATCAGGATCGCAACGGCTCCCGCGATGACCGGCCACCGCCAGCGCAGCACCCGCTCGATCACGGGGCGGTAGATCCCCATGAGCACCCGCGACACAGGGTTGCTCCGCTCCGCGTGCAGCTTGCCACGGATGAAGAGGCCCATGGTGACGGGCACCAGCGTCAGCGCCAGCAGGCTCGAGGCGGCCATGGCCAGCGTTTTCGTCCACGCCAGGGGCTTGAACATCCGTCCTTCCTGCGCTTCCAGTGCGAACACCGGGAGGAAGCTCACGGTGATAATGAGCAGGCTGAAGAAGAGGGCCGGCCCCACCTCCTTCGCGCTGCGCACGACCGCACCCCAGCGCTCGCGCGACGTCAGCTCCCTCGTGTGGTACACACTGTCGTCCTCGGGCGCCGGTCGGCCCGCGGCGCGGAGCCTGTGTCGCTTGGCCAGGATGTCGCGCTCGAGGTGCTTGTGCATGTTCTCGATCATGACGATCGCCGCGTCGATCATGGCGCCGATAGCGATGGCGATGCCCCCGAGGCTCATGATGTCCGCGCCCAGTCCCAGCATCCGCATGACGATGAACGCCATCAGAATGCCGACGGGCAGCGTGATGATCGCGACCAGAGCGCTCCTGGCGTGGAAGAGGAAGATGATGGCCACCAGCGCCACCACGACGGACTCCTCGAGCAACTTCTCCTTCAGCGTCTCGATGGCGCGGTGGATGAGGTCGCTGCGGTCGTAGACCGGCCGGACAACGACGCCCGCCGGCAGTCCCGACTCGATCTCCGCCAGCTTTTCCTTGACGCGGTCGATGGTCGCCAGCGCGTTCTCGCCAAAGCGCATGACCACGATCCCGCCCACCACGTCGCCGCGGCCGTCCAGGTCGGCCAGACCCCTGCGCACGTCGGGGCTCAACTGGACCGTCGCCAGGTCAGCGATGCGGATGGGCGTGCCGGACGCCGTCGCGCCGACGACGACGTTTTCGATGTCCTCGGCCCCCTGGAGATAACCAAGCCCCCGCACCATGTACTCGCGCTCGGAGAGCTCCATCATCATCGCCCCTACGTCCTGGTTCGACGCCTGGATGGCGGACATCACGCGGGCGATCGGGATCCCGTAGCCCCGGAGCTTGGCCGGATCGACGGTGACCTCGTATGTCTTCTCGAAACCGCCGACACTCGCCACCTCGCTCACCCCGGGAACTGAGGTGAGCTGATAACGTAGGTACCAGTCCTGGATGGACCGGAGGTCGGCCAGGTTCCGGGTTCCCGACGTGTCTTCGAGGACGTACTGGTAGACCCAGCCGAGGCCGGTCGCGTCCGGGCCGAGTGCCGCCTCCGCGCCCTCCGGCAGCTTGCCGCGGATCCCGGACAGGTACTCGAGGACGCGGCTGCGGGCCCAGTAGAGGTCCGTGCCGTCCTCGAAGATTATGTACACGAACGACACGCCGAAGAACGAGTACCCGCGTACCGTCTGTGCACCCGGCACCTTCAGCATCTCACTCGCTACCGCGTAGGTGACCTGGTCCTCCACGATCTGCGGGGCCTGACCCTCGTAGTCCGTCTGGACGATCACCTGCACGTCGGAGAGGTCCGGGAGGGCCTCCAGGGGCGTCTGCCGCATCGCCACGATCCCGCCGGCCACCAGGAAGGCCGTGAAGATCAGGACGATGAGCTTGTTCTCGACCGACCACTCGATGATTCGCTTCAGCATCTTTCCGTTCCCCCTTGATCAGCCGCCGTGGCCGGTGTGCTCCGAGACGTCATTCCCCGGGCCGCTCGTCGTGTCGTGGCCGGCGGGGTCACCCCCGGGAGCGCTCATGTCGTGACCAGAGTGGTCCATGGCGGGCGGCGCCCCCGCGTTGCCGGGGTCGTTCTCAGACCCCGCCTCCATGGCCGCCGTGGACAACCCCATGTTCGCCTCGGCGTCGATGAGGAAGTTGGCCGAGCTGACCACGACCTCACCCTCCGCGAGCCCGGCCAGTACCACGATGTTGCCGCCCGCCAGCAGGCCGGTCGTGATCTCGCGTGGGGAAAGCACGTCCCCGGCGCCTCGGACGAAGACCAGGGACCGTTCGCCCGTGAAGTGCACCGCCGCTCGCGGGATCATCAGCGCCGGCCGCTCTGCCGCGGCCTCCAGTTCGACCTTCGCGTACATGCCGGGTCGCAGGCGCAGGTCGGGATTCGCCAGCTCCACGCGGATGCGGCCGGTGCGCGACTCGACGGCGACGGTCGGATACACGTACGTGATGCGACCGAAGAACACCTCGCCCGGGTATGCCTCGAACGTGACGCGCGCCGATTGCCCGAGGCCGACGAGCGACAGGTCCTTCTCGAACACCTCGCCCTCCACCCATACGCGAGAAAGGTCGGCGATCCGGTACACATCCATGCCGGGCATGATGCGGCCGCCCTCGACTACCATCTTCTCGACCACGATCCCGCTGGCGGGCGAGTTAAGCACCAGCGTCTTCTGGGACGCTCCGGTTTCCTCGATGCGCCGGATCTGGACCTCCGGGATGTCCCAGTAGCTCAGCCGGCGACGCGCGGACGCGAGCAGGTCGTTGGCGTTCACCGTTGCGCGCTCGCCGCCTGCCGCCGCAGCCTCGTCCGCAAGTCGGCGGGCGAGAATGAGCTCCTCCTGCGCGGCCACGAGCATGGGGCTGTATACGGCCATTAGCGGCTGCCCCTGGCGGACCGGCGCGCCCGTGAAGTCGACGTAGAGCTTCTCGACCCACCCGGCGATCTTCGGGTTTACGTTCACCAGGCGCGTCTCGTCGTACGTGACGTTCCCTACCGTGCTGACGGATTGCGCGAAGGACCGGCGGGTGGCGGTGGCGTACGTGACGCCGATCCGCCGTGCCGACTCCGGGTCCAGTCTCACCGGCTTGAGTTCGTCGCCGCCAGCCGTCATGGCGGCATGGTTGTGGCCCTCCATGCCGCCTTCCTGCGCCGCGTCTCCGCGGCTGGTGTAGACGAAACCGCCCACCAGGATCAGGGCGAGGGCCACGAGGCCCAGGGACAGTCCGATCTGCTTCCGCGTGCTCATCGTACCTCCGCAAGCATCTGGCTGGACCGCGGCAGTTCGCGGCCAATGGTCATCTCGAGCTCGGCGACCGACCGGCCGTACTCCGCCAGCAGGCCGTAGAGCTCCTGGTCGTACGCGTTCACCGTCATCTGTGCGTCCACGAGCGTCATGAAGTCCACCGCCCCCACCCGGTAGGAGGAGAACGACGACTCTACGTTCGCCCGCGCCTGCGGCAGCACCTCGGTCCGATAAAGCTCCACGAGCGTGCGCGTCCGCTCCAACTCGGCCAGCAGCTCGCCGATGCGGGCGTCGACCCGGGCCCGCATGTCCGCAAGGTCCGCCTGGGCCATGGCCTCCATGGCAGCCGCCTCGTCCCGCATGCGCAGCTGCCGGCTCCTGGCGAAGATCGGGATGCTGAAGCCGATCATGGCGCTCCCCATCCGCTCCGTCCCCATGTTGCTGCCCCGCTGGCCGTACTGGAATCCGACCACCGGGTCCGGCCAGATCACCTTGCGGGCGAGGTCGAAACGCGTGCGCGCCTGCGCGACGCCAGTCCGGCCGCGCTCCAGCATGGGACGGGTCGCTTCCGCCCATGCGCGGAGGGTGTCCGCGCTGGCGACCTCCAGCGGCAGGGGGGAAAGCGCAAGGGCAGGCACCGGCGTCCCGGAAGGTCGGTCGAGGATCCCGTTGAGCCGGGCCACCGCCGAAGTACGCATGGCCTCCATGCGCCGGATCTCGGCGTCCATGCGCGCGACCTCGACGCCGGCCCGGAGCACGTCGCTCTGCCGGCCCTCACCCGCGGAGTACATGGCCTTGGCCACCTGCTCGAAATCGTTCAGGAGGCCCAGCGTCTCGCGCATCACCGCGAGCTGCCGGTCCGCCTCGTAGATCATATAGAACGCCATGGCGGTGCGGCTTCGCACTTCCCACCAGGTCTCGTCCGAGCTGGCGCGCGCCATCCCCGTGGTCTGCTCGGCGATCCGCTCGGAGAGGTCCAGCTTGCCGAACCACGGCAGCATCTGCATGGCCTGAACGGAGGGTACCATGGAGGTGGGCATGTCCGTGTCGAAGCCAGGCACCGAGAAGTTCATGATACCCACCTGGAGCATCGGGTCGGGGGGCAGCCCCGCCGATGCCTCGCGGGTTGCGGCTGCATCGGCAATGGCGCCGGCTGCTCTCAGCATCGGGCTCCGTGCGCGCGCAAGCTCGTACGCCTGCTCGACCGTCAGGGGCCGGTCATCCGAAGACGTGGGGCCCTGGGCCGCCGCTACCTGGGGAGCCAGCCCGAGGGCAAGCGACGCCAGGCTCCCGATCCACCGCTTCGTAGTCTGCTTCATCATCCCGTTCCGCGAATCGTTTCGAGCGCCACCACCTCGTGACGCTGTGGACAATCTGGCCGCCCGCCCGTGAAGGAGGCGTGAGACGCAAATGAAGGCGTCTTTAGCCGCCCATAATCAGCCACACCAGGCCGCCGAACACCATCATGGCGGTCATCCAGAGCCAAGGTGCGCCGTGTATCGCACCTGGACGCGCCGCTTCCCCAACGGGCGCTGCGCCGGCAATGGTGGCGCGGCGCTCCGTGACGCACAGCTCATCCAGCTGCCGGAGCCGCGTCCACTCCCGCTCGCTAAGATTGTCGGGTTCCGCCGTACGCAGCTGGACATAGCGGGAATCTTCGCAGGCGGAGGGTCGGGGTGCGGCGGCGTGCGCGGAGGCTGGCAGGGCCGGCGTACAGGCGGACACGAGTAGATTGCCGGCGAGCAGAACAGTGAGCGCTGCAATCGAGGGGGTGGGGATCATCGTCGTAGTCCTCCTCCGCGGGATCGACCGGTGACGCCTCGGCCACCGCCTTCGACAACCTGCCGAGGGTGTCGTGAAGGGGGCCTGAATTGGCCGTGAAGAGTCCTTCATGAGCTCCTGCCAGGGGAGTTGTGCCGTGCCGGCCGGAGCAGTCGGATCAGGTGCTGAAGAGGCCGGCGAAGCCCATGAACGCAAGGGAGAGGAAGCCCGCGATGAAAAAGTTGAGGGCCAGGCCCCGGGCCAGGGCAGGGACGTCGGAGAGTTCCACCCGCTCGCGAATCGAAGCCATGAGCACGAGGGCAAGGGTAAGCCCGAGCCCGGCGCCCAGCGCGAAGAGGATGCCCTCGAGGAAACCATAGGCGCGGTTTGTCTGAAAGATCGCGAGGCCGAGGATGGCGCAGTTGGTAGTGATGAGCGGCAGGAAGATTCCGAGCTCGCGGAAGAGCACCGGTGCAAGCTTCCGGAACGCAATCTCCACGATCTGAACCGTGGAGGCGATCACGACAATGAACGAGATAAGCCGGAGATAGGGCGCGTTTTCGAGCAAATAGGTGTTGAGGAACCAGGCCGCGACGGAGGTGATCAGGAGCACGAAGATGTTGGCAGCGCCCATGCGGACGGCCGTCCCGATCCTTCCCGACACGCCAAAGAAAGGGCACAGACCGAGGAAGTAGGATAGGGTGAAGTTGTTCACCACCATCACGGACAGCAGGATCCACATCAGATCAGCAAAGTCGGCCATCTCAGGCCACCTCCTGGCGCGTTTGGGATACCACGGCGTGGGGCCACCGGCGAACGGCGCGGTGGGCATGGGACTCCCCCCGCCCCTTCCGCTGCTTCCACGCATTGAGTCCGAGGAGGAGGAAGCCGATCGTGAAGAAGCCGCCGGGCGGCAGCGCCATGATTACCCACGGCTCGAAGCCCTGGCCAAGCAGAGGGACGCCGAGCAGCGAGCCGGAGCCGAGCAACTCGCGCACGGATCCCATCATGAGCAGGGCAATGAAGAAGCCGATACCCGTACCAGCCGCGTCCACCAGCGCGGCCGGCACCGGCTGGCGCGAGGCAAAGGCTTCCTGGCGGCTGAGGATCATGCAGTTGACTACGATCAGGAAGACGTAGGCGCCGAGCGCCTTGTGGACGGTGGGCATCGTGGCCTGCATGACCATCTCGACGACCGTGACGAACGTGGCGATGATCATCACGTAGGCGGAGATCCGGACCTCCTCGGGGATGACGCGGCGGAGGGAGGAGACCAGCACGCTGGAGCTGGTCAGGACGAAGAACGTTGCCGTGGCCATGGCGATGCTGTTCGCCACCGTATTCGTGACCGCCAGCGCCGGGCAGAGACCAAGGGCCTGGACCAGGACCGGATTTTCCCGCCAGATACCGCGCCCGAGGACGTCCCCGACCCGGCGGCTCGCGTTCGGGCGGAGCGCGGGCGTGGCGTGGCACGTGCCGCGGATGACGTCGGCATTGGAGGCTCGGTGGCCTGGCATCCATCCCTCCGGTTATGGCTTCCACTAGGAACAGTGGCGGCCTTCCCGTGAAGGGGCGCTTAGATCCGTGTGAAGGCGTGCTCATGTGACACACCTCCGCCGGTTGCGCACTCGGGCATCGCGGCGGCCAGCCGTCCATCGAGCGCCTCGATCATGGGCGCGACCCGCGTAGCGTCCAGGCCGCAGTCTGCGAGCACTTCCGCCGTCACGCGCGCCAGATGGTAGAGTTCCCGGCGCACCTGCGGCCGGTTCAGTCCATCGGCCCGGAGCCGCGCCACCTCGAGCGTGAGCTCCTCCTCCAGGACGACCAGGCGGATCGGGCTCACCGGCTCCAGGGCGTGGGCCGCCAGCGCGCGGATGAGCCGGGGGGAGTGCTCGCGACGGTAGGCACGCCGACCCAGGCGGTGGCGCCAGCGGGCCCGCACGAGCGCGGCGAACTCGTCCACGGGGAGATCTCCGATCCGCTCCTGCAACGTCTCGGGGACATCCACGCGACCGCCGCATGCGGGGCAGGGACGGGCCTGGCGCGTCTGGCCGATCAGCACACCAGGCGCGCGATCATCGGCTTCCGAGCGCGGCCCCGTGTACCGGGCTGGATCCGACAGGAACGCCTGCCGACACCCCGGGTCGCAGAAGAAGTAGGTCACGCCAGCGTGGTCCATCATCGCTGCCGCCGTGGAAGCGTCGATCCACATGCCGCAGACCGGGTCCTGCACGTGTCCGGCTCGCATTTGCCACCTCCCATGCTCACTTCGATTGTTGCCCTCAAACGCACCGAGGCGTAGCCCCAGCATAGCGCTCGACGGATGAAATCCCGGTGAAGCGGCGGTGAACGAGTCTTGTCGATCGAGCGGGTGCACGATCGGGTCGCGTCGTTCCGCGACTGGTACGAGGGCCGATGGATCGGATCGGCGGTCGTTCCCGCCGCCAGCCGGTCATCTCGGGCGCCTGCGGCACGTCCTCGTTATCGGTGTTGGAACGGGCCGGAACCTGGAGTTCTATCCGCCGCCGGCGGAGCTCACCGCGATCGACATTTCAGACCGCATGCTGGGGCGCGCCGGTCGTCGGGTCGCATCGCTCCCTCCTTCCAGGTCTACGTGGACCGGCGGAAACGATCTCGAGGAAAAGGTGATCCAGGACCGATGAACCGGTCGTGAATCGAGGATGAAGCCGCCCTCAGAGGACGCATGAATGACCTTTCACGCGCAGTTCACCGCCTCTTCAGAAGTCCAGACCCAACATGCCGTGGATGGAGGTGCAGACCGGCACGGTCAACGGAGGACAAAGGCATGGACGCGCAGGTCGGAATCGTAGGCGCTGGTCCAGCCGGCGCACGGGCGGCTGAACGGCTCGCGGACCTTGGGGCCGAGGTGGTGTTGCTGGATCCGCGAGCACCCTGGGAGAAGCCGTGCGGCGGAGGACTCACGGCGGCGGCGCTGGACAAAGTGCCCGACCTTGCTGGCGCGCTGCCGGGCGCGCGTCGGATCGATTCCGTCAGGCTGGAATCAGGTGCCTCTGCGGTAGAGGTCCCGCTGGAGCGCCCGCTCTACGTGCTGGCCCGTACCGCGCTCGGTGTCTGGCAGTTGGACCGCGCCCGTGCCGCGGGCGCCAGCCTGGAGCCGGACTCGGTCCGCAGGGTCGAGCGCGTGCCCGGAAAGGGCTGGCGGCTCGAAACCGCGGACGGCGGGAGCTTGCGGGTCCGTCTGCTCGTGGGCGCGGACGGAGCCGCGAGCCGCGTGCGAAAGAGCGTTGCGCCCGAGTTGGACATCGAGCTGGCCCCGGCCAGAGTCGCGTTTGCGCCAGGTGCGGGAGTGACGCCGTCCTCGATCGGGCTCCGCTTCTTCCGGGCTGTGGATGGGTACGCCTGGGATTTCCCCCGGCCCGATCACCGCTCCATCGGCGTGGGGGTGGCACCCGGGACGTGGGCCCGTGCGCGCATGGACGCGGAAGTCGACCGGTACTGGTCTGACCTCGGCCGTTGCGGGTGCGTCTACGCGGATCGGGCGGGAGCCGTGATCGGGACGGCGGCCCGTCCCCTTGGCTGGCGCTACGTGCTCCTTGCCCAGAGCGACTACGCGCTGCTCGGCGACGCCGCGGGATTCGCGGATCCGGCGACCGGCGAGGGGATCCCGAACGCAATCCGTTCGGCGGACTTCCTCGCCCGAGCCTTCGAGCGGGATGGCAGCTTCGCCTCGTATCCGCGCCTGGCGGTGGATCACCTCGAGCACGAGTTCGCGGTCGCGAGGCGTGTCCGGCGGATCCTCTACGACGGCAGCCTGGCTGCCCGCCTGATCGAGCTGGCGACGGCCCACCGGTGGGCGTACGCGCTGCTCGCCACGGTCGTCAACGGCGGCAACGCCCACGACCCATCGTTCATCGGACACCTCGGGCATGAATGGCGGCGCGCCGCTCGCGTGACCGGCGGTGAGCGGGTGAGGGACCCCGCGGAGTCCGGGCGCCGCCAGCCAGCAGCAGGCCCAAGCCCGGCGGAGCAGGATAGTGCCGGCCACACGTGCGCGCCAGCCGGATCGTGCGCGTGTTCGCATGACCCGTAAGGTGCTGGGGCAGGCGCCTCAGACGAGAGCGACGCCGGCCGGATCCGTTCGGACGGAGGAACTGGTCGCGAGCGTCCGGGGGTCACCGGACGAACGACCGCACGGGTGGAGTCGTCGCCTTTCTTCCCCGGCTGGGCGGGACCACGCGCTACTGGTATGCGCGAGTTGCGTCGCTGGCCGTCGAGCGACGCCTGCTCCTGATCGATGCTGACGGACACCATGCTCGATCTCGAGCATGACATTCCCGCGAACGCGGCAATCGAAGCGGTTCGCGCCGGTCGTTCCCACGCCCACACCAACGTTCCTGCATGTTGATTTCCACGCGCCAGGTCTCAAACCTTCGCCTTTAGGCGAACAGCTTTAGCGGCGGCGTGAGCGATGCGATAGACTTCCTCCTGGGACCTCACAGGAGGGGGTGAATGACGGAGTACCGACGAGGGTCGCACACGATCTTCGACATCCAGTACCACCTGGTGTGGGTGACGAAGTACCGCTACCACGTGCTAACCGGTGAGGTGGCAGTACGTGCGCGTGACCTGATCGGGCAAAGCTGCATGAGCAGGGACATCAGGATACTTAGGGGTCATGTTGCAAAGGACCATGTGCACCTCCTGGTGTCGTGTCCGCCGACGCTGAGCGTGGCCAAGATTGTCCAGTACCTGAAGGGACAATCATCGCGGCTGCTGCAACAGGAGTTTGCGCATCTGAAGAAGCGGTACTGGGGCCAGCACCTCTGGGCGCGAGGATACTTCTGCGCCACAGTCGGCGAGGTGACGAGCGAGATGATCGCGGAATACATCCGTAAACACGATGAGGAGCAACCACCGGAAAACTTTGCGATCCATGGCGAATGAGTGAGTTTCAGTCCCGGCTTCAGGTGGCTTCAGCCACGGGACTTTCAGCAGGCTTCAGCCTGAACTCGACCACTTTCAGTGGTCCCAATCAAACCTGCCGACTTTAGTCGGCAGTGGTTTAGTTCACAGCCGATTCATGCGCCGCTGCCTAGAATGGGTCGCGAACGGGAGGCGCATCCGGCTGGCCGGTTTGCTCCTGTGAGCCCGGCCGCGGGACTCTCCGAATGCGCAACCGTAATCGGGAGTTCGTTGGGGCATCGGACCTGCCGGGCACCGGAACGGAGCGGAGAGCTATAGAGCATGGTGGAGGAGAGCGCGCGCCACGTTTCGCATGCGCTGCGACTGGCACGTGGGTGGGCTTCATCCGACGCTGCCGTGCCCGCCTACCTGCCGCGGCGTGTAGACCACGCGGTATCCCGCCGCCTCGACTGCGTCGCAGAGGTCGTCCGGACCGCACTGCGCCGCATCGTAGTCGATGTACGCCGTCTCGACGGCGGGGCTGACGTACACCGCAACGACACCCGGCACCCGCCGCACCGCCTTTTCGACTGTCCTCGATCCGCCGCCCCCGCACTCCAGCCCGAGGACCGCCAGCACTAGCCTTCGCATTCGATCCATCGCGCGCTCCCTTCTCGATCCGTCCGCTGCGCCCGGACCCAGGAGATGAGCTCCGGTGCGGCTGTATCGTATCCTCACCCCGGTGTCGTGAACCGGGGGTGAAGTCGGGATGAAGACGGGCTCACGCAGCCGCGCTTGGCGCGGTGAACGCGTCCTCACGTCCGGTTCACCGCCCATTCATGAGCCGTCCGCTAGTGTAGGGCAGCCGACCCGATGCACGGTGCCGCGGGCGGTACACTTTCGCACGGGAGGATGAGATGAGTCTGATCCTATGGACCATCGTGGTTGCAGGAGGGCTGGTGATCCTCGGGATCGCGCTACGGAGGCGGGAAGCAGGGGAGACCGCCCGGGGTGAGTCGCACACGACGCCACGGGGGCCGCGCCGCCGGTCGGGAGGCGGCTGCCACTGACGCGGCTCTTACGCTCACCGGTTTGGGGGCGGAAGGGGTCACGTGGACTGGTCAACTCGGGTCCGAGGCAGGGGGAAGGAACCGCCGGGGAGCGGCTTCCCCCACGGCGTCTGCACCGGGCCGGGATAGGGTGAGGCTTCCTTCATACGCGATTCACGCCGGGTTCACGCGGGGTCGTCTACATTCACGGGAGGTGGCGAGGCCGGAGACCAGTGAAACGGGGGAAGTGATGCCGATGACAATGGAAACCACCCGGCTCCAGGTGACGGGGCTGCACTGCGCAGCCTGTGCGCCGGCGGTGGAGCGGGCGCTCGGCTCGGTCCCCGGCGTGGCGGCCGCGCGGGTGAACGGAGCGACGGCGGAAGCGGGGGTGGAGTACGACCCGACCCGGACGGACCGGCAGGCGCTGATCACCGCCGTCCGCGGGGCAGGATTCGACGTCGTGGAAGGCCCCGCAGCGCCGGAAGCGGTGGCTTCGTCCGGGAGGGAAGAGGGGGGGATGTCGACCGGGAGACGGCGGCGCACCGCCGCGAGTACGCGAGGCTCATGCGGAAGTTCTGGTTCGCGGCCGCGGTGTCGGTGCCGACCCTCCTGTTGGCCTACCCGAGCGTCCGGTGGCTCTACGCTCCGAACTGGTTAGGCGGCTCGGTGAGCGAGCCGCTCGTGTGGTGGCTGTTCGTCCTGTCGGGGGCAATCACGTTGCCGGTGATGGCGTACTCGGGACGGCAGTTTTTCACGGGCGCCTGGGCGGCGCTGAAGCACCACTCGGCCGACATGAACACGCTGATCGCCCTGGGCACGTCCGCCGCGTGGGTCTATTCGACGGTCGCGCTGCTGCTCCCGCGCCTCTTCCCGGAAGGCATGGCCGAACCGTTCTACGACGTGACCGCGGTGGTGATCGCGCTGGTCGTGCTCGGGCAGGCGATCGAGGTACGGGCGAAGGGGCAGACCAGCCAGGCGATCCGCAAACTGATCGGGCTGCAGGCGAAGACGGCGCGTGTACTGCGGGGCGGTGCGGAGATGGAGGTGCCGGTTGAGGACGTGGCCCTCGGCGACATCGTCGTCGTGCGGCCAGGCGAGAAGATCCCGGTGGACGGCGTGGTGGTGGATGGCCGGAGCGCCGTGGACGAGTCCATAATCACGGGTGAGAGCCTGCCGGTGGACAAGGGCGTGGAGGATGATGTCGTTGGCGCCACCGTGAACACGACGGGGAGCTTCAAGTTCCGGGCGACGCGCGTCGGGCGCGACACCGCCCTTGCCCAGATCGTCAAGATGGTGCAGGACGCCATGGGGTCGAAGGCGCCCATCGCCCGGTTGGTCGACGTGGTATCGAGCTACTTCGTGCCCGCGGTGATGATCCTCTCGGTGATCACCTTCCTCGCCTGGTTCAACTTCGGCCCGTCGCCCGCGATCGCGTTCGCGGTGGTCACGGCCGTGACGGTGCTGATCATCGCCTGCCCCTGCGCCGTGGGGATGGCGGTCCCCATGAGTCTGGTGGCGGGCGTGGGGAAGGGCGCGGAGCACGGGGTCCTCATCCGGAACGGGGAGGCGCTCCAGGTCGCGTCCCGGCTGACCACGATCGTGCTGGACAAGACGGGCACGATCACCAGGGGCAAGCCGGAGCTCACCGACGTACTGCCGGCGGCCGGGCGCGACGCGAAGGCGTTGCTCCGCTTCGCAGCCGCGGCGGACCGGCCGAGCGAGCACCCGCTGGCGCAGGCGATCGTCGCGGGTGCTCGAGACAGGGCGCTGGAGCCCCCCGAGCCGTCCGCGTTCGAGGCCGTCCCCGGCCACGGGGTAGCGACCACGGTCGAGGGCCACGCCGTCCATGTGGGCAACCTGAAGCTGATGACCCGCGAAAACGTCGATGTCGCGCCCGTCCAGGAGCACGTCGCCCGTCTCCAGGAGGAGGGGAAGACGGCCATGTATGTGGCGGTGGACGGCGCGATCGCGGGCGTTGTGGCGGTGGCCGACACGATCAAGGAGGACTCGGTCGAGGCGATCCGCGTCATGATGGACCTCGGCCTGGAGGTGGTGATGCTCACGGGGGACAACCCCCGCACGGCGGCCGCCATCGCTCGGCAGGTCGGAATCGACCGGGTGCTGGCGGAGGTGCTGCCCGAGGACAAGGCCATGGAGGTGCACAAGCTGAAGGCCGCGGGCGGTAAGGTCGGCATGGTGGGGGACGGCATCAACGACGCGCCTGCGCTCGTGGAGGCCGATGTCGGCTTCGCCATCGGCACCGGCACCGACGTTGCCATCGAGGCGGCGGACGTGACGCTGATGAGCGGTAGCCTGAAGGGCGTCGCATACGCGATCGAGGTGTCGAAGGCGACGATGCGCAACGCGAAGGAGAGCCTGTTCGGCGCCTTCCTCTACAACAGCGTCGGCATCCCGATCGCGGCCGGCGTGCTGTACCCGTTCTTCGGCCTGCTCCTGTCGCCGCTGATCGCGGGTGCGGCGATGGCGGCCTCGAGCGTGACGGTGGTGATGAACGCGAATCGGCTGCGCTTCTTCCGGGCCCGGAGCTTCTCTGGGGCCCCGACGGCCGCGGCCCGAACTCAGGAGGTGACGACATGACAGCGGCACAGTGGATCGTGAACCTGGCGGGACTCGCCGCCATCACATGGATCGTCTGGTACTTCTGGCTCTACCGGAAGGACGGCGTACAGGCGGCGCTGGTCGCGGGCGCGCAGCAGGTCGACGTGATCGTGAAAGGAGGCTACACCCCGGACGTGATCACCGTCCGGGCGGGCACGCCCGTGCGGCTGAACTTCACCCGGCGGGAGTCGTCGCTCTGTAGCGAAACGGTGGTCTTCGACGGCATCGACCGCTCGGCGAAGCTGCCGGAGGGGGAGACCGTCGCGGTGGAATTCACGCCCGAGCGCGCGGGCGAAATCCCGTTCCAGTGCCAGATGGGCATGCTGCGCGGGAAGGTGGTGGTGACCGAATGAGTGGGTCGCGGAAGGTACGTGTCGGTGTGAACGGCTACGGCGTCATCGGCAAGCGGGTGGCGGATGCCGTGGCCGCGCAGGACGACATGGTCCTGGCCGGCATCGCCGACGTGGCCACCGACTGGCGGGTCGCCGTGGCCCTGGGGAAGGGGTACGCCCTGTACGGGGCCACCGAGGAGCACGCCGCGGCCATGAAGTCGGCCGGTCTCGATCCCGCCGGAGTGTTGGACGACCTGCTGGCTGATGCCGACATCGTCGTCGACTGCACGCCGAAGAAGGTGGCCGCAGGGAACATCCCCCGGTACCGGGACCGGGGGCTCCGCTTCATCGTGCAGGGTGGCGAGAAGCACGAGGTGACGGGGCATTCGTTCAGCGCGGAGAACAACTACGCCTCGGCGCTCGGGCGGGACGCGACCCGCGTGGTCTCGTGCAACACCACCTCGGTGGTGCGGACGCTGACGGCGCTGAAGCGCGCGGGGCTTCTGAAACGCGCCCGAGGCACACTCCTCCGGCGTGCTACGGACCCGTGGGAAAGCCACGTCGGCGGCATCATGAACACCCTGGTCCCGGAGCCGGAGATCCCCAGCCACCAGGGCCCCGACGCGCAGAGCGTCGACCCGGACCTTGACGTCATCACGATGGCGGTGAAGGTGCCGGAAACGCTCGCCCACCTTCACTACTGGTCGGTGCAGCTGACGCGCGAGGCCCCGAAGGAGGAAGTGATCGCGGCACTGCGGACATCCTCGCGGATCGCCCTGATCCGCATGGCGGATGGCCTGGCCGCGTTGAACTCGGTGAAGGAGTTGATGGCCGACATCGGCCGACCCCACGACAATCTCTACGAAGTGGCCCTGTGGGAGGACATGCTGAGCGTGCAGGGTGACGAGGCGTTCTACGCCTACATGGTCGACAACCAGGCCATCGTCATCCCGGAGACGATCGACGCGATCCGCGCGCTCACCGAACTGGAGCGTGACGGGGCGGCGTCGATCCGGAAGACGAACGAGACGCTCGGGATCACGGGGAGGCTGGGGAGGGCCTCATGATCCGTGCGGCCGTATTCGACCTCGACGGGGTGGTCACCTTCACGGCCCGGGTGCACGCCGCCGCCTGGAAGGAGCTGTTCGACGCGTTCCTGCGCGAGCGGGCGAACAGGCTCGGGGAGCCTTTTCGGCCGTTTACGGAGTCCGATTACCGTGCGCACGTGGATGGGCGGCCGCGCTACGACGGTGTGCGCACCTTTCTCATGTCGCGCGGGATCTCGGTCCCGGAGGGTGATCCGTCGGATCCCTCCGGCGCGGAGACCGTGACGGGTCTCGGCAACCGGAAGGACGCGATGTTTCAGGAGCGGCTCGGGATGGATGGGGTCGATGTGGACTGGGAGGCCGTCCGCTTCATCCGCGAACTCCGCACGGCCGGCGTTCGCGTCGGCGTGGCGTCCTCGAGCAGGAACACGGCGCCGGTCCTCCAGCGCGCGGGGCTGGAAGACCTGTTCGAGGCCCGTGTCGATGGAGTGGTCAGCGCCGAGCTGAAGCTTCGCGGGAAGCCGGCGCCCGACATCTTCCTGACCTGCCTCGAGGCGCTCGGAGGGCCGGACCCGGCGGAGGCCATGGTCCTGGAGGACGCGGAGTCGGGTGTCGAAGCCGGCCGCGCGGGTGGATTCGGCCTGGTGGTCGGAGTGGACCGGGGCGGCCGCGGGATACGGCTCCGCGAGCGCGGGGCCGACTGGGTGGTCCCCGGGTTCGCAGACCTCACCTACGGGCGGATCGAGGAGTGGTTCGCGAACCGCGGCCACGCCCGGCCCAACGCGCTCACCCGCTGGGCCGAAGTCGTAGCCGAGCTGGACCACCGGACGCCCGCCGTATTCCTCGACTACGACGGCACGCTGACCCCGATCGTGGATCGTCCCGAGCAAGCGGTCCTTTCCGAAGGCATGAAGGAGACCCTTCGGGAGCTTGCGAATGCGTGGCCGACCGCAGTGGTGAGCGGCCGTGGGCGGGATGACGTGACGGGCCTCGTCGGTCTGGATGGCATCAACTACGCCGGCAGCCATGGCTTCGACATTTCCGGGCCCGACGTCGGAGGTCCGCAGCTCGAGGTCAGTCCCGCCCTGCAACCGGTCGTCGCCGGTGCGGCGGAGGAGTTACGCCGCCGGACATCCGGGATTCCCGGCGCCCTGGTCGAGGACAAGAAGTTCGCCGTGGCGGTGCACTACCGGCTCGTCGATCCATCGCAGATCCAGGAAGTGGAGGCTGCGGTCGATGCGGTGCTTCACGACCGGCCGGAGCTGAAGAAGGCCGGCGGGAAGATGGTCTTCGAGCTCCGCCCGGCCATGGACTGGGACAAGGGCAAGGCGGTGGTATGGCTGCTCGAGGCGCTCGGTCTCGACCGGCCGGAGGTGATAGCCGTCTACCTGGGCGACGACGAAACCGATGAGGACGCCTTCGCCGCACTCGAGGAGCGCGGGCTGGGTATCGTGGTCACGGAGATCCCGCGGCCCACGACGGCGCGGTACTCGCTCCAGGACGTCGAGGAAGTCCGGGAGCTGCTGCGGCGCGTCGCAGCTGTGGGGGAAAGGGAGAATCGTACATGACGAAGGAGATTCCGAACGGGGCGCCGGCGTCGGTTCCGCCGGATTCCGCCCCCTGGATCCTCGCCTACGACGGGTTCGACCCCGCGCAGGAGGGTCTCCGTGAAGCGCTCTGCGCGCTCGGGAACGGGATCTTCGTGACCCGCGGCGCCGGGGAGGAGGCCAGCGCCGACGGCATCCGCTACCCGGGAACGTACATGGCAGGCGGCTACAACCGGCTGACGAGTGAGGTGGCAGGCCGCACCGTGGTCAACGAGGACCTCGTCAACCTCCCCAACTGGCTCCCCCTGACGTTCTCGACGGAGGACGGGCCGTGGCTGGGAACAGCCGCAGTGGAGTTGCTGTCCTGGCGTCAGGAACTGCATCTGCGGGACGGATTGCTTGTGCGCCGCTTCCGCGTGCGGGACGATCGAGATCGCCTCACGGCGGTGGAGAGTCGCCGGATCGTCAGCATGTCCTCTCCGCACCTCGCGGCCATCGAGTACCGCATCACGCCCGAGAACTGGAGCGGCGCCCTGCGCATCCGTTCGGAGCTGGACGGCTCCGTCACGAACGCGGGGGTGGCGCGGTACCGCCAGCTCGCCAGCCGCCACCTCGAGCTGCTCGAGGCCGGGCCGGCCGCACCGGAAGGCGTGCACCTGCTGGTCCAGACGACCGAGTCGCGGGTCCAGGTCGCCGAGGCGGCAAGGACCAGGCTCTTCGGCCGTGCAGGGCGGATCGAGCCGGAGCGGCGGATCCTGCACGAGCAGCCGGACCGCATCGGCGAGGAGGTCCGCGTGCCGGTCAACCAGGGCGAGGCGGTACGAGTGGAGAAGGTGGTCGCGCTCTACTCGTCCCAGGATCGGGGGATCGGGGAGCCCGGGATGGAAGCGCGGCTCGCAATCATCTCCGCGCCCGGGTTCGAGGAGATCCTGTCGAAGCACCGCCTGGCGTGGCAGGAGCTTTGGCGACAGTACGACATCGAGATGGGCGGCGACGATGCGAATGCGGAACTTGCCCGGGAGCAGCTCATCCTCCGCGTCCACATCTTCCACGTGCTCCAGACGGTGTCCCCCCACACGGTTGGCCTCGATGTTGGAGCCCCCGCCCGGGGGCTGCATGGCGAGGCCTATCGGGGGCACATCTTCTGGGACGAACTCTTCATCTTCCCGTTCTACAACTTCCGCATGCCGTTCATCACCCGCTCGCTCCTGCGCTATCGCTACCACCGCCTTGATGCGGCCCGCGAGCTCGCGCGCGGAGCGGGACATGCCGGCGCCATGTTCCCCTGGCAGAGTGGCTCGGACGGACGGGAGACCACGCAACAGCTCCACCTGAACCCCCGGTCGGGGAGCTGGGATCCGGACTGGAGCCGGCTCCAGCGCCACGTCAACGCGGCCATCGTCTATAACCTCTGGCGCTACTACCGTGCGACCGGTGACCGCGCCTTCCTGCTCGACTACGGCGCCGAGGTGGTACTCGACGTCGGGCGGTTCTGGTCGAGCCTCGCCACCTGGAGCGAGGCGCGCGGGCGCTATGAGATCATCGGCGTGATGGGGCCGGATGAATACCATGAGAAGTATCCCGATGCCGCGGCGGGTGGACTCCGCAACAACGCGTACAGCAACGTCATGGCGGTCTGGTGTCTGCTCCGCGCCCTGGACGTTCTGGACGAGGTCGGGCCGTCGCGCCGGACGGAGCTGATGGCAGGACTCGGAATCGCCGAGCAGGAGCTGGAGCGCTGGGACGCGATCACCCGCCGGATGTTCGTCCCGTTCCACGATCAGGCTGTGATCAGCCAGTTCGAAGGGTATGAGAAACTGGAACCGTTCGACTGGGAGGGATACCGCAGCCGGTATGGCGACATCGAGCGCCTTGATCGGATCCTGAAGGCCGAAGGCGACACGCCCGACCGATACCAGGTCTCGAAGCAGGCGGACGCGAACATGCTGTTCTACCTTCTCGGCCGCGGAGAGCTGAGGGAGCTGTTCGAGCGGCTCGGCTATCCCTGGGACGACGGCCTCGTGGAGCGCACCATCGAGTACTACATGGAGCGGACCTCCCACGGCTCCACCCTGAGCAAGATGGTTTTTGCCTCTGTCATCCACGAACTGGACTGTGATGAAGGGTGCCGGCTCTTTCTCGAGGCGCTTCGCAGCGACATCGAAGATGTCCAGGGAGGAACCACGGCGGAGGGCATCCACCTGGGTGCCATGGCGGGAACGGTGGCGATCGTGCTTCATCGCTACGGGGGAGTCGAGCTCGGACCGGACGGCGTTTCGCTCTCGCCCGAAATGCCGGCCCGGATCCCGTGCCTCCGGTTCCGGGTCCACTGGTGCGGCCGGTGGCTGGACGTGGACCTGACGGCGGAGCGCATGCAGGTATCCGCCGATCGCGACCTGCCGGAGCCGATTCCCATCGCCGTCGACGGCGTCTGGCACTCGCTGGAGTCCGGTGAGGCACTGGAGTTCGAATTGGCCCCGCGCGCTGGTCCGGCGGGAGGCGCGACGCCAGCCGGTAGTCAAGCCAGGGTGCAATTTCCATGATCATCACACTGACCCTCAATCCCGCTGTCGACCAGACGATGTTCCTGGAACGGCTTGCAACCGGCGAGGTGAACCGTGTGCGGGAGACGCAACTCGATCCCGCCGGCAAGGGAATCAATGCGTCCAGGATCGCGCACCGTCTCGGCTGGCCCACGATTGCATTTGGCGTTTCGGCAGGAGAAAGCGGCGTGATCGTTCAACGAGCGCTCGATGATGAAGGTGTGCAGCACCATTTCGTACGACTCGCCGGCCGAACTCGCATCAACGTCACGATCGTGGAAGACGCGACGGGCCGTGCCACCAGCCTGTACGGCCCGGGTCCCGCCGTCGATTCGCAGCACCTTGCAGCCGTGGAGGATCTCGTCCGGTTCTGGCTCCCGTCCGGCCGGGTGCTGGTGCTGGCTGGCAGCCTTCCCCCCACTGCGCCCGACGATACTTATGCCCGCTACATCCGTCTTGCCCGTGAGCATGGCGTAACCGCCATTCTCGATTCGTCCGGCGAGCCGCTCCGGCGCGGGCTGGATGCAGTGCCCTCGGTCATCAAACCAAATGTTGCGGAAGCCGAGGAGCTCCTCGGTCGCGCTCTGGGCGATGTCGACGCGGTCGTGAAGGGTGCGCGGGAGCTGGCGGCCAGGGGGATCGACGTGGTCGTCATTTCCATGGGAGCCGAGGGTTCGGTGTGCATCCAGGGGAAACGCGTCTGGCGCATCGTTCCTCCGGTCGTCGAACGCCAGAGCACCGTGGGATCGGGCGATTCGTTCGTAGCCGGTCTGGCGATTGCTCTCGCCCGCGGCGACGACCTCGTGGAGGGGCTCCGGCTCGGTACGGCGGCGGGCGCCGCCACCGCCATGTCAGCGGGTACCGCACTCGCATCCGTAAACGATGTCTCGCGGTTGCTGCCTGATGTCGGCATCGAGGTGATCGATGCGTAGGGCCGGTGGTCCGGCCGGACGCCGCACAACTGAACGACCACGTCCTGCCTCCGGAGAGTGTCGGTGATCACGAACCGGGGAAGGATGGAGACGCTGCGTTGGGCGCGGGGAAAGCGGGCGGTGTGGGCGCGCGTGATCATCAGCGTCGTCTTCGTCAGTCTCGTCTACTCGCTCGTACGGCTCCAGGTTTTCCGCGCCGAGGAGTTCTCTGTGGTGGCCCGGGAAAACATGCTTCGGCCGGTAGTCGTCCGCGCGCCACGGGGAACGATCTACGACCGCCATGGCCGGATCATCGCCGAGAATCGCGTCGCGTACTCGATCCAGCTCATGCCGGCCCCGCTGGACTCCCTCACGCAGCAGGTGGAGGATCTCCGCCCGGTCCTGGGGCTGGACAGCGCCGAGATCGCGCTCGCATTCCGCCGCTTCGCGGCCTCGCCGAACCGGCCGATGGACGTTGCTGCGGACGCCACAACGGACCAGGTCGCGCGCCTGGAGGAGCGGCGGCGTGACTTTCCGTACGTGCTCATTCACCAGTATCCGAAGCGCTACTATCCTGCCGGGCCCGCGGTGGCGCACCTGATCGGATACGTGGCGGAGATCGGTCAGGAGGAACTCAGCCAGCCGCGGTTCGCCGATTACCGGCAGGGCCGCTGGATCGGCAAGGCCGGTCTGGAACGCCAGTACGAGCGCGTGCTCGGGGGCGAGCCCGGGGTCCGATATCTGGAAGTGGATGCACGCGGCGGGATCAAGGGCTGGCTGCCGGAGAGCATGGGCGTGCCGCCCATCCCCGGAAAGGACATCCACCTCAACATCGACCTGGACCTGCAGCGGTACGGTGCCTTCCTGCTGCAGGAGGCGGCGACATCGCTCGGGATGGAGCGGGCCCAGGGCGCGTTCGTTGCCCTGGATCCGCGTACCGGTGGCGTCCTGGCTCTCTACAGCAATCCCAGTTACGACCCCAACCTCTTTACGGGTGGAATCAGCTCGGAGGTGTGGAACGAGCTGCGGAACGATCCGACCAAGCCGCTTCTGGACCGGGCGTCGGGAGCCGCGCAGCCGCCCGGGTCCACGTTCAAGATGTCGATGGGCGCCATGGCCCTCGATGCGGGGGTGATCCGCGCTGAAGAGCTCATCCCGTGCACCGGCGGATTCACGTACCAGGGACGCTACGCGAGCAACTGGAGGAATCAAAACGAGCTCCTCGACCTCTCGGGCGCACTCAAGGACTCGTGCAACACCTACTTCTATCGGGTCGGGGTTCGCCTCGGTCTCGAAAGGTTCTTCGACATGGGGACACGACTGGGATTCGGCCGGAAGACCGGGGTCGACCTCCCATCCGAGATCGCTTCCGTGTTCCCGGCGAGCGCTGAATGGTTCCGTGAGAGGTTGGGCTATGCGCCTCCGGCGAACGAAATCCTCTCCCTCTCCATCGGCCAGGGCATGGTCACGATGACCCCGCTTAAGGTCGCACAGATCGTCAGCGGGGTCGCACGCCCCGATGCGAGGCAGGTCGTCCCGCGCCTGGTGCAGACGACGGAGCCGCCCGAATTCCTAGCCGACTATGCCATCAGCCGAGAGCAGATCGCCGCCATTCGCAAGGGGATGCGGATGGTCCTGGGACCCGGTGGAACAGCGGGTCTGAGCACGCTCGACCAGTGGGATGTCGGCGGGAAGACCGGGACGGCTCAGAACCCCCATGGCGCAGACCACGCGTGGTTCGCGGGGTGGGCCGCGCCCCCGGGCGAGGAGCCGGAGATCGTCGCCGTCATGCTCATCTACTTCGGGGAGAGCGGGTCGCAGAGGGCGTCGGCCCCGGTGATGAACGCGATCAACTTCTACATGAACCGGAAGTACGGCCGCCCCTTCGAGCGGTTCGCCACGCCCCGGGAAAAGAGCCGCGAGGGCATACCGTTCGACTGGTCGGTCGTGAACCGGCCCGTGCCGGACCTCCCGGTCTACGGATACGACGCCGGAGGGAACTGATCGGCTGCCGCCCCTGCATTCACTCGCACATTCGCACCATGGAGGCTACACCGTCGGGCAGCGGCCGCCCCATCGAGCCCGGCTTCAGCGGCTGCCCGGCGGAGTTGGCAACCTGCGCCGTGGTCTCCGTGTGCCGTAGCCGTCCCGTGGCGGCGCACCCAAGCCGACTCACTCGGGGCGATGACGTTCGGGTTGAGCGGCGAGGTCCGGCACGACCGTACCCGCGTGGGCGCCGCCGAGTTGGCGGCCACGATCCTCCGCGCCGCCGAACGGATCTCCTTCGAATACCGGCCGGTGCCGATGCGGGCCTGGTGGAGGACGGAGAGCCGTGAGGTCGATTTCGGCATCTAGCACGCCCGGGGTTCGGAGAGGCACATGCGCACCCGGTTGGCGCAGTTGGGACACCGAGTCCCGCGAGGGCGAGCGCATGCGCATTGCTCCGTTGACGTCCGCCGATCCAGCCGCCCCTTCGATGGGATGACGTGGCACTCGGTCACGTGCTGAATGGGGTCCACCTCCGTGCTTAGCGCTCGTCAGACTCGGGAGGCGACAGTACGCCTCCACCGTTCTCCAGGTAATCTGACCTGTGGGGGGGGAATTGGATGTGAACCGGGGATGAAGTGCCGTTCATCGCCCCGGAGAGGGAGGTCCGGTCCCGGTCTACCCCTGACGAACCGGACGCCGAACGCAGCCGCGGCAGGAAGCGCGGCACCGCCTTGGCGTATGCGTCGTACGCCTCTCCGAAGACGCTCCGGACCTCCCGTTCTTCGCGGGCCGCCAGACGCCCGTACATCCAGACGAGGACGGGGAACATCAGGACCGTGAGGAGCGTCGGCCACTGGAGGAGAAACCCGAACAGGATCACAACGAAGGCCACGTACTGGGGGTGTCGAACCCGTGCGTATGGACCGGTTGTGGCGAGCGTGCCAGCCCGCTGGGCGCGGTACAGGATCGGCCACGCCCGCGCCAGCAGGATGAAGCCACCGCCGATGAAAACCATGCTCAGGAGGTGGAACGGCCCGAAGTGGGGGTTGGCGCGCCATCCGAAGAGCGTCTCGAGCAGGTGGCCGGAGTCGTGCGCGAACCAGTCGACGCCGGGGTAGCGGCTCTGCAGCCACCCGGACGCCAGATAGATGGTCAGGGGGAATCCGTACATCTCGACAAACAGCGCGATCACGAAGGCGCTGAACGCCCCGAACGACCGCCAGTCCCGCCCCGTACGTGGGCGGAAGAAGCTGAAGCCGAACGCGATGAAGATCGCCGAGTTCAGGAGGACGAGGGTCCAGAGGCCGTAGGAGGACATGAGGTGCTCGCTCCCGTTCGATGAGGGTCCGACGCTGTGACCCGAAATATGGACACACGGCGGTGAAGGCGGCGTGAACCTGCGGTTAAGAAGGGTTCAGGCGCGGACAGGAGGTCCAGAGGCCCGAGCACCGGCGTGAAGGAGGGTTCGTGCCGGCTTCAGCACCGCTTCACGGAAGGTGTGGCATCTTTCGGGTACGGCAGGGTGCCCGTCTCACTGAACGAGGGTGCGACCATGGAAGAAATCTTCACGCTGGTGCTGTTCCTGGGTGTCTGTCTGGCGATGCACTTCTTCATGCACAGGGGGCACGGTCACGGCCATGGAGGGCACGGTGCCCCAACCGACCACGTAGCGCCGGACCGGGACGACCCGGAGCCGCGACGGAAGCACGAGGGTCACGGCTGTCACTGATCCCGTCTTCCCCTGAAAGCCACGAGGGGCAGTTATCATCATCCGAAGCGCTGGGGGCGCGATGGCGTGGCCGGACTCCGGGCTTGGCGTTGAGGAGTCGGGCATGAGTGGCGCTCGCCGGAGCGTCCTTTCTCCCGATCGTCACTGGGTCAAGGAGGGCTACAAGGCCCTGGCCCGCCTCGCCCTCGGCTGCTGAGACGGGGGGAGCTTGATGGTCTTCGACAACGTCCTCGAGGCTCTGCGCATCGGCACCGGATTCCTCTGGACCGCCGGCTGGGCGATCATCATGGGGCTGATGATCACGAGCTGGGTCCAGGTCTACGTCTCGAAGGAGAAGATCGCGGGGCTGCTGGGCAGGCCCGACCTGGGGGCCCTGCTCAGGGCCACCGGGTTTGGCGCGGCCAGCAGCGGGTGCAGCTTCGGGGCCACGGCCATCGGCAAGGGGATCTTCAAGAAGGGCGCCCACCCGGTGAACGTCCTTGCCTTCATGTTCGCCTCCACGAACCTGATCGTGGAGCTGGGGCTGATGATTTTCATCTTCTTCGGCTGGGAATTCCTGCTGGCCGAGATCCTGGGCGGGCTCGTGCTGATCGCCATCATGGCGGTCCTCGTGCGTTGGACGCTGCCGACCGTCGTCTTCGACGAGGCACGGGAGGCGCTCCGGCAGGAGGATGAAGCCCGGCTCGGTGGGCTGCCGGGAGAGCTACCGGCAGCGGGAGGCCGGGAAGGGAGGCCTGCGCGACGTAGTCTTCTCCTGGAGCGGCTGGTTCCGGCTGGGCAACCAGTACCGCAAAGAGTGGTCGATGATCTGGAAGGACGTGGTGGCGGGCTTCGTGATCTCGGGCTTCGTCATCGTCTTCGTGCCCCAGTCGGTCTGGGACGCCCTCTTCCTCGCCGGCGAGGGGATCCTCGCTTCCGCCGAGAACGCTGTCATGGGCGTGGCGGTAGCCGTGATCAGCTTCGTGGGCAGCATCGGCAACGTGCCCTTCGCCGTGGCGCTCTGGACCGGCGGGGTGAGCTTCGCCGGCGTCATCGCCTTCGTCTACTCGGACCTGATCACGATCCCGGTCCTCAACGTCTACCGGAAGTACTACGGCTGGAAGGTGATGCTCTACATCTTCGCCGTCTTCTTCGTGACCATGGCCGTAAGCGGCTTCCTCATGGAGGAGCTCTTCTCCGTTCTGGGCATCATTCCGGAGGTGGTCTCCAGCCAGAGCGCCACCGAGCAGGAGTACTTCAGCCTGAACTACACCTTCTGGCTGAACCTGCTGGCGGTGGGCCTCTCGGCCTTCCTCTACTGGACCTACCGGACGAAGCCGAAGGGGCCTTACCGGGATCCGGTCTGCGGGATGCTCGTGCCGGAGGACGCGGAGCCGGTCATCGTCGACGGCGAAACGTACCGCTTCTGCTCCAAGCGGTGCAGGAACAGGTTCCAGCGCGATCCGGCGCGCTACCGGTCGGCCCGTCCCTCCGCTGGCTGAGCGGTCCGGAGAAGCTCCGCACCCGTGCGGTCCATCCGTTCCTTGGCAGCCGCCCTCCCCTACGTGCGTATTCCGACGAAGTGGCCCACCCATTCCAGCGGAAGTGGCCCGGGCATTCCGAGTGAAGTGGCCCACCCATTCCGGGTGATGTGGCCCGCCGAT
>Ga0214473_10001832_pt1 | contig 27175 bp, 26 predicted proteins | sample RVTome_7_FD_203509 | JGI IMG/M metagenome (GOLD analysis project Ga0214473, IMG submission 203509) | Soil microbial communities from uranium-contaminated site in the Upper Colorado River Basin, Wyoming, United States - RVT98D197 | ecosystem: Environmental > Terrestrial > Soil > Contaminated >...
GTCAGTAGTGACTTTGAGGCGATTCTGCTCCACTATAGGGTTCCAATAAGCATTTTCGATCTCTGGCTTAGGCTCCTGCTCATGAATTCGAAAGTCACCTGACTCATCGAAGGTGATTACTCCAACCATCGGATCCACACTATCTATGAATGGTGCGCACACATATGCCTGGTCGTACATTCCAGGTATTTCGTTTAGATACTCTAATGCTTGAAGTCTTCCTTCTGAGGCGCTACTAGCTGTCTTAACTTCGCAGATGATCCGTTTTCCTTTGATGCAATCAAACTTTTTCGTGCTTCCTGAACCTATAATCGCAGGCAGAGACTGTAGCTCCTCAATCAATGCGCCGCCATATCCTCCTGTCTTATTTGAAAGATAGGATTGAAGTTCCATCAGATCTTCTCCTGAGAAGGCAACCAGGTCAGGGAGATTGTTCATTATAGGATACTGTCTAAAGACTATGAAGCCTGATTCACGCAAAAGTAAGCCGGTCATGTACACGTAGATGTCTTCTGATAACTGCCATCCTGCTTTAGCATACCAGTTGAAAGGTACAAAGAGCACATCACTGGGTAATATTCCTTCGGCTTTTATTTCGGAGACTGCTCTTGATAACTGATCAGTATGTCTTTGCTGAGCAGAATGTTTGGATGCGTAACCAACTTCATTAATATGGACAAAGAATTTTATGAACTTCGATGAATCAAGAACACTATCATCAAGTGAAAAGCCGTTATGGCAAATCGATGGAAGACTATGTGCTGCGTCTCGTGCCCAGAGATTTGTAAACCCTTGATTGATTCTAACTGGATGTTTTTCAATTAGCTTTCCTTCAACTTCATCAACTAGGATAGAATCCCTCAGCCAAGAATAGACTGTGAGAAACGCTAGACCATTCGTAATCTGGAGGTCCACAGCACCTTCTCTAAGTTTAAAGATATTAGAAAAATTCTTACTCAAGAAATTGCGAACGCAATCTAGTTATGCCTGTATTCTATCTTCTGACATATCTTAATCATACTTCCAAGAGTATATTTTCATTATGTATCATCTAGTGTCGTTTGGGCATCATCATAATCTATCCATCGTCCATCCTTTTTATTTTGAATTTTTATTTTGAATCCTAGTTTTTCTAATCTTTCCTTCTCAATTTTCGCGTCTTTAATATCCCAGAAGCTACCGCTATTCCACGGATACGTCCTATTAGAAGTACCTGACACCGCTATGGTCCTTACGGTTGGTTCAGTGAAAATACCCGTTGTTTCTTCCTGCGATCTAAATATCCAAGTATCTCTGAAAAATTCTGCTGTATCTGAGTCTATGATACCTTGTTCTTTGAGAAGTGAATATAATTCCTTTGGGCTTTTTGGGTTTGATGTTAGATCTAGTAGTGACTTAACCCATGCTTCATCATAGCGAATTATACTTAATGCATTATTAGGCGGATCAACTTCACTAGTAAATAATATCATAAGGTCAGGATTACAGGTTACAAAGAAAGGAAAACCATACGCTGCGTATCTATATCCCTGTTTCACAACATCGTAAAGATATGGATCATCATTGAGCTTTGCTTCAAAGACACATAGTTTCTGGCTATTCAATCTCATAGTCAGGTCTGCTTTGTTGAATTCTACCTTATCCTCAACATCAAGAGGTTCTTCGATGTTGACAGGTTCTTCGATGTGAATTTCAAGATCAAGATTATTTGAAACTGCAAACTCATTAATCTTCTTTGATAGGAAGTGGCACACAAAATCAGCTTCAGACAGATATTTAGATTCAATCATATGTTAACCCAGTGTTAAGTGAATGATAACTAGTGTGATATAAACTGTTAATTGCTATATAACTGATGTCTTGGGAGAACGTCAGCTTTGTTGTAAGTAGCAAGACTAGGAAAACAGTATTGATGAAGCTAGAAACAGCAAAGACACCAACGATTTTGGCAAGAGATCTTAATACAAGTATTCCAAACATCAGCAGAGCTCTACGCGAATTGCAATCGAAGGAATTGATCGAATGTGTTACTCCCAAAGCAAGAGTTGGTAAGATATTTATGGTTACACAAGAGGGCAAAGCAGTCTTAATGAGAGTCAAACAAATGGGTTAATGCTAGCCTAATGCTGATAGCTGATGCCTAAATCACGACGAAGAGTAAAAAACACTCATTTTCACCCCTGTGTACAATTAATATAGGTTAATCATTTTAATCGTTTTTTCTTTCCTGAACAGTAGTCATTTAACAATACAAGTCTATTGTTAAACAATGCCTAGAAAACATCTCTTTTTACAGTTTTATTATAAAATAGAGTATTATATTTTAAATATATATCTCCCCACTCGTTTTTGAAGTAAACATTGGGAGAAACGGGGGTATATGCTTATTCCACCCTACTCATATAACTATTAATTGAATCAGTTTAGTAGACTTACCTAAGCATTAATCCCCCTCTTTTTCCCCACCACAAATTAAAGAATAAGTTGAGCAATTCCACTGTATCTTAATTTCACGATATTACTGAATCAATAAAAACCCCCGCATTAATAACTATACGCGATATTTCGATAAGATATCTGAGATTAAGAAAGACCTTAAGAAATATTCACACGGGGTAAGACCAGCATCAGACAGAAGGATATCTTGATAAACATATATATTTAGAGTTAATAAAACACTTTTGTAGCAATATGTCCAGCATTTCAACAAATTTCAGAAGGTTTTTAGTATGTTTTGTTGTTTCAGGGCTTTTTATGTTGCTTATCTTTAGTTATGAATACCAAATTCATGATCGGAGACCTTACTCACAGATTCTCCCGGATAATACTCCTCCAACTCTAGTTCAGTCTCAGAGTGAGGATCAAGCTATAGTTCAAGTAGGCACCCAGTTTCAGAATTATGAAATAATTCGTTTGGATGGCACAAAAAATTTTGAAAGAGAAATTGCAATTAAAATGAAGCTTTCTGCACAAGTGTCTAGTGTAGTAACCATCACCCCTTACATTACAGCACCATTCGAAATCTATAAAAAAGCAAGTAACCAGATATCTAAATTGCTTCCTATCCCAGTATACCTCATTCTATTGCTCTTCTCTCTACCAATGATAAAATTAACAATTCAATTGCTCCCAGTTTCTATATTCATAAAATCTTGCGGTCCTTTTTTTAGAAAATATTAACAATAAATGAACCTAATTCAAGCAAATACTTATTTCCTTGAATTATGCCTGTTTTCTAGGTTTTATTATAATATAATATGTATAATATTAAAGATATATCCCCTCCCCCTTTTTGAAGCCATCTTTGGGAGAAGGGGATGTGCCTATTCCACGCTAACTTATCTAACTATTAGATGAACCATTTATCAGACCTACCTAAGTCTTAATCCTCTGGCCTCATTCGGTTTAAAAGGTTCACTTTGATTAATCTGAAGGCGCCACTCAGGGTGACACTTCTAAGAATGAAGGAGTTACATGTCGAGTTTAAACTTCACAGTTTAATGATCTATTATATATTGAAGCCAGCTTGATGCTTCTTCCCAATTTCCTTCTTCGAGTGCTTTTCTAAAGGATGATATTTCATTGGGGTTGGTTGTGGTGTACTTGACCAGACAATAATATTTGGTTACAAGCAAGAGCTTATCATTTGTTCTTTGAATTTCTCGTTTGATCATAATTACAATAAGGCTGATTAAAGATACCCCTAATATGATTGGTGTCAAATTAGAATAACAAGTGGTTGATTGATTAATTAGTGTAAACATTATGATGAATATTATTAACACCAAATTAATTGCTCCTATAATTATGCTTCGTGTTTGTGCAAAATAGGGCGAAGAAACAATGTTGAAGAAGAAGCCTCTGAAATTACTTTGCTTATCTTGTAATTTGGCATTCTTACGAGTTTTCAATTCGTTTAAGAATTCTTTTGACTCTAGTTCAAGCCAATATCCGTGTTTCCAATGAAGGTATCTCTTTAAACCAAACTCAAAAGGCTTTAAAATTACAAGTGCAGATGCAAACAATGACCCGGTTAGAATTGGATTATTCAGATTTGCGGATCCAATGGTGGCAAGTGACATTGTCTCGGATAAGTTAAGGAGTTGCCACAAAGTGATACCGAGACTGTACCCAAATAGCGTATTCAGCAAAGCGGGAGATTTAGGGTTGTAGGAATAGGCAAGCGCCAAATTGTTGTTATATGACTAGGGCCGTTAATAAGAATATTGATACACGATTTTGTTAACTTTAGACCGATAAACTAAAAGGGTCTGGCACCTTCAAGACTTCAAAGCCATGCCAAGAGTTTCCCAAACAAATCTTCTGAGACATTTGAGGGCAAGATGTGCGAAATGTGGGAGTCAGGAGAACCTGACAGTCAGTCACGTAATCCCTCTTTCTACAGGAGGCGATAACAACCCGACAAATATCCAGAGAATCGCTGCAAACAACTCTGTCAACCTCTATGCTATCACCTGAGAACCTCGTCTATTCTCATCTGGTAACGCGGGTCAGTGTCAACGTAACTCCTCATCACCGCGAGAATCTTCTTAACCGAACCATTCCTGCTAACACCCGCCTCGTATTCTCTGAGCATCTGGCGGTAGAAGCCGCCGACAATCTCTGTAAAGTCGTTCACGTTCTGATGCCTTTTCTCTCGGGCGTAGGTGAAGAGAGAGTTGAACACTCTCTCAGCTTCAGAGTTAACGCTCCTCACCCTGATCCTGCCTGATGCGCTTCATCGCTTCGCTGTAGACGCATGGCTTCCACGTTCTGTCTAACTCTGCTCCATTATCCAGAATTTCTTTGATACTCACGTAGCCCCATTCAGCGTTTAGGTCGTCATTCAAGTTCGCATACCCAAACGCGAGATTCTCCTTCCTGTCAAGCTCGGCAATCAGCCAGTAGAAACCAACATAACTGAGCTGATACCGCTGATGGATAATCTTCCTCTCCAACGGAACATTCTCAGTCTCATACAGTTTTGGAATTGAATCATCCACGAAATCACCAGTAAACACTTCAGAGAATGAAGAAAAGAAAGTTCGGTGTGCGAAGTTCCGATAGCCTCCCGAATATCCAGTTCCCTTGACCTAGAATGCTTAAATCTCCAAACAACCAAAATCCCAAAGAGAGATTATGACCTCAAGTGACTTTCTAACCAATATGAAATTGATTTTCGAACACGGACGATACAAATGCGATAAATCTAAACTGGGTCGTCTGATCGCAATACATGAAGCACATTACACCGTGGAGCAAATTTTGAGGGAAAAAGCAACTGATCAAGCTTTCCAAGGTGCGCTACATGATATCGGCTTCGAAAAAATAATCAAGAAACTAAACGAAACGCAACCCATTCCTGATTTTGACCGATTACTAAACCTAAATCGCATCAGAAATGGTATTGAGCATCACAACATAACGCCAGATTGGGAGGATGTTATTGTTCACCTTGAGATAGCTGAAAGCTTCCTACGTTGGAGCTGTAAGCAATACTTCGATGTAGATTATGATTTACTCCTTCTTGAGAATGCAATTCTTGATGGACCGATAAAGCGTGTCATGCTTGAAGCAAAACAACACATCAAGAATGGAGACCTCCAGCAAGCATCAAATAAGATGTATGAAGCGTTAGGTGCCTTCAAGTTCACCTTCTTTGGCTACTACTCAGACCCCAGGGTTATCGGACAAGTCTTCGAGAAAGATGATCGGAAAATCGACTTTCCTAACCTCCTTTCCGACTTAGCCTTTAAGATACTGCTGGCTGAAGACGAAAAAGCCCTGACAAAAGTCATGAGTGTTAGTTCGAGTTTCATAGATACTCCAGAGCAAAAGGGTGTCAAGAGTGTTTACCCATTACCACAGTTCAAAGACAAGGCTGAGGCGGAAAATGATTACGCCGAAATACTTGGCATAATATTGAACCACCAGAATAAGGTACCCGTACGCGCATGGAGGGAGTAGCCATATGACATCCCAAAGTCTCTCTGATAAAATCAGACAATTCGCTGTTGAGCGATACATTAAACCTGCAAAACAATCAGGCCGAAAAGAAGTCACCATAAGATCTGGAGATATTCATCGTCTAATGGAACTGGAAAACCAAATGCCAGCAGTCTGTGGCGCTCTCGGAACGAAGAAATTCGGAAGACTGTGTAACGTAAGACAAATCAGGAGAGAGGGACAGACCAACAATTCTAATGTACTCTTTACTTTCGAAATACTGTAGGCAGGGAAATCCGACCTTTCTCTACACTTGATGTGCTTCTACAATCTGCGTGTTAATGCCTCCGAACGTCTTGAGGTAACTTTCAGTCATCCATCTCTTGATAACCTCAATCGTATATCCCTGAAATATTTCTCTTATGGCATCAACATGGCTGACCAGTACGACACGATTGAATTCCTTAGTAAGGTTTCTTACCACCGCAATTGCTTCACGAATTCCTATTTCATCCAAATTGCCGAAATCGCCTTCATCCACGAAAAGGGTGTGCATTGTTGCAAACGTATGTTCTTCTGTCTGCGGCAACTTGCTTAGTATCCTGGAAACCGCCACGCGAAGCGCCATGTTAATCCTAGTCTTCTGCCCACCTGAAAAATAGTGAATAGGTCTAATCTCGCCGTTCATTGTTGCTGCGACGTTTAGGGTACCCTCTTCAATGTTGAGTGTGGTTATTTCATTGTTTGACAGGTCATTTATTATGTCCGTTCCCTCTTTTTCGATGAATGGCCTGATTCTCCTTATTATGTTCTCGGGGATGTTCTTGAAAATATTACGCAAATCCTCTAGGAGAGCTATCTCCTGCTTGAACAGTTTAATGTTCTTCAGATTTGTCTTGAGCTCCGTTTCCTTGCCTTTTAAGTCTGTAAGCTGTTGTGTACTTCCCTTTTTCTTTTCAAGCCGAGTAGCAAAGTTTCTTTCATTGGTGTTATACTCCTCCTGAATCCCCTCAAGACGTTTCTTAGCTGCATTGTATCGTGACTCTATCTTGCCAAGGCTCTTGACATCTCCGAACACTTTACTCTTTTCAACTTTTGCACTCGTTAATCGACTCTCTGATTCCTTAAGGTCACGCTCCACTTCGGGAAGTCTATCAAGTTCTGTTTTCGCTGTGGAAAATCTCTCGGTGACCTTATTCTTACGAAACACCCCAATCCTATTTTCTAAACTCTTGTACAATTTATGGTCGAAACCAAGTTTCTTTTGTTCTTGGTCTTTTTTCTCTATTTGCCCTTTAAGTGCTTTTGTATCCAGCCTTAGCGACTTCTCACTTTTCCTCAGAGTCAAGAGTCTGCTCTGTTCCCTTGTGAGTTCACCTTTTTTCGCATCTCTCTTCTCCAGAGTTTCCTTTGCTTTCGTCAAACGCTCTTTTTCATTTTGGGCCGTGTTGAGGCTTCGCTGAACTGTTACTAGCTCATCTGCTTTCGATTTCTTTTGGGTTGCAAGCGTCTTATTCTCTTCCAAATAATGTTTCAATATTTCTTGGAGATCAGAGATTTTCTGGAAGCAGATTGGACATGTTTTCTTGCCTTTAACTTGCTGCATCCTTACCTTCATATCCTTAACTGAATCATTGACCTGTTTGATTTCAGAAAAAAGTGTTGCTTTGCGGCGTTCTAACTTCTTCTCAAGATTCTCAGCTTTCCTTAACGACATCTTTACTGCGCGTAGTTCTCGTGTTGCAGGAATCTGCTTCTTTAGATTCTTTATTTCAGATCTGGTCCCACGGATTTGAATTAAAGTATCTGAATGTGTACCCCTCTTGTTACGCAAGTTAATATTCAAGTTTGAAATATCTTTGGTATATTGGTCATATTTCGCCTTGATAGGTTTCAAACCATCGAAATTGGCTTGAAGCGACGAAAGTTCTTTGTAGAGGTTGTTTAATCGAGGGAACTCCTTTTTCAATTTGGTTAGTCTTGTGAGTTCCTGACGACTTTTCATAACGGCCTTTTTTACATCATTTATTTGCTTGACGATTCCTGCGAGTTTACTTTGTAGTTTGACGTAATGAGTGTAATCACTCTCTAAGGAATCTTTTTCAGTTTTCTTCTGCTCAACCCTCTTCCCGAGATTTAGCTTCCTTTTCTCCAAGGAAGCTATTGACTTGGTGAGGCTCAGAATCTCTCGTTTTACTTCTGGTATCTTGGCGGCTTCAGCTGAAAGCAATTTGTTGACCTCTTCAATGGCCTGTATTGTTGTCTGCTTCTCTTTGGCTTTCTTCTTTGCCAGGCTTTCATAGTCAAGATATCTGTCAAGACCAAACAGTTTGACGAAAGCATCCTTCCTCTTGCTCGGGTCTAGTTCGGTTAGAGAACTCATTTCGCCTTGAAGAACTATTGTCGATTTTCTGAAGCCTTCCCAATCCAAACCGATTGCTCTGCTTCTTACGTAGTCGTACACACGCTTCCCAATTGCCTTTGATTCACCATCTTCAAAGATTTCTCCGTCAGTATCGTTTCTTGTAATGTCTCTTATTACAACATAGTTGTGCCCGTGATTCTCAAATTCTACTCGAATCACCGCTTTAGTTGAATCATGGTTAACAAGATCATTGATCCCCATATATCCTGAAGTTGCTCTGCCAGATGTTCGAAAAGTCTTCCCATAAAGACAGAGACAGACCGCATCGAGAATGGAAGTCTTGCCTGCCCCGTTTTCCCCGGCAATCAGTGTTACTTGGTTCTGAGGGAACTCAATCTCGACACTATCCTTGAACCTCATGAATCCCTTCAAGACAACTTGCTTAAGTTTCAGTTGGTATCATCTCCTTCGATTCGTTGATTATCTGGCTGCCTAACTTCAGAAGCGGCTTCGTTATGCCTCGATACTCCTTTTTTTCTTTGATGTAGAGTTCCAATTCTTTGGATGGTGGCAGGATGTATTCTCCTCTAAGCTGAGATGATTCGGGTAACGAGACTGTGGTTCTAGGCTGTATCTTGTAGTCGAACACTTGCTCCTCGTTGAGCCTCTCTTTTATTTCGTTCCAGTCTATGAGTCTGCTCTCATCCACATCAATGTTCTCAAGTTTAATCCTCACTATGCAGTCTATAATCTTGCCCTTGTTTTCTTCAATGATATCTAGAATTGATCGCGTAATCTTGGATGCAGGAAGCCCCGAACAGTCTTTATCCACCAGTGTTATCATTCTCCTCACTGGCAGCTTTATCGGGGAAACCTTTGCTCCATCCCGTAGTTCTACAAGTAGAGCATATTTATCATCGGGTTCCTCGTTGAATTCACATCTCTCAGAAGAGCCTGAGTAGAAAATTGGCATCTTGTCATGTTTTATCTGCTGAAATTTGTGTATGTGACCCAGAGCGACATAGTCGAAGATTGAAGGGATTTGATTTACGTCAACGCATTCACCTATGAATGTCTCCAGCATCACTTCGGAGCTGGTGACTGCTTGGCCAATTGGGATATGTGATGCCAGTATTTTCTTGTCTGACCGCGATTGTTGGAGGGCTTGAGAGAGGAGCGGCTGAAACAAATTGCGTACTTCATCAAAGTTAGACGGCGAAGGAACACACACAAAGTCATAGCCATCAACCTCTATCGTGGCTGGCTCCAGTGCTACATGCACACCCTCGATTTCCCCAAGCAAAGCCAGAGGATTAAGAGTTGTTGCCATGCGGGGCGTCTCATGATTTCCACTGACTATAACTGTAGTTACTCCGCTCTTGGTCACCTGCTTAAGCTTACGAATGACCTCCAAGAGGTATCTTGTATGAGGGTTCACTTTGGTAAGGAAATCACCCACGATTAGTAGGACATCGACCTTCTCTTTGATGGCAGTATCCGCTATGTGCAGGAGAGAGTTGAGAAAATCAAGGCTTCTAGCGTTAAGACCTGTATCAGGATCAATTCTTGAGTATGCAGTTACCCCGATATGATTATCGGCCGTTTGTAGTATCCTCATACAACACAATCGATAATATAATGGGCGGTCTATTTAAAGACAAATCGCTAAAAACATCCCCTCAAAGAAAGAGTCATAGGAAGTCCCACTCTTTCTTTCAGATAGGCGAAACGTCTGCATTTAGCCGCGTTTTCTCAAACAAGGATTCTATTCTTGCGCATATAACACGTTCATTACTTCTTCTAGCTTCAACCCATTTATTCACTCTCCCTCACAAAATCGGAAACACTGCGCAAAATCTCCTTTCAACTGCATAAACTAGGAGCCTCCCAGCACAAACAGCACAAAACCCTCGGAGAACCGTGCGTCTTGGATACCTTCTTTACAAGCTCTTCGTCGTCGGAACAAACTATGACCTTCGAGAAATCGCTCAGCGCAATCCAGATGTTCCCCAAGATGTCCGAGTTTCCGGTCTCCACATTGATAGCTATCATGCGAGATTGGATGTCAGGACCAACTCTCGAAGTAATGCACTCTATTCCCTTATTTCTCAACTGCTCAGCGATCCAATGGACATAGAACTCATGCTTGATTCCGGGGGTCGCTCCTTTCTTCTGGTAGAGTATCCTGGGCTTTCCTTTCCCAAGCTTCACCTTCATAGTTTCCACTTCACCTTTCCTGATTAACTCGCCCACGACTCTCGAGTACCGCCTGTCATCCCAGCCTAGCAGATGCCTCCTTTCACGGGTCAAAATGAATGGCTGCTTGGATATACTGTCAAGAAATTGCCTCTCCTCATAGGCATCGAGAATTTTAGGCGCATCGATAGAAGGCGGAGCAAACTTGAATTGAGGCGTGTATGACCCCAATTCCTCTTTGCTTAACGGTTTCAGGGATACATCCTGAGAAGTCATGATAAACGGCTCAACCCCCTGAGTCTTGACTATTGCCTGCCTTTGCTTGAGGCTGGTCAGTTCCTGTGCAAAATGGTCGATTGAGACATATGAGTTGAACCCGAAACTCCGTGCGATAAGGTCGATATCCTTCGCATCCTGCAATCTGAACACGAAAACGTTCTGGCAATTTTTTCGAATGTCATCCTCCATGTTCGACGGTGACTGCGCGATTATCGCCAATGACTGACCGCGCTTCCTGAGCCTTGTTGCAAACTCGGTGGTTGCCCATGTATCAGTTACCAAAAGCTTGCGTAAAATCTTGGGTGCTAACAGTTGCGCTTCGTCTGCTATGAACAGGTTGGATATCTTATCAGTCGGTTCGCGATGTAATGCCTGCTTGAGATACGCAACGGCGATTGTATTGTAAATCAGCCTCAGCTCAGTCCCATAAGCGACTTTTGCTTCAAGCGGATGCAGGTCTATCAGCATATTCCTATCGTCGAACTTTTTGAGGTTGAAGCTGGATGTCTCGGTGTAGAAGATCTCGCTGAGCGCCGGATTGCTCCTGTACGGCTCGAGCCTTACCAATAGGGCAGTCTTGGTCTTGTCGAGGCTGTTGAGCTTGAACGGTAGGTGTTGGTCTTTGTAATTGGTTACGTTGTCAATCAGCGTCGGTATGCTGGTACTATTACGAATGCAGGCATCCAAAACAAAATTCATCTGCGGCGAAAGGTCATGGTATTCTACCTCGATTCCCCGGAAGATTATCTCCTTCAGCAGTACTCTAACGAGACCGAAGTCGTTCAGATCGTAAGGATTGATCTTGAGATTGGCATCTGTCGCATAATACTCTGCCTTATGTTGTAGCCTTGGGAGAATGTTCTTCCACTCGCCTTCGACGTCTAAGATTAACAGTTTGATTCCTTGATTTTCAGCAGAAATTGCTAGGTTCATTGCTTCGCGTGTCTTGCCACCACCGGTTGCACCATAGAATGCAAAATGGAATCCGAACTGCGAGAGTGGCAAATGAAACAGGTTTCCATCATTCATCGTCCCCAACATTATGCCATCTCTGACTTCACTAGGTTCAGGTGGTTGCAGGAAATTAGGCAGCGGGCTTTGGCAGTAATCACACAACCCTCTTTGCATCTTAGTCATGCTTCCACACGTGATGCACACCCAGTACTCGCTCAAAACCATCTGGCGCACCCTTCGCACAATTTCATCCTAGTCATCATGCCTTGCCTCCAGACTTCTCTCACAGTGATATGCAGCATGCAGAAGATGCACAAGCAACCCTCGCAGATTCGCTGGCATTGTGGGCATGTGGCGTTACCGCAGGTTCCACACGTTCCTAGTATCCTTTCCTTCTCGGTCGTTGCTCCGCATACCTTGCATCTCAGCAGTCCTCGCATTGCCTCACAAATCCTTGGTAGCAGTTGGGACAGAGCAAGTCGCCGTTAATTTGCGCAAGACACTCCGAGCAACATCGCTTGAGGCATCTGGTGCACTTGCCAGCGCCGATGTTCTTCGTGAATGTGTGACCGCACTGGAGGGTCGGGTAATCTATTCCATGTCATCACCATCAACCAAGGCTCCGCACTTTTCGCACTTCATGCCATACTCGCTGCGAGTCAAGCCCCATGCATCTTCTCCTATGTTACTGCGGTATTCCCTGCATCTTGGGCAGTAGCCTCTCATTCATCAGCCTCCCTTAGATAGTCTGATAGATTCGGTGCATCGTTAGTAAACCGCAGAGCTTTGTAGAGAACAGAGACTTCATGCGCAAAGTGATGCTCGTAAGCAACCTTCATTATTCTTTCAGCGATCTGCCTGTAGCCGTTTGTGAGCGCAGTATGTGTATGAACGTCCAGTTCTCCTGTAAGCCTCAGCCTCCGTGCATCTTCCTCAACTTTGTAGATTTCCTTGTTGATTGCTATCAATCCTTTGGCAGCGTTGATGATGTCTTTGGATTCAAGATACTTCTCAACCCTGCCGGTCAGCACAGATTCTAACACTTTGACCTCGTCGATTGCGTTCTCTACGCTGTATCGCTGCATAGGCTTAGTTGGAGAGGAGAGATGAATTAGGTTACGAGTGAAGGATTCCGATATATCGGGTGATTAATTTTGTTTTATTGAGGGTATTTTTTTAAGAATATTAGAGTACTGCTCTGGATTTATGATAGTAGGGTAGTACTGCTCTTTTATGCAACCGCCACTAACCATGAGATTGAGTCTTCCTGAATACGGTGAAATATCATTATTATTCATGACATGTCCTAACTCATGAGCTAATGTCCACGACATATTCTTATCATATCCCACAAAAGCGGCGCTAACACCGTTATTCAAACCCTTACCTGTTAGAGAATCATCATCTGGAAACATCCTAATCCCAAAGATGTTTATAGGATATGTTCTAAAGTTTCTTATAAAGAACACTTTTATCACATTTGAAGTATTATCGTAGATTTCATCACCTGCAACCTTCTTACCTAATGAGACAGCATCCTTGACCTGGTCACCTGAAATTCCAATCAAAACATCTGTATCGGAAAGACTTGAGTTTCTCACTATTCTTCCTTGGATAGATAATTCAATACCATAATGTTTCCATATATCACTAGCACCTTGAACAAAAGCATGTATCTCGTCATCAGACCAATCTACCAAGTATGATGGTGAACTTGCCACATATACATCAAGCGGTACTCTGTAGAGTTGGGTTGTATTTGCAGGAGTGTCTTTGTATCGTATTTCGCAAATGCCAAATGCTTGGTTAATTAAATATCGAGTAGGCTCAATGAACTGATAGAACACCGGTACAACGATTATCGTGGCAATAATAAAGGATATAATTATCGTTTTCCACGTCGTTTTTCGCCTCTTATGTTTATCCATTTGATTTTGGTCATTCACTAAATCATATATATTTTGATGGTACTTGTATCTTAGATTTATCGGAATCTCATATCCACATGTTTCTTTGCCCGTGAGGTACTAGTTAATTCAATGAAGTCAAGAGAATGTAGAAAGATATTCTTAGAACAGATGGATGCCGAAATTCTCGACAAGATGCCTGAATGGTTCAAACGATTGAGAGAAGAATACGCAAAAAGAAAATTTAGAAGGTAAAGGTTTGGAACCAATCTCACAATTGTTAATTATATTGCTTCATACGCTGAAATGTTAAGTTATACATAGGACAACTCTTCTGGGAGGGTTGGAATTGACAATTGTAATCGATTCGAATGGAAGAATTCTAATAAACGGAAGAGATTTAATGATAGAAATCATCAATGGTCTTGTATCTACTGAACGAAACGTGCTTGGGGGTATGAGATGGCTTTCATTTAATGTTCGGTCAATGGAAAGCAGAATCGGACAAGATTTTGAACTTGTTGTAAAAAACATACTGGAACTTCGGGCAAAGAATGATCACGATAAAGCCATAGAATATTCAGACAGGCTCTTCGAGTCCTTGACGGCTGCCATGAGAATACTTTTGGATGAAGGTAGATACGATGATTTAATGGATCTTTGGTTATGGTCAATTTCCTTTGTAAAGCGGACAGAGAATAGACTGAAACCCACATCAGGGCTTGTTCACAAGGGTACAGCTTATTACTTCTTAGGCGTAAGTCGGCTTTTAGCTAAGGACTTTGATGGATCATTTCTCTCCTTTGCAGAAGCTGCTAAAGAAGATGATTTGTTACCCGAACATATCTTGAATAGACATTCAGGAAACATACCTCCTGCAGTTAAGATGATGTTTCTGGATAAGGGTGCGGATAATTTCGCGCTTGACATTATAGTACAAATACAAAATGCAGTCGATAACTTACAGCTGAATTACAAGAAGATAGGTCGGCCTGGTAAATTTCTGGACTCTGTTAGAAAAGCATATGATAAAGGGAAACTTGATAGAATCGTTCTGATGGAAATTTCCTTCACGATATACAAAGCGTTCTATTTTGAGCTTTGGAAAACGAGAGGTGGCGTAAGACCTACATCTATTTCGGTTAATCAAGCGGGAAACATTCTTTTGAACATATCCAGATCGATTGAGGATACCGTCCGCGCCTACAATAGGCTAGGTGCAAGTACAAAGATATTCGATTTTGTTCACGACACTTGGTTTATACATGAGAACTGGAGTAGCATATCTAGATATGAAAATAACGTAAATGGGTTGATAGAGGATTTCCTTAACGACGTTTGGAAATTATCGCTCGACGGTAGAAACATGGTTCTAACATTGAAAGCCCGCAATGCTATCGCACATAGAATTCATAATGAACCGTTGATGTTCGAGAAGTTTGAAGAACTTCTAATGGCAATGATAAGTTCTCTATCTTTTGTATGCGACAACCTCTAATGGATTTCGAACACATAAAAAATTACTTTCATTAGGCGAGGCACGCATCTTCAATCGGAACCATATCCATCTGAGAAAATCACTTCTCAATCAGCTCAAGCAGCTTCTCTAGCTTCTCCGGGTCTTCGGTGAGTTTGTTGAGAAGCGAGTTTGCCATTTCAGTCGCAACCGCAGTTTGCTTTGCCTTGCCATCATCTACAGCGAATCCACATCTGTTGCAGAACATCGAATCGCTTGGATTATCGAATTTGCATCGTTTGCAAACCTTAACCAGTTCCTTCTTCGGTAGTGCTTGTTCATTCTCGGCTTTGGGACTGGCTCCCGGTATCCTCTTCCAAGTATCCTGCTGGATTTTTGGGATAATAGATTGCGAGAGGTGCTCGTAGACTGAGGGCATCTTGGAGCTCTGAGTCCAGTGATGTTTGTATCTTCTGAAAGAGTCAGGCATCCCGTTGTTGGCGTCCTCTGATGAGGATATGTGCTTGAATAGGTGGAACCATACTCTTTTCTTGATACCGGCTCTTTTGACTGATTCCTTGAATGCCTTCCTCGCGCCTGCATATTTCAATTGAGTTGGCTTTGCCTTTGAGATGTCTGGAAAGAGGGGCGCTTTTGGATTGTCTTTGAAAGGATGGTTGTTTAGCCACTGCGATAGATTTGGAGTAGCCCACGTAAGTATAATTGGTTGGCGACCGGTCTTGCCGTCAGACTCTAGCACTGCGCCGTAATCTGTAACTTTCACTTCGCCTACTCTCACGGTGAGTATCTCGCCTATCCTGCATCCAGCGTCAAGTTTTCCTGAGAAGAGCGCCTTGTCCCTGAGGTTCAAAGCGCATTCACATATTCTCATTGCTTCTTCATGCGGTATGAGGTCGTCTTCGGTAACCGTGACCAGCGGAACCTTCTCCAGCCTTATCCACTTTACCCTCGGCGGGAACTCTCCTTCCGGGCAACCTTCCAACCACTGGTAGAATTTCTTCAAAATCTTTCGAATCTTATTTCGGGTGCTCGGCCTCTGCCACTTTTGACATATCTTGTAGTGAAGGTCTTCAATGTCAGCGAGTGTTGCATCCTCATACTTCTTGCCAAGTATCCCTGAAATTACTCTAAGCCTGTAAATCGTGGACAGAAGCGTGGCTTGAGCAATCTGCGTGCTTCGAACCTTGTAATATCTCGTCAAGGATTCGTTGTTATGCTTGTCTTCTGCAATCAGAGAAAGTTCTCTCTTCAACTGTCGCTCCAATGGATATATCTCATGTGCTCTACTCACGCTATCACTTTAGATTCCGCTATAGTCTATCCTGCATGGATGCGATGCCTCTAGGCTTGCAGAGGGACATTGAACTAGAAGTCGTGTGCCCCCGGAGGAATCCAGACCTCAAATCCATAGTCCGTGCAACAAATCGCAACCTTTCTGTAATCTATTGTGTTTCAGTTAAGAAATAGTTATCGGTTCTAGGGGAATCGTATTCACACAGAAAAATGAAGCGTGAAAGAATTTAATGCGCAAAAGACTGTCAAACTTATTAATTTCAATATCTGGAAACATATAGAGGCACAAAGATGTCTGCTGGTAATGAGTTCATCGAAGGATTGATTAGTGCTGTTACAGGGTTTGTCATTGCGATTTTATTGCCTGTATTTTTTCAAGTCTTTGGAAGCATTAATGCACCTTGGTGGATTTACATTTTGCTTGGATGCTATGTGCTTGTTACAATTGGGTATGACCTTGTGGCTGGCGTTTCAAACAGCATTTTTTATACAATTGGATTCGCCTTAGGCGCCTTAATTCTTCAAGACTATTTGGCGCTAATCGCAGTCATTATAGTGTTAGTAGTCATTTTCCTACTTCGCCGAGACGCGTCAGAATGAAGATTGCAGTTCTAGTGGAATTTCACCTCCATCAGCAATAAGAATCAGCCACGACAAGATTTGAGGATGAATCTTAAATCTGAGGGTCGCCTATTTTCATTATCCGATTATTTTAAATCTCACCGGCAATAAAGGCTGATTATGAACCTATTAGATGAAAATACCCAGAAAGGAACGGTGGGGGAAGTTTTAGTCTTACTGCGCTTATTGATCTATAATGTTCAAGCATGCTTCACACTGAAAGATTCAGGAAATGATTTGATTGCCATTCTGGGAAACTCAAAGAAGGCCATTCAAGTAAAGACCGACACTTGGACTGTACCTAGCAGTGATAAGAAATATGATATCTTAGCTTTGGTCAAGTTGGACGCGGGTCTTAGTCTGGACAATTCCAAGGTTTACCTCCTCTCTAAGGATGAAGCAGATCAGAATAAGCGAGATATTCGAAACAAGAGTCTTCCAGATATTTATTTGCTATCAAGAGATAGGATAAAAAAAATATTCGTATGAAATGACCTACCGAAACTTTACCTACGTTAATAATTAATCATATCCTCTTAAACCAAGAACCGCTGACCGAGGCATCCATAAAAGCGATTGCTCCCGCGAGAAATGTATCTAAAGTCTAACGCCCAAGGGGCGAGCACCAGCGTAGACACAATTCCCAAACAAACTCGTTTCAAATGCTTTGATATCTTATTGTGCTTTAGTTAAGAAATAGTTAACGGTTCTATCGGAAGATGACTCTCTTTTGATTCTTAATCCAATGGGTGATCAGGGGTTTTTGAAGTGTTGAAGTAGAGTAATAATGTATCTGTGGAAAAACGAGCTCGAAAAGGCAATGATAAACCCAAAGCCGTGTGCTGATTTGTCTGGTCTGAATCCGTAGGAGTTGGGTTCGAAATCCTGCTCGAATATGGGTTCGAGCAGAAGCTTTGCTGCGGTCTGTACGACCCTGTCCTTCACCGTAGGTATGCCAAGGCCCCTCCTCTTGCCGTTGGGCTTGGGTATCCAGACGCTGAAAACTGAGATGTCAAGTTAACTGGCTAGTTAAGTATCTTGAGGTGATACGTTATTGTGTTCTGATACTGTTGAAGAGTGAGAAACTACATGTGTTAGCTTCTGCGATTGTCCACATTGCGGAAACTGTTAGCGGAAGAGTTATTCTCTTCACAGAGTCGAACTTGGGATCTGATTTTGCAATCTGTTTTATCTCGTCTGAGTAGAAGCCGTATGAGCCGTCTTCTCTTTGTTGATTTAGGATATAGGTAAATACTTGTTGAAATGACTGTGTTGAATTCATCTTTTGATGATTCATGGCGCGAATTAGCATTAAGGCTTCATCTAGCTTGTAGTGGTTGAGATAGTAGAACGCTAGTGCGGCAAGCCTTGAATTAATATCGTTAGTGAACTGAGAATCGTTTTCTTGAATTGGGTGTAAGCCAAACGATGTTGATCTTGATACATAGTTTATCAGTGCGGTCAGGTTTTCTTCAGATGCTTCACTTTGGTTGATGAGTGTGGCTTGGTACTGTTCTTCTTGAGTTTGAGTATTGTCAGTATTGAAGCCTAAGCCGTTTAGCAGATGTAGAACTGGGAAGAGCCGAAGGCGAGTGTCGTTCTTAAGATCCTGTGTCTGATTGATTGCTTCAAAGGATTTTTTCGCGAAGGCTTCTAATGCTTCTAGTCTGATGTTTAGTTTTCGAAGAACGCCAAGACCTAGTAGCAATAGTGCTGGGTCGCATTCATTTACCGTCGACGGATTTTCAGATATGATCTTTGCAATATCGTTAGTGATTCGCTGAAATGTCGCTGGAGAATAACTGTGTTCAAAGCTTCTTGTCGATGAGTAGGTCCATTGTCCGATTAGAATGTTTATAGCTGAATGTAAGTCCAGTGTTTTAGCTTCATGATGGTATGTGTGGAGCCAGCTGTTTGCAAGTTGGAGGCTTTGAGTGATTTTGGGGTTTGCTATACTTTTTACTATATTCTCGTGGGGGTTTGTTCTATGAATTTTCTTATCATCTGTTAGGAATGCGCAGGCTGCTGACACCATAGTTGTGTGGTAGTGCTCTTCAAAGTAGTATTTCTCTTTGGTTGAGCCAATCATTCCTTCGTGTTTCTTAGCGTCGAAGAACGTGTCTGTTAATGCTCCGTCGGCTTTTTGACTGCTGATGAGGTTGCTCCACGCTTTCTGATAGGTGTGCGCTGGGTAAATATCTAGAAACTTGCAGCACATTAGCAATTCGGCTGATATGTCCCAGTTCTTCTCAAGGTCGTACTCGCCTAGCAATGTTGATGTCATATAGCGAAGCGAAGCTAAGTTTGGAGGATCTTTCTTTTGGGAGAATCCAAAATCCGTTAGGTAGAAAATTAAGTGTGTAAGCACGTAAACATGCTCTAGCTTTAGAAACAGAAGTGGAAGAGATTCGTAGAGACATGTGGTCTTGAAGAGCTCTTCAATACTTGGAAGATTATGTTTAAAGTTTGTTCGTTCTAGTGCGTATCTTAGCTCCATCTTGCGATAAGGATTATCCTCCACTGCTTGGGGAAGGTTAGAGTCTAGCATTGCTTGAATTGCGTTTCTTAACTCTGGTAGCTCAAAGCCGCAGTCCTGTGCTGACATGTAGATAGTTGAGTATGGTATGACCAACTCGGGTTTTCTATGAATGTTATCAACGTAGGGCATCTTCTTGACCGTTTCAATGCAAAATGTTAGAAACTCATCAACAGGATGATGCGCAGCTCCAAACCGCCTATTGTAAAGAGAGCACATAAAGAGCAGTTCGGTTAACGCTTTTAAACTCAGGTTACTCTTGCTATTCTCATCTACGGTTGGGTCAAAATCATTAAGGTGGTTTTTCATCCAGCTAAACGCGTTTCTTAAAAGTGATTCTTTTTGAACCGCGAAATCAGGATAGTGATCTGAATGCACGGCTGAAAAAAAGGAGGATGCGGTCTCTTATCTTTGGCTCTTGAGTCCGCCTGTAACTTCTTTTAGATCTTTGATTGCAGAATTCAAGGTAGATAGTTGTTCTTCGAAGTCGAATCTGTGTCTTATGATGACCCATGGTCTTCTGATTGTGCCGCACCAAACATCGATTCCGTCATATGCGAGAGAACTGCCACCAGACACTGCTTCGAGTGTTGCCTTCAAGCTTACGTCAGTGTTGATTACTTTTGCCCTAGAGAGCCGCTCAATTATGTCCGAAATTCCCGTGTTTGTTTTAGAACTCATAAGTTAATTTGGAAACTCTAGGTTAATAAGGCTTTAATGATTAGCTAGATCTAGCTTAATTCGTATTTTTCGAGCAGGTTACTGTTTGCTTGGTTTTCGCGTCGGTCTTTGTTTGTAGTCAGTCTTGCTAGATGGGTATTAGCTTGGTAAATTTAATGCTTTTTTTAGAGATATTGAATGTTCTTCGAGTTGATAATGGGGACATTTTATTAGAGCCAGTTGTTTTAATAGAAAATTCCTATATATTCTTATTTCTTAATCTAAACTTTGTTTAATTAGTCAGTCTCTGACTGGCCCACTCTAATCAAATCAACAACTTTGCTCTAATCTTTCGTCAAGCATCCTTTTATTGGAAGTTAATAGAGGATTACCCACGTTTTCAATAGGGTAAAGTCCCATCGTCCCCACCACTTACGTGGGTAAGAGATACAGGCTCTAAATACCCTCAAGAGAATTTGAGCCTAAATATTTAGATTGAGTTCCTGATTTGAACCTTTTGATCTAACAAATGATTTTTCGTTAAGTCAAGAGTTTTCCCACCGTTGTTTTTTCAAAAATTTTTTTAATAAAATGCTTATGTAGTCTTGGCGTTATATTGACATGTGTTTAGGCGTGGAATCATACCAAAACAAGCCATATGTAGGCAATTATTTACTAGATTATAAAGTGATACGTAAGAACAATAGTGATGCTAAAGACTTTGGCTAATCTTAAAGTAATATTTCTAGGAACATCTTCAGCGATACCTACTTCAGAGAGAGGATTGTCTTCAATTGCTTTAGTACGCGAAGGGGAAATACTACTTTTTGACGCTGGTGAAGGAACGCAGAGAAGCTTCTTCAAAGCGAACCTAGGGTTTAACAAAAAGATGAAGATATTCATCTCACATCTACACGGAGACCATTGCGTCGGATTACTTGGGTTACTTCAAACGATGTCAATGCTAGAAAGAACACTTCCTTTATCAGTTTACGGCCCACGAGGATTACTAGGCTTCGTAAAGAATAATATGAAGTCATTGAAATGCGAATTAAGCTTTCCATTGAATATTAAAATCGTAGCGGAAGGAACTTTTTTAGAAGAGAATGAATATGTAGTCAGAGCTTGTAAAGGAAAACATTTCATAACAAACTATGCTTATGCTCTTGAAGAGAAAGATAGACCCGGAGTTTTTGAACCGAATAACGCAATTAGATTAGGCATCCCAAAGATTAAATGGTCTAATCTACAGAAAGATGAAACTGTAACAGTGAAAGGAAAAAAGATAAAACCAGAACAAGTCATTGGTCCGAAAAGAAGAGGGAGGAAAATAGTGATATCAGGAGACACTAGACCTACTTTGAAACTAAAACACTTCTTAGAAGGCTCAGACGTAGCAATCTTAGACTCAACCTACTTTGACGAACATAAGGAGAAAGCAAAAGAGCATATGCATATGACAGCTAGCGAAGCAATGGAATTATCATCTAAAGCCGGAGTTAAGAAAGTAGTATTGACCCATTTTAGTTCAAGATACAGAGACGTAGCCACAATTCTAGCCTCAATTTCAAAAAAACACATTAATACTATAGCAGCCACTGACTTTATGGAGATTAACATACCATATCCTGATGAATTAACTGAAAAGAAAAAAGAATAAACTAATTACATTAAACATGCAAATATTCGTAACTAAATCCGCATTAATTAACCGTCTAGATTAATCTTTAATAGATATCGATATGTCGCAGTATTACTTTCAATAAGCATAAATTCCTTTAAATCTTCAACAACATCCAAATCTAGCATGACTCTGGCAGGTTTGATAACAGATACTTCAACGCCCTTCTTCTTAGCAGTATCAACATGCATTTGATAACTATTCTCATCATAAAAAGTATTAATCACGTTAGGAGGATTACGAAGCAATGCGTTAGTTCCATCCATCCGCAAAGACGGAACAACAACAACTGAATTAGTTGAGCGAGAGGAGCCAATTATTGTACCGATATCAATTGGTTGCACAAGTGGAATGTCAGAAGGAAGAATAAGAGTAGATAAAGCACCTAGATTAACACAAAAATCATTAGCCGTCTTAACTGCTATGTTAACACCTTTTTGACAGTCTTCTTTTAAAGGAATAAAGTTCTTCAATTCAGCCAATTTTAAGACATCCTGATCAGGTGAAATCACTACCGAAGTAGTTACTTTCTCAGAACCTGAGACAGCATCTAACACATCTTGCAACATGCATAAAGAAAGAACTCTACGCTGAGAGATAGATAGCAAAGTCGAAAGACGTTTTTTCCCCTCATCAAGCTTCTTAACGGGGATTATAACGTATAGAGTCAATCGCATCTCCTCTAGGTTTTACCATCTTACATATACTATATTCCAGTACTATATGAAATGAGTAAGAAAAGAGATAAATAACAATAATAGACTATTGAATTCATTTAGAGTAACTAAGACATGTTTATTACAAAATCTGCTAGATGATCTTCAGAAACATCATTGTTCATCAATATATCTGTTGATGTGACTTTCACACCAAATTGTTCAATAGCGGTCTTCATGAATTCATCACTACGGTCGATAATAATTTTAGCGGCAAAATCAGAATATAGTTTTGCAACACCTATAGGAGAAACGTCTACTCCAATGCTTTGAAGAAACGCCCCCGCTGGCCCGCTCACCGGTTTATCACCAATTATTGGACTAACAGCAACCACTCTATCTTTGACTTTACACAAAGCATTTCTAATTAGTGGAATATGCACTATAGGGCCTATACTTGTCACAGGGTTTGCAGGACAGATAACAATTTTTTCTGCAGAAAATATTGACTCCAATACGCCTGGAGCAGGCTTAGGTTCTTCAGGACAGTTGTATCTAACAGATAATACTTGAGGCACACCCTTTAATTTAACCCAGAACTGCTGTAGATGCATCTCACCGTCAGCAGTCATTATCATGGTTTCGATATTCTGGTTAGAAGCTGGAATAATATTATGAGAGATGTTAAGATGATTAGAGAATTCCTTAGTTATTTCTGAAAGAGTATACCCCTGTTTGAGCTTCTCTGTTCTAGCTAAATGTAAAGCTAAATCTTTATCACCCAATTTAAACCAGTTTTCAAAATTAAATTTGGAACATTGATCTATGAAATTAAATGTGTCATTCTTCACACCCCAACCTCGTCTCGTGTCAAGAATACCTGATAGAGCATAAAGTATAGTGTCTAAATCAGGACACACATAGAGACCGTGTATAGAAATGTTATCACCAACATTAACAATCACATTCATCTTTTCAGAATAAATATTAGATAATCCACGAATAAGTTTAGCAGAACCTGTGCCCCCAGCTAAAACAGTTATCAATTGTTTGGCACCATATCATTTGAATAGATCTTTCGAAGTTTTTCGAATCAAAGAGTGAATATTACCGCGAGCAAAATCGTATTTGAAGCCTCTAACTATTGCGACAGGTACTCTTTCAATTTTACCCATCACTAATTCTGATGCAGACGCAATTTCATCAGCTATAGCAATATTTGTAACTTTCAAGGCGTATCCATAAGTATCTTTTTGACCAGCATACGATCTAAGAGGTGAAATCCCAGCAACTCCTATCGCTACGTTAGTTTGACCTTCTCGCCAAGGCCTCCCAAAAGTATCTGTAACAATGACGGCAACATCAACACCAGATTCTTCTTTGATGCCATTCAAGATCTTTCTTGCTGAAGAATCTGAATCATTAGGAAGAAGAGATAACAGCCCTGAGTCAAGATTTGACTGATCTATGCCACCATTAGCACATATGAAGCCATGTCTCGTCTCAACTATTATACGGCCTCTTGCCATCCGCACAATGCGTTTTGCTTCAGAGAGAATTATCTCGACTTTCCTTGGATTCATTTTAAGTATTCTTGAGAAATTAATAGCAATTCTGGATGGTTTAATCTCACTCATCTTAATTATTCGGTCTTCAGCTTTTGAGATGATCTTAGAAGTGACAATAACAATATCTCCATTTTTCAGCGTAAGACCTTGCTTAGAGGCAGATTCAATTATTATGTGTGCCAAATCTGCACCTTGCCTTACTTCAGGTATTCCTTCTATTCCAGTAATTACAATTGAAGACATATCAGTACACACCTATAAAATAGTTGAAGACACATATACTTTATCAAGAAAAAAGCAAGTCGAGGTAGACATCCAAGATAACATTTTCAAAGAATAAAGTAAAAAATAAAGCATTATATGAAGGCAAAAGAATGTCTAATCTAGTTTTATGCTTATGCCTAGCCCATGTTCAAGAGCCTTTTTGTAAGCTAAGTTAGCTGTGACAGCATCCTGAATAGCTAGTCCGCCTGACTTGAATAAAGTGATTTCTTGCGATGAGACGCGCCCCTTTTTCTTTCCAGTTACTATCTCACCCAAGTCACCGTAAATATGATCTGAAGTTATTACGCCTTCTGAAATAGGTATTATTAGCTCACCGTATTCCTTTATCGCCACATCTTTAAGATCAACGATGAATTTCGATTTTGCAACGGTTTCAGTATCTATTTCTCGCATATCAGACATATGAGAACCTATAGCATTTATGTGGGTACCAGGTTTTACTAATGAGCCATCGAAAACAGGTATTTTAGATGTTGTAGCAGTTACTATTACGTCAGAATTAATTACAGCAAGATCAGTTTTTCTCACGGAAACAACTTTTATCGAGAGTTTCTTAGACATTTCTTCTGCAAACCTCTTTGACGCTTCAGGTAATAGATCAAAGATATACACTAGATCAATATTCATAACTTCAGAAATAGCCTCTAGCTGGGCGCGGGCCTGAACACCTGAGCCAAATATGCCAACGGTTCTTGCATCTTTTCTTGCTAAATATCTCACGGCTAGTCCACCCAGTGCTCCAGTTCTAACTGACGTAAGATAACTTGCATCCATCACTGCTAGCGGCATTCCGGTTTCGGAATCGTTAAGAATGATTGTTGCCATGGTTGTTGGTAAATTTAACTTAGGATTATCAGGATAAACTGTAACTATTTTTGTCGCAATGATTCTGTTTTTCACGTATGCAGACATTACACCTATCCAACCATTTCTGCTAATATTATTCATAATTTGGCGGTTAGGCATTTGAACATTGCCTTCTGCAAGTTCAATAAATCCAGTTTCTATAGCATCAATTGCTTCGCGCATACTTAGGATTTGCTGCAAATCTCTTTGAGATATTATTAACACCATAAAGAACAACAACTTACCTAAAAAGCTAAGATACTCAAAATAATATTAAGACAGCACAATGTCATTCGCCAATAAACTCTATTAGAACAGTCCTAGTTCGAGGTCCATCTAGTTCCAATAGAAATATACTTTGCCATTCACCCTTTACGACTTGCCCATTTCTTACCGGTAATATCTTTGAATTGCCTAAGAAAGTTGACGCAATATGTGCACTCGCATTATTATCGATCTTGTTATGTAGCCAATAATCATCAGGAGGAAACATGCTTGTTACTATATTCAAAACATCCTGATTTAGGCCTGATTCATTCTCGTTGATCAGTATAGCAGCGGTTGTATGAACAGAATTAACGATGCATATTCCCGAATTCACATTGATATCTCTGATGAACGCAACTACTGACTTTGTTAAGTCAATTATTTCTATTTTCTTTCCAGTTGAAATTGAAAGCTCACTAAACTTTACGACCATTAGTTAACCTCATTTAGTATATTCATATCACTTGAATCATTAATATATATTATACTGTAACCAAGGTGATGCAGATGAAGGAACTTAACCCACCAGATAGACTCTTGCTAGGTGCAGGCCCAAGTAATATTCACCCAATTGTTTCTAGGGCAATATCTATGCCGATCGTTGGACATCTCGACCCATATTTTATAGAAGTTATGGATGAGACGAGAAAACTCCTCGCCGCAGCTTTTAGAACTAATAATGAGTTTTCTATCCCAATATCAGGTACGGGAACAGCAGCTATGGAGGCTGCTATTTGTAATATCATCGAAGAAGAAGATGAGGTTGTAGTTGGTCTCAACGGGTATTTCGCTGAAAGAATGGCTGAGATGGTTAGAAGATGGGGAGGAAAGACACTGGAGATTAAGAAAAGATGGGGCGATATTATTACTAAAGAAGAGATTGAGAATAAGTTAAAGAACAGTAAAGCCAGTGTTATAGCTTTAGTTCAAGGAGAGACATCAACCGGTGCACTTCAACCGCTAAAAGAAATTGCGAAGATAGCAAGAGAATACGATGCCTTACTAGTAGTAGATGCTGTAACATCATTTACTGGAGCAGAGCTAGAAATAGACAATTGGGGCATTGATATTTGCTATAGCAGCCCACAGAAATGCCTAAACGCACCTCCAGGAGCATCACCCATAACTGTCAACGAAAGATCTATGAATCGTATTAGAAATAGAAAGAAACCTGTATCTAGCTTGTACTTTGACTTCACACTTATAGAAAGATATTGGAGTGAGAGAAGAATGTATCATCACACCGCACCAATTATAAACGTGTATGGGTTGAGAGAAGCTTTGAGAATAGCTCTAGAAGAGGGGATTGAAACACGAGTGAAGAAGCATCTGAGAAATTCTAAGGCACTTAGGGAAGGAATAGAAGCTGCTGGATTACGTATGAACACAGAAGAAGAGTTCACATTACCCTCACTTAACGCTATAAGTGTACCTGATGGCGTTAGCGACGTGAAAGTCAGACAAAGAATCCTAGAAATCTTCAACATGGACATAGGAGCTGGTCTTGGTGAACTGAAGGGTCAAGTGTGGCGTGTGGGACTTATGGGAATGAATTCATGTGAGAAGAATGTGATTTTCGCCTTAAGTGCACTTGAGGTTGCGCTAAGACTAGAAGGACATCCGCTAAAGTGCGGAGCA
>Ga0214473_10001833_pt1 | contig 27169 bp, 25 predicted proteins | sample RVTome_7_FD_203509 | JGI IMG/M metagenome (GOLD analysis project Ga0214473, IMG submission 203509) | Soil microbial communities from uranium-contaminated site in the Upper Colorado River Basin, Wyoming, United States - RVT98D197 | ecosystem: Environmental > Terrestrial > Soil > Contaminated >...
GGCGACATCGAACGTCCAGATGTCCTCGTCGCCCTCCCGTGGATCGATCCTCCTAACTGCCACTCTTGTTCCGTCCGGTGAGAGCGCCGGCTGGACGTAAAGGCCAGGTTCCCCCACCTTACTCAGGTCTTTCCCCTGGCGGTCGAACAGAGTGATCTGCTGAAGCGTAGGCGCATGGGGCGCGGCGATCAGGATTCGCTGCCCGTCGCGGCTCACACCGGCCCGCGCAGGATTGACGAAGATCCCCTCCGGCGGGCGGAACAGCAACTTCGGCTTTCCGAATTGGAACGTGGAAGTGGTGCTGACCTCCACCACCATCACGCCTCGATCGGCGGCCAAATAGTACATTTCCTTCCCGTCCTGCCGCCAAAAAGCCGGGCCCAGACCACCTTGGTCGGACACCTGCCATGGCCCCGCGGCCGGTGTAGACCCCGCGCCCGCTAATGGGTCGAACGGCCGGACATAGATTTCATTTTTTCCGGACTCGTCCGACGAGTAGGACAGGAAGCGGCTGTCGGGAGAAAGGCGCGATCCCTGCATCTGAGACTCGCTGCGAAAGACCTCGATGGGTTTGCGCTCCCCATCGCCAGCGAGGGGCAGCGCGTACAAAGTCCCTCCCGAAAGGTCCGACGTCGAGAAGCTCAGGAAACGTCCGTCCAGCGACCAGTCCCTCAGGGTCATCACCCCGCCGGGGTGCTGGTACAGGAGCTCCTCGGTTCCCTCTCCGTTCGAAGCTTTTCGGTACAGACTCTCATAGCCGCCGCGCAAAGCAGCATAAGCCACCTGGCTGCCGTCCGGAGACCAGACCACCATCCGCGCCGGCTCCCGCGGTTGACCTGAGGTGATCCGTGTGCTCTTGCCCGTGGCCACATCCAACACCCAGATGTCCTGCGTTTCGCTCTCTAAGTCGAACTTGTTCACGGCCAGGCGTGTCCGGTCCGGCGAGAAGGCCGGCTGGTTGTAAAGCGCACGCTCCCCGACCGTGGCCACTACCTTCCCCTGGCGGTCGAATACAGTGAGTATTCGAGCGTCTCTCTCAAACTGTTCGGCGATCCGTTGGGCCCTCAAGGCTTTGGCTTGGTCGTCGGCTGTGGCAGGGGCCGCCGCCTGGCCCAGGCCGGGCATCGGAGCCAACAGCAGGGCGGCACACAGGGCAGCCGTCACCATTACCATCGCAACCTGGCAAGTATTCTTCACGTGGAATCCTCTCTTGCAGAACCAGTAGCCGTCGTTCTCAATACCCAGATTTCAACAATTTTGCGGACACAACGACACAACCTTCCCGTCCGGCAGGGTGATGATTCGCATCAACCCTTTGAGAGAGCCGTCCCGGGCGCGGCTGGCTTCCACTTTCACCGTCTTGCCCGTGGCGTTCTCGAAATCCACCTTGCCGACGCTCAGGTTTCGGAAAACGTTGGGCGCCGGTCCTTCGAACAACCACGTCTCCACCTGGCCCTGGTCGTTCTTGGCCTCCACGGACAAATAGGTGTGGGGATTCCTCCAGTCCAACTTGGTGAGTGTGCCGGTCCGTGTGAATCGCTGGTTGAAGTCGAACAGCGCCGACATGTTGTGATGCGCCCAGGCCGCACCCGCCGACAGCATGACCCCCAGGATGATGAAAACGCTGATTCGGTATTTCACGAAGATGCTCCTTAGCTTGGCCTTCTCTTGTTTTGAAGCGGGACGGCCCGCCGACTGGGTAGTGCGGGCGATAGTGAAACGTTAGTCTTGAAGGTCGTGACTGTCAAGGAACGGAAAAGCATCGCGAGCGACGGCGGCTGAGAACGTGAGGTGCCGCGAGGAGGTCGGCTGTCGCACCGCTTCGATTTCCGCGCTCGCTTGCCGAATCGGTTGTTGCTATGGTCGCCCGGCGCGGCCCGCGAGCGATGCCATCGCCTGGGCGGCCACCTGCTGGATGCGTGCGGCGCAGGCGGCGTCGGAGACGGGCAGCATGGCGGCGGAGCGGAAGCCGGCTTCGGCCGCTTCCTTGTGGTTCAGCTTGGCGTGAGTATCGGCCAGAATGAGCTGGAAGATGGGATTCTGTGGATGTTCCGCGACTAGAGGAGTCATGATCTCGATCGAGCGGGCGTAGTCCAGGTCATAGGTGCGCAAATTTTTGGCGAGGTAGAAACGGGCGCCGTCGCGCGTGACGGTGCCGCGCTGGGCGGCGATTTGAAGCTGGCGGATGCCTTCCCTCTTGTCGCCGCCGGGAATGCCCATGAAAAACCGCAGGACTTTGGCCGGCGCGGAAAGCGTGTCGACGTAGTAGTTGTACAGGCCCAGGCCGGTGTAGGCGTCGGTCAGCTCGGGATCGAGCTCGAGGCAGCGCAGAAAATGTGTGCGGGCCCTGACTCCGGCGCGGGCCGTGGCGCGGCGCTCCTCGCGCAACCCCAGCAGGCGCGCGCGCAGCGCCCAAGCCATGCCGGCATAGAATTGCATCTCCGCTGAATCGCCTTGGGCGATGCGCTCGCCGGCCAGGCTCGCGCCCTTGTCGGTAAGCGCCAGGTAGGCATCGTCGGCGGCCAGGCGCGGGCGTTCCCAGGCGTCAATCATGTTCCACTTGATTTCACAGGCTTCGCAGTAGATCTGCCACCAACGCAGTTCGGCTTCGAGCAGGTAGCCCAGGGGGTGAGCGGGTTGCGCGGCCTGGATCTGGCGAAATTCCGTGAGGGCTGCTTCCGGCTGGCCGGCATACAGCAGGTGCAGCCCCTTCTCGGCGGCGGGAGGCAGATCGAGACCGGCGGCGCGCGCGGGCGCGGGCCAGAGACACGCGCCGAGCAGGACCGCGAGAGCGATTGCCACCATGGTCCCGGCGCGGGCCGCTCCGGGACGGCGCATCTGCGCAGGCCAGCGTGACCTGTCGTTCTGGGCGGGCTGTAAGTACAGCCCGCACCCCGGCTTTTCCCAACCCAGCAGCGCCGAGGCCGAAACGTACATCACAAAACATTCCAGCGCGAACGGCGGAAATCCCAGATAGCCCGGAGCGGGCATCTCGAATATTTTGAGTTGCTGAAACATCGGAAAGACATAGTGCCATTTCGCGGCGGCCCAATAATTCCAAAACTCCCACAGCCAGCCGCACGTCCATCCGGAGAGCAGCAGAGAGAAAATCCGCCCCCGATGCCCAGCGGCCAGGTCGCCCTCGAGCGACGGCAGCCCCAGGTGGTAATTGAGCGGGTCCAGGAGAAATACGAAGCCGAGCCAGACCATTCCGAAGGAGAAAGGCGCGACGGCGCGTGGCAGCAGAAGCGGGGTTACCAGCAGTGCCGCGCCCAGCGCTACAAATCCGTGCTGCGCCGCGCGCGAGAAGCGCAGCGGTCGCGCGGGCCGGTCCCACCAGCCGAAAGATTCGATGAGCTCGGCCGTGAACAAAATCGCCGGGGTGATGGTGGCAAAGGCCCAGGCGTATCCGAACCAGCGCGCGGGAAGCGAGTCCGGCAGGCCCAGGTAGGCCCAGTTGACCAGGCGCAGGTTGTAGGCCTCAAAGATGAGCCAGAGAGGGATCGAGAGCAGCGCCATTCGTGCGGCGGCCAGGGGGTTATCGCGCAGGCGCGAACGGCCGCGGATGGCAAACACGGCGGCGTCGGCGATGAGCAGGTAGGCGGTCCAAGCGGTGGCCGTGAAGTAGGTGGCCACCGGCTCGACGTGGCGGAACATCAGCGCTTCGGCGGCAGCAAGCAGCGCGAGTCCCAGCCAGCCATGCGCCGGAAACCGGTGCCGGTGGCGGCGGAAAAATCCCGCTGCCAGCAAAGCCAGCGTGGTCGCGAGCAGGATGACGCCCAGCACCATCATTTTTGTCAGCGGGCTGCAAGTACAACCCGCTACTGTTTTTTCCGGCGGGCTGCAAGTACAGCCCGCTACTGTTTTTTCCGGCGGGCTGCAAGTACAGCCCGCACCCGTGCAGGCCCATGGTAGCGCAGGCTGAGGTCTTTTGTTTACAGCGGGCTGTAAGTACAGCCCGGATTTTTTCTACTGCGGGCTGTAAGTACAGCCCGCACCCGTGTGCGCGGGCACATGATATGCTGGCGCGGTTCCCCCGTGGAGTGTTGCGCCCGGCCCGGCCGGTGCGTTCAAGAAGGAAACGTGGACAAGTCACGCCATCCATTCGCCGTCGCACCTGCCGCAGCCCCGGCTGGATCGAGCGAGCCGCGCTTGGCGCGCATCCCGGAAGGATGGTTCACCATGGGATGCGATACCGGCCGCGACGATGAGAAACCGGCGCGCCGCGTGTGGGTGGACGCATTTGAGTTGGGCATTTGCCAGGTGACTCGCGCCGAGTATGGGCGATTTCTGGCCGCCACGCGACATCCAGCTCCGCCCTTTTGGGAAGACCCCCATTTTCAAGATCCCCGGCAGCCTGTGGTGGGGCCGTCGTGGCATGACGCGGTGGCTTACTGCGAGTGGCTCAGCGGCGCGGGCGGAAGGCGTTATCGGCTGCCCACCGAGGCCGAATGGGAACGCGCTGCGCGAGGCGGCGCCGAAGGCGCGCTTTATCCCTGGGGTGACGCGGCGCCGGAGACGCTGCCGGATTATTCCCAGCGATGGATCAGCGGCCCGGAGCCGGTGGCGGTGTACACGCCGAATGCGTACGGCTTGTTCAACATGTGCGACAACGTGCACGAGTGGTGCGCCGATTGGTACGACGCGCGCTACTACCAGTCTGCGGGAGCGCGCAATCCACAGGGACCGGAGCACGGAACGCGGCGGGCCTCCCGTGGCGGATCGTGGCGGCACCACGTGAAGGTCTCGCGCTGCGCGGCGCGGTCCAGTATTCCGCCTGAATTCAAGTATGCCGATTACGGATTCCGAGTGGCTCGCTAGGTCTCGTCCTGGATTTCGGGCCGATTGGGCGGGGAGAGGGGAGGTGTCCAATCGGGTACCGGCAATGCAATCGGATGCGCAGGAGGGCAATGCTCCCGTGATATCGTCCCGGTGATCTCTCGGCCCGCCCTTGTTCTTGGCGGGCGCAGCGGAGGCCACCATGCATCCAGCAAGACTTTATTGTGAGGAAAGCGTTCAAGAATCGTTGTTGCCAAATTGGGCCGGCGGATGGCGGAAGATCAGCCGCGCGGCCGTTGCCGCCGCACTGGCTCTAGTGTTGTTCGGGCCGGCGGCGCTCCTGGCCGCTCCTGCCGCGCAGAATCAGAAAAATAACAAAGACAAGAAAGAGCCGGAAATAACCGGGCTCTCGTCTCTGATGACCTTGCCGGACGCGCAACACATCGAGCTGATGATTTCGCAAATGCTCGGCGCCTGGCAGATCGGCGACGCCGATATGCTGCACAGTCACTACGCCGACGATGTGCTGGTGGTGAGCGGGATCTGGGAGCCGCCGCTGCAGGGCTGGCGGAACTATCTGAGCGCCTACCAGGCGCAGCGCGCCCGCACGCAAGGCATTCGCCTCGATCGCAGCAACACCTACATAAAAGTGCAGGGCGACACGGCGTGGTGCACCTATCAGTGGGATTTCACCGGGCAGGTGGACGGGAATCCTTCAAACGCTGCGGGCCACACCACGCTTGTCCTGCAGAAGCGCGCGGGCAAGTGGCTGATCGTACTCAACCATACGTCGGTGGCGCCCGTGCCGCAGAGACCGGTTCCCGCCTCGGCCGTTCCTCAGGGCTCGCAACCGGATAGCCGTCCGTCTTCCGCCGGCTCTCCCGGCGCCTAAACACACGGAAAACGAACGCCACCGGAGAACGCACCAACCGGCCGCGCTTCTTCAGAAGTTAGACAGGCCGTCCCAAATCCAAGCGCCCGCGCAGACCACCAACAGCCCGCCGGATGCAACTGAGAGGGCCTTGATGGGCCCGCTTAGCCGGGTCACCTTGGCGATGATGTCCCGCTGTTCCGCGGCGATGTGCTCCTCGCCTTTAGCGATGAAGATCTGATCGTCTTCTCTCGACTCAAGGAAACTGCGATAAGTGAGTAAGGCAATCAGCGCAGCAGTGATCAGCCCCCAGACAAGTAACAGGTAAACCAATGGTGTTCCCATGGTCTCCTCCCTGAACCCAAGGCGGTCTTGTCGAATTGGAGAGTAGCGGTGGCATAACCTGTGGCCTCCGCCGATGGCCGGAGTATACCACCGGCGGCTTGGGGAAAGTCCAGTCCGGACACGCGGCGGAACCCTTTGTGCAAGCAAATCGCGCAGGGCGCCGGGCCGCCAGCGCGTGGCCGCGTTGACAAAGCCACAAGCGGCAAGCACAATGATTTCTGCCTCGGACGACCGCTGGCTGTGCCCAAGTGGCGGAACTGGCAGACGCGCTAGATTCAGGGTCTAGTGCCCGCAAGGGTGTGGAGGTTCGAATCCTCTCTTGGGCACCAACGTTTCAGTCGTGTATGAAGTCACCGCCGCGGCACCTTCCAGCACCACGAAACCGCTAGAAGCTACAGCGTTGCTGTAAGCAGGACCGTGAAATGGTGTGTTACGGCACCGGTTGCCGTCGGAGCGGTCGCCGGCGCAACTATTTTGGGCTGGCTCTGCTCCCTGGGAAAAGGGAACGACGTTTCAACATAGGACATATGGCCGGCCTTTTCCCATTCTGAAACTGATGAGGAAAGGCGACAATAAACTGGGTAGATGAAGCAAGCAACAGTTTCCCTGGCAGCAGACGCCCCATCGAATTGGGTGTGTAGTTCTCAGGGAGCCATATGAAGAAACCGAAACTCGGCGAATTGCTCGTAGAACGCGGCCACTTGGCGGCTGGAAATCTGGAATGGGCTCTGAACGAGCAACGCAGCAAGACGCTGCTTCTTGGCGATCTCTTACTCGCGTCCAACTTGGTATCCAGGGAAGACCTTGCCGCTACGCTGGAAGAACTGCTCCAGGTTAAGTACGTAAATGCCAGAGTCGCCGATATAGATAGATCCGTGCTGCGGATTGTTCCTCAGGCCGTTGCAGCGCGAAACTGCGCGCTACCGCTATTCCGCCAGGGCAAGCAACTCGTTGTGGTCATGGCGAATCCGCACAATCTGACTTCGCTCGATGAACTGCGCTTCGCCTCGGGCATGAGCATAGCGCCGCGCCTGGGATTTCGGGATGAAATCAACGTTGCCATCCAGAGTTTCTATCGGAAGTCGGGCCTCGAATTGAAGTTGAAAACTCTTGAAATCGAGGAGAACGAAGCTCTCGATTTTGAAACCCCCATCGCCAACCTTGGGGACAACAGTCGAGATGATCTGGATGAGCTCCGATCGGCCGAGAACAATGTGCGCACGCCCGCGGTGCGCATTGTCTCCGCAATCATTGCGAAAGCGGCCCGGGAAAAGGCCAGTGATATCCACGTGGATCCACAGCAGAGCGGGGCAGTTGTCCGCATCCGGGTGGACGGGATGCTTCGCGACATCATGGAAATCCCGCTGGATTTAAGGGCTTCCTTGATTTCACGCATCAAGATTCTTGGCGACATGGACATTGCCGAGAAGCGCGCGCCCCAGGATGGCCGCTTGCTAGTGCGGATCGGGGAAACCAAGATCGACCTAAGAGTTTCAACACTGCCCACGCAATACGGCGAGAAGGCCGTCATCCGACTGCTGAACCCGGACGCGACCACGGTGACTTTTTCCCAGCTGGGCTTCTCGGAAGCCACGGCGAACGCGTTGGGCCGGATCCTGGTACAGCCGCAGGGAATGCTGTTGATCACCGGGCCGACCGGTTCGGGCAAGACCACCACGGTCTACGCCGCGATCAACAAGCTGCGCACGCGCACCAAGAACATCATCACGGTCGAAGATCCCGTCGAATACATGCTGGAGGGTATCAATCAGGTGCAGGTCAGCACCAAGGCCGGCAGGACCTTCGTCACTTGTTTGCGATCCATACTGCGACAGGATCCCAACGTGATCATGGTGGGAGAGATCCGCGACGTGGAAACAGCGGAGATCGCCCTCACCGCGGCCCAAACAGGTCACATCGTACTCTCCACGCTGCACACCAACGACAGCGTGGCGGCCATCGTCCGACTGCTGGACTTGGGGATCCCTCCTTTCCTGATCGCTTCTTCTGTCACCGCAGTCATCGCCCAGCGGCTGCTCCGCAGACTATGCGCCTGCGCCAAAGAGGTGCCTATCACGCCGGATTTTGCCGCCCTTCTATTGAGCGCTGGGGTTGAGGACTTTGGGACCACCATGTACGGAGCGGTGGGTTGTCCCCAATGTCAGCATGCCGGTTACAGCGGGCGGGTTGGGGTGTACGAGATTCTTTTCATCAATGAGCAGACTCGCTCCGCGATTCGTTCCGGCGCAAACCCTGACGAAGTGCGCAGAATGGCCCGGAGCGAAGGGATGCGATCGATGCTGGAAGAGGCTCTCGACAAGGCCCAGGCGGGCCTGGTAAGCCTGGAAGAGGTCTTTCGCGTCATTCCCTTTGAGGTCATCCCGTCGGCTGTCCGGTGCGCGGCCTGCCATCGGGACGCAGCGCCCTCGTTTCTGTTTTGCCCTCACTGCGGCACCGATCGGAGAGCCGCCACAGCCCTGAAGGCAACGACGCAGATTCCCGCAGGGAGAGAAGTCCAAGTATGAGCTGCCCTACAACCGAGCCAGCGCCCGCGCGAGACGGGCAAGATGGCCGTATCTGATAAGAAACTAGTTTGCCCGGGGGCGGTACCGACGGGCTATTGTGACCTGCGGGGAATCACGACATCCTGAGGCTACATCACAAGTGGTGCCTGTAGGTATCCGGGAGTTCGGGCCCACACGTGAACAGCGCATATCTGGACGGCAGATTCGAACGGCCGGCGAGAGTCACCATCGTAGGGAGGCCCTTTTATGTCCCTAGGCGCAAGCACCTACGCGGAAGGGAATCGGCTAAGTCGCAAGGCCCGCGCACGGAAATCCGCGCTTGTGGTTCGCCGTGGCAATCCTCGCGGTTTTAGTGTGCTGGAGCTGTCGGTGGTCACGGTGGTGACAATGGTCGTCATTGGGACATCCATACCCACCGTGGCCAGCGTGGTGCGGTCTTACCGGGCGACCGGAGACGCGAACAGCATTTCCAGTCAATTGGTTCAGACTCGCATGCGCGCCGCGGCAGGTTCCACGCGGGCGCGCTTGAGGTTTGGACTGGCCGCCAGGACATATCAACCGGAGGTTTTTGACAAGGCCACGGGGCAATTCCAAACCGAAGGAGCCGTCCTCCGCCTTTCCGGAAGCAATGTCTATGGATTCGGCGAAATTACTGCGCCGGCGGGTACGCAGGCCGCGATCGGGCAGGCGGAAGCTTGCGCCGATGCCAACGGGAACCCCATCGCGCATACCGCGTGCATTCTGTTTAATTCGAGAAGTATTCCAGTAGACAGCACCGGCGCGGTCACATCGAATGCCGCGATCTACCTGACCGACGGCTCGGGCGGATATTTCTCCGTTAGCGTGTCTCCCAGCGGACGCCTCAACTCGCAGCGCTACTCGAGCCCGAGCTGGGAGACGTACTGAACGGAAGAGATGACCACGGTTGCCGACAAGCCGAGACAGCGGGCGCGTCAGCGCGGCGTCAGCCTGATTGAAACCATGGTCGCCGCGGTCGTGCTGTTGATCGGCTGTGGCGCCACGATGAGCCTCTTTTCGGTGGCCGTGGCTCAGATCTCCAGCCAGGGCGACGTGGGCACGCGGGTCACACAGTACGCCCAAGACAAGATGGAGCAACTGATGGTGTTGAGTTTTGAAGATTCCTCCACGGATACAACCGTTGATCCGCTGCAGCCCACCGGGGGGACCGGGTTGGGCGGGTTGATGGCGGGCGATCAAACCGTAGGCAGCACGGATCCTTCGGCGCCGGTAGACGGATACGTGGACTATCTGGACGACTCCGGACAACGAACGACGGGCCCCGCAGGCGCGTCTTACGTACGCCAATGGAGGGTCGCGACAAACACTTCAGCGACTCTAAAAACTATCGCCGTACGAGTCGGTGTCACCGTGCAACTGGCCGCTCGAGGACTGCCCCCCACCACGACGCTGGTGTGCAGCAAGGCAGACCTGCAATAGGCGGAGGCCCAAGGTGACACACCAACGGGCAAGTTCCACGCAAGGCTTTTCGCTCTTCGAAACCATGTTCAGCATCGCGATTCTGATCGTCCTTTCGGGCGCGGCCCTGTCGGGATTGCTCGCCTATCAGAAAATATACAGATCATTGGATCTGAAAACAGATGTGCTCGCCGGCGTGCGCGGCGCTTCAGAATTAATGTCTCAGGAAATCGGGCAAGCCGGATTGTTGAACTATCTAGGAACCACCCTGGCGGCGCCGGTGGCCGCGAGCCAGTCTCCGCAGGGGGCGACCCTGCACTCCACAGCCGGCATCTTTGTGGGAGAAAAACTACTGGTGGATGCGGGAGCGGCGCAGGAGACGATCACCGTGACTGAGGTAAGTTCCACTACGGTGACGGGGGTATTTCAGAACAGCCATGACGCGGGAGTGCCGGTGAACGCCGTAGGCGTCTTTCCGGAAGGGGTGCTCAGCTCGTCCTCGGCAAGTCAACTGCAACTGCTGGGGGACGTGAACGGAGACGGCAGTCTGGTCTACGTTCAATACGATTGCGACACGACGGCGGGAACTCTCTCCCGTTCCATCACTCCCATCACTGCGGACTCGGCCAACCCGCCGCAAATCCTTTTGACGGGCTTGCTTGTAAATGCCAACGGCGCACCCTGTTTTCAGTACCGGACTGCTACCGCAGCGGGCTACACCTTCGTTACCAACGTGGGGATGACCGTGACCATCCAAACCCGGCGAGTCGATCCTCAAACAGGGCAATTTGTGATCGTGGCCAACGCCTTCGATCACTTTGCTCCTCGAAATGTATGGGCAGGTCTGGAGATGGCCCAAGCGGGAATTTATGGTCCGTTGCAGCCCACTCCGCCGGGAGTGCCGCTGCACTGATTTCATCGCGATTCGCATGGCCGTGAGGGATTGGATGAGAACTGCTCTGGAGAGGAGAGCTCAAACCAGGCGAGCCGAACGCGGCATCGCCTTGGTAATTGTAATTCTGACGCTGTTCGTGCTCACGAGCTTGGCAGCCGCCATCGTCTTTGTTACTCAATCCGAGATTTGGACGAGTGCGAACTACAAGCTCGCCACACAAGCCCGCTACGCGGCTGAAGCGGGATCCCAGCGCGCCGCTGACTGGCTTGTTCACAACTACACCCCACCCACCAATCCGGAATCCTACGACATCACGAAGTATCCGGTGCAGTATGAAGGCACGCCCGTGGTGCTGTCGGCCAACGCCAGCGTGGATTCGAACTATCCCGATGACGAAGTGGCAGAAGCGTTTCGGACGGCGTTGATGAACCAGCCTCTGCCGGGGTTGGGCACGAGCGCCACGACTACGGTAACCGCCACCTTGACATCCATGCGGCCCGCCAACGTATTCTTGAGCGCCAGCACCAAGTTTATCCAGACCTGGCAAATCACTTCCCAGGGCTCCATCGCAGGGATACGGAATGCCCACGTCGAAGTCGTTACGCAGATCCAGAATTCCGGCGGCAAGCCAGTCTTTCCCTACACGGGTTTTTCGACCAGCGACGCATGCGATAGTCTCGTAGTTTCCGGCAGCCCCAGGGTGGATAGCTTCGACTCTCGCTTGGGGATCTACTCCAGTACGGCACTCAACACGCAGGGAGATCTAGGTTCTAACGGGACCGCCGTTCTCACCAGCGCGGGCACCTCGGTATACGGCGCCGTCACGGCCAGCGCCTTGACCGGTGACATCTGTCCAGCGGGTACGCCGAGCGACTCGCCCGCTTACGTGGCGGGGGGATTCAACGAGATTACCCAGGCGATTCCATTCACCACGCCCCCCGACCCGGATCCCGCGCCGCCCACGACCGCGGCTGACATCGTGAACAACTGCGCAGGCATATCGGGCTGCAGTTCCGCCAACGGAAACGAGGGGCCGTTCACGTTGACGCCGGGAGCTTACGGAAACGTGTTGCTTTCGAGCGGCAAGACTCTCCACCTGAGCACAGGAACATACACCGTAAACAGTTTTGAGCTGAGCGGAGGCGCTGACCTGATTGTGGATTCTGGGCCCGTGGTCATTCATGTCGCGGGAAATTCGCTGGGGGCGGGCGCGCCCGCGGTGGGCTTCAGTGATGGGAGTGTTTCCAACACCACCGGAGTTCCAGTCAATCTGCAAATCGTCTATTCCGGATCGCATGCGCTAAACGTCTCTGCGGCTTCGGGGCCCTTCCTGGTCGTGTATGCGCCCAATGCTCCACTTACACTGAGTGGGGGAGGGGACTTCTATGGAGCGATCATCGCGTCTCGGATCGATAATTCGGGGGGAACGTCTCTTCATTACGACCGGTCACTCGTGGACTTTGTTCATTCGGTAAGCAGCCACCACACCATCTCTTTCAGTTGGAGCAAGTTCTAAGGCCGGAGCGCCTCGAAGGCGGCGGTCTACCGTCGAAAAACCTCCGCCCGGGTGACTAGCGGTGCTAGTACGGGCCTTCCATGAGCGAGTCCGAAGAAACAAAGTGGGGTCCACTGTCCGCGAGAGCGTAGGAGGATCGAATCATCTCTTGGGCACCAGTTTCTCAAAGACGATTGTGCAACTCTCACGCTGGCGCTAGAAATCAAGGCGCACCCCTCCGTTGAATACGCGACCCTCCAGAGGCGCCCAAGCATCTACCGTCCAGCGCCCATCTGCACCCTGGCTGGGTCGAAGAAGCGAGTCCCATTTCGTCTGGCGAACGTCGTTCAGATTCTCGGCGTTCAGAAACAGGCGAACGGGTCCAAAACGCCGCTCCGCGAGCAGACCGAAGATGACGTAGGGCTCCGACTGCGGCCGGTAGGGGTTGACCTCAAGACTCTGCCGGCCCGTAAAATAGCACTCCACCCCCACGCGAGCGACGTTCTCGACCTCCCACATCCCCACGATCCCAAAGCTGTGGCGCGGGGTCAGCGGGATGTCGAGCCGCTGGCCGCCTCCGTCGCTTTCGCGCGAACGAACATAGGTGTACGTGGCCGTTGCGCTGAACGGCTGGCGCCTGAGAGTTGCCAGCAGCTCGACGCCGATATTCGTCGACGATTCTCGAAGATTGGCCAACTCATACCTGTCGGTTCGCTCGACGCGCAGTGGGTTGCGAATGCGAGAAGCAAACAGAGTAGCGGTGAATGAGCCCGGACCTATCGTGTGGGTCAGGTCAAACGACGTGCTGCGCCCGCGCTCGGCTTGCAGCGGCTGCGGAATTTGCAGCCGGGACAACCCTGCGGCCTCGGTTTCCTCCGTGAGAGGCGTCGGGGCGAAGAAACCTTGTCCGAACGAGATACGGCTTGTCCAGCCAGACGCTCTGAGTAGCGCCGACAGGCGGGGACTCAGGAACGTTCCGTAGTGGCTGTGGGCATCGAGGCGACCGCTGGCCGAGATGGCCAGCCACCGCGTGATGCTGAAATCGTCCTGCAGAAAAACGCCGGGCGTAGTGTATCCGTAGGCGAACTGCGGAACGTCGCGAGGATCGTAGGCATCCCGTTCGATAGCGAATCCACCGACCCAGGTGTGCCGCCCCGCCGTTCCCCTGATCGAAACTTCGCCGAAAAATGTGGTGTGGCTATCGGCCTCGCGGACGTCTCCGAAGCGGTGGCGATGTCGCTGTGAGACAGCCGCGGCACGGAGAGCAACGGCGTAACGGTTCGCGACCACGAATTGGCCGCTGGCGCCGAAGTCGTAGCGCCGAGTGTCCAAGGCTTCCGTGTAGGGCGCGCCCGTCGCCGGTAATACGGCGCCAAACATCGTGCCGCCTTCGCGATTCTCGTAGGTCACGCCGCCGGTCAGGAATGCCGTTCGACCGCTCCCGCCGTCCCAGAAGAGGCGCGGCCGCACCAGACCGCGCGCGTATCCCGCCAGATCGGCCCAACCGTCATCGTCCGTATCATTCCGCTCCTGCAAGTGACCGCCGCCCAGCAGCGATGCTTTCCAGCGCGTGTCGAGCGGCGAAGCGATGAAGAGCACCACGTCGGAGGCGCCCAGTGTCGAACGGTTCACGAGCATTTCGTACGAGGGTTTCATGCCGGGACGACGGGAAATCAAATTGACCACGCCACCCATGGCGCCAGCTCCATACAAGGCTGACGCAGCACCCTTGATCACTTCCACTTGACCGAGGTCCATGGGAGGAATCTGTAGCAGACCCAGTCCACCGACTTGCTGTCCGAACAACGGCAGGCCATCCGCCAAGAACCTCGTGTACCGGCCTTTCATGCCTTGTATTCGCACGCTTGCGGCTCCGAGCGACGGCGACGTTGCCTGGACGCGTAAGCCGCCCATTTCGTTTAGCATCATCACGACGTCGCCGGGCGTCATGAGCATTTTTTCCACTATCTCCTCCCGCCCGAGCACTTCCACCCGCGTGGGCTCATCCTGCAGGCGCTGATCCGTGCGGGTCGCCGTCACCGTAATCTCTTCTTCCATGGTGGGCCGGGGTTGAAGCTCTACAATCATCTGCTGTTCTTGTCCCGGTTGCACCGAGAGCGAGGCCGCGGCCGGGAGAAAACCATCCTTGGAGATCCTCACATCCACTTGCCCCGGGTTTACTATCAAGGTCGCGACGCCGTGTTCGTCCGTGACGGTAGAGATTCCGTTGGCGATTACCGCCGCACCAATGACCGGACCAGACGCGCTCTGCACCTCGATCCGAATTGTTGCGGACGGCGGCGAGTCCTGCGCCGCGAGCGCCATTCCACCGCCCAGCACCATCCACAGGCAAATGCCACGCATGACACACCTCCATTTGCGCCAGTGAAACCAATACATGCCGGATCGCGGGGTCTCTAGGCGTGACGGGGAGGATGATCGATCCGGTCAGGAGGCGGAAGAATCGGATCGCGGACGGCGCTTACCAAGGGCTCGTGAACCAGGCGTACACGAGGCAGTTCGAGCGAATCGCTGTTCGGAGCGAAGCCGGCGTGGCAAAGAATGCAGCCGCCGGCGGAACTGAAATGCGCGGGCGATGCCTCTGCACCTGAGACGGCGTCCGTGCATCCGTCGGGGCAGATGACTGAGTCAGCGCTGCCGATGCAGCCGATCAGCACGATAAGCAGAATCGTTAGGAGCCGCCGCACGACGTTAGTATAGCGCCAAAGTGGCGGGTGGACTTCTGGGTACTAATCCCGCAAGCTAGGAATGAAAAGGGCGAATAGCCGCAGGGGTCCGAACGTATGGAACGGGAGCAAATTCTCGCGGTGGTCGCTGAGCGCCTGGCCGTGGCCAAGCGCTTGTTCGTTTTGACCGGCTCGGGACTGGGCGTGGCTTCGGGGCTGGGCACGTTTGGTGGGCCGGACGGCTATTGGCGCAGCCGCAGTTTCGAGCAGCTCGCCTCGCTGAACGGCTTCTATGCCGATCCGGCTCTGGTCTGGAGCTGGTACAACGAGCGGATCGAGGCCTACCTGGCAGCTCCGCCGAACGCGGGTCACCATGCGCTGGCTGAGCTGCAGGACTTGGTCTCGCGCGTCGTCGTGGCCACCCAGAACGTGGACGGGCTGCACGCTCGCGCCGGGTCGCGCAGCGTCCTGGAGTTGCATGGCAGCATCTTCGACGTGAAGTGCACGGGCCGTTGTGTTCCACGTGGAACACCGTTCGAACGCCTCAGCGGGCCGCTCGATCTCGAACGGCTTCAGCACGATGGGTGCGATGGCCTGCGCCGACCGGGCGTGGTGTGGTTCGGCGAGAGCCTGCCGCAAAATGCTTTGCTCGAAGCGCAGCGAGAAAGCCGCCAGGCGGACGTCATCCTGGTGGCCGGCACCTCCGCCCAGGTGGAACCCGCCGCGAGCCTGGCTCAAAAATATCGTTCCAAGACGCTGCTGGTGGAGATCAATCCCGAACCCGCCCTGCGCCATCGCACGCCCCTGGTTCTGGCCGAAGGAACGGAAACAGGACTGCCCGCAATCGTAGAAGCCTTGCGCGGAATTAACTGAAACTGATCCTCGAATTCAAGCGGACTCCCGGCCGAAGACGCGCCTGAAGGCCTGGTCCAGCTCGCCCAGGGCGCGGGCGCAGTCTCCCCGGAAACTCGAGCCGTGCATGATGGCCAGGGTTTTCGGTTTGAGGTCAGCAAGTTTCCGCAGATTCTTAGATGTTAGACAGGTGTAGGGAACATACTCAGCCAGAATTCCGGCCTGATAATTGAGCATGGCTTGGTGCGAGCGGCCCACCACGTCCGATTCCGTCAATGGATCCACGTCACCCGTCTGATGGAACAGATCCGAGCACAACAGCGTCTGTTGCGTCTCCTCGAAGAGCACGCCCGCATCCCAGCCGTGCGGCAGATGCGGCGTCTGACAATAGCGGAAGCGGTATTCGCCGGTTGAAAGGACTTCGCCATCGGCCAGGGCGCGCGCCTGGCGGCCGATGAAATCATTTACGCACACCAGGGCGCCCACCTGGCCGCACACCACGCCGGCCTTGGGCGCCACGGCCAGCCATTCGTTGAGCGATCCGCACTCGTCCGATTCGAAGTGACTGAAGCTGATGTGCCGCAGATCCGCCAAGTTGATGAGCTTGGATACGGCTTCTCGAACCTCCGTGAACATCCCTCTCAGGCCTGTGTGGAACAACATGGGTTCCCGGTCTCGGATCAAGAAGTGATTGAACTGCAGGTCGCCCCAAGGGGCGTAGATGGAGATGCGAAAAACGTTTGGCACTATCTCTGTTGTCTTGGCCATGCTGTTTCTCCAATCAAGGTTCCCCCGGGAGGGAACAGATTCAGGGTCCGCAACCCAACCACAAAAGGGCAGCGACACCCGCTACGGCTTCCACGTGAGTGAGGAGGCGAAGCGCGCCAGCGGCGCAAGATCTTTGAAGATGCGCGCCACATCTTTCAGGAAAGCGGCGCGGGTGGCGGCCGAAGGCTTCATGGTCCGCCGCACGATCCACGCGCGGAGATTTTTCCACTGCTCGGGTATTTCCGGCCAGCCCGGATTCTTAGTCCATACACCTTTTTCCATGGAGTGCCAGTAGCTTTCGTATTTCCGGCCAAGCCGTTTCCGCTGTTTCGCCAGCCACGCCGGGTGTGCAAGCGCTCGCTGTTGCCCCAAGCGGCCGAGCGGCGAGTGTTTCAGGTTCGGCCCGCCGTAGATGCGAAATCCGGCGGTGACCGCGCCGACGGCGACACCAACGTAGAGCTGCGCGCCTTCCCCGGAAGGAGAATCCGGAAACATCAGGTACATCCGCGTGTGGTAGGGAGTCTTGTCCCGGGCGAAGCGGATATCGCGATTGATGCGCGAAAAATTCGTTCCGGTCTTGCCGTTGATGACGAAACCCGCGTCCAGGTCGAGAACCGCCGGCGCCAGCGCATCGAGCAACGCGCGCATCGGCTCGATGAGCTGCTGGCGGTAGCGCTCGCGATGGGCGTCCATCCAGTCTTTGTCATTGTGGCGGCTGAGTTCGCGAAAAAAGCGGAACGTATCGGGCGTGAGCGGACTCTGGCTCTTGTTTTTCACGGCGAATGCGCGACGCGTCAGTTCGCGGGCCGGCGAACGCCCAAGGGATAGATGCGGGCGGCGTTTTCCGTCCCGATCTTCTGGCGCACATCGGCCGGAAGCTGGTTGAACAGATGGACGACGGTCTGCCAGCGCTGCGCCGCCGCCCTCGGTTCCGGATAGTGCTGGTCGCTGCCGATGAGGAACCGGTCGGGGAACTCCACAAAGAGCTGCAGGTAATCCGGCTTGATCTTGCCGTTGGCATCGAGCGGATAGTTGCTGCGCGGATTCAGCGGATCGGTCTTGATCTCGATGAACAGGTTGGGATTGGCGCGAAGCAAGCGGCGGGTCAACTCCGGAGTGCGGTACCCCAGCCAGTCTGACCCGAAGTGGGCCCAGATGATTCGGGCGTTGCGATTGTGCGCCAGCAGCCGGTCGAAGGCCGCCAGGTTTCCGCGGACCTGCGGCGGATTGGGCGGTCTCAGCCCGGCCGGAGTGGGCATGTCCTGCGGGGCCGACTCCAAGTGGATCACAAAGGGGGCGCCGTGTTCCGCGGAGATATCCGCGAGCAGACAGAAAAGCGGGTGGTCGCTGGGCGCGTACTGGTAGGGCGTCTCGCCGACGAAATGTTCCGCGGTCAACTCGCCGAAACCGATTGCGCCCATGCGGATGATCTCCTCGGCGCGCTCGCGGAATCGCCGCTGAATCTCCGGGCCAGAGTCGCCGGTCTTCACCGATTGCTGGATCATGGCGTTCAGCGTACCGCCGCCAGCCAGAATCGCCAGCTTGTCCGGATGCTGCCTCACCAGGGGCAGAAGGAAGTCCGACTCCAAGCGGTTCGGCGTATCGAAGGTGTCCGGTGGTGCCAGGAAGAAAAACTTCACGGCGTTCTGGCGGCTGAGAGCTTGCAGAGCGGCCTGCACGACGCCTTGCGCGTCGCCGTCAAAGTGCGCGTGGGTGTCTATGTAGGGAGTGCGGGCCCGTACGGGCGCGGTCTGCGCGGGCGATGGGCCCATGCCAGTTCCAGGCTGAACCGCCAGCAGCGAATGGGCCGCGCCCACACTGAGACTCGCCGCACCGCAAACAACAAAAGCCACGGCCAAATATTTCAATGCTCTTTTCATCGAGGGTACTTTGGCAATCTCGTTCCTATCTTCATGATGCTCCGACGCTATAAAACGATGCCTTCGTTGATGGCGGAAGGCAAGAGGTATTTCCGGCGCGGGCGGCATGCGGCAAAACAAAAAAGGGAGGCAGCCCAGGTCAAGCTGCCTCCCGTGTCCCCGGTGAGAGACGCGTCCCGGCCCGTCGGAGGAAGGCCAGGACTTTGTGTGTTCTACCCTGCCCGCTGTAAACCCCACCCGGCGGGAAATGTTGCGCCCATTCCGCTTTTTCGTCTGAAGGCCGGCGGGCACGGCGAAGTGGATGCGTCAGGCCAGTGGTTTTATGCCTAGTGTTCGAGCTACAATTAGGTCACCTTGAGTCGCCAAATCGAGCCCACGGAAGACGATATCCTTAATCTTCTCAAGAGCTTGCGTCGCACGGCCAGCCCGAGAGAAATGGCTGAGGCGCTTGGAACACACCACGCCGGAAGGCGCACCCTACCCAAGATCCTTCTGCGCCTCAAGCGACAGGGCCTGGTAGAAGAGGTGCGCCGCGACCACTTTCGTCTCGCGGAACGCAAGCCAGATGCTCGCCCTGAATGGGGGGCGCCCAACAAGGGAGTGCTCCCGCCCAAAGAGGCGGCAGCCAGATTCGCCTCGAGCGATCCCCACACGATCGTCGGCCGGCTGGTCGCGCATCGCGACGGCTACGGATTTGTGGTTCCGGATGCGCCGCGAGCGGATTTGGACGGCGACCTGTTCATTCCGCCCGACCAGATGCACGACGCCATGCACGGCGACCGCGTCGCGGCGCGCATCGAACGGCGCCAGCGCGCGCACGAAGGCCGCAGTCGCGCCGAAGGCCGGATTGTGCGGGTGCTGGACCGCGCGCACCCGACGGTGGTGGGTCTGTTCCGCTACGGCTCGGCCGGCAATTTCGTTCTTCCTTACGAGACGCGGCTACTCCAGGAGGTTGTGATCCCGCCGGGAGAGGAGCTCACGCCGGAACTGCGCGCCAAGCTCGGCGCGTCAGCGAAACCCGTCCCGCGCGGCGGGGCCACGCCACGTTTGCGGGAGTTGGACGGCGCCGTGGTCCAGGTGGAGCTGACGCGGTTTCCGCGCGGCGGCGCGGCGCCGGCGGGCCGCGTGGTCGAGGTGCTGGGCCGGCCGGGCGAGCTCGGCGTGGATGTCGAGATCATGATCCGCAAGCATCACCTGCCGCACCGTTTCTCCGACGAGGTTCTCGATGAAGCGCAGCGCGTGGCCCGGCCGGTGAGTGACGCCGATCGCGCCGAGCGACGCGACTTCCGCCATCTGCCCATCGTGACCATCGACGGCGAAACGGCGCGCGATTTCGACGATGCGGTGTACGCCGAGCGACGCCCGGGCGGCTGGCACCTGCAGGTGCACATCGCCGACGTGGCGCACTACGTCGCGCCGAATTTGACGCTGGACGGCGAGGCGCGGCTGCGCGGAAACTCCGTCTATTTTCCCAACCGCGCCGTGCCCATGCTCCCCGAGGAGCTCTCGAACGGCATCTGTTCGCTCAAGCCGCACGAGGATCGCCTGGTGATGAGCGTGCTCCTGGAGTTGGACCCGGCGGGTGAGGTCACCGGCGCGGAATTTGTCCCCGGAGTCATCCGTTCCGTGGAGCGCATGACTTACACCAACGTCAATCGCGTCCTGGAAGGCGATGCGGAGATGACGGCGCGCTATGCGCCATTGGCCGAGGGATTCCGCGCCATGCGCGACCTGGCGCTGGTTTTGAACGAGCGGCGCGCGCGCCGCGGCTCGATTGATTTTGACCTGCCCGAGCCGGTGCTCCTCTTCGACGCGGAAGGGGAGATGACCGGCATCACGCGCAGCGAACGCAACATTGCGCACCGCTTGATCGAAGAGTTCATGCTGGCGGCCAACCGCGCCGTGGCGCGCTACCTCGAAGAGTGCGCCCTGGCTTCGCTGCACCGCGTGCACGAAAAACCCGACCCCAAGAAAGTGCTGGAATTTGAGGAGTTGGCGCACGCCTTCGGCTATTCACTGGGCGTGCCGGGACTTTCCGAACGGCGATTGCCGGTGCGGCACGGCCGGACCGCCGCGGCGGGACGCGCCGGACGAGGCGTGAGCGCGCGCGAGCGGCCCATGTACGTTTCCCTGCCGGGCGCGCACGAGTTTGCCATACGGCCGCAGCACTACCAGCGGCTGGCGGAAAAAATCGCAGGCAAGCCCGAGGAGCGCATCGTGTCGTACCTGATGTTGCGTTCGCTCAAGCAAGCGCGCTACGCGGCCGAGCCGCTGGGGCATTTCGCCCTGGCCTTCGATCATTACACGCATTTCACCTCGCCCATCCGGCGGTACCCGGATTTGATCGTGCATCGCCTGCTGAAGCAGGCCCTGGCGCATCCCGGCCGGACGATAGCGGCGAGAGAGACGGTGCGTGGTGAGTCTGCCACGGCGGACCGAACCCCCGGCCGCTCCTATCATCGGGGGGAGCTTGAGGCCGTGGCCATCGAATCCTCCGAAGCCGAGCGGCGCGCCGACGCCGCCGAGCGCGAGTTGATGGACTGGAAGCGGGCGCAATACATGGAGCAGCATCTCGGCGAGGAGTACGAAGCGCTGGTCATCTCCGTGCAAAAGTTCGGATTCTTCGTGGAGTTGATGGAGGTCTTCGTCGAAGGCCTGGTGCCCATCCAGCGTTTGGAGGAAGACACCGGCGAGCGCTGCCTGTATCGGGAGCACGATCACGCCATCGTCTCCGGCCGCGGCCCGCGCGCGCGTGTCTGGAAGCTCGGCGACCGCCTGCGCGTCCGCGCCGACCGCATCGACCCCATGCGCCGCCGCGTCGAATTTTCTCTCGCAGACTGAAGCGGCGCTTTCCCTCTGGGGCCGATTGCGCTATCTTTTGCTGGCTTTGGCATTGTCTTTCGCGAGGTGAAACGTGGCCAGTCGCGTTTGTCCGCAGTGCATGGCAAAAGTTCCCGCAGGAGCCATCGCCGCTTTTTCCGATGGCGTGGAGTGTCCCGGCTGCCATGCCCGGCTAGAAGTCAGCCCGGCCAGCCGGATGCTGGCGGCATGGGCGGGTTTGGCGGCGGCCTGGGTGGCTTGGCGCGTGACGCGCGGCGGCAGTGGCATTCTCGGCGGTGCGTTGCCACTACTGTATGCGGTGCTGGTATTCGGGATCGTTTCAGCGTTGGGCGTCATTTTCTCGGGCGATCTCCGTCCGGCACCGGAGCCGCCACCCGTCGAGGCCGCCCCAGCTGCGACCCACGGCCACGGTGGTCACCACTAGCGCAGTAGCCGCAAGTGCCCTGGTGAGGGCCGCTCTGTTTTTTATACTCCCGGTTCTCCGTGGCCTCTGCGTCTTCTCCGCGGTCTCTGTGATAGATTCCTGCCTGAATTCGAGGAGGTACGCGTGGCGAAACCCGCGGTTGGATTCATCGGGCTGGGTTTGATGGGCCGGCCGATGGCGGACAATCTCTTGAAGGCCGGCTTCCCCGTGACGGTGTGGAACCGCACGGCGTCGCGCATGGAGCCGCTAGTGGCGCAAGGCGCGCGGGCGGCGGCATCTCCGCGCGAAGCCGCCAGCGCGGCCGACGTGCTTATCACCATCGTCAGCGATCCGCCTGCGCTGGAAGAGGTGCTGTGGGGCGAGCAAGGCGCGCTGGGCGGCCTGCGCCGCGGCAGCGTGCTGGTTGATTCGAGCACGGTGTCGCCGGCGCTGGAGCGCCGCGTCGCCGCGGCCTGCGCCGAGCGGGGCGTCGAATTTCTCGACGCGCCGGTGACGGGCGGCACCTGGGGCGCGGAGAAGGGCGAACTCGTCTTCATGGTGGGCGGACCCGCGGAGACGCTGGCGCGCGTCGAGCCGGTGCTGGGGGCGATGGGCAAGCGGTGGTTCCACCTGGGCCCCCACGGAGCGGGACAAACCGTCAAGCTGGCGATGAATCTGCTCTTCGCGCTGGAGGTGGATGCGCTGGCCGAAGCACTAGCTCTGGCGACCGCCGGCGGCGTGCCCGGCGAAAAGTTGGTCGAGGTGATGCAGTCGAGCATGGGCCGCGCGCCGGTGCTCGACGTCAAGGCGCCCATGTTGCTCAAGCACGAATACCCGCCCAGTTTCCCGCTGCGGCTCATGCACAAGGACCTGACGCTGGCTCTCGAACTGGCCAAGCAACTCGGCGTGCCGCTGCCCGCCGGCGCCGCAGCGCGCGAAGCGTACGACGCCGTGCTGCGCGCCGCGCGCGAAGATCTCGACTACGCCGCCGTCGGCCGCTTCTGGGAGAAGAAAAGCTAATCCGCGAGCGCCGCGCGCACACCCTTCGCAAATGCGGACGAAGTGGGCTGCAAACCGACTGCAGCGCCTTGTTACCCAATCAGACTGAATGTTAGAGTACGGGCATGACCTTCACCGTCGAGCTCGAACGCGAAGCCGATGGTCGGTGGCTCGCCGAAGTACCGGCGCTCGCCGGCGTCCTGTGCTACGGCCAGGATCGGGACGAAGCTATGGCACGAGTTCAGGCACTCGCCCTGCGCGTTATCGCCGAACGTCTCGAACATCGCGAGGCGCCAGCCGAGTTCTTGGAAGTCACTTTCAAGGCCGCGTGAGCCACTGGCTTACCCAGGGACGGCCGTATCCACTCTCTTAGATGTGATAATGAATGCGTGCTTGACGGGAAGCCCGAAGAAGGTGCTTTCCCTTACCTCGACCACTCCGTGCTCCACATGGAACGCAGTATTGAGGGCTTGTACCGATGAGTCGTGCGGATCGAGGAATACGATCCTGGACAAATTGGTCAAATCCTCCGGCCCCAAATCTGACTTGATCGTCGCAATCAAGTAATCGAGCGCGCTCTTCTCGTCGCTGGACGCCCAGGGAGCAGACACGATCAAATCCCATCGATCCGGCACATCCTCACGCAGGAATAGCGCGAAGAGTGCGAAATCGCCTCTCTCAGCGGCAACGCTCGACTCCAAGCGTCGAAACTTCTCGATTAGTTCTGTCGAAGTCATAGAACGCTGAGCAACCGCTCGGCTGCGTCAATCATTTCCTCCGCTTTCGTTCTCCCGACTGTCCCTATGGCATTGTACCGAGATTCGGCCCTCCACACCGCAACGACGTTCCATAGGTCGAAATGCTGCTGCTTTATTCTCGTCTCCTGACCCGAGAGGCGCAACAACACATCTAGTTCGTGAGTTTGAAAACTGCGGTAAGCTTGAAACTCTCCGCTCGTTTGCGGAAACTCCTGCCAATTCAAAATCCGGCAAATCTTGGCCTTCAGGGCCACTTCAACGGCGTACCCACAAACGTATACGGCGCCATCGTAGCGTCCAGCCGCTGAGAGTGCTCGGGCATCCTCCAACCGCGCTTGAGCGATCGCCTCGAGGTCAGTGATCGAAATCACGTGATAGTTGATTGCAACCCAACGCTTGGTTTCAACCGCGCAGGCTCATTTTCAGGCCACCCATCGGCGGCAGCAAGCAGTTTGTTCCGCGACCCTCAACTCGACTCGCTTCCGGAACCAGAGTGGCTCCCGCAGAATGAACCCTTCCGACAGAAACGGGTAGCTAGTGATGTCCTGCCACTCTCACGGTTTCGCCGCGGGCGAGAGGAAGCACATCGGCAGATCGCGCACGGTGCGCAGGCCCGAGGGCGCGTCGAGTATCGCCGGAATCGTGTTGACCACGACGGCGGCGGTGGCGATGTCGCCGTGAGTCCCGCCGGGGATCACCAGAGAAATATCGGGCTCGCCGCGCAACTCGATGGCGTCGCGAGGGTCTTTCGCGCCGACGTACATCTGCAACTCCATAAAGATTTTTTCCTGGCCGCCGGCGAGCCCTCGCGCGATTTGGTGGACGCCCGCGGCCTGCCCCGCCGCGACTTCCAGGAACTCGGTGCGGATGGCTTCGCGGGCGATCACCGGCTCAATCGTTTCGGTAATTTCTTCGACGCTCAGGCCCAGGGCGTCGGAAACCAGCGCCACGGATTCGGGCAGCCCGTGATGCTTGATGGCCCCTCCGGCGACTTGCGCGCGGAACTCCTCCACGCTCAGCCCCGCGCCGACTTTTTTCTGCAGCGGCAGGCGGCGCCATACGGCGTCCACGATGCGCGTCACGCGCACCGATTCGATCCTCTGCGCCACCGCGCTCAGCGTGGTCACCAGCTTGTCCATCACAAATCCCGGATTGACTCCGGTGCCGACCAGGGCCACACCCCAGGTCTTGGCCTCGGCATCGAGTTTCGCAGCCAGATCGGGATATTTGCGAAACGGGTAGGCCAGCTCCTCGCAGGTGGAGACGACGCAGGACTCCGCGGCCAGGCACGCCAGCAACTGCTCAACAACGTCCGGGAGCGAAGAGGACGTGGAGTGCACCACCACGTCAGCCGATTCCTGCAAGAGCGCCGCGGCGTCGGCGGTGACCAGAACGCCCCAAGGCGCGTCGGGCGCGCCGACGACTTCGCCCAAATCACGTCCCGCTTTAGCGGGATCGGTGTCAATCGCGCCGATCACCTCGATGGACTGCTTTTCGCGCATCAATCGCACCAGCCCTGCGCCGATGGGCCCCACGCCGTACTGGATCGCGCGAATTCTCTTTTTCGCCAAGGGCTTCGCAGCCTTTCCTCCGCGGCCTTATCCGTCCGGGGAGCGAATACCATAAAGGAATCCAGGGCGGCCTTCAACCGCTTTAAGTAAGGTGACGGTGATTCACTCGTCCGAAACGCCCACTTAACGTCGGGCTTTAGGTCATTCACACTTAGGGTAAGCCAGGGACAGAAAACTGCGAGGCGGGAGAAATAGCCGGGGGGCAGTTGACCGCACTCCGTTACCACGACTAAGATTTCTTCGTTTCTGCCTTTCTGCTGTGGGAGAAGGCCAAAGAATTAATGGGGCTGGAGCAAAACAGCAATGTGGAAGAGGCGGTCATGAATGCCAGGGACCTTGAGAGATACAAGAAGCTCTTGCTCGCCAAGCGCGAAGAACTGTTGATGGCCGTGGACGAAGCTGGAGGTATCGTGCCCCGTGCGGGCCCAGGAGTAGGCGACCTCCTGGATCAGGCCAGCGCTGACGTGGACGCGGACGTTGGTATCCGGCTGCGCCAGTCCGATGCTAATGTCGTGCGAGCGATTGACGACGCGTTAGTTCGGGCCAGACGGGGCACATTCGGTATATGCGAGGTCTGTAAGCAGCCCATTTCAACAACCCGGCTGGAAGCGGTGCCCTGGACGCCGCTCTGCCGAGCGTGCGAGGAACGAGAACGCCCCGCCGGTTGAAGGCCCCTGCGGATCGGCACTCGGAATCCCACACCGCGATATCCGCCTCTTTCTCGACGGGAGGTGTGGCTCCGAATTCTTTCCACCTTAGGTTCGGGCAGGGATCGAGGCCGGGTCTATGGGTTATCTCAGCACTCACACTCACGAATGCCCCCGTTGCGGGGCCAAATGGGAATGTGGCGAGGCGAATTATCAGGACGAGTGTCCGTACCCGCTCACAACGCTGTGCATGAAATGCTGGGCCACGCAAAGTCCGGAAAAGCCTGTCTCCGTAAAGAAAGCGAAGAGTTAGACTGAGAAGAGGAACGATCGGCAGGTGACCGATGGCGTACCTTTAGGTACGTGGCCGCCTTGCTGGGGCTGGAGTGAAGCGGGATAATGTGGGCTTGCGGCGGCGCGGCGGCGGAGGAGAGAAGGAGTGTCGGAATGGCCCTCACCAAGCTGAGTGAGAAAGAAGTCTTCGCGGAACTCGAGAAGCTCCCGGGCTGGAGCATCGCGCAGGGGAAGCTGCACCGCGTCTTTGAATTTCGCGATTTCCGGCAGGCTTTCGCGTTCATGACCGGCGTGGCCCTGGCCGCCGAGGCTATGAACCATCATCCTGACTGGTCGAACTCCTGGAATAAGGTCGTGATTGACCTGATGACGCACAGCGCGGGCGGGCTGACCAAGAACGATTTCGAGCTGGCCGGCAAGATCCAGCAGGCGTTCGGCAGCTAGGTCAGCGAGTTACCAGAGCTGCTTGCCGCGGGCTTCCTTCAAGTAGTAATCCCATGCGCCGTACAGCCCTGCGTACACAGCCAGAAACAACCAGCCAATGCCCGTCGTGGCAACCGCAATCAGCAAGTACAGCAGGCCCTTGGCGGGCATGCCCTTCACCAGATACCAGAACGCGCCGAAAAAGAAGGCCGGCCAGTTCCAATGGGTCTGCATCTGCGTGGGACGCAGGTCAAATCGCTGGAAGACGTTTTGCCAATACTGTGGAAGATGGGCGAAACGGCCTGCGGCGTCCGGCGTGACCGTGGCCGCTGGGCCGCCGGGTTGCGGCCCTTGTGGCGCGATAGTCGCACCGCAGTTCGGGCAGAACTGGGCGCCGGCAATAACATCCCCACCGCATTTGGGACAGAACATAGTTGTCTCCCGCGACCGGCAGCGACGAAGCGACGCGCGCGATTTGAGCAGAGGCCACCGGCTCTGTCAAGCGCCGGGTGGGGCACGAACGGGCTTGTGCTTCGAGGTGCGGGTGGACAAGACTTGGGGCTCGCTGTAGGGTATCGGTTCCGAATGCCATGCCACGACAAGTGATCAAGCGCCGCTCGCGCGGCTTCATCTGCGTTAACGCCCACCCCGAGGGTTGCCGTCGCAACGTCGAGCGGCAAATTGCCGTGGCTGAGAAGG
>Ga0214473_10001834_pt1 | contig 27142 bp, 46 predicted proteins | sample RVTome_7_FD_203509 | JGI IMG/M metagenome (GOLD analysis project Ga0214473, IMG submission 203509) | Soil microbial communities from uranium-contaminated site in the Upper Colorado River Basin, Wyoming, United States - RVT98D197 | ecosystem: Environmental > Terrestrial > Soil > Contaminated >...
TTGATGGTGGGCAATGGCAACGAAGTAGCTGAGAATTTAGTCCAGTAGCATTGTCGCCCATAGGAATAGCGCCACTTTTGCAGGTTCAGCATCATGGCTATGAAGAACACTGTTGTAATCTGTAGAGGCCGCTGTGGAGTGCAAATCAGTACATTATCGGTTGAAATAAAATCCCCTAGTTGTACAAAGGCATCGCCACCAACCGTGCTAACAGTTATGGAACCTTTGGGATAAACAAGTGCCTTTTCAGGACGCTCGTAAAGGCCAACTATGCCATTGTTCGATGTGACCCTAGAAACAGTCACAATATCCCCAGGGTCTAATGCTGTAATCGAATGAAAATCCCCCCGCTGGATAGAAAGCACCTCTCCGATAGGAAATATCTTCCACGTCGTAGGCGGCGTAAAAGTTAGTTGATATGGTGCCTTTTCCGGTAGGTAAGTTGCTGGCGTATGTGGGAAGAATCCAGAAATCACATCCTCACGTATTTGGTCGGATTCAACTCCTTGATCCGTAGGAACTGGTATTACAACAGTTTCTAGCTTCTGTCGAAAACACTTCCTCCCATAGCTGAATCGCCATGTCATCGTGTTGAGCACAGCCGCGACATAAAGCAAGGTCACTTCAGCCATTGCATTTCGAGGCACCAGCACGGCTACGTCATCTTTCGCGCCGAACTCGTATGGATGAAACTTTGCCAGTAATGGTCGGCCATTGTAGGCGACGGTAATACAATGCCGGTAACGCTTTGCCATAGGCACGTCAAAATATCCGACGACCCCGTTCTCAGAGTCCCCACAGGAAATAAGAGGAGTGTTTCCGGCATCCAACTCTCGCATTGCGTGAGTGCTACCAGAGCGCACATGAAACATAGAGTCAATGTTTTTTTGGCGGAATACCCAGGTCATCTTCTTTTCCTGCATGTACAAGATAGGCCACTGCGTCACGGACTACTTGCTCCATTCCAGTTTGGATTTCAATAACATCTGGCGGAGCCTGATCAAGATAAGCCTCCGGCACAAGTTCAAGTAATTTGTCGGAGAAGTCTATTGGAGATGCCTTTTGCAGACGCTCGATTGAGGGAATCGGGTACGCTGTATTGTGGAGGAAGGCCTTCAAGGTATCATGTACTCTCTCAAAATCATTTGATACGCGGGCGTTCGGCAAACGGCGACCTTTGCTTTTAGCCAAACCATCATGGACTGCCCGGAGCCATAGGACTTTCTGGCTCCTAGGATGTGGGATACCCTTCTGCACGAAGATTCCGAGTGTATGGACACCTACCGGATAGAATAGGTCTTCTGGGAAAGTGATCACAGCCAAGAGGGTATTGTGCGTTAGCAAGGAATGTTCCCGCCATGTGCGGTATCCACCAGGACGGACCAAAATGCCGTAAGGCAGCACTGAGAACAACAATCCACCGTGCTGTATCTGCTTTAGAGCCTGGTCAACAAACTTGTATTCCTTCTCATTGCTGCGTTTCAGCGCAAATGGTGGATTCATCATCACCTTGGAGACGGGGGGGGAGGGGGTAGCCGATGCCTCAGCAACGAACTTGGCCGTGGGCGTCATGTGATCTATGTGGGGTGCTAGGAACGTCTTGAAGCAGTCACCCGCCTTGATATTGTTTTTGCCATCACCCCGGAAGATCATATTGACAACAGCCAATGCGGCTATCCCATCGTCTTGTTCCACGCCAAACACTCCATATTGTTTGAACTGCGCAAGCTGTGTCTCGTTCGCCCGCCTTTTCATACTGTCAAACGCAGCTACAAGAAAACCACCCGTTCCGCAGGTAGGATCATAGACTACATCACCCACTTGAACATCCATTACATCGGCAACAAACCGGGTAACATGACGCGGCGTAAGTACGATACCCAATTTCTGCGCCCAATTCGCGTATTTCAGAAAAACTTCATAGAATGTGCCAAGCCAGTCAGCCCCTGAGTTCAAGGCGGAGCGAATATTTAGATTGTGAAGCTCTTGCAATGTTTGAACAAGAGCACCACGTAATTTCATAAGGTTGTCCGCTGCCGCGGGCAGAGGTATCTTGACGTACTCATAAAACTCCGACTTCCCTTGGCGGCGGAGTTCAGTTTGTACACGCCCATTGATGTCCGTCACGAGAACAGCAGCCTCGCGTGACTCGATATTAGGAGATGTATCACTGAGCATTGAAAGGAGTAATGCAGCCATGACGCCGGCGCGCTGGGGGGGGGGGACAGCGCCTAGATGAAGAATCGCGCTAATGCGTTCCGCAGTATCACGGAACAGCTTTTCATCAATAACCAGTTCTGCTAAATCAGGACGGCCAGACTCAAGTACATTGCGTAGCTGTTGTTCGGTAAGAAGGCCGGTGGTCGGGACGTCGTTCATGGTTACTGGAACGAAATCATGCCCGTCAAAGAAGCCATTCTTTACCAAGTAGGAATCTATGTCATTTCCGGCAACACCAGAAACGAACAGGACCTGATATTTTGGGCTTACATTGATGATTCGCGCACGTCCCACAGCCTCTTGATAGGCTGTGTCAAGCTGTTCATGTAGTGGTTTAGCCTCAATAACCCAAAGAACACGCTCTGTTACCTTCACTATGTTCTCAGGGTGCTTTGCGCCAAGTAGACGCTTCAATTCTGGGTCGTTTAGAGCTTGCGTCTGCGTCCAGACACGACCAGCTTCCATACGACTAGGATTCCTAGCGTCCCAGCCCAGTGCCTTCAAACGAGCCTTGATCCACCCGTAAGACTCGACCGTTCCAAGACGCCAACCGCCCAGGTCAATGAGGTCTTGTTGAAGGTCTTGTGCCATAATATCTGCGTCCTGATTTCCAGCATCTATGAGCTAGGCTTGGAGCCTACCTTCTGGAATAATCGGGCAGAACCTGTAGTTGCCCGACAAATGGCCCCGATGGGATGATTATCGGGCAAGGCCTACTGAATCCTGAGCCAGACCTGCTTCCCCTGAGAGTCCTTGCCGGTGGTCAACAGGATGCCGTTAGCCGCCTTCCCGTCCTGGTCCTTGTAGCCGTAGGGGATTCCCCACCACTGGCCACGACCGGGCTGACCAGGCAGAACGTTAGTTACGCCCTCCGCCGCTGTAAACTCGTAAAAGCTCGCCAGGACACGCACGTAATCACGCTGTACGGCCCTTGCGCGGTACTCCTGGTACCCAGTGGGGGCTACGCTAGCCACAAGCACCGCCAGGGCTAAGAGGGTAGCCCTTGGCGCTACCCATCGGCCCATGCCGGGCGTCGTCCATTTCTGCCATGCCCTCAGAGCAAGCAGCATTGTGGCCATGCTACCCAGCCAAAACACCACCATTGGGAATGTTATGGTCATTTAGTATCCATCTCTTTAGTAACGGGGCTGTCCAAAGCGATGTTCACCCATGTCTCAATTCCTTCTTGCGGTATAGTCGCAGGTCTCAACGCAAGGGTAAAGGATCAGGGCGTGCCACAGTTCGCACAGCGGCATAAACATGACAGTCCCAGTGGAGAATGTCATGATAAAGAACGTCATGGAGCGCCTGCTATTTTGCTCACCACATTGTAATCGTAAAAGCTCTTGTGCTGCATCATGGCATAGGCGGCCTTGACAGGCCCCAGGAGCTCCACGCAGCGCATATTCGCCAGATGACTCGCCACGTCAAGCTCATTCGCCATGTCCACAGGGTCTCGGACCAGGGCTGTCTCCAAATAGGCCCTGAGTGCGTAGGATGTGGATGGGTCAGTTATCACGCGCTGGATACGTTCTTGAATGGTCATAAGGTAGTCCTCCTTTGAGCCGCCATAATGGGCCTCATAAAGACTCTATCCCTGCCAAAATACAACGCCTGCAAGTCCGTTTCGTATGATAAACCACCGGCCATATACCAGCTTGAAGCGGCACCACCAGCTCGCTTTGTCCATCCAGTGTTTTGAGTAATAAGGCAGGGCGCGCAGTCTGGCGCAGGTCGCCATTCAGGAAGAATCTCCTGGGGGTCAAGACATCAACCAATTCATAAGAAGGGTCGTCCTCGTCTCCATACACATCGTGCTTTAGCCACGTCCTGAGCTTATCGAGGTAATTCATTGCTTCTCCGCCCATGCCAAGTTCGCCTCTTTAGGCGTCATACCCTCCGGCCACGGGATGGCTATATCGGCTCCAGACTCGGAGTAGGTGTAGTGGACGGGCATCTCTCTCCTCAGATTCAGCTGAACCCGCATAACTGGTCACAGCCACTCAATACCAAAACGGAAGCACAGGAGACCAATTTCTACTGTCGTTCTTCTGTCACAAACAACATATAGGGGCAGTGCCCAAGTTCTGAGATTCGTTCTAAAATACTTCTTCATGCTTCTCCTTTCAACGCTATCACGGCCTTTAGAAGCGCTGTCATTGCATTTTGTACAATGGCTTATGGCGCATCGGCCTCGTTGCTTCATGGTGTCTCAACCTCTCCGCTATCGCTGTTAGTGCAATCGTCGCCGTAAGAGGCCAGATATCTCACATGCTGACTACGGAAGAGTGCGTCCTCTTTGAGAAGAGACTCGAGCTTATCTTCCTGCGCCGTGAATTTGGCAGTCCACCGGATAGCCAAATATCACGAAGAGCTGTGCTGTTCCTTTTCTATGGCTCGCTCACCGATCATGCTGTTCGCTGAACCTGGCTCGCTCTGCGTTAGTTTTACGCCTCCTCCTCCCTATCCCGTTCTTCCACAAAATCTCTCAACGACGCTGCGATCTGGTCGAGAGAGAGCCCGTCCAACATGTTTTGGACTGCAAACTCTATCAGCGTGGTACGTGGGATACCCAGGTCAACCAACAAGTGGTCCACCTGGCGCACCATGTCCGTAGGAAGGCGTATCAGGACGGGACGGGTAAGGCTTTTCATGCGCTCATGCTATCATGTGATAGTGCAGGCTGTCAAGGGAGATAAAAGGGCACCCTTGATTGACGGCTATTCTCTCACGCTTCCCCTAGTCACAACGGGGGTGAAGAATCGGCACCACCTTTATTTGCTGGCTTAGAGAACGCCAGCACCTCTTCGTACATAAGCCTGTTGTCCCAAGCCGCTGGGTCACGCCGCTTCTGCAAGATGCGCCAGAAGGACAGGCTCCACAGCTCCCGCCGCCACTCGTCATGCTTCACCCAGCCGGCCTCTACCAGCATGGCCTCAGTCTGCCCTGGAAGGTCAACGTAAAGACCGTCACGGGTAAAGCCTTTGAGCACCAGGGCCAGGACGCCGCCGGGCCGCAGCACACGCCAGCACTCGGCGTAGACCTGTCGCATAGCAAGCCAGTAGGCGTCGGAGCGGAGATTACCGATGTTCTGACTCATCGCCCGTTCTGTAACCCCCACGCCCACGCCACGATGGTCGTAAGGAGGCTTGTCAGGGTCATAGAGAGATGCTGTCAACCCCTTGGCTGAGGCATTAGGGAACGACGGCGAATCCTCAGTTCGATGTAGAGTTTCTGCCCAAGGCGGGCTCGTGAGAATTGTGTCTATCTGGCCCATCCTACAGGTGCATTGGACTGAGGAAGCAGTAGCCCAGCCTTCTTTGCTGCCCACCATGCCTTCTTGTGCTGACTCAGGTGACAATGATTGCACATCACCGCTAGGTTCTCCACTCGGTTGTCGTAGTGGTCGTTGTTCCTGTGATGAATGGTCAGTTTCGCTGTGCTCCCGCAATTCTCGCAGAGATTCTTGGCTATCAGGGTGCGGTATATCGTGCTGGCCTTCCCGTCCTTGTACATTGGATGACTCGACCCACTTTTGTTTCTGCTTCTGGTTGGTATTCCCAGGATTCCCATCATCAAACAAACGGTGCGCTGGTGGCTGTTGTAATACTTCGCAATCGCCGCTTGCGTCATTCCCTCTTGAAGATAGAGATGCTCCAACTCGGCTTTCCTTGACGCCCATAGTTCCGTGGATTGGGCAGACCTGCGGATATTGGCCGCTTGTTGGCGTTCCTTTATAGTGTTCATAGATGCCATTATACTCTACGGACGCCACTTTGTCTATGATGGCATCGGCGTGGCCCAATGGCAGGCACCTGGCATCGCCCTGGATAATCACCGCCTGGCCCATTGGTATTCCTGTAAGCATCGGCATTGTCCGCATCTTCTCCCAGCTACGCCGCATGGGTTCTACAAAGTGACTTTCTAGTTCCACGCAGACGACGTTGCGGCCCATAAGAGCGGCCAGGAGCGTGGCCCCGCTGCCCGCCATCGGGTCTAGCACGGTGTCCCCTGGCTTGCTGTACCGCTCAATCATCATCGCCCACATGCCTAGCTGCCCCTTAGCGGGGTGAGCAAAGGACTCTGGCACCATGAGGCGCTTGCGGGTCAGCGTGTCGTTCTTGAATCTCACCGTCTCCATCACGCCTCCCGTATCGCCGCCCTCATCCGTTCCACCATCTCGCGGCTTGTCACCTCTACCGCGCCCGCTCGGACTGCCCGCTCGCGCCTGGCCGCGGTGAGGTCGTAGTGTGGCAGGCGGGCGTGATTCTGGAACCAGGAGCGGCGGAGCTGAATGCGCCCGGCGAAGGCGTGCAGCTCCTCCAGTGAGTCCCCGTACAGGTGGCACGACGTGGGCCAAGGCCAGTGAGGGTTGTCACGAAGGACTGGCCGTAGAGAGTCAACGTAGATACTCATTCCGCATACCTCGCAAAGTAGCCACGCCTGCTACGCCGCTTACCATCCTTGCTGCCCTTAGGCCGGCCTATCGCCTTGCCCTCAGCCCTGGCCCGGGCCATGCCTGCCTTGGTGCGCTCGCTCCGCCTGGCACTCTCCATCTGAGATACCCACCCGGTCACCGCTATAAGCAAGTCAAGTTCAGGCCCCTCTTTGGCCTCCACCCATGACTCCTGCAAGCTCACTACCCGACACCCATACCCCAGCAGCCGCGAGACAACCCCCAGCAGGGCCGCAATGCCCTCTCTGCTAAGGCGGTCCAGCGCCCACACCACCACCACCTGGTACTCGCTACGCCTAGCACCGTCGTACAGCTCCCCCAGGGCTTTGAGGTGTGCACCCTTGTAGGCGCTGGCCCCCACCTCAAAGACCTGGGCTATTTCCCACCCTCGCCGCTGGACCAGAGCCTCCAATGCAGGCCGTTGGTTCTCTACGGTCTGGACATCGGGATCGCTCACCCGGAGCCAGAGGGCGGCTTTCACACCACCATCTCCGATTGACTTTTGCTGTATCATGCCGCATCCTTAGGGTAAGTGGGCTAGGGGTTGCCCTGGTCGGCGTGCGGGGTCTCTTTTGGAGACCCCGCACGCTTTTTGCGGGTCAGGAGGTCGCTTATATCCCTTTAGACGCGAAGGGACAGGCATGGCCGCTTTCCTGCGAGCTATCATACGATCATCGCCGCCTGGCTGTTCTTCTCATCCGCAAGCCGCCGCACGGCGATGTCCAGGTACGCTGCCGACAAGTCTATCCCGATGCTCCGCCGGCCTAACCGCCGCGCCGCGATGCAGGTCGTACCGCTGCCCACGAACGGGTCCAGCACAGTAGCAGGTACAGGTGCGTGCGGTGGGCACGTACAGCAAGGCCAGTAGGCGAGGACATTGATTTCTGGTAAAGTGCCGTGAAAAGTATTGTCACTTTTCTTGCCATTCGTGAAGGGGTTCTCTTTTCTTTGAAACCAACGTTCCGAAGTGTTATCTAGCATAGCTTGATACTTCTGACTGTGCTCCACCACCGGCACCCATTGAGCCCCACACGCAGCGCAGACGCCCTTGTCGCTGGTGGCGGCCCGGATGAACGGCTCGATGAGGGCCTGGGGATAGGTGGCGTAGTGCGGCTCGGAGGAAGGCTCGCTGGAGAGGATGCCGTAGTTGCGGGGGTTGCGACCTGCAAGGTTCCCACTTGGCGGATTGGCCATCACATAAGGTTTGGACCCGTCATAGGTTGACCCCCGTTCATATCTTGCAAGGCTTTCCTGAGATACTTCCTCCCTCACCTGCTCCTGGAACGCCGTATATCCAGGCTGCTTGGCAAAGAGGAAAACATACTCCACGGCGTCCGTCCACCGCCAGGAGCCACGCCGCAGCACCCAGCCGTTGCGCTGAGGCTGGTCTGGGTAGGTACAGGCCGCACAGCCAGGACAGGGCTGCCGTTGGGCGCCGCCATTGCCAGATGCAAAGTAGTCCTCTCGTTCAGCACGACTAGCCGTGCCTACCCCCTGTTTATGTTCTTGGTAGGCACCATCCTGGAAAGCATTTGCCGCTCTATCTGATGCCCCCACCTTCACCCAGTGCCTTTCCCACCTGGTCCCGCTAACGCTCTCCGGCATAGGACTGCGCTTGATCCAGTGCCAGGTGCCACGCCAGTACCAACCATCACTCTGCATCGCCTGGGCCACACGGTGGGGGATGTTGCAGAGGTCGAGGGGCTTGAGGCCCGTCGCTTTCGGCCTACTTGTGGCCGGGCGTTCATTAGTTCCTTGGCGCTTGGCCTTTCCGTCCAAGTCATGCGACATACTGCCCCAACTCCCCGCGTAAGAGTCCCCCAGGTTCACAAAGCAAAGCCCGTCATCACGCAGCACACGGCGCACCACGGCGAACACCGCTACCAGCTTCGCCACGTACTCTTCCATCGTAGGCTCAAGGCCAATCTGCCCAGGCGTATGATAGTCACGCAAGGCCCAGTATGGCGGGCTGGTGACAACGCAATGGACAGACCGCTCCGGCATCTGGCGCAGCGTCTCGGTCACGTCGCCGTGGTACAGGTCTACGAGGGCAGTGCTCATGGCTTCCCTCCAGACAGCACCAGTGTTTGTTTCACTCCGCACTTGCAGCGTCGTTCCCAAACAGGCTGTCCAGCATCATAAATCCAACGATGGCAGTGTTTAGTCAAGGCTTCCTCCCTATCTGAATCCAAATGCACTCTGACCAACAGGCAGCCAAATAACCACCCACAAAGCCCAGCAAGAATAGGGCCACGAGGCCAAGGCTAATGACAATATAGTTCATGGCTTCCTCCCGCAGACTCGATATTCTTTCTTCTTTGGAGCGTAGTTGTTACATTCAGGACACCTATGCCTTACGGTATTGGACCGAGCAGCGGAACGATACTGGAAATGAGAATGCTTAGGCATTGGTCTTCCTCCTTATTGCCTCGGCCACAGCTTCCCACACCACATCGAAGGCAGCTTGAATTGGGTCTGTCTCGCAACTCAAAGCATACGAAGTAGCCTCTAGGACATCTGCTGCTTCTGGTAGAATGAACCACGCTGCCCTCACGTACAGCATCAGGTCGGTAGTGGGTGTCCAGCCTCGCTCTCGGCAATCTATACAAGGATGTTTTGGGCCGTTTTGAGGTTCATGGAACCCCTTACCGTCGCAGTACCCGCACTTCACCCGCAGCCCAAACTTGCCGTCGGGGTCGAGAACGTATCGAGACTGACCCTGGGTAAAAGTAGTACCTTGCGAGGTATCAAGCCTTTCCGTCGTCGTCAGGCACAGCGCCAGGAGCTTATCTTGTAGTTGTAGGATGAGTTGGTTAGCTTCGGTGGTCAAGACTTCCTCCTTTCAGGAGTCCATTCCAGCCATAGCTTACGGTGATATTCCTTTCCGTCCATTATGTAGTAAGGTTTGTACCGAGCTAGCTCCTCTGTAAACTTGGCCCACATCTCGCTATCATCGAACCAGGAACCGTGATAGATGACTCCTGTGCCGTACACGGTCCAACACATCGCGTCCTCCTTCGCCTCCTCAGGGGTCAGAGACGACCTGAGTAGCAGCTACACCACCCATTAGCTACTGCCCTCATTGTGGCTACGGAACGCAACCACTTGTAGCTCCTCGCTGCTACCCAGGTATCTCATTGGCAGGCTCGGCCTCTTTCGCTTCATTGCCGATAGACCCTGGGGTTATGAGACACCTGCCAGAAGCTAGCACCATATTCATGCAGGGCCAGACTAGGATTCCCTGCTGCGCTCTCCATTGCGCGGCTATTTCCTAAAACGGTAACCCTTCCATTGGGTCCTCGGGCACCGGAGGGAGATTGGCGGGGTTCTGCGCCGGCCCCCCCCCTGAATCATGGAACCCCAGCCGCTGGAAGTTGCTCAGGACCAATTGTTCCTCTTTATTGGCCTGTCCGTCGTGCCCAGACCATTCGTAGACGCCGTACTTGCCTGTCACCACCAGCACGTCCCCCTTATTGACTTCAGCGTTGAACTGCTCGGCCAGGCTCTCCCAGGCCAACAGCTTCTTATAACCCTGTGGGGTCCTGCCCATAGCAGTCGCAATGGCTTTGCCAGTAGGCGTGTACCGCATTTCGACCTCACCCATGACAGTGACCTCAAAGCCGTTGGTGACTGACGCGCGTCGTGTCTCTGTGATAGCGGGGGAGCTGGCGGCATCCTCACTCTGAGCAGCGGCTGGCGAATCGTCGCCCTGGACGGCACTACCAGCAAACGCCGCGTACTGAGCATGGACAAGCGACTGGTCCGCCTCATCGAGTTTCCGCACCGTTTTAGCTTTGAGTTGCTCCCAGATGCCAGTAGGTTGCGATACATGCTCCGAAGTGAGTCGTATAACTGCCTTCTGGAAAACGCCCCTAGCGACCATCAGCCGCGCCACCTTCGCCGCAGCCCCCTTGAGTCGCATAAGGTATGTCTCGAAACTCTCTGCGTCCACCAGCAGGACGTTGTACCCAGGCATACACCAGCCTTCCTCTGCGTCTACATCCCACGGCTTCGCCGTATAGAACTGGCACCCCACACAGGGCTGCCCCGGATATTTGGCTGGCGTATTTTTTATGGAGCGGGTTGACCCAGCGATCCCGTCGTCGCTCCAGCACTCGAGCCGCATGTCGCGGCTGAACTTCCCCGCCGGCCACTTGAGCCTGCTGGGGCGAACCGCCAACGGCACCACCTCGATGCTCTCAAACTCCTCTTGCGTATCAGTGCGTTGAAACATGCCAGCGGTGATGCCCTGACTCTGCGCCTGTCCCAGCACCAGGATGGGGGGCTGCAAATCCTGGCTATGCAAGCTCGCCCCCTCCCCTACCGCTACGACACCATCTCCTCTTCTCTGCAACATGATTATTCTCCCTCCTTATTTACAACAGGCGACCCATCTTTGGGCTTCTCAGGCGGCTTCTCCATAGCGCACAGACGGGTAAACACATCCCGCTGTTGCTCAGTGAAACTTCTTACCCTGGCTTCTACTGCTTGCGTGATAGTCTGGTATTGCCCAAGATTCATCTGTGCTTTGCACCAGTCCTCAAACGTATCCCAAACTGTCTTGCTTACGGGGCCACTCATATTACTCTCCCTCCTGCTTTTCGCTTTTTCCATCCGCACCCGCTAGAAACCCCAGCGTGGCGGTGAAGATATGGATATGGATGGTCAACGCTACCCACTCCCGCTTCAATCGCTCCTGGACTATCGCGGCGTCCAAAACCTGCGCCCTGACCGTGTTGACGATGTTGGTGAGCTGCTGCCAGTCCCTATCGCCCTGCTTGGCTACCAGAAGCGCGGCCTTGCGGGACTCGCTGTTCTTACCCTCGACTGCTGATACCAGGATGTCCTCACGCTCATCCCTGAGCCGTTCCTGAGCGGCCAGGTTCGCCTTGGCGCGGTCAAAGGCGTCCTGTGCGAATGGGAGTTCGCTTACTAGAGCCGTCAGTCGCTCGGACTTTTCCTTGATCCCAGCCCGGGTACTCAGTACCCCTACCAACTTCAACCTCTCTTGCATGAATTATTCTCCTTTCGCATTCTTTGCCCCTGACTCTAAGATTGCATCCAAATCTTCTTTCGCCAAAAGCACCTCTTGAATATGGTTGCCGTCTATCTGGCGAATTGATACGGTAAAGGGTGAACCCGCAGTCCTGCCACGCCTGAAATCGAGCAGCAGGATCAACTCGCTGCTATAACTCTGAAGTAGTCCGAGTTTAGTCTTTGCCATCGCTCGCCTTCTCCGGCAACAGATTGAGAAACGTCTCCAGGGGCATCACCACCAGCCAGGGCTTGTAGGGCTGGTGGAGTGCCAGGGCGTCCCGGCCTTTCAGCCATTCGTTGAGCTGCTTCCATCCAGACCCGTTGCGCCGCTGCTTCACCTCCCACAGCAAACCAACTCCCTTCACGTCGCCAGGCAGCTCTTTGAGGGAACCAGAGAGCGGGACACGTTCTCCACCTATCAATCTGGCAAACTCACGCTCGGCGGCGCTACCCTTCTGTTTGCTAGGGTTAGGCATTAGATACCGCCCCCTCACACCACCCGGCGAGCTTCTCCACCCAATCGTTCAGGTAGCGTTGCCTAATATCTTCGATCTCTCTGGCTGGCTCCCAAAGCAATTCACCGTCCCGCAACTCCCACCGCCAAAACTTTGCCCTGCCACGCATTTCTTTTGACATCGTCATCCTCCTGTTTGCTATTGTTCGCGCCTCTCAGTTGGGAGGCGCTGGGGGTAACGTCACGACCTGTCCTTGAAGCCGTTGCCCTAGGTAGTCGGCTATCACGTCTACTGGGTGTGTGGGCTGAAATCCCCAGCAATCTACTCCGGATTCCCAGGCGTAGGCTTCTTCAAAAGCGCCCACCCTGTCTGCAAGTGGATGGTCGCAGGTCAGCCATGAATCGGTACAACCATCTCCAGACCATGTAGCATATTTGCAAAAGGCACAGAGGCACAGAGGTCCCGCGTCTCCTGGAAAATGGACAGGGTCCCTGGAAGGGAGCGCTATCTGCGATAGGGCCAAGTACACCTGACGTTGCGGGTTCTTCATATCTCTACTCCTTCCCGTTTACTTCATGTTCCCCGAAACGCCCTGACAAAGCGATTGCCGCCTTTGTCCCACCTGCTAGATAGCTCTCCACCCCTTGTCGGGGTATCCGCCACTTCCCTGCTATCTTGATGGCGGGGATCACCCCGGTACGCAACAGGCGCAGCGACACCGTGCGCTGGTCTAGCCGCAGGAACTCTGCCAGCTCCACCACTGTCATAATCTCCGGTAAGGGTTCAACTGTCGGCACAACGCCGCCTCCTATTTTGCCTTTTGGGGCTCTCCCAAGTAGCCGGTCAAATAACCGGAGTCTCACGCCAGCACCTTCTTGTTGCTTCCTATGCACTCGCTCTTCCTGACGCTCCAGCCTTGCTGGTAGTATGTGTAATGCGCAGGCATCTCCCCCGCCTTATTCAAGGCAGCCTTGGAGCCACAGACGGCGCAGCGGGCACGGCGGGTCACAGCATCGCCTCCGTTGCCACTCCGTCACCCCAGGCATCCCATCCTGGCCGCTTGATACGAGCGAACATCTCTAGCCTCGGAGGATGGCTCACAAGTTCCGCCATCTCCAAAAGGCCCACGGGCTTCTGAGAGTGTCCCTGACGCGGAGCAAGAATCAGAGTCCGCCCCTGACCACGCTTAGGGTCCGCGCCCCCGGTCATGCGGTAAGGTAAATGTCTGTAGACTCCGAATAAGCAGTGCTCCGACGCCCCCCGGAAATACTGCCCAATCCCCATCGTGGGAGTCCCGTCGTCTTTCACCTTGCCCCAGGTAATGCACGTCTTATATTCGAATCCCCAGGCCCGCATCACGTCCAGACCAGCAGGAAGATAATTATTAGTCACCCAGAGATACAGGTGACATCCTTCTGGACTACGCCACGCCCTCACCTGCTCACCAAGAGCCTTGATTTCGTCCAGGTGCATGAGGGCATAATGCCGGTCAGCTCCCCGCTTGATCTTGCCGCCACCACTCTCCGGCCAAGGCGGGTCCGCCACGATGGTACAGTAAGGTGGGCCTTGTATCTCAGTCATACATCCACCACCTTCACGGTGAGCTCCGGCAGAATGAACGTGCCGCTGACCTCGAATAGCAAGTTCATGGTGCACTCAGCATCGAAGGCGCCATTCTGCTCGGCAAAGAGGATAGGGTCGTCACCAGGTGGGTCTATAAGATAGCCGACCTCGCCACGCTCGAAGCCGCAAGCTGGGCATAGGCCATCTCCCTCCACATTTGTCAGCCGGTAAAGAGTCTTCATTGCGCCGCCGCCTTCTGGTGCTTCTCTGCATAGCCGATAGCCCAATCGAACATCGCCAAGCGGTCACGCCGGAACACTCCATAGTGACAGTGCCAGCAAAAGGCCGTCCAGATACCAGATGCGAGACGTTGGATTCTCACGGCTGTACCACGCTCCTCTTACGGTACTTCCACCTCGCCCTTGCCGCCACAGTCGGGACAGGGCCTCTCAATGTTGCTTTTTGTTTCTGGCCTCAGAGGATTCAAGGCTGTAGGCCAAACCACCATCCCGCTCCCCACGCACCTGGGGCAGCGAATCCAGCGTCTGCCGTGGTGGACGACAGGCTCCAGGTCGTTCATGCACTCACCTCTTTGCCCTCACCCACGCCGGCAAGACCCGCTCTTTCTTGTACCGGTCTATCAAGGCGCTGGCCTGGCCTTTGGTCAGGCTGGGTGGGTACTGGACTGGCTTGCCGTCATTGTCTTTGAGCTTCCCCAAGAAGGCTATCTGCTTCGGTGTGGCATCGCCAGTCCGCCACCGCGCTTGCCTGTTTAACATGGCCATGAGATCAGGGGCTTCCTGGCGGACCCACTCGTCCGCGCCCCGGACAGCCTCCAAGATGCCCAGATACCGTCCCAAAGACTGCGGCTCCTCATGGGGCACTTTCAGCCGCAGCGTGGCGTTGCCCAGCAAGTCCAGGACTATCCCCAACTGCCCCTTGCCCATGACGCCCAGGGCGTAACCGAATGGCGTTTTGACCCAGGCCAAGCTCGATTGCTCCGCTATGTACTCCTCAACCAGCGTGGCCGCCAGCGGGTCGAACTCCCGCGCCATACGACGAATATCCTCTACGGACTCAGCCTGGTTGAACATCTCCAGGGGCAGGGCCGATTGAACTTCTTCCACCGCCTTCACCGCTGCCAGCACGTCGCCATCGCCTAGCCTTAGCTTGATTGGCAGACCAAAGAGCGTATTCAATGTCTGGACTTGGGCCTTCTTGTTTATGTCCACCATGTCCAGGACCAGCATGTCGGTCTTGCTGGGGGCAATGCGTGTCCCTCGACCTATCGCCTGGGTGTAGACCAGGCTGGACTTGGTGGGGCGCGCCATGATGACGCAGCTCATCTCAGGCGCGTCGAACCCCTCGGTGAACACCATACATCCCACCAGAACTTGAATATCGCCACCCCTGAACGCAGCTATGCGCTGTCGGCGCTCCTCCCTGGGGGTCTCACCTACCACCAGGGCAGAAGGGATGCCGCGCTTCTGAAACGCGTCCAGCATGTGCTCCGCATGTTCGACATTCACGCAGAACACCAGCGCCTTCCGGCCTAGCGCATGATCTATGTATCCCTGGACGGCCAAGGCGTTACGCGCCGGTGTGTCTACGGCCCGTGCCAAGGCTGATTCCTGGTAGTCGCCATGCGTGGTAGGGACGCTGGATATGTCAGCGCCACTTTCTACATGGATGCCACGAATCTTGCAGAGCCAGCCTTTCTCCATGCCCTCTCGGATGGACATGGAGTACACAATGTCATCCATGATCCATTCCAGGCCAGTCCCATCGCTCCGGCTGGGCGTGGCGGTGAAGCCCACCAGGTACGGCGCTCCCTGGGTCGGCTTGAATCCCTTGAAAGCGTTGCGATACTGCGTTCTGAGAGCGCGGCCTTTGATTTGCGCCTCATCCTCGGTCTCTATCTCCTCAGCGGCCCGGAGTATGGCATCCTGGTCAGGAGCCAGGCCGAAATAAGCTAATAGGCGTAGGTAGGTGGCCGCTACAAGATGATGACATTCATCTACCACCACCACGCTGAAGTCCTCTGGCCGGAGCGCTGCCAGGCGCTTAGGACTCATGGCAAAGGTCTGGATGCTGCCCACCAGCACTTTGCATCCTTCTGGGGCATGACGCTCCGCCTGCTCAATACCCACCGTCATACCGGGGTTGGCCTCTTGAATGCGGAGCGCCGCCTGGTCCAGTAGTTCTTCCCTGTGGGCTATGACCAGAACGCGCTTCGATGCTAGCTTGGGTATCTGAGCAAACACCTGAGTCTTACCGAGCCCAGTGGCCATAGCCACAAGTGCCCTTTGCCCACCGTAGGGATGCCCCTCATCATGGAGCCGCCGATAGTCAACCAGGGCTTTCAGGCATTCGACCTGATAGTCACGAAGTTCAACCATTGCCCACTCCAACTACTTTGTCCTCGCGTAAGTTCTCTCGAAGTAGCCTTAGTTCTTTCTCGGCCTGCCCCAGACCACACTCAGGTAGATGGCCGTAGGTTTCTGGGTGCGAACATGGGGAACAAAGGCTTAGGTCCACAACATCCAGGGCATTCAGTAGTTGAGTCAGCGGGTCATCATTCTTGTCAGCCAGGTACGATGCAAAACACTCGCCGCACATTCCCTCCCCGTCCATAGCTTCATCGGATATAGGGCTGAAATCAGAACACGCCCCTTCAACCCCGGTAGAATAGTAAGGCACTGCCGTCTCCCTGGACTCTCCACGAAAACCCAGGAGACTAGGATGCTCCCATTCCAGCTTGCCACAACTGGAACACCCGTAGAGATTGTGCAACTGCTGGTCAGCTTCTTCTCGACTGGCCGCCTCAACATACAGGCGAGAGGTTTCCCAATTACACCCGCCACACTTCACTCCGCCCTCTACTTGGAACTCAAATGTCGCCATCGTTGCCTCCATCAAGTTTCAAGTGACCTTTGACCTTCCGCTCCACGGTACAAATCGTGTCGTTGTGCGCCCTCCCGTGGCAAACCAGAAGTATCTCGATAATCTCAAAGCCGTGAGTTTTGCCCTGGCCGATGCTGTTCCAGCCAAAAGACAAAGCGAGTCCCCCTGGCTGAATAAGCGGGGCTATTGTGTCTCGCAGGTCCCCGTAGAAATTAGTGGCATGGCGAGAGGTTATCTTGCCGACCCCGATTGCCTCGTAGCATTCCTTCATTTGCTGGTAGGAGTAAGGCGGGTCAAAAATGATGCCCCGGTGTACCCCAGAGAGTCCTTTCAGCCAATCAAGGGCGTCCATGTGGCTCTGCGCCTTCGCTTTGGGATTCAGGTCGTTGGTAAACTCTGCTGGCGATGTCATGCCGGCAAAGGGGTCAATCCAACCTTTGCCATCGCCCACATACCGAGTCACAAGCTCGGCAATAGGGGGGATTTGGAAAGTCCACCTAGACGGCATCGCCCAGACACGCCGCACCCTCATTGCTTCTGCGCCATGCGCCGGATGATGGCGAACACCAGATGCGCGGCCCCTGAGAATGAGCGCGGCTTTCATGCGGCCCCTTCCCTCATGGTCAGTCTCCTGCGCCCCCGATGATACGCCACCAGCGCCCTTTTTCGGTAATTGCCTTCACGCTCTTTGGCGTAGCGCACGGGGACCTTCCCCCACCTAAACAACTCCCATACAGCATCCCAGAAGTGGGCGCTGTGCCCCCTAGGATCAGCCAACACATGGGCTAACTCATGGAGCAAAACCACTTTTTGGTCCTGCCGACTTGACCCAGCAGTAACCACAATGCGCACACCGTGGTCACAATACCCAGACGATCTCACGGGCTGGTATCCTTGCGGAGGGCAGATAATCCGATAGCCTCTGAAGGTATGGCGCGGATGAGTCCGCCGCCATGTCAATTCAGGTAAGGCCACCTCTACGCCATATTCCTGCTGCCAATAAAGTATGGCGTTCACCACCAAATCTTGAGCCCACTTGGGAGCGGCAGTCATGCTGCACCCCCCTTAGCCCATGCGATGGCGGCTCGGAGCATCATACGGGTTTCAATTCCTGACACATCAGTGGGAAAGAGGCTATCTTCCATCCATAAGAGGGCATCCTTAGCCGCTTCCAAGAGTGGAGCGTCCTCGGCCTTGGCACGGAGATAGCCTTCTTTGAGAGCAGATGTTTTAGCATTATGCGCCCATGTGTCATACGGTGTGTGCTGTGTGTTGGTGGTCATGCCGTCACCGTCCTGCTTGTGATACCCCTACATTACCACGCTTGCTATAGCCTGTCAAGCCCTGCTATCGGATGCTATGCACTCAGGACAATGGGATAGTGCCAATACCCCTGATGGAACTCGGCTAGAACGCCAACTCGCCTTGCGGGATGGGGATAGGATGGGGTGGCGCTGCCCGGCGCGTCTTGGCCCGCGCATCCGCTTTTGCTTGGCTCTTTGCCTGGTCCAATTCAGCCTGTATCTTCGGGAACAGGTAGAAGCCAAGGTCAGCCGCGAACTCCAGCATCTGCCAGGGCTGCATCTCAGGTGGGGCTATGAAGTGCCTGGTATGTTGGATGGCTTCCGGTGCCCGCCCCATAACCTCTTCCTCCGATGCTCTATAGGTAGCTATGCCGCTCTCGATAGCTATTTGTGCATCGTAGGCATCTTCTACTTCCCGGTATGCCATCAAGTCAGGTATGTTACGCGACCCCAGAATCTGCCAATCTCCGGTACGTGACTCAAGCATCGCCCATGCCTTAGAAGCGTGGACAGGGGACTTTCTGTGGTACTCCGCCTCTGCCATCCTCAAGCCGACCAATAGAGGAGCCAGGTCATCCCTATCTGCCACCGTTGGCTCGGTGTCGCCACGCGGGTCATCGTAGTCGGAGAATACATAGAGCCACAAACCATCTTCCTTGAGAATAATAAACTCCACATAGTTCTTGTGGTGGCGGCGGATACGGGCACGCAGCCGCCGCACCCAGGCTTCGTTTTCTTTCCAAATCTCCGGGCTAAGATGCCTTCCATACTGATAGATCGCTCCCTGGTCCTCCGCCTCAACAATGTCAAAGAGAAGGGCTATGTAGAAACAAAGTGCCCTTCTTCGTTTCAAGACAGCATTACCCTCCTCTTGCCATGTGTCTGACGCCCCACCGTTGGCAACACAGTGAAGGGGATTGTCCTTGCGCCGCATGAAGGCTCCTCCCGCACGGACCCTCATGCCAGGGAGCAGCGGTATGGACTCGTCGGCCCATTCGCGGTACTGGATAGAGGCAAGAGCGGCACGCCGGGCCACCGCAAGGGCCCCCGAAGTCTCCTTTTGTTCTACTGTTGTATCTAGCTCATGTTCTAAGAATGCGACGCCAGCCCGTATAGAGTCCTCTATACGGGCTGGCGTCGCATTCTCCGCACGGATGTTCGGGAATGAGGCGGCGCGAGGATGGGCTGCCAAGTCCAACGCAATACCTAACGCATCCCTGAACGTCCAGGGAGAGCGTCCCTTCTCCCATTGCGAGGCCTGGAGACCTGCCCAGACCAAGTTGGCTACCTGTTCGGGAGTGTTGCCTGCAACCAATAAATTACGCGTGGCGGCAAGGGCGCGCCATCTCTGGTCGCCCAAAGGTGCCCCGTGCTGGATAAAGTCTTCCGTGCGCTTGCTTACTCTGCCAGGCTTATATCCTGGTTGCCACCCACCATGCATGGGCTGAGGTTTGTCGGGCAGGGGCTGTGGCGTTGATAACGCAACCACCCATTCAGGCAAGGGCGCAATCGAGATGTCTTCTGGGTGCGATCCCACTTCCCAGGCATAGGCTCTTCCTGTGTCAGGGTGGATGCTGGGCGCGGCGACTACATAGTTTGGGAAGTCAATGCCATTGCCTAAAGCGTTGCTCTTACGGACTATGGCATCGGGGATGGGAGCCTCAAAAAATAGGTGACGACCCCCAGAGCCTGTAATGGCCTCGACAGTATCCGGCAATGTGCCGTGCCGCTTTTCAATATCACTGAGTGTTTCATCTCCGCGGTTCTTTGGGTCCACGTCTATGACGAGCAAGCCGTTTGCCCTAGTCGCAATCCCGATATTGGCGTTGGGCGTCCTCGCCCACCATCGGCGTATCTGGTCTATGTCCGTAGTCGCGTCCAGGTAGCCGTGTCCGCCAGCCGGGACTTTACTTCTCGCCCCCAGGGGGAATACCGCCCACCCGTGATAGGCGTACTCCATTGCAGCCCTGAAGAAGGGGTTTGATAAGTCAATGTGCGGGAACCGCTGCTCAACATCGCCTCGCTGGATCGCCGTGCGCCGAGTCCTGTCGCGTTCACTCATTCGAACCCTCCCTGGGCGATATGCAAGCACAAAATTAGCCCCGTCTGTTCACAGCATTGGGCCACGTAGGATCGGTACGCAGCCCGCCCCCGATCCCAGACGGGGCCAACTGGCTACTAAGATAATGGCATAACTAATCCCATGTCAAGTCCCGGCCTAATTAGGGTCGGAATTACCACCTTTAGGACTTATGCCTACCTACAGTTATGCCAATCTAGGTGAGGCATAAGTCCTAAAGGTGGTAATTCCGCTCCGAAATGAGCGGGACCTTCGAGCGAACCCCCAGGGGGAAGACATCCCAACCCAACCGTCCTGCGTAGGCGATAGCCGCCCGTGCTAAACTAGAGGTCGGAGCGTTGCTTGCCATTATCAAGCACCTCCTGGGCCGCCTGGCGGGTAGCACCGCTGGCGGCCTGTTTGATGGCAAAACCCTGAAGCTGGGCCAGTCTCGCGGCCAAGCTGGGTGGAATAGCCCCACGGACGGAAAACTTATACGTGGGGGGCATTGTCGGCCTCCAGGTCCAGGGCAGCGCGGATGCGCTGCTTCCAGCTTCGGGGTATGCGTCGGTAGGCCGTCTCATAGCTACTCACGGCCCAAGGTGGCACGTGGGCAAGCGCGGCAAGCTCCGTTTGCTTCAAGCCACGTGCAACGCGGGCTAGCTTGACCTCTTGCTGTTCGGTCAGGCCGCTTGCCACAAAAATACGGCTGGGAGCGTTCGGTAACATACACTCCCAGCCTAGATTATTTACGGCCTACAATATAGTAACGTAACTTTTTCTTGTCTCTATCTGAAAACGTGAATCTTCACGATTTGTTCTACTCCTGTTCTGGTGTTGGCCTTCAGGATGCTCGCGACCTCTTCCATTCCTTCCGCCTCTTCTGCCTTTAGCACCACCGGTCGGCCCCGTTTGCGATGTACTCCTAGTGACTTCCTGGCGCGCTCGATACGTCGCTTCAAAGGAGCTGGAATGTCGGTAGTGGTTCAGTTTGAGTTTGACAAGCCCAGCAAATAGCTGGTAGCCTTAGCACATGGCTGACCGCTCACGCACTCAACCGAAACGTCCCCGTGACATGAACCAAAGAGCTGCATCTACTGTGGCCTTTGCTACTGGCGCAGGTACAGTAGATGCACCGGACATTGTGCAAGCCCCTGAGCCTACGCCAGAGGAACGCCACGCTGCGGCGGTGGCACTGGGACGTTTGGGCGGTAAGAAGGGCGGCAAGGCTATGCTCACCTCCGTGTTGTTTCTTGGCAAAGCCAACCACCAAATCAGTGAAAACGCGGGCATCACAACATAGAAGTCCAGCGTTCCTAGCCCTAGCAAGAGGAGGCGCATCCACCACGCGACGCCTCCCCTGTCCTTCCATAGCCCATATAAGGTTTGCAAAACAAACGCTCCAACACCTACTATGCCCCCATGATACCATACTCGCCAGGGGGCGTTGTGGGCGCCGTTTTCGCTCGTGTATCCGTCCGGGGAAAGGCTGGGCCTGTGTGAGGGCCATTCAGTCAGCCGCAAGACAATATCGGCCTGTGGCTTGGCTCCCCAGGGGGGTTGTCCGTAGAACAGAGCGCGTTGCTGTGCCGCCCCGCCAGTGACCGCCACATAGATCAGGATGAAAAGAGCGATGGTCCCGAGATCGCGCCACGCTATAATGCGCCTCACCCCCATAAGGCAGGACAAGACCACCGCCACCCAAAAGCCCAGCCGCTGTCCTGTCACCAACAGGCCAAACCATAAGGGCAGCGTCAGATACCACCGGCCTTTGAAGATTAGGTAGACGATACCCACGTCTAAAATCCCGGAGGCCACGGAGGTGAGGTTGGTAAGGCCGGCGGACTGGAAACCGCCGTCGCGTAAATGCGTCCATTTTGCTGCCAGGAGCACTACCGCCTGGACTACCGTGCCGGCAGCTATCCACCCCCACACTCTATCGCTGACCTTGCAGCAATAGAGCCAAAGCCCTAGCCAGGCAAACTCCATCACAAGGATTGACATAGCGACAAAGTAGGGATTCCAGAGGGGGGCGCGGAGCGTAGAAAAGGCCCCAAGGGTGAACGATGCCGCCATGACCAGTCCGCCAAGGAACACCCATTTATTGGGGATGGTCAACCCCGTGCTGAGGGCAGCACGGCCCAGGGCAATGGTGGCGGGGAGTGCCAGCCACGCCGAGGCGTTATGCGCGGCCAGGAACAGCAGAAGGGCGATGCCGATAAGGGCGGGTGGGGCCTCAGAGCGCCACCTTGCCATATCAAAGCGCGTGGCTATCCCCCGGGTGGTGGCGCGAGCCTCTATTGCTAGTGTGGTGAGCATAGGAGTCTTTAGGCTGGCGCTATGAGTTTCGCCTGTCGCGCAAGGTCAATGGCTTGGTTAGTCAGCGGGCGTTCTCCAAAGCGTGTCTTGGCCGTGCGGGGTGTCATGCGGCCACGTTTGATTAGTCTAGGCACCACGTATCCTCCATAGCCTAACAGTTCCTTTAGCATACAATAAGTCGAGCCAGGGCGCAGCTTGTGTGGGCGCCCAAGTATCAGCCGGCGCGCCCCACAAGGGCGGCTCTCTGTCGGTTATATGGGGGAAGCGCATGTCTATCAGCACCCACTTGGCATTTATGGCCTTGGCTGAGGCCAAGGGGTCGCAGCCTGTCCGCCACCCCATGACGCACTGAGTTTCATTGTATTGCGCCTGCCAATGCTCTGGGGGATTGGCAGCGAAGAGCCATGCGGTGGGCGTTTTCTCGTATGCCGCTATCCACAGGCCACTCATAAAGTTGGTGGTAATGATGGTGGACTCTTGGCGGTCGGGAATAATCGCCATCGCCTCCAGCATGTTGGGCGTGAGCATGTCGGAGTAATAAGCTTGCCGTTGGTAGGCGTAGATGGACCCGCCGGCCAAGGCCCCAGCGAAGGCCAGAACGCCCAGAGCCACAACCGTCCTGGATTTGACTTTAGATGCTTCTCTGCTCACGTACCAGGTGCCCAGAATCATCAGGAGTGGCGTGGCCAGATGTTGGGAGCGGAACATGATGTTGATTATGGCTTCATCGTAGCTGTTGAAAAGGGAAAGTGTGCTATGGGCGAAGACAACCAGAGCGAGGCTTTTCAGGGCGGGTGGTGATGTGAGATTCAGGGCGGTGAACACAATTGGCAGGGCATAAAAGAATACCAACCAGCTTGCCGTGACGCCTATGGGGACGAATATCTTTGGACCGGGGAAGCTCAGGCGGCTAGACCCGAACACAACATCGCCGTAGAACAGGGCAATGGCAGGCACTGCCAGCACTACGCCAATGGTTAGCCAAGGAAAGGCGTAGCGCAAGGGGAGCCAAGACCTGATGAACAGGCACATGGAACCGATGAACACCGGGATGGCTACAGCGGCCAGCCCTGTGCCGGTCTGGTTGATATAGGGGATGAGCGCCACCCCCCCTGCCACCGCTAATTTATCCCAGTGCTTTCCTGTACCGGCGGTGATGGGAATCAGTCCCCAGAGAACCACGAGTATCAAGGCGATCCCAATGAGCGGAAGCGCCCCCGTGATCACCATCTCCCAGTTCCAGGGGTTGAGGGCGACAAAGCCCGTGGCTATGAGGGCAAGACGCGCGGGCAGTATCCGGTAGGCGAGCAATGCTGCCGCCGGGATGATAGGGATGGTAGAGAAGATAGTGCCCCAGACCTTGTAGCCCCCTTCCAGGCCGAAGAGGGACAGGAACGGGGTCAGGAGATAGCCAGGCCCCAGGATAGCTCGTTGGAAATCTAACCCGTCCGGTACGGGCTCTCCCATAAGGCGCAGGGCGTGGAGTAGATAGGCTCCGCCATCCACACCAATGGGTCCCTCATGCAAGAGGGCCAACACGAGCCGCAGGCCCAAGATGCCCAGGGTGAGCCACAAGACAGGAAGCCAGAAAGCGGATTGTTCACCATTCCGCCTCTTAGTAAGAACCATTTGCTGGTGTTCCCTATGGGGCCTTTCCTAAAGGTAGGCCTTGCTTGCGTCGTAGGCTCTGGTCATTGAGGTACGCACTTTGTACCCCGTGTAATACCCAATGTTCTCCGCTACTTTTAGGGGAGAGGAGCGCAGAGTCACTACGGGAGCGGCATATCGTTTTTTGGCTGTGTGTGCCTCCCTCCCCTGCATCCAGCCAGACTCAAAGGCTTTTTTCAACGCTGCTGTTGTGCGCGGCACGACCTTATGGGCTGGAGAGAGGGTACGGGGGCGCACTGTTGTCCGCTTGATTAGTTTCGGCATGTTCCTCTCCCACGCATTTTAGGACAAGGGGGCCATCAATCAACAGGACGGCACCTGCATCTTGCATAGCCCCCTTTCGGTCACATCTTCAACCGGGCTTACTTGCCCTTCATTTTGTTGAAAATGTACCACACCCCCAAGATGACGAATCCCAAAGGGATTAGTCCGAGGAGGGCCGCTACCCCTGCAAACGACCCTATGCCGGTCGTCGTCGCAGCCGTAACTGCGTTGGTGATAATCAGCGGGGTCAGGAGTAGCATGATCAGGACCACCACCATGACAGCCACGAAAATCCGAATGCCTGAACTCATATTGGTGTACCTCCTTTTGCTCAGTATGGTTGTCTGCGCCCCCTACTTGAGGGAGCGCTTTTGAGCCTATGCTAGAACCGCCCTGCCAGGCCATAGACCAAAGCTATCAACGTGCCCCCCACAGCCATGATTAGGGTGAGAATACCAACAAGCGACGCGATGGGGGACGAAACGACGGCCTGGATGCCGGAACGGGCAATGTCAATGTGGGGGATCGCTAGCACGAGAAGAGCGATCCCCACGAACACGCCCAGGATGGACAAGGTGTTCATGCACTATATCTTGTGGCAAGGCAATCAATGTATACAAGATAAGTGCTGTTAGCACTTATTGATTTTTAGGATAAGGCCGCATTATTCTATTAGCGTGCCTGACCTTATCGAAACGCAGAGTCACCGCCGCAAGCAACAGCGCGAGGGAATTGTCCCCCGGCGGCTTTTCTTGCCACAGCGGAAACAGGCGGGAGTGGGGTTGATCTGGGGCAGTATGGAGGCGAGCGACGCAATCTTCCGTTTGGGTATGGATGTCTTGGGATTGACTCGGTTCCGTTTATGGAAAATCTTAGGGGGCGAAGTTACAAACTCTCCCCATGCGGGACGCAACTCGAGACTTGCCCAGTACATGATGGTGAGGTTGGCCTTTCTTTTCTACCTGAAAGGCTCTGGGCAGGTCAATACTGGCGGCATCTACGACATTGATTGGGACAAGGGCCTTGTCTACTTCAACCAGGGCGAGGCTATCTACCTCCCCCCCGCCCCAGATATATCTGGCCTCGCTGAGCGAATTGAAGTGACGGTGTGAAAGTAACTTGCTTGGACCTGTTGCCCCACCATTCTTTCAGGATCAGGCGGATGGCGGTGGACTCCCCCACTGCCATGAAGGCCCTTTCCGATAAGAGAACGGGCGAGGCGGTCCTTATACGGCATCGCCAAATCAGGTACAACCCCCAGCAGGTAATCCTATTGCCGAAAGACGGAAAGACTGCCTGGCAGCAACTCTTGTCCCTCCACGACCCAGTGAGCGTGACACCGAAAACCACAAGCCCGTGGGCCTTTTTCACAGGCGATAATCCTTTCCTTCAGATCACGAGTGCTGGGTCTATACTGCCAATGCCAACGGGCCCAGATGAGAAAGTTCCCTACCTGGAAGTCCTTGAGCAGTATTCAGAGATTGACCAGGGGGCCGAACATAGTCACGGGGCTATCTCAGCGCTACGTCATGCTACCGCCATGACGACTCAGGTGATTCTGGCAGGCGTTTGCGCTGTGCTGGCCATAGTAGCAGCCATATCAATGTTGCCAGGCATTATAGAGAGGTTCCAGAAATAATGGCTTTTACAATGCCCATCCCGCGCGTCTCGGCGGCTTTGCTCAGGCTCCTCCGTTGGCGATGGATTCGGCGGGCGAAGCCTCCGCAGATGGTGAGCCTTTATCTGTGGGGGACGCCCAACCTTCATGTGCGGATACCTCTCGCAGAGATTCAGGAGCACATGGGCGTGGATGGCTACCATGTCAGAGCGACGCCGCCGGTGCGGGCGCTCTTTACGGGGGGTGGTGGTATCTTCTTTGGTCTCACGTTGGGTTACTACGCCTTCCTATTCTTTGGGCACAGCATATCGCAGGCGTTGACATGGGGGGGCGTCGGCCTGGTGATCGGCGGTATGCCTGGGTTCATGGTTGGTACGCTGTTCAAGCGATTGTGGACGGCGGCGGTCTATACGGCGTGGACTCGGTGGGACGAGGGGGAACGATTAATCATTCCAATGGAGCACATTTCAGCGGCCCAGATGATGAGCCAGTCCTCTAAGGAGCACAGGGCCGCTACGTTGGCCAGGATCGGCGAACTCCCCATGCGGCGTGGCCCACAGCGGTTCGGGCAGGAAGGTGGAGAAGCCGAGATGGAGCCGGTGGTGGATAGCGCTATGACTGCCAACGTTGTAGCCACTTATTCCCCGCAGCGACTCTACACCATGATGCAAGGCAGGCTGTGGGAGCGAGTCATGCAAGTCAGAAGGAAGGGGGACCACATGGTCCAGGTGGTCAGCTTGGGTACCATAGCAGTTTCTATGTTGGTGGTCGTAGCGCTTATCGTGCTGGTGTTTGCAGAGCCTAGCGTAGCCCCTACGGGGGTACAGTCCGAGGGAAGCAGCCCGCCGGCGGCCTCCCCGAACCAAGGATTCAGCAATGCTAAATAATGCCTCGATGCCGATAGCAGAAGAGGCTCCTCCGCCTTCTCCAAATGGACATACCCCTTACCCTGCTGGGGTTGGGGCTGTCCTGACGGATGAAGGAGAGCGCGGGAGGCAAGGCCAGCCTGAGTACCGGGACTTTATGACGGCTCATACAGGCGATATGTCCCGTCTCTTGGCCGAAGCGGTACTTGACGATGATCTGTTGGAGCAATATCTGCTTGTTATGGAGAACGACCAACAGATATGGGGCTATGTCTCCATGCCGTCCATCATCAAAGCGAAGGTAGCAGGGACTATAGGGTTGAAGGCCCGGGGGCGCGAGGATGCAGTAAAGGTAGCGACTGCGCCAGGGGCCATGATGCGCAAAGCAGCAGGCTTTGCGCGGCGCATG
>Ga0214473_10001835_pt1 | contig 27122 bp, 23 predicted proteins | sample RVTome_7_FD_203509 | JGI IMG/M metagenome (GOLD analysis project Ga0214473, IMG submission 203509) | Soil microbial communities from uranium-contaminated site in the Upper Colorado River Basin, Wyoming, United States - RVT98D197 | ecosystem: Environmental > Terrestrial > Soil > Contaminated >...
GATGCTTTTCCGCGTTCCGCGACTATTATTCAAATGGTGACGAGAAAAGTCATGGTCCAAAATGGCACGCTGCTGTTACAGACCTTTATTTTAAGGCAGGCATCGAAGCATACCGCGTCTTAAAAGAAAATGGGGTTCTGATAATCAAATGCCAGGATGAAGTTTCAGCGAACCACCAATGGCTCACGCATGTTGAAATTATCAATCATTATGAGCAGCTTGGTTTTTATACCAAAGATCTTTTCGTTGTAGTACGGCAAAATAAAGCCGGCATTTATAAAGAATTCGCCGGTCACCTTTTCTCATTCTGTCGTGGTCATCATCCTTGGACGCTTCTGTTATATATTTGTTATCCAAAAATTTATCATGAAACTTCTTTTCTGCCACATAACCCAAAAGAATTCCTCTCAAACTGGGATTCTGGTCAATTAGCGCCGTAAGCTCGGCTTCTGTTATTCCCCATAGTTTTAAAATAGATTTTTTCTTACTCATGAGCAAGGATTTTTCGCAAAAAAGTGATTGGATTTATCCCGAGCGCCTCACAAACATCCAGGAACTCAATAATATCGATTCGCCGCTCCCCGCTCTCATACTTTGAGACATAAGACTGCGGTTTGCGGAGCCGAATTGCTATTTCAGCCTGTGTTAAGCCTTTTTTCTGTCTTGCATCTGCAAGCGTTTTTTGAAAAAATTCATAACGTTGATCTTTCATTAAGGCAATATTATATATTCCAATATCGGATTAACCCAAAAAAGGATATTTTTTAACGTGTCCGGAAAGGGGAATGCTGTAAAAATCAAAAGGAATCAATCACCCTGCCCATATCCTCCACCCCGTACCCGCCCATTTCCAAAAGCGTTTTCTTGAATTCCTCGTCGTTTCTGATGATGTCGAGGACGGCTTTAATCTGGGGCAAGTCGAGGAATTCCGTGGGGGTGGCAATATCGTAGCGTTCCCTCGCCACCGGGATGAAATCGAGCCCCAGGGCACGTGCCGCCGAAAGCACCCCGAGGCCGCAGTCGGCCGCATCCGTGAGGACTGCGGAGGCCACGGCCATATGGGTATATTCTTCCTTTCTGTATCCGTTCACTTTGGAAGGGTCTATTTTCAATTCCTTTAAATGCTTATCCAGTAAGAGCCTCGTCCCGGAGCCCGCCTGCCGGTTTATGAAGCGCACCTCCGGACGGGCAAGGTCTTCGAAGGTTTTTATCTTTTTCGGGTTGCCTTTTTTCAATATAAGGCCCTGCTCGCGGTAGGCCATGTTTATGAGCGTGATTTTTCTATCGGGTAAAAGCCTTTTTATGAATGAGATGTTATATTCGCCCGTCTCCTCGTCGAGGAGGTGCGTGGGGGCGGCGTGCGCCTCCCCGCGCTTTAAGGCCATGAGGCCGCCCATCGAGCCCACGTGGGCCGAAGAGAGGCTGAAGAGGGGATATTTCTTTTTTAGAAAGCTCGAAAGGAGGTCGATGGCATTATCGTGGCTTCCTATGAATACGGCCGTGTTCTCTATCTCGGAGGGGCTCTTCAAAAGCTCCACCTCTACCCTTGTGCCCGGGCCAGGCCCTTCGCTCATCCCCGGTATCCGCAAGATGCCGTCCGCGCGGACAAGGCTCATGAGCCGGCCAGCGCCCCTTTCGAGCGGTGTCACTATATATTCCCCTCCCACCTTCCCCACCTTTACCCTTACGAACTCTTCCTGCCCGAGCGAGGAGGGCAGGGTGCGGGAGATTATGCCATGAAGAATGCGCGCGGGCTCCGGCGTAAGGCCAAGTAGCGCATATACGAGGGGCTTCACAAAAAGCTCGGACGTGATATATGCCGATACCGGAAAACCGGGGATGCCTATTACGGGCTTCCCCTCTATAATCCCAGGTATCACGGGCTTTCCGGGCTTTATCGCGACCCCGTGCAGGACCACTTTCCCCAACTCTTCTACGCAATCAAAGGTGTAATCTTTTGTGCCCAGTGATGCCCCCGCGTTCACGATCACAATATCGCTTTCCTTCAGGGCCTCCGAAACGGCGCTCTTAAGGGGAACGGGCTCATCCGGCACAATTTTTTTTATTACCGGCCTTCCTCCCCATTCCTCAATAAGCCCGCCCAATAGAGAGGAATTGGACTCGATGATCTCCCCCCTCCTTGGCTCCGTACCCGGGAGGACAAGATCGCTTCCCGTGGGGATTATGGCGACCAGGGGCTCTTTTCTAACCTTTACCCGTGTTATTCCTCCCGCAAGGAGCGCAGCCTTGTCAATAGGGCGCAATCTGTGGTTTTCGGGTAGGATGAGCTCCGTGGCGACGATGTCCTCTCCGGCAAGGCGCACGTTTTTCCAGGGGAAGGCCGGGGCGCGGAACTCGATCGAGTCCCCCTCAACAGAAATTTCCTCAAGGATAAGCACTGCGTCAAAGCCCCCGGGCATGGGTTTCCCCGTGTCTATCGGTAGGGCATCGGTCCCTATTTTGAGCCTCTTGGGGCTGGTATCCGCGGCCCCGAAGGTATCGAGGGCGCGCACCGCATAGCCGTCCATCGCGGAGGAGTGGAAGGCCGGGCTCGATGCGCGGGCAAAGACGGGCCCCGCCGTCACCCTGTGGAGCGCCCCGCTAACGGGAACGATCTCACCTGGAAGGGGTCTTAGCAGTCCCTCTTTGCGGAGGGCCTCGTCCCATAAGGCAAGGGCGTCCGAAAGGGGCAGGCTCTCCCTGTACTTGTCTTTCATTTTTTTACCTTAACCGGCCTCTTCTTATTGCGATAAAAGAAGATTTCCTGCTATTATATCCGAATCTCATTTTGGCGGATATGAGGATAGAGGACATACCTATAGGCTTAACCTTCGACGACGTGCTCCTTCAGCCGGGGAAATCCAATGTGCTGCCCAGAGAAGCGGATGTGACCGCTCATTTCTCCCGCTCAATAAAGATAAATATCCCGCTTAGCAGTTCCGCGATGGACACCGTGACCGAAAGCTCGATGGCCATTGCGATGGCCCGCGAGGGCGGGATCGGGGTCCTCCACAGGGCGATGGGCCCGGAGAGGCAAGCCACGGAAGTGGAGAAGGTCAAGAAATCCGAGAGCGGCATGATTTTGGACCCGATCACCATATCCCCGGAAGCCCCTGTATCGGACGCCCTGGCCCTCATGACCAAATTCAGGATATCCGGCGTGCCGGTCACGAGAGGGGGCAAGCTCATAGGCATCCTCACCAACAGGGACCTGCGCTTCGAGACCGAGTTCACCAGGCAGGTCAAGGAAGTAATGACCAAAAAAGGCCTCATCACGGCCCCGGAGGGCACGGGCCTCACCGAGGCAAAAGAGATACTCCACAGATACAGGATAGAAAAACTCCCCATTGTGGATAAGGATTTCAAGCTCAAGGGCCTTATCACCATCAAGGACATCGAAAAGAAGATCAAATACCCGAACGCCTGCAAGGACGAGGTGGGCAGGCTCCGTGTAGGGGCCGCGGTGGGCACGACCCCGGAAGATGCGGAGCGGGCCGCGCTCCTCGCACAGGCCGGAGTAGATGTTATCGTAATCGATACGGCGCACGGCCATAATGAGCTTGTTTTAAAGATGCTCAAGACCTTGAAGAAGAAACTCGATATCGATATAGTGGCGGGGAATGTGGCCACAAGAGAGGCCGCATCGGACCTCATCAAGGCCGGGGCGGACGCCGTAAAAATCGGCATAGGGCCGGGCTCAATCTGCACAACGAGAATAGTAGCCGGGGCGGGCGTCCCCCAGATTACCGCCATTATGAACTGCCGCGAGGCGGCCAAGGGCACGGGCGTGCCGCTCATAGCCGATGGAGGCATAAAGTATTCCGGAGATGTCGTAAAGGCCCTGGCCGCTGGGGCCGATTCCATAATGGTAGGCGGGCTCTTTGCCGGCACGGACGAGGCGCCGGGCGAGCTTGTGCTCTATCAGGGCAGAAGCTACAAGGTCTATCGCGGGATGGGCTCTATAGGTGCAATGGAAGAAGGCTCCAAGGACCGCTATCTCCAGACCGGCATAGAGAAGAAAAAGCTCGTCCCGGAAGGCGTCGAAGGCCGGGTCCCCTACAGGGGCTCCCTTGCCCAGAGCGCGCATCAGCTTGTGGGCGGGCTCCGCTCGGGTATGGGCTACTGCGGCGCAAAGGACCTTGCGGCCCTCAAGGCAAAGGCCAAATTCCTCCGCATAACCCCGGCCGGACTCAGGGAGTCTCACGTCCACGACGTCATAATCACCAGAGAGGCCCCCAACTACCGCACCGAGTGGTAACTCCCGCCCAAATCATGTTGGAAAAGGGCGGGGAATCCGCCAGCCATGTATGGTTTTGAAAGGGAGATGAGGGGTCGGGATGTTGCCGCGCCGCTCGCTCAGGAACCGCGCCAAGTAACCTTATTTAGTTGAGTAACTCTCCGTGCCATTTCACCTGATGTCTTTTGTGCTTTTGTGTTGCTGTCCGGCCGCTTTCTGCCTTCACTCGCTCCCGGCAAGCACCCCGACCCCTCTCTAAATATAATTTTTTTGCATTTGCAATGACGTATGCACGCCCTTTCCCGATGTTGACACTCCATTGCATTCGTGATATTTCACTAGTAGAGGGATGCTTTTTCCATTCAAAGGAGAAAAAATATGGCCAAAGAAATTAAAGAAAGGGAAAAAGGCAAAAAGGAAGAGCGCGAGCTTGCCCCTTACAGGTCCTTATTTGAGCTCTCGCCTTTCCGCGAGATGGAGAGGATGTTCGATGAGCTGATGGGCAGGAGGAGATTGTTCCCGGGCCTCTGGGCGGAGGAGATGGCTGTGCCCATGCCTGCCGTTGATGTATATGAGGAGGAGAACGAGGTCGTGGTGAAAGCCGAACTGCCCGGCATCAGCAAAGAAGACCTGGATGTGAACATCACCGACCACACCGTCACCATCTCGGGGGAAAAGAAGAAGGAAGAAAAGATCGAAAGGAAGGACTATTACAGGCACGAACGGGCATACGGCTCGTTCAGCCGCTCCGTTACGGTGCCCGAGGACGTGGAGATAGATAAATCGAAGGCCAGGTTCAAGGACGGCGTGCTCGAGGTCAGGATTCCCCGCTCGGAAGAGGCTAAAAAGAAGAGAAAGAAAATCGAGGTCGAATGAAAGTCGGATGGAAGGCATCCCTCCGAGCCTTATCCCGCTATGAGTTCCACCCCTACCCGGTAGAGTTCTTCCGTGATCTTCCGGCACCATTTGACGGCGCCCTTCATGGGGGTCTCCCATATCGCCTTGCTCGAAAGGTGAATCACCGTGCCCTCATCGAGGGGCATATGGGTATAAAAACACATCCCGGAAGGGCTTACGTTCAGGCTGATCCCGTTTGTGGTAAAGCTCTTTTCTTTTTCATCCCGGTCTTTAAATGAATAGCTGAAATTAAGCGGCACGGTAATCAAGTCTCTCCTGTCCCTTCTTCTCTCTTCGGACATGAAAATTTCCCCGGGAAAAATTTTTTTGCTTTTCGGCCCTGAAATGAGGACGGAAAAAAATGCCGTTTACTCAAATCTATAAGAACTTTGTTCCCCTGTCAATAAGAAATAGAGCTTTTGTCCTTGACAGTCTTTGTGAAAGGAAATAAAGTTCGGTTAGGGAAAAAAATATCTTTTTTCAAGGGGATTCGATGATAATAGGCGTGCCCAGGGAGATAAAAAAGGAGGAATGGAGGGTCGGGATCACCCCGGAGGGTGTTGCCGAACTTAAAAAGGCGGGCCAGACCGTGCTCGTTGAGGCGGGGGCAGGGGAGGGGAGCGGGTTTTCAGACGCAGATTATCTTGGCGCCGATGCCGATATCGTGGACAAGGCCGCCCTCTTCAGGACTGCCGACTTTATCATCAAGGTAAAAGAGCCCCTGCCCGAAGAATATGACTATTTCAGGACCGCGCAGGCCCTCTTCACTTTCCTTCACCTTGCCGCAAACCCCGGGCTTACAGGGATGCTCCTTGAGAAAAACATCTCGGCTTTTGCGTATGAGACGCTCGAGGCCGATGGCGCTCTCCCGCTCCTTGCCCCGATGAGCGAGATAGCGGGCAGGATGGCCCCGCTCATGGCCGGCTATTTCCTCCAGAAAAAACACGGCGGGGAGGGCATATTCCCGCCCGGCACTGTGGGGGTCCCCCCGGCAAAATGTGTAATCCTCGGGGCCGGGGCGGTAGGGAGCAATGCCGCCCGGATCGCCTTCGCGCTCGGCATGGATGTAACGGTGCTGAATCCCGGCATGGAGAGGCTCAGGCGGATAGACGAGCTTTTCATGGGGAAGGTGAAGACATTGGCCCTTAACCCGGTAAATATAGAGAAAATGATAAAGGAAGCCGATGTCCTCGTTTGCGCCGTGCTTGTCCGGGGGGAAAAGACGCCCGTCCTCATCACGAGGGAGATGCTTAAGAAAATGAAAAAAGGCGCGGTCGTCGTGGACGTCTCCGTGGACCAGGGCGGATGTCTCGAGACTACCGTCCCGAGGACCCACGCGGACCCCATTTACGAGGTGGAGGGGGTAATCCATTACACCGTGGCCAATATGCCGGGGGCGTATCCCCGGACGGCCACTCTGGCCCTTGCCGGTGCCACTCTCCCGTATATAAAAATGATCGCCGAACAGGGAGTGGAGGGGGCCATAGCGATGAGCGATCCTTTAAGGAGCGCGCTTAACATCTACAGGGGCTCCGTCGTGCACCCCGGGCTTGCGCGCTCGATGGGCACGGAGCCCGCGGATATCGACCAGCTAATTTCCGTAAAGCCACAGATATAAATAAAATCAGCCTGATTCTAAGGGAAGATGGGGGTGGCGGGGCTCAGAAATAAGCTGAAATGGCACGGAGTTTCTTTCTTGTCACTCCCGCTTGTCGGGAGTCCTTCCGGCCAATTACACGAAAGAGAAGAACGATTCCGGACAAGCCGGAATGACAACGGAATCCAGAGAGGCCGCCGCCCGCCCCGGCCTTTAATCATTTACAAGGGCCCCGCCCAAGTGTTAAAATCCTATCCTCAATCCGGCTCGAACTCATATCTTTTAAGGGGGACTAATAAATGTCCAAGGTCAGGAGGGCGCTCTTAAGCGTATCGGACAAGACTGGGATTGTGGATTTCGCCAAGGAACTGGGGGCACTCGGCGTGGAGCTCATCTCCACTGGAGGGACGGCCAGGACTTTGAAGGACGCGGGCCTTAAGGTGATGGACGTCTCCGAATACACGGGCTTCCCCGAGATGCTCGACGGGAGGCTCAAGACCCTTCACCCCAAGGTCCACGGCGGCCTCCTTGCCAAAAGAGACAACCTCTCCCATATGGAAGACATAAAGAAGCACGGGATCGGCCTCATCGATATGGTGGTCGTGAACCTCTACCCCTTCGAGCAGACAGTATCGAAGCCGGGGGTTACGTTCGAGGAGTGCATCGAGAACATTGATATAGGCGGGCCCACCATGCTGCGGTCGGCCTCGAAGAATTTCGAGTCCGTGGCGGGCGTCGTGGACCCCGGGGATTACGGCTGCATAGTCGAAGAGTTAAAGAAAAACGGGAATGAGCTCGGCGGCAAAACCCGCCTGATGCTTGCCAAGAAGGTCTTCCAGCACACCTCCCGCTATGACGCGCTCATAGCGGATTATTTGGATGGGCTGAGCCCGGAAGAGGGAATGCCCAAGACACTCACCCTTTCCTACAGGCTTGCCCAGGGGCTCCGGTACGGCGAAAACCCGCACCAGAAGGCGGCCTTTTACGAGGAGAGGACGGACGGGCTCTCTCTGGCAAAGGCAAAAATATTGCAGGGCAAGGAGATGTCCTTCAACAATTATTACGATACCCATTCGGCCCTGATGCTCGCCCTCGAATTCGAAAACCCCGCCTGCGCCATCATAAAGCACAATAACCCCTGCGGGTCGGGCGTGGGAGGGGATTCGGCGGACGCCTATAAGAAGGCCTTTAAGAGCGACCCCGTATCGGCCTTTGGCGGCGTCCTGGCCTTTAATGCCGAAGTGACGGAAGAGGCCGCGGCGGAGATAACGAAGATATTTGTGGAGGTCGTGATAGCGCCCTCTTTTAGCGCGGGCGCGCTAAAAGTATTTTCGGCAAAGCCCAATATAAGGCTCCTCGAATTATCCGGCATGCTTGCAAAACCGTTAAAGGGCTTCGATATAAAAAAGATAGCGGGGGGCATCCTTCGGCAGGATTGGGATTTGAAGAAAGTCGATGTGCGCTCACTGAAGGCCGCCACAAAACGCCGGCCCACGGCAGACGAACTGGACGGGCTTGACTTTGCATGGAAGGTGGTCAAGCACGTAAAATCCAATGCCATCGTGTATGCCGCAAAGGACCGGACGCTCGGCATCGGCATCGGGCAGACAAGCAGGGTCTTTTCGGCCCGCATAGGGGCGATAGCCGCGCAGGAATCGCTTCAGGGCTCCGTAGTCGCCTCGGACGGCTTCTTCCCTTTCAGGGACGGGATTGACGAGATATATAAAGCCGGGGTAACGGCAGTCGTCCAGCCCGGCGGCTCCGTAAAGGACGATGAAGTAATTGCGGCCTGCGACGAACACAATATGGCCATGCTCATAACGGGCACCAGGCACTTTAAACACTAAAAAAGGCGCTAACATGAAGGTCCTTGTAGTCGGGGGAGGGGGTAGGGAGCACGCGATTGTCTGGAAGCTCGCTCAGTCCAGGCGCGTGGACAAGATTTTCTGCTGTCCGGGCAATGCCGGCATGGCGGAGCACGCGGAATGCGTGGACATCAAGCCCGCGGACTTTGACGCCCTCCTTGACCTCGTTAAATACGAATGGATAGACCTTACGATAGTGGGCCCCGAGGGGCCCCTCGCCAGAGGCATATGCGATGCCTTCCGGAAAGAGGACAGGAAGATTTTCGGCCCGGGCGGAAAGGCCGCGAGGCTTGAGGCGAGCAAGGCCTTCTCCAAGGACTTCATGAGGAGGTACGGGATTCCCACGGGGGAATACAAAATTTTTAATTCGTACCTCCACGCCGAAGAATACGTGCGCCTTAAAGGGGCCCCGATAGTGGTGAAGGCCGACGGGCTTGCGGCGGGCAAGGGCGTCATAGTGGCAAAGAGCGTGGACGAGGCGAGCGAGGGCTTGAGGCTCATAATGAAAGAGAGGGCCTTCGGCCCGGCTGGCGACAAAGTGGTGGTCGAGGAATGTATCGAGGGCGAAGAGGCCTCCTTCATGGCCTTTACGGACGGGAAAACGATCGTGCCAATGGTCTCCTCGCAGGACCATAAGCGGGCCTTCGATAACGATGAGGGCCCGAATACGGGCGGAATGGGCGCCTACAGCCCGGCCCCGGTCTTGACCCCCGAAATGGAAGCGCTCGTGATGGAGAAGGTGATGAAGCCCTTTCTCAAGGGGCTCAAGGCTGAGCGCATGGATTACAGGGGCGTAATATACGCGGGCCTGATGATTAAAAACGGCAAGCCCTATGTGCTTGAGTTCAACTGCCGCCTGGGCGACCCGGAGACCCAGGCCGTGCTCCCCCGGCTCGACTCCGATTTCTTTGAAATTGCCCTCGCCGTATCCGAGGGGAAGCTTTCCGAGACGATGGTAAGCTGGAAGAAAGACCCTGCCGTCTGCGTGGTGATGGCCTCCGGCGGATACCCAGGAAAATACGGGAAAGGCAAACCGATTAATGGCCTCGATAAGGCAAAGAAGATGAAGGACGTGATAGTCTTTCACGCGGGGACCGCCTTTGATGACAGCCAGGTCGTAACGGCGGGCGGAAGGGTCCTCGGAGTGACCGCGCTCGGGAAAGATATAAAGAACGCAAAGGAAAGGGCCTACGAGGCGGTAAAAGAGATAACGTTCGAAGGCGCCCATTTCAGAAAAGACATCGCTGACAGGGCGATCAAAAGAGAAGTAAAATAAGGCATGAAGATAAAAGTCCTTATTCTTATGGGGAGCGACTCCGACCTTGAGGTTATGGAGGAGACCGGGAAAATACTCGCGGAATTCGGGATCCCCTACAGGATGACCATAGCCTCGGCCCACAGGAGCCCGGAGCTTGTGGAGGAAACCGTCTCGGAGGCCGAAAAGGAGGGGGTCCAGGTGGTCATCGCGGGGGCGGGGGCCGCAGCCCATCTTGCGGGTGTCGTGGCCGCCAAGACCGTGCTCCCCGTAATAGGAGTCCCGCTTGAGGGCTCGCCCTTGAAGGGGCTTGACGCCCTTCTTTCCACGGTCCAGATGCCCCCCGGGGTGCCCGTTGCCACAATGGCCGTGGGCAGGGCCGGGGCCGGGAACGCGGCAATTCTTGCAGCCCAGATAATCGCATTGGGCGATAAGGGGCTCTCTAAAAAATTAAAAGAGTACAAGAAAAAACTCGCCGCCGAGGTCAGAAAGAAAGCGGCCTCGCTTAAGAAATAAAGAGAGAGCTTCCATCAATGAAAATCCACCTGGACTGCTTTCCGTGTTTTTTAAGGCAGGTCGTGATCGCCCTCCGCATGGGGGAAGTGGACGAGGCCCTGCACGAGCGCCCCAGCGAGGGTTTACCCCGAGCATTTGATGTAATAAAAGCCGCCCTACCCGAGATGGAGCGCGCGGACTTCTCGAAAAGCCCGGCCCACGCCACCACCTTCATCCACAGGAAAATCCGGGAGGTCATCGGGGCCGACCCCTTCCGGAAAATAAAATCCGAATACAATAAGAAGGCCCTCTCTCTTTATCCCGAACTCGAAAGGGAAATTAAAAAATCAGCCGACCCGCTTTTTACGGCCGCCAGGCTCGCCGTCGCCGGCAACGTGATCGACTTCGGGATTTTTACCTCCATCGATATCGGAGGGACCGTAAAAAAGGCGCTCGATGCCGAAATCGCCGTGGACGACTATGCCCCCTTTAAGAGGAAAATCGAGGAAAGCCGGGATATCCTCTATCTCCTCGACAACGCGGGGGAGATAGTCTTCGACCGCCTTTTGATAGAGATCCTTTCCTCGATGGGGAAAAAGGTCACGGCCGTTGTGAAGGGCGCTCCCGTAATAAACGACGCCACGAGGGAGGACGCCTTTGAGGTCGGCCTCAACGGAAGATGCGAACTCATCGATAACGGCTCGGACTGCGTCGGCACCATACTCCCCATGACCTCGCCCGAATTCAGAGAGCGGTTCGAAACCGCGGCCCTGATAATAAGCAAGGGCCAGGGGAACTTCGAGACCCTTATGCTTGAGAAAAAGGAGAATGTGTTTTTCCTTTTTCAGGCCAAATGCGGCGTGGTCTCCCGCATGCTCGCCCTCCCGCAAGGCGCCATGCTGTTAAAAAGACACGAATAAGCCACCCCCAGCTTCCCTCCAATTTAAACTGTTACTTGAAAACAATGTAAAATCATATTACATGGAATATGTTCTCATACGAAATCCTGAAGAGAGGCTTGAAGCGCTGAAAGAGGCCGCGCGGGTCATTCGGGAGGGCGGGATCGCGGCCTGCCCCACCGAGACCTATTACGCCCTGTGCGCCAGGTTCGATAACGAGGATACGCTCAAGTACCTCTTCGAGATAAAGGGGCGCGAGAAGGACAAGCCCTTTCCCCTTATAATAGGCGGAAGGGAAATGCTCCCTCTCATAGCGGAAGAGCCCGATGAGCTCTCAGGGAAGCTATTATTTGCCTTGATGGAAGCCTTTTGGCCCGGGCCTTTGACTCTGCTTTTAAAAGGTAAAAAAAATATTTCGCCCCTTATAAGCAAAGACGGGAAGGTGGCGGTGAGAATGCCGGGGAACTCGTTTGCCTTGGAACTCGTGAGAGAGGCGGGGATTCCCCTTACGGCCACCAGCGCGAATACCACGGGGTTCCCTCCCGCCGAGACGGCCGAAGACGTGATGAAATATTTCGCCACCCGGATCGAGCTTTTAATAGACGAGGGCAGGCCCGCACCGGGAAGGCTCCCCTCCACCATCGTGGACGCGAGTGGAGGCGCTCTAAAAATCTTGCGCCAGGGAGCTATAGGGGCCGGGGATTTGAAGAGGGTGGAAACCGGAATCTGATGTGCGCTTGCCACACGCCACTGACTACGTATAAAATAAGAATGGTCTTAATTCCAAAGCGGGCGTAACTCAGCGGTAGAGTGTCAGCTTCCCAAGCTGAAGGTCGCGGGTTCGAATCCCGTCGCCCGCTCCATTCACTTAAAGGATTCTTCTAAAGAAAAAAACGAGATTGCTTCGCTCCGCTCGCAATGGCTGCTTTTTACGCAGGGGCGCTGCTTGCCGCGCCCTTTGTTGTAATCCCCCGCACCCCCTTTAGAAAAGGGGGACACCGGAAAAAATCTTTCATATAAAAAAATTTTGATGTATAATGAAGTCATCATGCTCAAGGGATTCGCCTCGTATGCCGCGTTTGGGCTTATCGGGCTCGAAAAGGGCTCGCGCCTCGGGAATGCCCTTGAATTCTTCATATATGACGTAATTAAGATATTCATCCTCCTTTCGGTCATCATATTCGTAATAGCCGTAATCCGCAGCTACTTCCCCCCGGAGCGCACGAAAAAGGCGCTCTCCCATAAAAAAGAGTTTATAGGTAACATACTGGCCGCGCTCCTGGGCGTGGTCACGCCTTTTTGCTCCTGCTCGGCCGTGCCGCTTTTCATCGGGCTTGTGGAGGCGGGGGTGCCTCTGGGGGTGACTTTTTCGTTTCTCATCTCCTCGCCCATGGTGAACGAGGTGGCCGTGGTGCTCCTCTGGGGGCTCTTCGGCTGGAAGGCGGCCCTCCTTTATATGGGCACGGGGCTCCTCATCGCCATCACAGGGGGGCTCATAATCGGAAAGCTCAGGCTCGAGCACTGGGTGGAGGAATATGTCTATCAGCACCGCTCCGCGCCTGCTTTCGGCTTCTTCAGAAAGAAAACCTTATTTAAAGACAGGCTCCGGGGAGCAAAAGCGAGCACTATGGAAATTATAGGGCGCGTCTGGCTCTATGTCCTGATCGCCATAGGCATTGGCGGCTTCATACACGGCTATGTGCCCGAGAATTTCCTGGCAAGGTACGCCGGCGCGGGAAACCCCTTTGCCGTGCCCATAGCCGTCCTCATCGGCGTCCCTCTTTATTCCAATGCCGGAGGGGCCATCCCGATAGCTTACGCGCTTATGGAGAAAGGCCTCGGCATGGGGACCGTCCTCGCCTTCATGATGTCGGTCACGGCCCTCTCGCTCCCGGAGATGATAATACTGCGTAAAGTCTTGAAGCCCAAACTCTTAGCGGTCTTCGCGGGGATTCTGGCCGTAACGATTACAGGCGTAGGCTATATTTTCAATATGGTGCTTTAAGCTATGAAATTGATAATTAAATGGCAGAGGTTGACCGAGGGGCGGGGCGAGACCTGCGAAAGGTGCGCGCTTACCGAAAAAGAACTCGGTAAGGCTGTGGAGAAGCTCGGGAAGGCCCTCTCGCCCAAAGGGATTGAGGTTGTGCTCGAAAAATCGGCCATTCCGCCCGGGGTTTTCAAAAATGCGCCCCTCGAGTCGAACCGCATCTGGATAGATGATAAGGCCCTTGAGGACTGGCTTCATGGCGAAACGGGCCGTAGCGCCTGTTGCGGCCCGTGCGGGGATAGCCAGTGCAGGACCATACAAATAGGAGGGGCCGTGCACGAGAGCATCCCCGAGCCCTTCATATTAAAGGCAGGGCTTTTGGCGGCAGAACGCATGCTGAAGAACGCCCTTAAAGAGGAGGTTTGATGGAAGAGCTTCTTCAAATAATGAAGGCGCTTTCGGACGAGATAAGGCTTAAGATAGTGAAGCTCCTCGAAGGGGGCGAACTCTGTGTCTGCGACATCGTTGCCGCCCTCGATATGGTCCAGCCCAAGGTCTCCTTTCATCTGGCGGCCCTGAAGGAGGCGGGACTCATCAGGGACAGGAAAGAGGGAAAGTGGACCCATTACAGCCTCTCCGACGCCGATATGTTCAGGAGGTTTCTCTTGAGCGCGATACTCGAAAAAATGCCGGAGGTTGAACTCTCCAAAGAAAAAAGCCGGCTCGTAAATTTCATGAAAAACAAAGGTGCCAAAAAAATTTCCTTTATAAAAGAGAGAAAAAGGAATTGCTGTGGGAAATAAACCGGTAAAAAAAGTGATGGTGCTTTGCACCGCCAACTCCTGCCGGAGCCAGATGGCAGAGGGCTTTCTAAGAGAACTGGGAAAGGGCCTTCTCGAGGCGCACAGCGCAGGGCTTATGGCCACCCGGGTCCACCCGAGGGCAATCGCCGTTATGAAGGAGATCGGGATCGACATCTCCGGGCAGAGGTCGAAGGAGATCGACCCGGAGCTTTTGAATAAAATGGACATTATTATCACCGTGTGCGCCGGTGCCGAAGATGCCTGCCCCGTAACACCGCCCCATATAAGACGCCTCCACTGGCCCATTAAGGACCCCGTGGGCGCGGTGGGCACGGAAGAAGAGATCATGCGCGAGTTCCGCAGGGCAAGGGATGAGATAAAAGAAAAAATAGAGGGCCTTATAAGGGAACTGAAAGGGGATTAAGAATGGGCAATGCGGAGGGCAGGAAGCTTTCATTCATTGACAGGTATCTCACCCTGTGGATCTTCTCCGCCATGGCCTTTGGCGTGGGCCTGGGATATTTCTTTCCGGGCACGGAATCTTTCATAAACAGGTTTCAGATGGGCACTACAAATATACCAATAGCCATTGGGCTTATACTCATGATGTACCCTCCCCTTGCAAGGGTCAAGTACGAGGAACTGGGCGAAGTCTTCAGGAACAGGAAAGTGCTCGGGCTCTCCCTCGTGCAGAACTGGGTAATAGGCCCGGCCCTCATGTTCGCTCTGGCACTGATATTCCTCCCCAATCATCCGGAGTACATGGTTGGGCTCATAATGATAGGGCTCGCCCGCTGCATAGCGATGGTGATAGTCTGGAACGACCTGGCCTGCGGAGACCCCGAGTACGCGGCGGGCCTTGTGGCGTTTAATTCCATCTTCCAGGTCCTCTTCTATTCGGTTTATGCATATGTCTTTATTACCGTGCTCCCCACGTGGTTCGGGCTCGCGGGCGCGGTCGTGGAGGTCACGATAGCACAGATAGCAAAGAGCGTTTTCATCTATTTGGGCATCCCCTTTCTCGCCGGGATGGCTACTCGATTTATCCTTCTAAAGACGAAAGGCCGGGAGTGGTATGAAGGGGTTTTTATTCCAAAGATCAGCCCGGTCACGCTCGTGGCCCTTCTTTTCACCATAGTGGTGATGTTCTCCCTTAAAGGCAATTACATAATCAGGCTGCCATTTGACGTATTCCGCATAGCCCTGCCTCTTTTGATATATTTCGTGCTCATGTTCCTTGTTTCCTTCTATCTGGGCCGAAAGCTCCGCACGGATTACGCGAAGACGGCCACCCTCTCCTTTACGGCCGCCTCGAATAATTTCGAGCTTGCCATAGCCGTGGCCGTGGCCGTATTCGGTATAAATTCAGGGGCGGCTTTTGCGGCGGTCATAGGGCCGCTTGTTGAGGTGCCCGTCCTTATCGGGCTTGTGTCGGTGGCCCGCTATTTCCGGAAGAAATATTTCGCCCACGAATATTGCGAAGTAAAGCAAACGGAACCTATCTAGTGTGGCGTTCCATAAAATAGATTCATATAATTTCTTGTCATTCCCGCAAGCGAAGCGCGTCGGGAATCCCTCTTGAAAGAAAGATTCCGGACAAGCCGGAATGACAAAAAAACAATATAGGACTTAAGGAACGCGACACTAGAGGGCTGTCCAAATAATGCAGCCGCAGGCTTTAGCCTGCGTTCAGATAGCGCAGTTCATATAGTGCAATGAAGGTTGCGGCTGCAATATTCCTTCATTTGACCGGCCCCCGAAATTCCCCTAAAATCGGGGAGTAGAGTTAGGTCTTTCTTCGGAAGGGTTCCCGACAAGCGGGAATGACCATTAAAATAGCCATTTAATATGCCCTCTGACGAAATTTACCTCGAGGACGACCCCCTCTGGTACAAGGACGCCGTAATCTATGAGGTCCATGTACGCAGTTTTTTCGACAGCAATAATGACGGTATCGGGGACTTCAGGGGGCTCACGGCAAAGCTCGATTACCTGAAAGACCTCGGGGTCACGGCCGTCTGGGTCCTGCCTTTTTACCCCTCGCCGCTCAAGGACGACGGCTATGATATATCGGACTATTTCAATATCCACCCGGATTACGGTACGCTCAAGGATTTCAGGGAGTTCCTGAAAGAGGCGCACAGGCGCGGCATCCGGGTCATCACGGAGCTTGTCCTGAACCATACGTCGGACCAGCACGCATGGTTCCAGAGGGCCAGGCGCGCAAAACCCGGCTCGGCCTGGCGCGATTTTTACGTATGGAACGACAATGCCGAAAAGTACAAGGACGCGCGCGTCATATTCAAGGATTTCGAGACATCGAACTGGGCCTGGGACCCCGTGGCGAAGCAGTATTTCTGGCACAGGTTCTATTTCCATCAACCGGACTTGAACTACGATGCCCCGCAGGTGCACAAGGCCATTTTCAAGGTCATGGATTACTGGCTCGGGATGGGGGTGGACGGCCTCCGGCTCGATGCCGTGCCATATCTATACGAGAGGGAGGGGACGAACTGCGAAAACCTCGCCGAGACTTACGAGTTCCTGAAAAAGCTCCGCGCTTATGTGGACTCAAGGCATAAGAACAAGATGCTCCTTGCCGAGGCCAACCAGTGGCCGGAGATGGCCGCGGCCTATTTCGGCGCGGGCGACATGTGCAACATGGCCTTCCATTTTCCGCTCATGCCGCGCATCTTCATGGCCGTCCAGATGGAAGACCGTTTCCCCATAATGGACATTCTGGAACAGACGCCCCAGTTGCCCGAGAACTCGCAGTGGGCCCTCTTCCTCCGAAACCATGACGAGCTTACGCTCGAGATGGTCACGGACGAGGAGCGCGACTACATGTACCGGGTCTATGCCAAGGACCCGAGGGCCAAGATAAACCTGGGCATCAGGCGCAGGCTCGCCCCCCTGCTCGACAACAACCGCAGGAAAATAGAGTTGATGAACATACTCCTCTTCTCCATGCCCGGCACCCCCGTCATCTATTACGGGGACGAGATCGGCATGGGGGACAATTATTACCTGGGGGACCGGAACGGAGTGCGCACACCCATGCAGTGGAGCCCGGACCGGAACGCCGGCTTCTCCGGCGCAAACCCCCAGCAATTGTACCTGCCGGTCATAATAGACCCCGAATACCATTACGAGGCCCTGAACGTGGAGAACCAGAACAAGAACCTCTCCTCCCTCCTCTGGTGGATGAAGCGCTCGATAGCCTTGAGGAAAAAATTCAAGGCCTTTGGCAGGGGGGGGCTCGAATTCCTCAACTCCTCGAATTCAAAGGTGCTGGCCTTTATGCGCGGGTGGGAGGACGAGTTCCTGCTCGTAGTGGCCAACCTCTCCCGCTTCTCCCAGCTCGCGGAAATCGACCTCGGAAAATACGCGGGCTGCATACCCCAGGACGTGTTCAGCCAGAACGTATTCCCGACCGTAAAGGAGTCCCCGTATGTGCTCACGTTGGCCCCGTACTGGTATCACATGTTCCTCCTCCGGAAGGAAAAGCGCGAGGCCATGAGGATAAGGTTCGAGGAGAAGGTCTTCCCGGAGTTGGAAGTGAGGAGCATGACAAAGGTCTTCCAGTCAAAAGAGGGGATCGAGCGCGTCCTGCCGGGGTATTTCAAGGCGTCCCGCTGGTTCGGCGGCAAGGGGCGCACGATAACCCGGGTCCGGATAGCCGAGGAGGTCCCCGTCCAGGCGGGAGACCAGGATTTTTTCCTTATTTTCGTGGACGTGCATTACACGGAAGGGCTCCCGGAGACGTATCAATTAATATTGGGGACCGCCTCGGGGGATGCCGCGAGACTTGTGATGGATTCCGCCCCGCAGGCCGTGATCACGCGGGTTAAGGCCCCGGACGGGGAGGGTGTCCTTTACGACGGCCTTTATAATGAAGAGCTTAGAAAGGCCTTATTATCCTTAATTGAGCGGAGGAGGGCATTAAAAGGTAAAGGGGGAAGGATTATCGCATATCCGGGCAGGCTTTTCAGAAAGATACATTCCGGGAAGAAATATCCGAGGGCATCGCACGTCCTTAAGGCCGAGCAGACAAGCACGTCTATTATTTACGAGAATGTCTTTGTCCTTAAATTCCCGCGCAAGCTGGAGCCGGGCCCGAACCCGGACCTTGAAGTGGTTAAATTTCTCACGGAGGAGGCGGGCTTTCCGAATGTCCCCTCTTTCGCCGGCGCGATTGAGTACGGAAGGCCGGGAGCGGAGCCCATCGTTATCGGGATAATGCATGAATTCATCCCTAACGAGGGAGCAGCCTGGAGCTTCACGCTCGAGTCCCTCAAGGCATACTATGAAGGCGTGCTCGCCAAAAGAGAAAATTCCAGCATCCCTCCTGTACCCCCTTCCATTTTCCAGGCGGACGCATCAAGGATGCCTGAAATCCTGATGGAGCTTATAGGCGGTTATTACCTGGAGCTTGCGGGCCTTCTGGGCAGGAGGACGGCCGAGATGCACAATGCGCTCTCATCGGGTGCGCGGGCCGAGTTTGCGCCCGAGCCGTTTTCTCTTTTATACCAGAGGGGGCTTTACCAGAGCATGAGGTCTCTGGCGAGGAGGGTTTTTCAGCTCCTTGGGAGAAACCTGAAAAGCCTGCCCGAGGACGTACAGAAAGGGGCCCAGGCCGTACTTGCCCTTGAGCCCGAGATACTGAAGCGCCAGCAGAGGGTCCTCCAGAAAAAACTGACGCCCGTGCGCACCCGTATTCACGGCGATTATCACCTGGGGCAGGTCCTCTATACGGGAAAGGATTTCTACATCATAGATTTTGAGGGGGAGCCCGCGCGGTCGCTCTCGGAGCGCAGGCTTAAACGCTCTCCGCTCCGGGACGTGGCCGGGATGCTCCGGTCTTTCCAGTACGCGGCATATTCTGCCCTTGTCCGGCAGCCCTCCATAAGGCCCGAGGACGTTTCATTCCTTGAGCCCTGGGCGGCGCTCTGGGCCTATTACGCGGGCGCGGTATTCCTCGATAATTACCTGAAAACCGCCGGAGAGGCCCCCTACATCCCCAAAGAGAGGGCGGAACTCGAGCTCATGCTGGAGTTATTTCTCCTCGACAAGGCCATCTATGAACTCGGATATGAGCTGAATAACAGGCCCGGATGGGTTATAATTCCCCTGAAAGGCATTCGGGACCTGGTGAAAGCGCCCGAAAAGGAGGAGGCCCTGAGATAGATGGAGCAGAAGACCGAAAACGTTATACACGGCGTAAGCCTTTTTACGAGCTTCGATATTTACCTTTTTAAGGAGGGGAGCCATTTCAGGCTCCAAGAGAAGCTGGGCTCCCATACGATGAGCGTGGGGGGAGTGGACGGCACCCTGTTTGCCGTCTGGGCCCCCAATGCCGAATGGGTCTCCGTAATGGGCGACTTCAACGACTGGAACACGGAATCCCACAGGCTCGCCCCAAGGTGGGACGGCTCCGGCATCTGGGAGGGCTTCATACCCGGAATGGGGCACGGCTCGTTGTATAAATACCACATAAAGGCAAGGGGCTCCGATTACAGGACCGATAAAAGCGACCCCTTCGCATTCTACTGGGAGGTCCCCCCCCGGAGTTCCTCGATAGTGTGGGACCTGGATTATGAATGGCGGGACCAGGACTGGATGAAAGAGCGCTATAACAGGAACGCCCTGGATAAGCCATTCTCGGTCTACGAGGTCCATCTGGGCTCGTGGCGGCGCGTGCCGGATGAAGGAGACCGTTTTCTCACATACAGGGAGATGGCCCATGAGCTTGCCGATTATGTAAGGGAAATGGGCTTTACGCACGTGGAATTCCTGCCCGTTATGGAGCACCCTTTTTACGGCTCCTGGGGATACCAGGTGCTTGGCTTTTTCGCCCCTACGAGCCGTTACGGCACGCCGCAGGATTTCATGTACCTGGTGGATCACCTCCATCAGAACGGGATAGGAGTAATACTGGACTGGGTGCCTTCTCATTTCCCGGAGGACGTGCACGGGCTTGTTTACTTCGACGGGACCCATATATTCGAGCACGCGGACCCGAAGAAGGGTTTCCATCCCGAATGGACGAGCTATATATTCAATTTCGGCAGGTACGAGGTAAAGGCCTTCCTCATAAGCAGCGCCCTTTACTGGCTCGAGAAATATCACGCGGACGGCTTAAGGGTGGACGCCGTGGCCTCCACGCTCTACCTGGATTACGGCAGGAAGGAGGGCGAGTGGATCCCCAATGAGTACGGCGGCAGGGAAAACCTGGATGCCATAGACTTCCTGCGCAATTTCAATGAGGCGGTCTATGAGGCCCACCCCGACATTCAGACAATAGCCGAGGAGTCCACCGCCTGGCCCATGGTCTCCCGCCCGGCTTACGTGGGGGGCCTCGGCTTCGGGATGAAATGGAACATGGGCTGGATGCACGACACGCTTGAATATTTTTCCCTGGACCCCATCCACCGCAAGTATCACCACAACGGGCTTACCTTCAGCATCTGGTATGCCTTTTACGAGAACTTTGTCCTCCCCCTCTCCCATGACGAGGTCGTGTACGGGAAAGGTTCGCTCCTCGGGAGGATGCCCGGCGACCTCTGGCAGAAGTTCGCAAACCTCCGGCTCCTCTTTGGCTACATGTACGGCCATCCCGGGAAAAAGCTCCTTTTCATGGGCGGCGAGTTCGGCCAGTGGGACGAATGGTACCACGAAAAGAGCCTCGACTGGCACCTCCTCCAATACCCCCTCCACCAGGGGGCGCAGTTATGGCTCAAGGACCTGAACCATCTTTATAAGAGCGAGCCCGCCCTCTATGAGCGCGACTTCGAGATGGACGGATTCGAATGGATGGATATGTCCGATTGGGAGAACAGCATCATCGGGTTCATCCGCAAGGGAAAGTCCACAAAGGATGTAATTCTCGTAGCCTGCAACATGACCCCGGTGCCGAGGGTCGGCTACAACATCGGGGTTCCGCGCGAGGGTCTTTGGAGAGAGCTTTTAAACAGCGACGGGGCGGAATACGGCGGCTCCGGCATGGGCAACGCGGGCGGGGTCGAGGCCGCGCGGATACCTACTCACGGCAGGCCCTGGTCACTCTCTCTCACCCTCCCGCCATTGGGCGTGCTGTTTTTGAAGTCTGAGGGGTAGAGAGGGAGAGCACGCGCGCACGCGCGGGTTTTTTTTGCCGTTCAACCTTCATCCCGATTCTCCTTTATTTCCGCCCACTTGCGGGATTTTCATGTTCAAACAGGTTTGAAAAAATCATTCTCTTCGAACAAAAAGCGTTTCTTTTCAAGCACTTGTAACCTTCATTTCCCGATGTTTCCTGTTCAATCTCTTTTCCTGTCGCTCTGCCGCTCTGTTGCGCTAAACCAATCTTACGCGGGTGAAGTATAAAGGTAAAAGAGGTGTCGGCGTCAAGGGGAAATGGGTCACTATTTCCATGTCCGGGTAAAGGAGGAGAGGGGATTCCTTCCTTGTAATATTGCGGATAGGATCGGGGAAAGAGATAATCGACCCACCCCTGCACCCCTCCCGAGAGGGGACTTTAAAGACCACTCCCCTACATACCTTCTGGAAGTCTTCTTCCTGAAATCTTTATTGACAGAGCTTAGGGAAAAAATATAGATTTGAACCAGTAATTATGGCCAGCATTAATAAAAAAATTGGGCCAGCAGGTCTAAAATAAAGTCTCCGAAATGATTTGGGTGGATGCACCCTACACGCCGGAAACTGGGTGTCTGTCCCCAGGTTTTTTCCCTTCAAAGGAATCAGGCATGATTTGGAATTAATTGAAAGACCCATCTTATAAACTTATAAGAAAATGTTAGAACCTTTCTTGAAAGCATCATGGCTGTACTATGCTGATAATTCATATATGTCTTCTCGTCTTCTGTGGTTTACTGGATTCAGAATAGAATCTCCTGTTATGGCTCATAATTCTATCGAAAAATATTTAAAAGGATATTTAGTCAGTAATGGAGAAACTATTGCTAAGGGAACACCTGCATGGGGCCATAATTTATGTGAATTAAGCAAAGCTTGTGCAAACTACGATGAAGATTTTAATTCAGAACCGATTAACAGACGCCTATCCTTTCTTGAAAGGTATTTCTATCATGTTCGATATCCCTCTGAACTTCCAAATATAGAAGGAATCTCTCTTTGGTTTAGTTTTGATTCAAATATTCAACCGCTAGATGAAATTGTGGCGTTTGTACGTCCAAGAATATTACTTGATAAGACTGATTGGGGAGAAACCGAAATATATCAAGTTAGGCGGTCGGATTTAGATACAATGAAGTGGAAAAAACGTGCTTTAGAGGATAGCAATGCTTATATTGACTTGATTGATTGTGAAGAAACACACAAAACCGAGATTGAATTCTCAGAATTCAACTTTGACACTGGGCAATGTTAACAATAAGAAAACGAAAATGGAACGTTCTATTTTCCCACTTATTATCGCAAATTATCATTCTCCAAGCAATTGAATTCTGCGGATAAGTAGGTGGACTCCTCACCCTTTAACCGGAACCTCCCACCCTGTTCCTCCCGAGGGGGAAAAGAGGGACAGTGAGGTTGTCCCAAAATAGGAAAGTTAACGAAGAATCCGTCATGCGAAAGCGGGGGCCCACTTAAAGCTTGAAAAACATGGATTCCCGCCATCCCCTTTAAGCTTTCTTGATTTGACCCGAACAGGCAGGGTAAACGCCCGAGAGTCCTGCCATAGCACCCTGCTCATCTTGCCTTTCTCGCCTGAGCGCGGAACTTATAAAGCCGTTCCGTAAAGCCGCCCTCCGCAATAAATTGTTCCTCCAGCGTCTTAAGTTGCCTCCCAAGGAGATAACCGGCCTGGTTAATCAGGCAAATAAGAGTGTTTGCCGCAACTTCCGGTGAAGCAGTCGCAATGCCATAGGGGTCGGTCAGAGATTTTTCAGACCTGTCGGACTTGCCTGACGCGTCGGACGTGTCCGATTTGCCGGGCAAATACTTTTTCCTTACCGCAAGGGCCTCCGGTGAATCCTTGGACCAGATACGCAACCCTCTCTGCCGGAGAAAGGCATGGAAATCCAGCAACAATTCTTCCAAACTTGCACGGGCAACCCCGATCAGTTTAAGTTCAGTCTTTTTCGAGGTTGCGGAGGCCATGCTTCCTTCAGCAATGTTTTGAACACCGCTCCTGGCCGCCTGCACCATCTGATCATGCGTCCGCGACCGCTTATCGATAAAACGGTCACAAAATATGACCGCTGCATCATAAACGGTCTCCGCTGTTTGATAGGATTTCAGATTGCGGTATCCTCCATGAGGAGGAATGAGGGGGTGATTGGGTCTTTGATTTTTGTCCATGTTATTTTCTTAATTTTTCCCTTTAACAATTTCCAAGTTTCAGAAAAACTATTATTTTTACCAGTAATTCACATCAAATTTCAAGAACTTATTTGCCCAAGACTACAAGGGGGCGCATCGCGCGGGCTGCCGGGCTTATGTCCGATGGCTTGCACATGGCCTGCGAATGTGTAATAATATGTGTAACCAAGTGTGTAGGAGGATATTGATGGCTACAAATCTCGCTATAGATGAAGAGCTTCTGTCCGAAGCCGTAAAAGTGGGGGGTTTCAAGACAAAAAAAAGCGCGGTCAACCAGGCGCTTAAGGAATTCATAGAGCACAGGAAACGGAAGGACATCCTGAAGGTCTTCGGGAGCATAGAAATGGAGCCCGCATACGACTACAAACAATCCAGGCGGATGCGGTGAGGGTCCTTGTAGATACCTCGGTCTGGTCGCTTGCGCTCAGAAGAACGGACGACGATAAGAAGGAGGCTCGCGCGCTTAAAAAACTGATCGAGCAGGGGGAGGACATTTGCCTCCTGGGGATTATTTTGCAAGAGATACTTCAGGGGATCAAGCGGGCCGACCAATTCCAGGCGCTCAGGAAGTATTTTGAGCCATTTCCTCTTATCGAACTGTCGAGGGATGATTACATCAAGGCCGCCACCCTGAAAAACCACCTGATTAAGAAGGGCATCCAGGCAAGCACCATTGACGCCCTGATCGCGTCAGCGGCCGTTACCAAAGAGTGTGTTCTTTTTACCGCCGACAGCGACTTCTTTCATATTGCAAAGCACGTGAAATTGAAGTTGCTGAAGCCTTAACCGGAACCCCCCGCCCCCTCTCGCCCAATCTAAGTTATAATTTCCCGATGACCGACAGTTTGCCCAAGACATCGAGGGGGCGCATCGCGCGGGCCGCGGGGCTTATGTCCGTGGCCGTTTTCATAAGCCGCATCCTGGGGTATGTGAGGGACATGGTGCTCGCGTATTACCTGGGCGCTTCCGGGCGTTCGGACTCGTTCCTCATAGCCTTCAGGATTCCGAATTTATTAAGGGAGCTTTTCGCCGAGGGCTCCATGTCCGCGGGCCTTATACCCGTATTGAAGGAGTACCAGGTGAGAAAGGGCGAGGCCCAGGCAAAACGCCTCGCCCGGATAGTTTTTGCGTTCATTGTCGTAGTGGTCGGAATGATAGTCGTTTCAGGGATCATTTTCGCGCCTGCCGTTGTGAGGGTACTTGCGCCCAACTTTCTGAATTTTCCGGACAAGTTCAGCGATACGGTCTTGCAGACGCGTATAATGTTTCCCTTTGTACTTTTTATCAGCCTTAGCGCGCTTTTAATGGGAGTGTTGAACACGAGGGGGATTTTTTTTATCCCGGCCCTTTCCTCTGCGGGGCTTAACGTGGGCATGATAGCCGTGGTGATCGCCCTTTCGTCCTGGAATCCGATGTACGCGGCCGCTCTCGGGATGCTCTTCGGGGGTTTTTTGCAGTTCGCCTTCCAGGTGCCCTCGTATCTGCGCCAGGGCTATGATTTCAGGCCGGTCCCGGAGTTCAGGGACCCGGGGCTTAAGAAAATCGGCATGCTGATTCTGCCGACAAGTATCGGGATGGCGGTGGCGCAGATTAATATTATAGTAAGCAGTATCCTTGCCTCTTATCTTCCCGAGGGCAGCATCTCTTACCTCTTCTATTCCATGCACCTGATACAGTTCCCCATCGGGATGTTCGGGGTGACGATGGCCCTTGCAGTGCTCCCGGCCCTCTCCGAGCACGCCCTCAAGCAGGATTTTTCGAGCCTCAGGAGCGATTTCTCCTTCGCGCTCCGGCTCCTCTTCTTCATAACCCTCCCCGCCATGGCGGGCCTTATAGCCTTGCGGGAGCCCATTGTAAGCACCCTGTACATGCGGGGCGATTTCGATTACAAGGCGGTCGCGGGGACTGCGGGCGCGCTCCTTTTCTATTCGACGGGCATATGGGCCATGGCGGGCGCAAGGGTGCTTGCCTCAACGTTCTATTCGATGCAGAATACGAGGACCCCTATGAGGTCGGCCGTCACGGCCCTCACCGTAAACCTTTTTTTAAGTCTCCTTCTTATGGGCCCCATGGAGCACAGGGGGTTGGCGCTCGCCAACGCGGCGGCTTCCATGCTCAATTTCGGCATCCTCTTTTATGCCTTGAGGAAAAGACTCCGGAGGGTGGAGGGCAGAAGGATTGCGGGCTCTTTCGGGAAGGCCCTCTTTGCCTCGGCCGTAATGGGCACGGCGGGCTTTTTCGTCTCCCGGCTTGCTCTGTGGCGGCTGCCCGGGATGGCACTCGAAAAGGCCCTGTGGCTGATTGGTACTATAGCCCTCTCGGTGGGTTTATATGCGCTTCTATGCTATCTTTTAAAGAGTGAGGAATTGGGGTATATGCTTACTTTCATGAAAGAAAGGTTTCGGAAAACGAGATGAGGGTCCAGTCCATCCCGGTAGGCCCGCTCGGGGCAAACTGCATTATCCTCTGGGATGAGGAGAGCCTCAAGGGGATTGTCGTCGATCCCGGGGACGAGCCCGAGATCATTGTCGAGACCATAAAAAAGAACTCCATCCGGGTCGAGGCGATCGTCTGCACGCATGCCCACTTCGACCACATAGGCGCGGTCGCGGATATAAAGAATGCTACAGGCGCGGATGTCTGTGTGCACGAGGCGGAGCTTGAGCTGTATAATGCCGCCGCGGACCAGGCCGCCCTCTGGGGATATGAGCTTGAGCCCCTCCCTCCTCCGGACAGGCTTTTAAGGGATAGAGATGAGATTAAAGCCGGTCCGTTGAGTTTTCGGGTCCTCCAGACTCCGGGGCACAGCCCCGGGAGCATCTGTCTGTACGGGCACGGATTTCTCGTTACGGGCGATACCCTTTTTGCGGGTTCCATCGGCAGGACCGATTTCTACGGCGGGAGCTTCCGGGAGATCCAGGCCTCTCTCAAAAAAATAGCGTCCCTTCCTCCGGAGACAACCATCATAACCGGCCACGGACCGGCAAGCACAATCGGAGAGGAGGTCCAGACAAACCCGTTCTATCAGGAACTCAACTTCTAAAGTGACTTTATTCTTTAAAAACAATGAAAACAATGCATAAATAAAAAAGGTAAAGATTTTAAAACTTTGAATGGATAAAAATCTTTTTTTTCCTCTTATTTAGTCTTTTACATCCACCCTTATATAAGATAAAATACAATTGAAGGGAAGAAAAGGCGATATGCCTGAAGTTCTTTGAGAGTAAACTCCGTGGTCCTTCGGGATGAACCGGGGGAAGTCAGCAGCTCTTAGGAAAGGGAGCCTGAGTAGGGCTTGTAGTGAGCGCCCCAAATTCCGTCCTCCTGATCAGGGAGGATGGGGATGAGGGGAAGCCTAAGCAGTCCTCGGGGCACCCACTTGGAGTAAGAGCTTCCGGTTTTGTCCCGAGGGACGCGGGGTTTTTTGCCCTTTTTGGGGGGGTTTACATGATACCCCCGGAAATGGTATAAATATAACGATGAGGCTTACGGCTAAATAGCGAAAGCCAAATGGTTGTTGGTAAAAGCCATGCCATTTGGCATGGCTTTCGCATTTTGTTCTTTGAAAATTGTAAGCAGGCCCCGGATCGATTCATTAGAGTTCAATCGATTCACAAAGAGTTCGATGAGTTACGGATGAGAGTTTGATCCTGGCTCAGAACGAACGCTGGCGGCGTGCCTAACACATGCAAGTCGGACGGAGGTGGAGGGGCAACCCTTCATCTTAGTGGCGGACGGGTGA
>Ga0214473_10001836_pt1 | contig 27111 bp, 19 predicted proteins | sample RVTome_7_FD_203509 | JGI IMG/M metagenome (GOLD analysis project Ga0214473, IMG submission 203509) | Soil microbial communities from uranium-contaminated site in the Upper Colorado River Basin, Wyoming, United States - RVT98D197 | ecosystem: Environmental > Terrestrial > Soil > Contaminated >...
TGGATCTCAGAAAAATAAAAGTTCGAAATCCAGACGCTTCGAACACCCTTTTGGGCAACAGCCCGTTGAGACCTGACCCCTTGCCTTACTTACGGCGGTCTTTTGCCGCGTCCCTCTTTAGCGACTTATTCGGTGATCTTTTCCTTCATTCAGTCTTTGACGGCGAAATATTCAGAGCAATAGAACCAGCCAAAAAACATACTATCACTGGCACAATAGATTGAACTAACTGCCAAACACGATCAATAATCCGAGGGGTCTGTACCCAATGGTGTCCCAAGAATCCGAATATGCCGTGAAGCAAAGCCAGCACTACAAGCCAATATTTTCGTGAATGGCCCTCAAGCGTGTAAACAGAAAGAATACCGGCTCCTAAAGCCACAAGAGCGGTGGGAATGGCAGAAATAATACTCATGAGTAACATCCCGAAGTCACCACTGTATGTGATGCCTGCGGTGATTTTTAAGTAAATTGCCGCAATTGGGACCACCACCCACATTGATAACCAGTATGTGCCGAGTACGATTAGCAAGTTCCGAATGATTGTCATTTTCATATTGTTAACACCTAACGTGTGGCTCAAGGGCGGCGTATTTTCTCGCCGTCCCTTGCAGCAGTAGGTTCGGCAACCTTCATTTCGTTGCTGATACGTTGATACGACGGAAGGTTTCGAAGCACCTGCCGTCGTCCTGTTTCGTTTCCTCAATCATCCTTCGCACTACGAACTCGCGGAATGTATCCTTGTCTTGGGCGGGAACATGGGCAAGGAAAGGCACAAGGCTCGGCTGATCAACCCACCGTATCATCGCTTCCTCATTGGAAAAGTACCTGTCAGCATTCTCTCCCCAGACTCGCACGTCGTGCAGTCCAATGGGCTCGACCTGAGCACGATACTCATCAACGGGGGGCATGAACCAGGGCCACTCGAACCCGGCAAAGTGAGCTGCAAAGCTATCCAGTGCCATGGCCTCACGAATGACCTTGAAGAAGTGAGAGCAATTTCCGTCTCCGGCGAAATTGACCCTATGGGGTCGGACCAAGTCAACTCGCTGAATTTCAATTAGATTCGTCCCAAAAGAAGGCATTTTCTTGCCTTAAATCCCCATTTTCAGGGTGGAAATTGGCCTTGTAAGAAACCTTCGACTCTCGTAACTCGCAAAATCGGTTGTTCCCTAAAATGTACCCCTTTGTAGAATTTGAATGAAAATCAAATGGGGTGCCGTCGACCCGAAGACGGAAGATCAGTAAATTTCTTAACCAGGGTCCGTTCGAGTCGTGGAATTTTTCTGCCTCCCCCGTTTGATCCGTTTTGGCGAAAGAGAAACGAACTCTAAGCCACTCTTCAATTCCTGGGCTTTCAAATCATCATAAATGCGATTTAAATCATAATCGAATCGCTTAGAATATGCATCGCGTATCGAGCGTACCTCTTCCACAATAGGGTCTTTCCACATTGCGTTATTCCTCCATTGACTCTGAGGTCGGGACCAAATCGAATCATTGATTTTCAAGTAGATTCGTCCCAAAAGAAGGCGTTTTCTTGCCCTAGATCATCATTTCCAGGGTAGAAATTAGCCCCTTAAGAAACCTTCGATTCTCCAAAATCGTAGCACCCTCTCCCATACTATTCCTTGTATACCTTGCCTTGATATGGAAAATGTGATGACAAAGCAAAAAGAGATCCGCGCGTGGTGTCTCGGGTTTACAACCAAGGGCAGAAATCCCCCAAAGCGGGGGTTTCGCCCGAAAAAGACCATTTCATGTGCGCACACCGGCACGACGGCTGGAATGTCTTGCTAAGCGAGAGGACCGCCTATTTAGCCACTTCTTTAAGGAAGATTGGCTCTCACCTGATGGTCTGCCCGCTAACAGCCCTTCGACGCTGATATCTTCATCGATATCCTCCCAATGAATGCCGTGTCCCCGACCAATTAATCTCCAGTTGTTCCTCTCCTCCGGGGTGGATTGCAGAAGCCGGGGAAACCATGCCAAAGGGACAGATATAGTGCGTCCATCACTAAGATCAACGCTCAGGGTGTCTTCGGTTATCGACACGTTTTCAGCAGTTGGAACCTCTATCTCATTTGCCAAAATACTCATGCCAAGCCTCCACGAATTGTTGTTGATGCTTATCAATGATTCTCAAGATCTGTCTAATCTCTGCCCTATTGAATCCCCCGCTGCTTTCTAATATTATCGGATCAAGCCAGAACTTCGCAATCTTCCCCTCACGTTCAACATGTATGTGTGGAGGTTCTTCTCTATCTCCCGCATAGAAGAAATACCGATATGGTCCAACTCTAAGCACCGTGGGCATCTGTTTCTCAACTATCTATTCATTATTCTCGTCTCATAGCCGATCCGGTGTGAATACACAGCAGTCGGGATTTTCGGCTCAGACATTATCCCTTTTCTACGATTGGGGGCATTATATGTTGGCTAAATTGGACTGTCAATATGTTTTGTGAGATCTCTGGAAAAGTCCAGAAATTTCTGATTACACGGATTATAAGAGGATTACACAGATTAGAGAGTAGTTAAAAGCTATACCAAAACCGAAATACCGCAGGCTGAAGCCTTCGGCTACCTAAGACCTTAATTTACTTACGAAGGAACCAGAGGAGTAAGGTGAGGATGATGCTGATGAGGATGGAGGTGGTGAGGGGAAAGTAGAAGGTAAATTTTTCTCTTTTGACAATAATATCTCCAGGGAGTCTACCGATCCACGGGATCTTATCTCCGATCAGGAAAAGAATCCCGATGACGATGATCAGAACACCCACGAGGATGAGAAGTTTTCCGAGAGCGCTTAATCCAAGCATTTAATACTCTGCTCAAAAAGCATTCACCACCAGGCGCTGAGGACGCAGAGTGAATATTTTTTGTTTGTCGGGAGATACCGACAAACAAAAAGGAATCTGCTTCATGGTTTCAATTTCTAGCCAAAGGCCGTGGGACCTTTTGGAGAATCGTCGTCTCCCGATTCTCCAAAAATCACACTTCCCTCTGTGATCTCTGTGCCTCAAGCGAGTCCACCCTCATTGGGGACGAGCGGGCGGTGAAATATTATTTATTTTATGCTTTTGCCAATATGTTTGGCACTTCCATTGTGACGAGCTTGGAGAAAACGTTCTTTTTCGCTGTAAATGCATCCGCAATATTGCTGGCGGTAGAGTCCCATGGCCTTTGAGACCTCCACCCCTCTTCTCCAGCCCTGGCGGAAATCTTCGTAATAGAATGGAACTCCCACTTCCTTTGCGATACGCTCTCCGGTTTCTCTGATCAGGGCATGGTTCTGATGGGTGCTCTGGAGCAGGGTCGTTGAAAACTGATCGAACCCGCTTTTCTTTGCCTCCCGGGCGGCTGCTTCAAGTCTGATTTCATAACAATACTGGCACCTTGTTTCTACCCGATGCGATACATTCATCAAAAACTCTTCGAGAAGATACTCATCGCGGTAAAGGACCACTAACCCAGTGGCTCCCGCATACTGTTTCAAGGCTTCCAGTCTTCTCTGGTATTCCTGGTAGGGATGAATGTTGGGATTGAAAAAGAATCCGGCTGCCTCGTGGCCTTTCTCTTTCAACCGTTCAAGAGGATAGATACCGCAATTGGCACAACAGATGTGGAGGAGGATCTTCATGTTAGATTATTCTGGAATAATGGAGTATTAGACTAATGTTGGAATACTGGAATAATGAAATATTGGAATGTTGGGTATTGAAGATTTTCCTGAGCGCCATTCGATCCTTCGACAAGCTCAGGACGAACGGCGTCGAAGGGTTCGCCGGAATGACAGAAAACTGTATTCTTGGACTTTTTGCGATCCCATCATTATTTTCTTCTTCCACCCATTATTCCAATATTCCAGTCTTCCGTTGCATTACCTATGCTGTCGCTTTGGGCTTCTTAAGTTCTTTCCTCCGGGATTTCCCCATCTCTTTCTCTGTTTGAAGGATCCTCTCGGTGGTCTTGATCACCGTATCCGGGTTGAGAGAGATGCTGTCGATCCCGCATTTGACCAGAAACTCCGCAAATTCCGGGTAGTCGCTCGGGGCCTGCCCGCAGATTCCGATCTTCCTGCCATTCCGTTTGGCCTTTTCAATGACCCACTCAATCATCTTCTTTACGGCGGGGTCCCTCTCATCGAAAACATGGGAGACCTTCTCCGAGTCCCGGTCAAGGCCCAGCACGAGCTGGGTCAGATCGTTGGACCCGATGGAGAAGCCGTCAAAAATCTCGCTGAACTCATCGGCCATGATAACGTTGCTGGGAATCTCACACATCATGTAGATTTCGAGGCCATTCTTCCCTTGAATCAATCCATATTTCCTCATCTCCGCGATAACCAGCCGGCCCTCTTCCACCGTGCGGCAGAAAGGAACCATTAGCTTCATGTTCGTCAGCCCCATCTCATCGCGCACCTTTTTCATGGCAAGGCATTCCAGCCCAAAACCCTCCTGGTAAGACTCATCATAATAGCGCGAGGCCCCCCGAAAGCCGATCATGGGATTGTCCTCCACAGGCTCAAAGATACTGCCGCCGATCAGGTTTGCATATTCATTGCTCTTAAAATCGCTCATCCTGACAATCACATCTTTCGGATAAAAGGCTGCTACAATCTTCGCGACCCCTTGGGCCAGCCTATCCACGAAAAAGACTTTCTTGTCATCATACCCGAAGGTAAGCTGCTCAATTTCTCTCTTGTCATGATCGTCAGGAAGGGAATCGAATCGAACGAGGGCCATCGGATGGATTCGAATCGAATTGTTGATAATAAATTCCAGCCTCGCCAGGCCCACTCCGTCATTGGGGATGAAGGAGAGGTGAAAGGCATTGTCCGGATCTCCCACATTCATCATGATCTTCGTCTGAGGTCTCTCCAGATGCTGCATATCATACCGTCTTATTTCGAAATCGAGGATCCCTTCATAGACCAATCCTGTTTCTCCCTCGGCACAACAGACCGTAGCACTCCTAAAATCTCCCAGGACAGCGCTCCCGCTCCCTGTTCCCACCACGCAAGGAATCCCCAGCTCCCGGCTGATAATAGCGGCATGGCAGGTTCGCCCGCCCCGGTCAGTGACAATTCCCGCAGCAATCTTCATGATGGGTTCCCAATCCGGGTCTGTCATCTGGGTCACCAGCACTTCCCCTTTCTTGAACTTCCCGATCTCTTTTGCACTGGAGATCAAATTGATCGGTCCGGCCCCTATCTTCTCCCCGACACTCTTTCCCTTAACCAGGACTTTCCCTTTCTCCTTCAAGACGTACGTTTCAAGAAGATTCATCTTCCTCTGGGATTTGACCGTTTCCGGTCTCGCCTGAAGCACATAAAGCTCCTGGGTAATCCCATCCTTTGCCCATTCAATATCCATGGGCCTGTAAGACCCCGCCTGTTTTGAATAGTGTTCCTCGATCTTCATCCCCCATTTGGCAAGACGGATGATCTCATCATCGTTTAGGATGAAATCTGCCCTTTCCTGGGTTGAAACGGGCACACTCTTCGTTGAGCTCTCTCCCTCCACCGTATAGATCATTTTAATCTCTTTGGATCCGAGGGTCTTCTGAATAATTGGTTTGTAACTATCCTTGATGCAGGGCTTGAACACATAGAACTCGTCGGGATTAATAACTCCCTGAACGATATTTTCCCCCAACCCATAGGCGCCGGTAATGTAGACTACCTCGGAGAAACCGGACTCCGTGTCGATTGTGAACATAACGCCGGAGCAAGCCTTATCAGACCTCACCATCTTCTGAACCCCGATGGAGAGGGCGACCTGAAAATGATCGAATCCCTGATGGGCCCTGTAGGCAATCGCCCGATTCGTAAAGAGGGAAGCAAAACATCTTTTGCAGGCCTGGATCAAGGCGTATTCACCCCGGATGTTGAGATAGGTCTCCTGCTGCCCGGCAAAACTGGCCGTGGGAAGGTCCTCCGCAGTGGCGCTCGAACGGACCGCCACGTCCGTGTCCTCTCCGTACTCCTTGCACAGGACACGGTAGGCCTTAACGACCTCGGCCACGATCTCTCTTGGAAATTCGAGGCTGTAGATCAGTCTCCGAATCCGGCTCCCTCTCTCCGAAAGGTTTTCAACATTTTCAACATCGATGTCAGAAAGTATTTCCCGAATAAGATCTCTAACGTTTTTTGTGGGATGGGTTTCACTCCAATCCTGAGCAGCTCCCTCATCCAGCATCGCATGATAGGCATTCACGGTGACGGCAAATCCATTGGGAACATTCACTCCTGATACGGTCAGTTCCTTTCGCATTTCACCGAGGGAGGCGTTTTTTCCGCCCACCAGAGGAAGGTCATTGAGTCCAATCTCATCGAACCAAAGAACATAGGGTTTCTGTCCCATGATCTCCTCCTGGAAGTTTTTATATAATAAATTTATCTGAACCCCATCCCTTTGTCAAGGCGAGGAACAAGGGGGAATATTGGAATAATAAGAAAGGAAAGAATAGAAAAATGGAATAATGGGAAAATCGAAAAAGGAAATAAAAGATCGGAATGCTTGTTAAAACAAATTCAGTTTCTTGTTTTACCCAATATTCCACTATTCCAGTGTTCCAACATTCCAGTAATGATTTATTCTTTTTTGCGGGTGTAGATTGTTTTGTAACGATCGCTGAAAGCAGTGAGACAAGTGGTGCATTCCTGGGATGAAGGGTCTATGGGTTCAAGATGGACCTCAAACCCAAGCTCCTGGTATTGTTCGACCGCTTCGGAGAGGCGAGGCTCTTCAGCTGTAAACCGCTTTTCCCAGCCCTGGTTTCTTAACTCTTCTTCCCTGCTCACTTCTTAAAACCCCGATCACCCTCACCCCAACCCTCTCCCATTAAGGGAGAGGGAGAAGGGGATGATGCTGCGCCCGGATTCCGTGCTTCGAATTTGAATCCGTGAGCGGATGAAAACCTATTTGTGCCCGTAAAGAATTTTCCATCCTTCGGAGAGAGAGATCGCCCCGGGCTCACAAGCCCCTACGCAGGGAGCGGGCTTTTCGCCGTAGCCGGGTTTGCAGGGAGCGCAGCTGTACCTCACCTTTTTGCGCTCCTCATGTTTGACAAATGCCACAGGCTCTTCTCTGAAGAGGTCAAATTCATCCGGACCGACTTCGAGTATCTCGGGAGGGCAGGCCTCTACGCATTTGCCGCACCCGTTACACTTGTCCGTGTCAATGGTCACATACCAGTCGCCCGAACCGTCTTTAAATCCATAATTGGCAATCATGTTTGCTCCACGTCAAAGGCCCCCATCCCCTTCCTAACCTCCCCCTTGAAGGGGGAGGAATCACGCGAAGCGCGTGACTATTGCCCTCCCCTTCAGGGGGAGGGGCAGGGTGGGGGTGGGATTAACCTTTTTGAATCATGTCTTCCTTGCGCTCTTGGCTTTGCCCATCTTCAGCAATGCATTTGCGAAGAGAGCCGCTCCGATAGCGCCTGCAATCTGCGTATCAAAGGGATAATTCTTCTGCTGATACTGAGGGTTATTCCAGACCCGCTCGGCCGTCTTGATCCCGAGCTCTTTCTCCAGTCTTTTAACGACGCCTTCATTCTTTGCAATGCCACCGGTGATCACAAACTTCTCCTTTACGCCCAGGCGATGGAGCAATTCCATGATTCGGTGAGCCATGGCGGAGCAGTAGGCTGCCATAATTTCATTTTCGGGTGTCCCTGTCTCAAGCAGGCCGATCACCTCGCTCTTGGCGAAGACAACACACGTGCTGCTGATCATGGGAGGCTCTTTCTCGATCTTGAAAGAACGGGGCCCAATCTCCCAGACCGGCACCCGGATGAGGTCTGCAAACACCTCCATTCCACGGCCTGTCCCCGCGGCACATTTATCGTTCATCATGAAATTGAGGACTTTCCCTCTTTCATCACAATTAATGGCCTTGCAGTCCTGACCTCCCATATCCATAACCGTCCTGACCTCCGGGCCATACATGAAATTGGCGCCCCGGGCATGACAGGAAATCTCGGTGATCGCCTGTTGGGCCATGGGAACATTTACCCGTCCGTAACCGGTTCCGATGCAGTAGTCGATATTTTCTAATTTCATATCCGTCTTTTCGAGAGCCATGTCCATGGCCTTTCGTGCGCTGTTCGGACTGTCGGAGCCGGTCCGCGTGCTGCTGAATGCATAGAGTTCGCCATCTGCCATGATCACGCTCTGCGAGCTCACGGACCCCACATCCACTCCGGCAGTGATGAACTTTCCTTTCTTCCAGTCTATATCCGGGTTCACCCAGGCGGCCTCAGGCCATCTCCAGTACTCTCGCTTTTTTACCTCTTCAGCCATCGTGCTCTACCTCCTTGTATTTTAAGCTAATGTCCCATGCACGGAGGGCGCCCTCGAACCATGAAAATTGATCGATTACATATGTAGGGGCGGCCCACTGCGGCCGCCCGATTAAGGAGCCCGCGGAGGGGCTCCCCTACATTTATTGATTAGCTATTGCTATTTTCTAAGTAGGAGTGATCCACTCCATTAACCTTTTCCTTCTGAGACGGCATCCCGTTCCCCTACGTTAGCCTTAACTCCCTCTTGCACCACTCCAGCTATCGCTGCTTCAGCTGCCCCAAGGGCGCCGATGTAATCCGGGTCCTCTGGCACCTTCACGGGCATCTCGATGTTCTTCTGAAGGGAATCAACAAAACCCCCATTCTTGGCCATCCCTCCCACGACCACGATCTCTTTTTCCAGCCCGACGATACGGGCCACCGAGCCAACTCTCCCGGCAATGGCGTCCATGACAGCCCTCGCAATGTCCTGCTTGGCCTTCTTTTGATGAATCAGTGAAACGACCTCGGATTCTCCGAAGACCGCACACTGGGCATTCATCGGAATGGATTCGGTAGAATTTAGGGCGATTTTTGCCATCTCTTCCGTCGAAATCTCCAGGGCCCTTGCCATGGCATCGACAAAGGTACCTGTTCCGGCGGCGCACTTCTCATTGATCGCGAAGTCCATGACCTTTCCTTCGGAGCTGATCTTGATCGCCCGGCCTTCTTCGGCTCCCACGTCAATGACCGTTTTCGCCGTTGGAAACAGCTTATTCACCCCCCGGGCGTCGGCCGCAGCATCCGGGATCACGCCGCTGGCAAAAGTGACCCGCTTGGCAGCGCTGCCCGTGGCCACTACCCGTTGGACGTCCTCGCGGGCCAAACCGGCCTTTTTGAGAACCTCATCATATAAATTCTCAACTGCTTCTTTCTTTTTGATCCCGGTCGGAGCTGTGCCTTTTCCAAGAATCTGACCATCCTTCTTGATCACGATATGAACATTTTTTCCACCTATATCAATTCCTGCAACTATCATCTTTGCCTCCTTCCGTACCTCTGTGAGATTTCTGAAAAATGCCAGAAATCTCTAAATCTGTGTAATCGAGAGCATTTAAGTAGTTTCTCAGCTCTCTCTGTGCTGCTAATTTCTTGAGTCCCAACGTCTCTCTGACAAACAGATCGATCAGTCGGGCTGTTCTCGCTTCAAGATAACGATGCACATTTAAGAAGCCCCACGGTGGCTGACAAGCATCATTCGATTTCTTCAGTGTTCCCAAAGGGGGCTGCTTTGTCAATACCCGGGTTGGAGATTCCTGAAAAAGCCCAGAAATCCCCAAGAACGAAAAGTAGTTTTTCACGGCTCGATTTTGTCTTAGGAAAGGAATCCTTTTTGCCGATACGTTATTATGAGTTCCGTTAACCCTGCGCTCTCTTTGAGTATGAATTCCGTCGCAATGTATAATAGATTATAGTAGAGTAATATTTAACTTGTTATCGAAAGAGGAAACCCATGAAAAACGAAAAGTATGTCTATTTTTTTGAAGAAGCGGACGGGAAGAATAAGCAGCTCTTCGGAGGGAAAGGGGCCGGGCTGGCTGAGATGACCAGGATGGGGCTCCCCGTTCCTCCTGGCTTTATCGTCACAACAGAGGCCTGCCTTAAATACTATGAGAACAAGAAGAAACTTCCAAAAGGCCTCATGGAAGAGGTTCGAGCCAACCTTAAAAAGGTCGAGGGAAAAACGGGCAAGACCTTTGGCAGTCCTACCAATCCCCTCTTTTTCTCTGTCCGGTCTGGCGCGGCCCTGTCGATGCCCGGCATGATGGATACCATCCTCAACCTGGGATTGAACGATGAGACTCTGGAGGGACTCATCCGGATTACCTCGGACGGGCGATTCGCATACGATGCCTACCGGAGATTTATCCAGCTCTTCGGAAAAATCGCCCTTAGGATTGATGAAGGAGAATTCGATCAGATCCTCAACCGGACCAAAGAGAGGTGTGGCGCCGTGGTGGATACCGATCTCGATGCCGACTGTATGAAAGACATCTGCGACGAGTATCTTGCCTTAGTTAAAAAGAGAACGGGAACCCCGTTTCCGGAGGACCCCCTCATCCAGATGAAACTGGCCATTGAAGCTGTTTTCAAATCCTGGATGGGAAGGCGTGCGGTCGATTATCGAAAGGAATTTAAAATCACACCCCAAATGGCCAGCGGCACAGCGGTCAATGTGTGCGCCATGGTCTTCGGAAACAGAGGCTTTGATTCTGCAACCGGCGTGGCTTTTACCCGGGACCCCGGAACCGGAGAAAATGTTTTTTACGGTGAATACCTTGTCAATGCCCAGGGAGAGGATGTCGTCGCAGGAATCAGGACTCCCAAACCCATTCAGGAAATGAAGAAAGAAATGCCTAGAACGTATCGGGAACTTGAAAAGGTGAGAAGAATTCTGGAAGAACATTTTCATGAAGTTCAGGACTTCGAATTTACAGTGGAGAAAGGGACTCTTTACATCCTTCAGACTCGAAATGGAAAGATGAATGCCCAAGCCATTGTCAGAACATCCAAAGAAATGGTGTCTGAAAAATTGATCAATCGGGATAAGGCCGTTCTCAGGCTGAAACCCCAGGATCTCGAACAGCTTCTCCACAAACGGATCGATCCGACCTTCAAAGGAAAGCCGATTACCGGCGGTCTTCCTGCATCACCCGGAGCAGCCTCCGGAAAGGCAATTTTCGATGCGGATGAAGCCGAGCGGGTTGGGAAATTGGGTCAAAAAGTCATCCTGGTCCGAGAGGAGACGAAACCGGAAGATATTCATGGGTTCTTTGCCTCCCAGGGGATCCTGACCAGCCGCGGCGGAAAGACCTCGCATGCCGCTGTCGTGGCGAGAGGGATGGGAAAGCCTTGCGTTTCCGGGTGCGAAGAGATGCATATCGATCCAAATGCCAGAGAAGCGACGATCACAAACATTCGGATCAAAGAAGGAGATTTCATTACCATCGATGGCTCCAGGGGGGAAGTTTACTTAGGGGATGTGCCCACGGTAGACCCCGAAATCAGCGAAGACCTCCTCACCTTGCTCCGGTGGGCTGACGAGTTCAGGACGCTTGGGGTCCGGGCCAATGCCGATACGCCCGAGGATGCAACGAAGGCAAGAGAACTGGGAGCAGAGGGGATTGGCCTTTGCCGAACGGAGAGAATGTTTAACGCCGTAGACCGCCTTCCTGTTGTGCGGGAGATGATCCTTGCCGGGTCGAGGGAGAAGAGGTCGGAGGCGATTGCCAAGCTTCTTCCGTTACAAAAGGGAGACTTTAAAAAGATTTTCAAGGTCATGGAAGGACTGCCGGTTACCGTTCGCCTCCTTGACCCGCCTCTTCATGAGTTTCTCCCCTCCGCCGAAGATCTCGCCGCGGAGCTCAGAAACCTGAAAGAGGTGGAGCAGGCCTTTTCCTCTATGGAAAAGATCTCGGAAACGATGAAATATGTTGATCCTGCTTTCAGAGAATCTCTAAAAACCCTGGACCATGTCGCAGCGGACATCGCTGAAATCAAAGAGAAGAAGCTCGACAAGAAATTGATCCGGAAACAGCAGGAAACGCTTAAGAAGGTCCGGGAGATGATGGAAGTGAACCCCATGCTCGGCCACAGGGGTGTCAGGCTGGGCATCACCTACCCAGAAATCTACAAGATGCAGATCCAGGCTGTTCTGGAAGCGGCTGCCGAATTGATCATGGAGGGGGTTCAAGTACAGCCTGAAATTATGGTCCCTCAGGTTTGCACGGCTCAGGAGTTGAAGTGGGTCCATGATTTGGTCAAGAGAGTCCAAAAAGAAGTGGAAAAAGAATACCGAATCCCAATCCACTTCAAATTCGGGACCATGATCGAGGTGGTGAGGGCCTGCATGAGGGCGGGGAGATTGGCAGAAGGCGTGGATTTCTTCTCCTTTGGAACGAATGATCTGACTCAGGCCACCTTCTCTTTTTCACGGGAGGATGCCGAGAATAAATTCCTTCCCCTTTACAATGAGCGTAAGATCCTTCAGGATAACCCTTTCGAAGTGCTGGATGTCAAAGGCGTTGGAAGATTAATGATGATCACCATTGAGTGGGGAAGAAAAACCAAGCCCGATCTGAAGATAGGAATTTGTGGCGAACATGGCGGCCATCCCGAGTCCGTTGAATTCTGCCACACCCTCGGGTTGTCTTACGTGAGCTGCTCTGTCTTCCGCCTTCCCGTCGCACGCCTGGCCGCAGCCCATGCCAGATTGAAGGAGAGGGACCAGAAATCGAAAGGGGTGTATAACCGGGAAGAAGCATTGAATGTGCTTTTTTGAAGAGTTGATCCTCTTCCGCGGGAGACTGTGTCGTAATGATCCGTCCCCCCTTCGACACGCTCAGGGCGAACGGATAAGTCATTGATTTTTAATGTGGGGCGGTCCGTTCGTGGTGAGCCCGTCGAACCATGAACGAACTTGTGACATAGTTTGCCAGGGGAGAGGAAATTTTAGGCTATTTGAACGCTGAGATTCCGGTCAAGTCCTGGCCGATAATCAGCGTATGAATACCCTCTGTTCCTTCAAGGGTGCTCATTGCCTCAAGGTCGCAGAGATGACGGATCACATGATGATCAGCCAGAATCCCCCTCGCTCCCAGGATATCACGGGCCATCCTCGCAATCTCCATCGCTTCTTTCACGTTGTTCATCTTGGCTAATGAAATCTGGGTGTGTCTTGCTTTATTCTGATCCAATAACCTGCCCAGATGATAGGTCATCAACTGGGCTTTGGTTATCTCCGTAATCATCCTTACAAGCTTGTCCTGAACGAGCTGATAGGAAGCAATGGGCTTTTCGAACACCTGCCTCTTCATGGCAAATTCCTTGGCCGCCTGATAACAGGCAATGGCTGAGCCCAGCGCGCCGCAAGCGACCCCATACCGGGCATGATTCAGACACTGCAAGATCGATTTAAGTCCTTTAGCCCCGGGAAGCAGATTTCTCTCCGACACAGTGCATTCTTTGAAAATAAGAAGAGCCGTAGGAGATGTCCGATAAGAGAACTTCCTTTGTATCAAAGAGACTTGAAGCCCGGGAGCCCCGGTCTCAACCAAAAAACCCCTGATCCCCTCATCCGTCCTGGCCCAGGCCAGGGCCACGTGCGCAATCGGTCCGTTCGTGATCCACATCTTCGTTCCATTGAGGACATAATGGTCTCCCTTTTTCCGGGCGGTGGTCCTCATTCCGGAGGGATCCGATCCAAAATCGGGCTCTGAAAGTCCGAAGCAACCGATTGCTTTTCCGCGGGCCATTTCGGGAAGCCACCTCTCTTTCTGTTCTTCGGACCCGAAAGCGTAAATTGGATACATCACTAAAGAATTCTGAACCGAAAACATGGCTCTCAACCCGCTGTCACACCGGCCAAGCTCCTGGCAGGTGAAACCATAAAGTGTATGGGTCGTTTTTCGACAGCCGTAGCCATCGATATCAAGGCCAAATAGGCCCATTTCCGCAATTCGAGGGATGAGACTCATGGGAAATGTTCCCTTGTCAAAATGATCGGCAATACCATGCATACACTCCTGATCTACAAACATGCGGACCCTGTTGATGAAAACTTTCTCGTCCTCTGTCAACAGCGATTCAATCTGATAATAATCAGTCTTCTCACGTTCTCCCATTAGGAATCTCCTTTCATCAAGATGGAATGAGGGCCCATCAGCCTCACTATATCACAATTCTCCATATTTTAGATTCAATAGTGGGCAAAATTCCTTGACCGGTGGCCCTCTAAGAATTATGATAAAGACAATGACGGGTCTTTGAGATCAGGAGAGAAATCTGTTTAGACTTTTTTTGCGCTATGCGCCATGCTCTTTGCGCTATGCGTTTTTCTATGAGGAGGCAAAGATGCGCCTGCCGAAGTTCGAATATCTGGAACCGGGGACTCTGAAAGGAGCCATTAAAGCCCTTGCTTCGGCTCCCAGGAGGACGGTCCTTCTTGCCGGAGGGACCGATTTACTCGTTAACATGAAACACCGGCTGATCCAACCCGAACGGGTCATCCATCTCAAGGCCATCCCAAAACTGGCCTATATTTCGACGGGCAGGGATGGGCTGAGGATTGGAGCCCTCACCACTCTCCACGATCTCATCTCCTCCCCCATCATTAAAGAGAATTACCCTGCCCTGTGCCATGCGGCAGAGCAGGTGGGAGCTTATACGCATCAGAGCATGGGAACGATAGGTGGAAACCTCTGCCAGGGGAACCGATGCCGTTTCTATAATCAATCCGCTTTCTGGAGGAGTGTAAAGACCTCTTGTTACAAAGCGGGTGGAAAAATCTGTCATGTTGTGCGAAAACCCGGGGAATGCCATTCCACCAACTGCGGCGATATCGCTCCCGTGTTAATTGCGATGGATGCAAAGGGGAAGGCAATTGGACCCAACGGGAAACGGTCGTTCCCTTTGAAGAGGCTTTACACAGGAAACGGGAAGACTCCCCTTTCCTTACGGAAAGGGGAGATAATGAAAGAGATTCTTATCCCACCCCCTTTGGGAAAAACAATTTATTCCAAGTGGCGACTAAGGGGGGCTCTTGAGTTCCCAATCGTATCTTTAGCCCTCCGCATCGAAAAAGGGGGAGACCACCAGATCCGGCAGGCCAGGATTGTCTACAGCGCAGTGGGATCTGCACCGGCAGAGGCGTCGGAGACAGAGAAGATACTCAAGGGAGCGTCCCTCGATGAGTCAACAATCCAAAAAGCTTTGGATAAGGCCGTGAAAGAAATCTCTCCCATGCGAACTTCCATTTCGTCCCCTGCCTATAAGCGGAAGATGGCAGGAATCCTGTTGAGACAAGCATTGGAGGAGATAGCAAAAGCAGGTTGAGGTTGAGGTTGAGGTTAAGGTTGAGATTAAAGGAAAAGAAAGAAGTATTGTAGCTCAGCCCTTCAGGGCTGAAATAACTCAGGGCTAAAGCCCTGAGTTACAGATTTGACATTTCAAGAAACGCTGTCTAATCCCCCTTCATCCCCCTTTAGACAAGGGGGAAAAATTAACCTCTCCCTTTTGTAAAGGGAGGCCGGGAGGGATTTAAAGGGGAAAGGGGTTCATTATGAAACATATCCTAAGGCTTCATGTCAATGGGGAAGACCACGAAGTTCTTGCTGAGCTACACAAGACCCTTCTCGAAGTCCTGAGAGAGGATCTGGGCTTTACCGGAACAAAACGGGGCTGTGATTTGGGCGTTTGCGGGGCATGCACCGTCCTGATTGACGGAAAACCCCATCTCTCATGCTTAACCCTGGCAGTAGCAGTCCAAGGCAAGAAAATCATGACGATCGAAGGCATGGCTCAAAATGGGGAGCTTCATCCTCTTCAGAAAGCCTTCGTCGAAAAAGGAGCCATCCAGTGCGGGTTTTGCACTCCCGGAATGATCCTTACTGCCAAGGCCTTTCTGGATGAAACCCCACATCCGTCCGAAGAGGAGACAAAGAAGGCGATTTCCGGAAACCTTTGCCGGTGTACCGGCTATGTGAAGATCATCGAAGCAATCCAGTCCGTCACCGAGAAACCCTATTTGCAGAATGTAGAATGCGGAATGCGGAATTCCTCAGAGTGACACGAAGAAAATAACCACTCAATCTGGGTTTTAATATTCCGAATTCCGAAATCCGAATTCCGCATTTACGTTGAGGAGACTCCAATGGACAAATTCGATGTGGTTGGCAAGAGAGAACCGATGCTTGATGCATGGGAAAAAGCGACCGGCCGGGGCCGGTTTACGGACGATCTCTCCCTTCCCGGAATGCTCTATGGAAAAATTCTGAGAAGCCCTTTGCCCCACGCCAGGGTTCTTCATGTTGATCTCTCAGGGGCTGAAAAAGTCCCCGGAGTAAAAGGGGCTGTCAGCGGGAAACAGATTCCCAGGCGGAAATACGGAATCGTCCCGATGGCGAAAGATGAGTACGCCTTAGCCATCGATAAAGTCCGTTATATCGGAGATGATGTGGCGGCTGTGGTGGCTACTTCCGTCGAGGCTGCGGAAGAGGCAGTCTCGAAGATCCGGGTTGAATATGAAGAGCTTCCCCCGGTCTTCGACCCCCTTGAAGCGATGAAGCCCGGAGCTCCGGTGATCCATGACGAAGTCCCCAACAATGTTAGCGCCTCGATCCGGAAGGAATTTGGAAATGTGGAGAAGGCCTTTGGGGAATCGGAGTATGTCTTTGAGGATGTTTTCGAATCCCAAGCGATTAATCATGCTCCTTTGGAACCTCATGCTGCTTTAGCCATAGCCGACCCATCGGGCAGAGTCACCCTCTGGTCCTCCACCCAGATCCCATTCTTTCTGCGGAGAAATCTGGCAACCACTCTCGATATCCCCGAGAGCAAAGTACGTATTATCAAACCAAAAGTGGGAGGAGGATTTGGTCAGAAGATCGATCTCTTTGCCAAAGACTTCTGCGCCGCTTTCTTTGCTATGAAAACAAAGACCCCTGTCAAGTTCGTCTATGAACGGGAAGAGGTCTTTATGTCTACGAGGCAGCGCCACCCGATGCGGATTCAAGTCAAGACCGGAATGAAGAAGGACGGGACCATACGGGCCCAACAGTTCAAGGTGATCGCAGATGGCGGCGCTTATAACAGCACCGCTCCGTTAATGATCACCCTTTCTTGTTATTTCATCATGCTTCCCTACCGGATCGAGAATCTCCTTTTCGAAGGCTATCATGTCTACACCAATAAACCTGTCGGTGGGGCGATGAGAGGCCATGGAATTCCGCAGGTTCGGTTTGCCGTAGAAACCCAGCTTGACATCATTGCTGAAAAGATAGGGATCGACCCGTTGGAACTCCGTATCAAGAATGCTTTCCATGCCGGAGAGCCTCACCCCGCAAAGTTATTGGTCCAGAGCTGCGGATTCAGTGAGACTTTGCAGAGGGCGGCTGAGGGCATCGGCTGGAAGGAGAAACGGGGGAAGCTTCCCTTTGGCAGAGGGGTCGGGTTGGCGGGCGCCAGTTTCCCAAGCGGTGTGAGCAATATGAGCCATATCTCTTCGGGCGCCATCGTTAAAATCGAGCGGGACGGCGCTGTAACCCTGTTGACCGGAGCAGCCGATATAGGCCAGGGTGCGGAGACAGTGATCGCCCAGATAGCAGCTGAAGAGCTGGGGGTGCCCCTGGAGGACATCCGTATTACGGCAGCGGATACGGAGATCACTCCTCTCGATCCGGGGACCTTCGGAAGCGGTGTCACACTGAGGGCCGGGAATGCAGCGAGATTAGCCGCTCTGGCTGCCAAAGAAAAACTTTTCGATGCGGCGGCTGAAAAGATGGAGGTCAATCCTGAGGACTTGGAGCTTAGGAATCGCCGGATCTATGTGAAGGGAAGCCCCGAGCAGGGTATGTCTTTTGAGGAAGCGATCAAGGTCTACCAGTATTCGGACCGGCCCATGCCGATCATCGGCAGGGGCTCCTACTTGCCCCCGGCAAAAGAGCCCACAACGCTTCTTAGGGAGGATGGGAATTTTTCTCCTGCCTATTCCTTTATGACCCAGGCAGCTGAAGTGGAAGTGGATACTCATACTGGAAAGGTAAAGGTAGTGAAGATCGTGGCCAGCCATGACTGCGGAAGGGCGATTAATCCAATGCTCGTGGAGGGGCAATTGGATGGTTCCGTGGTGGGCGGGATGGGACAAGCTCTCTATGAAGACGTGATGACGGACCGGGGGCAGGTTCTCAACCCCACTTTCCTGGATTATGGGATCCCTACCGCTATGGAAATACCATCGATCACTTCCGTGGAAGTTGAAACGAACGACCCTGAAGGCCCCTTTGGCGCGAAGGAATCAGGGGAAGGGACCCAGCTGGCCCCTGCTCCTGCCATTATCAATGCGATTTATGACGCCATCGGGGTGAGGTTCCAGAGCCTCCCGGTCACTCCGGAGAAGGTTCTGGAAGCCCTGCAAGGCAAAGAGAAGAAGAGGCCTTTCGAATCGAACAGAGCTGGGATTTCATCTGGGGATAACCCATGATCGGTTCCCGGCAATGGACATCGGTCAGGAGGTTCACGTTTCCCTCACCGGACCACCCGTGAGGAATACTCACCACTCCTTCCAGAATGTCTTCCATCACATTCGCTCTCACTTTGATCTCTCCTCGATTCGATTCGACGATAATAAGATCTCCATCACGAATTCCATATTTCTCGGCTGTCTTCGGGTGTACCTCGGCGAAGGGGTCCGGGTTCCTTTTTTTCAAGATTTCAACGTTCCTATGCTGGGTATGAGTGTATTGGAGGATACGGGCTCCGGTCGTCAGAATGAGGGGATACTTTTTATGTAGTTCGGAATCACCCAGGGGGCTCTGGTCCGGTTCTCTGTAAGTCGGCAGAGGATCAAATCCCACTTTTTTAAAAGTCTCGGAATAGATCTCTATTTTCCTTGAGGGAGTGGGAAAACCCTTCTTCTGGTAATCATCCATCCCGTACTTCTTTACGCCGAAGTAAACTCCTGCTGCCTTCTCCTCTTTCAACTCCCTGTAGCTAAGCCCCGTGGGCTTCATTTCAAGTTCCACCAAGGCTTCATCCGTCTCCCAGGGAAAGAGGTCGCCAAAGCCCATATGCTTTGCCAATTCTTTCCAGAACCTGAACTCCGACCAGCTCTCGTATAAAGGTTCAATGGCCTTCTTCCTGAGCATAAGATAGGGAAGTCCATGACAAACATTGTAACTGTAAGCTAAGCCATTCTTCTCAAGATGGCTGCACGCAGGAAGCACATAATGGGCCATCTCTGCGGTTTCGGTCATAAAGAGATCGTGGACCACTAAGAGATCAAGCTTCTTCATGGCCTCTTTAAAAGCGTTTGAGTCGGGCATGCTGACCACAGGATTGCCACCCGTGACAATCAAAGCTTTAATCACTTTCGGGACGTTATCCGGAAAACAGACAACCTGTCCGAATGGGCTTTTCTTCCCCCAAAGGTCATAGAAGAGGGTATAGTCGTCTCCACCAATGGGTGTTCTCTCAGTTGGAATTCCCAGCCCGGTCAGAGAAAGCCTTGGTCCGATCACCCAGCCTCCTGGATTATTCACATTCCCGGTGATCGTCTGAAGGATGGCAAAGGCCCGGCTGTTCTGTGTGCCATTGGCTGTCTGGTCCTGGGTATTCGTTCCCTGAAAGATGCTCGCACTCTCAGCCATTGCATAGAGACGCGCGAGCTTTCGAATATCTTTTGCAGAGACCCAGGTAATTTTCTCTGCCCATTCCGGCGTATAGGGCTCTACATGGGAAACCAGTTTCTCGAATCCGGTAGTCCAGTTTTCAATGAAGGTTTTATTATAGAGATTCTCTTTAATGATGACATGCATCAGAGCGAGAGCCAGGGCGCCATCCGTCCCGGGTCGAACAGGAAGGTACATGTCAGCCTTTTTCGAAATAGGAATCCGTCTGGGGTCAATGACTACCAGCTTCGATCCTTTCGCGAGATTCTCCTGAATTGCCAAGGATAGCGGAAAATCAGATTGCTCCGGATTATGGCCCCAGAGGACATAGAGCTTCGTATCTCTCTCCTCAACAGGGTATTTACCGAAGGTCATCTGTCTTGCCCGGATGCGCATTCGGTAGCAGATCCCCTCCACGGAGATGAAATTGGGGGTTCCGTAAGCTCCCTTGAATCTCTGGGCAAGCTCCATCATTTCAAGGTTCTCGACACCAATGGACCCGCTGAAGATGCTGAGAGCGTCCGGACCAAATTCATTTTTCAGTTGCTCTAATCTCTCAGCGATCTCTGCTACAGCCTGATCCCAAGTGACCCTATTCCATCGACCCTTCTCCTTCTTCAATGGATATTTGAGACGGTCAGGATGGTAGACTAAATCCATCGCCCTCGCTCCCTTTGGACAGAGGCGTCCCCTGTTCAAAGGGTGCTCCTTGAGGCCTTCTATTTTTGTTATCCGGCCTTCTTCAACGAGCACATTTGTTCCGCAGCTGTGGTAGCAGATGGTACAATCGGTTGCCACCCATGTTGATTTCAAATTGGACATTTTTTCTCCTCAAGAAAGGATTCATCCAATCTAATGGAGTAATTCCAAAATATGATTGCAACCCATAAATCGGTAGCCGCAGGCTTAAGCCTGCGAAAATGCCGCAACCTTAAGGTTGCGGCTACCAATATCATTCCCCCAACCTCCCTTTTTAGAGGGGGGCAAGGGGGGGATTAATAATCGACTTCAACGGGCAGGACCTTCCAGTCCTTTACCCGGACGTAGCCTTCATGAGTGATTCGGAGATGGGGAATGGCAGGGGTTGTCAGGGTGTCGACCGTCAGGGCAGGCTTTTCCCATCTCACCCCATTCTTCATCAGCGACGCTTCGAGGTGTCTTACTTCCTCTCTTACAACCCCTATTGGTTTTAAGGACACAACGCCACAAAGAGGGGCCCGAAATTCCGCAACCACTTCATCACCGATGGCATAAACTCCCCCTCCCCCAATTTCTTTGAGCCTTCCGATCACCTCCTTAATCGATTGAACGTCACATCCCACAATAAGCATATCGACACAATCCCAGCACATGGTGGTCCCGTAAGCCCCCCGTTGGAGACCGAATCCTTTGAGGAGTCCTGCAAACACCTTTCCTCTCCCAACCCGGTCAACAGCAATAATCGAAACAACATCCTTTGCTTCTTCAGGATTTTCAAGATCGACAACTGTCTCCTTTGTAACGAGTCGGCTTACAAGCTCCATCACCCGGGCTCTGCCTTTGATCAAAGGAGAGGGGAGTTCGAACTCTTTGATTCTCACCGAATTGAACATATAGTCGGGAAAGGAGACCTTCCGCGGTTGAGCCAATGATTGACCTTCTTTATAAATGATCTTCCCCCCGCACATCACCAGCTCGGGCCTGAAATCTTGTGGCGAAGGAATAATGACAAGATCCGCCATTTTGCCGGGAGAAAGGGACCCGAGGAGATGATCGAGGCGGAAGTGCTCCGCTACATTCAGGGTAACCATCTGATATGCTACGGCCGGAGGAACCCCGAGCTTCAATGCCCTCCTGAGCGAGGCATCCAGATACCCTTCCTCGATGAATCCTTCCGGGTCCATCCCATCCGTCACAAGAATGAGTCTTCTGAAGTCGATTTCTCTGTCAAAAACTCCTTTGATCCCCTCAAGCTCCCTTCGGATTCCCCCTTCCCGGATCATTACCCAGTAACCGAGTCTCAACCCTTCGAGTACTTCCTCTTCGATAATGGGTTCATGATCCGAAGAGATCCCGAAACAGGCATAGGCTTGAAGTTTTCTCCCGGCGGCGCCGGCGCCATGTCCTTCGACCCTCTTACCGAGATGAAGCGCCTGGGCTGCAAGTTCCCGTACCCTCTCTCCCTGGGCTCCCTCAAGAAAAATGTTCTTCCAGTAAATCTCGCCGATGCCGAGACACTTCGGGTCTTTTAACAGTGGCAGGAGTTCTTCAGGAGTGGGGGCATTGACCTCTTCGGAAAGCGTGAGACCGCAAAAGGGAGGCACGGTATGATACGCCCGAATGGGTTGTCCTTCGAACCCTTTTACAAGATATTTGATGCCATCCTTTCCAACAACTGAAGCGAACTCAATCGTTTCTGTCACAACCGTAGTCACACCGGAGGGAATGACATGTTTTATGAATTCCTCCACTCCGGACCTGTTGCTCGCGACGTGGGTATGCCCATCGATTAAACCGGGGAGAAGAATCTTGCCACTGGCATCGATCACAAGGGTTTCTTTGTCCCCCATTGGATTCGAATTTGGCCCCACGTATGCAATCCATCCATCTTTGATCCAAATGGACTGTCCGGGGATGAACTCCCGGGTAAAGACGTTAAACAGAGTTCCATTGACGATAACGATATCAGGCGGAATATTTCCCAATGCAACTTCACTGAGTTCTTTCATCCGGTCCTTTATGTTCATGGTGGGTGTCTTAACAGAGAACGTAACTGGCTGTCAATCGTATTCAAAGAAAGCCCTTGAAAAATTACTGTACGCTCATAACTTCCCCTATTTTTGCGATCGCAATTATAGGGAACAAATTCTATAATCCGCAATAAAACGTCTTCTTTGTTCAATCGAATGAACTACAAAATGATAGATGACAAAAGGATGGGAAGCCCCTCTCTTTCCAAAGATAGATAGAGAGGGGCAGCGAGAGGTTAAGAGAATATAGAAAAGGACAGGGGCTTGAGAAAAACCCCAAGCCCGCGTTTGTGCAAACTTCGGCTATGGTGCAGGATTGATTGTGAAGTAGGCATCACTCGTGTCCCATCGCAATGTATTTCCATCTGCATCCTTCAAGAAAACTTTCACTTTGCACTTCGTCTTTGGAATCGTTCCTACTGAGGGAACTGTCCAGGAATGAGTATAATCTCCAGGAGTATTATGGTCGCCCTCTTTAAGCGTCGCTATTGGCTTCCAGGTGACTCCCCCATTTGTCGTATATGAGAGCACTACTTTGGTCACGGTGAGCCATGTCTTATTCTTTCTCCATGTAATGTCAACGGTGCTACCAGAAACCAAGGGGTCCCCACCGTTGGGAGCGGTCAGCTCGACTATAACAATCGTAAAAGGAGCATCCGATCTGTCTGACCCCACCTTCTTATTTTTCTCATCGTACCCAATTATTTTCAAGAGGCACTTTCGCTCATTGTGTGTAGGCACAGGCTGGACCATCCAGTCATAGCTCGATCCCGTGACATATGGCTGCGCGTGTAACTTGTTCCATGTAACACCCTTATCCACTGAATAGAAAAGTTTGAACTTCACGGCTTGAGTGGCCGCCTCCCATTCGATCGTGTAAGTCGAACTCGTATCGAAAATCTCTCCTCCATTGGATGAAAGCACTGTCACTGACTTAGGGTCAGACAGCTTCAAGATCGCTATGTCCCTGTACCCGCCCCCGCTGTAAGCATGGAGTGGATTCGAACCTCCGTCGCCCTGCCATGTTTCCCAGCTATATCCTGCCACGTACACATTGCCGGATTGGTCCACCTCTATGCCCGTGCCTCCACTCTCATCAGATGAGCCGTAAAAGGTATGCCAAAGGTAGGCACCACTGCCATTGAGTTTCAAAACTGCTATGTCGTCATCCCAACTGTGAGCATGGAGTGGATCCCTGCCTCCGTCACCTTGCCATGTTGCATAGCTTCCTCCAGCGACATATATGTATTCGCTTCCATCTACCGTGATGCCTGCTCCGTAGTCACTACCATTTGAGCCGTAAAAAGTGTGCCACTGGTAGGCGCCGCTGCTGTCCAGTTTCAAGACCATGATGTCGCCATTCCCACCGTGAGGATGGAGAGGATTCGCACCCTCGATACCCTGCCATGTTTCGGCGCTCCGTCCAGCTATATAAACGTTCCCGCTGCCGTCCACCGCTATGGCACCACCGACATCATCATTATCCGAGCCATAGAAGGTATGCCACTGGTAGGTGGTCGCCTGGCTCGATGCTGAGAGAAACAACAAAAGTGAAACAATTAAAATAACCAACAGAATCGTCCCTTTAGACATTTCTAAGTCTCCTTTGACTAAAAAAACCTCATCATGGATGTCGAGAAGTTACCAACATCCATCAAAGAAAGCAAGACAAAAAATTGCTTAGAAAATAGCTTCCTCACCCCCACCCTCCCCATCGAGGGGGAGGAGGTACTTGGGTGCTGTTTTCATCGTCCGCGGAGGCCTAGCGGCCATGACAATTACATAGATTTATCTGGATTTTCTTGATGAGCTTTGGAGATCCGAAAGGAAAGAGAGAGGGGAGGGGAAAATTTTTTATTCCGAGCAGTTTCACCTGTAGCTTTAACCCCCCTTCATCCCCCCTTAGACTAAGGGGGGAACAGAGGGAAGAAAAGTGAAAGGAGTTGAATGTTGGGAACTCGCCTACGTAAGTTTTGAAAAGTCGCCAATTCTTAAAAAGAGACAGCCAATTTTATCCAGAAGGGCAAGCCGGTTGTTTCTGACGGCTTCATCCTCGACCATCACCATCACCCCGTTAAAGAAATCGTCAATAGGCTTTCTCAGTTTCGTCATTTCGAGAAGGGCTGATCCGTACGTTTTCTTTTCCAGGAGACGGTCGATTTCTTCTTTGGCCTTGAGATAGGCTTGGTGGAGATTTTTTTCAACAGTGTCCCCGAGCAGTTGGGGGTTTATCTCTTGTGGAGCCCGGGTTCCTTTCAGAATATTCATCGCCCGCTTAAAGGCAATCACGATCGATTCGAAATCCTGCCATGCTCTTGCCCCTTTCAGGGCATCGATACGGTACTGCACATCCACCAGATCATCAAATGAAGTGGAGGCAACAGCATCAATGACATCCGAAGGGTATCCTTTGTCCAGAAGAAAGTACTGGTGACGGGTGCGAAAGAAATCAAGGACCTCCTGTTTCACCTCTTGTGGGGAACGTTCCATCTTCTCTTTCAACAACCTTCCGCTCTCTTCAATCAGCTGGGCTAAAGAGATTGGATAGCCTTTTTCGAGAAAGATTCGAAGGATTCCCAACGTCTGACGTCTCAACCCAAACGGGTCCGCGGTCCCGGTGGGCGCCAGCCCGATCCCAAAACAGCCTACGATCGTATCCAGCTTGTCGGCGATGCTGACAATATCCCCGATCGGGCTGCTGGGCAGCCGGTCTCCGGCGAAGGCAGGAAGGTAATGTTCATAGATCGCCTCGGCCACTTCCGCTTTTTCTCCTGAAAGACGGGCATACTCCCTTCCCACAATTCCCTGGAGTTTTGGGAATTCACCCACCATGCCGGTCACTAAGTCGGCTTTGCATAAGAATGCAGCCCGTTCTACTTTATCCTTCAACGTGGAGTCAATCCGGTCAGCGATCCATGAGGCCAGATTCTTGAACCGGCTCATCTTCTCGTAGGATGTGCCCAGTTTGGCTTGAAACACCACTTGCTTCAACTGCTCGACTCTCTTCTCGATGGATATCTTCAAATCCTCTTGAAAGAAATAAGCCGCATCAGAGAGTCTCGCCCTGAGAACCCGCTCATTCCCTTTAATCACTACTTTTGGGTCCTTGGGAGCGATATTGCTGATACAAATGAAACGGGGGACCAATTTCCCATCCCCGCCCACCATTGGGAAGTACCGTTGATGTTCTTTCATTGAATGAATGACGACCTCCTGGGGAAGAGAGAGAAACTTGGAGTCAAAGGTCCCGCAGAGGACAACAGGAAACTCGACTAAGAAATTGACCTCTTCAAGAAGTCTTTCATCCATGAGAACCCGGCCAGAGAGGGTTGTCGCTTCTCGCTCCATCTCCTCCTCGATCTTCTTCTTCCGTTCTTTCGGATCAACCAGAACAAAAGCTTCCCTTGTCTTTTGCAGATAATCACGAAAATCCTCCACCACGATTGGCCCGGGGGACATGAAGCGATGACCATACGTTGCGTTTGCGCTCTTCACATTTCCGACTTCGAAAGAGATCGTCTTTCCACCAAACAGGGCAAGCAACCAGTGAATGGGCCTTGCAAATCGAATGGAAACGTCTGCCCATCTCATCGACTTTTGAAAAGGGATGGAAAGGATTACTTTGGGAAGGAGAGTGGAAAGAAGCTCGGAAGCCGGCTTGCCAGCTTCCTTTCTTACTGCGCAGACATATTCCCCTTTCTCCGTTTGGACGATCTTTAAGGATTCGACGGGAACCGATTGGCTCTTTGCAAAGCCTATAGCTGCTTTTTGAGGATTTCCATCTTTGTCGAAGGCTGCCTGCTTGGAAGGACCTATCTTCTGTTCTTCCCAATCCCTTTGTTGTTCCGAAACCGACCCAACAACGAGAACCAGCCTCCGGGGTGTTCCAAGAGTCTTTATATCCTTAAAATCGATCCTATTCGTTTCCAGTTCTTTCCGAAGAAGGTTTTTTAGATCCTCCAGCGCCTGCGGAATGAACGCAGAAGGAATTTCTTCCGTTCCGATCTCAAGTAACAGTTCTTTCATCGTTTAAGAATCTCCAGCATTTGTATTAGGTCTCAGAAGCTGTGAAAAAATTGAAAAATCCAACCGTCACCCCGGTGAAAACCGGGGTCCAGTCGGTTCGTAAAGCCCCTAAAACACTGGATTCCGGCTTTCGCCGGAATGACGTGAAAAAGAACCATATCAATTTTTTCACACCTTCTCAGTGGTTAGTATCTGTGTCAGGCTGTTTTTAGTATCAGTAATTAGTGTCGAGTTCTATGATCTGCTTTTTCTGGTCACTGGTTACTGATTACTGGTCACTGCTTTCTGCCTACTGCCTTCTTAACAGCGGGAACCCCATTTCCTCCCGCTGTCTGTAATATCCCTCCGCACACAGTCTGGCCAGAATCCTGACTCTCAAAATGTACCCGACCCTTTCGGTCACACTGATTGCTCCTCTTGCATCCAGCAGGTTAAAGACGTGAGAAGTCTTTAAACAGCAATCATAGGCGGGAAGAATCAACCCTTTTTCTGCCATGGCCTTCGACTCTTTTTCATACATTTCAAAGAGCCGGAAGAGCATCTCCACATTCGCCTCTTCAAAATTGTAACGGGAAAACTCTACCTCTCCCCGGTGATGAACGTCCCCGTATTTCACTCCTTTTGTCCATTCCAGGTCGTAGACATTATCCACACTCTGAAGATACATGGCAATGCGTTCGATGCCATAAGTGATCTCAACGGGAATGGGGTTCAGTTCAATTCCTCCGGCCTGTTGAAAATAGGTAAACTGGGTAATCTCCATGCCATCCAACCAGACCTCCCATCCTAAGCCCCAGGCTCCGAGGGTGGGAGATTCCCAGTCGTCTTCAACAAAGCGG
>Ga0214473_10001837_pt1 | contig 27107 bp, 18 predicted proteins | sample RVTome_7_FD_203509 | JGI IMG/M metagenome (GOLD analysis project Ga0214473, IMG submission 203509) | Soil microbial communities from uranium-contaminated site in the Upper Colorado River Basin, Wyoming, United States - RVT98D197 | ecosystem: Environmental > Terrestrial > Soil > Contaminated >...
GCATGGGGCGCTTCTTCATCACCGCGGTGACCAACCGGGACTACCCCCTCATCATGGGCGTGACGCTGCTGTACGCGGCGGTGCTGGTGGCGGCCAACGTCGTCGTCGACCTCGCATACGTGTGGCTCGATCCGCGGGTGAGGCTGGAATGACCGCGGTCAACGTCGCGGTGCTGGCGGTGGTGGCGTTCACCGCCCTGTTCGCGCCGCTGGTCGCCCCGTATCCGTTCGACGCGCAGGACATGGCGTCGCTCTACGCCGCGCCGTCGGCCGCCCACTGGATGGGCACCGACCGGCTCGGGCGGGACCTGCTGTCGCGGATCATCCACGGCACCCGCACCTCGCTCTTGGTGGGACTCGTCTCCGCGTGCGTGGCGCTGTTCGTGGGCACGCTGTACGGCGCGGTCTCGGGGTACGTGGGGGGGCGGGTGGATGCCGCGCTCATGCGCCTGCTGGAGGTGCTCTACGCGCTGCCCGACCTGCTGCTCATCATCCTGCTGGGCGTGCTGATCGGCCGGGGCGTGCCCGGCATGATCGCGGCGATCAGCCTGGTCGGGTGGATGACGGTGGCCCGGCTCGTGCGGGGCGAAATCCTCCGCTGGCGCGAGCAGCCGTTCGCCGAGGCCGCGCGCGTGGCCGGGGCGGGGCACGCGCGGATCCTCTTCGGCCACCTCCTGCCGCAGACCGTCGGCCCCCTGATCGTCACGCTCACTTTCCGCATCCCGGCGGGGATTCTGGCCGAATCGACCCTCAGCTTCGTGGGGCTGGGCATCGCGCCGCCGCAGACCAGTTGGGGCAGCCTCGCGGGGGAGGGTTGGACCGCGCTGAAATTCTACCCGCACCTGATCGTATTCCCAAGCCTGGCGATCTTCGTCACCATGCTCGCGTTCAATCTGCTGGGCGACCGCCTGCGCGACGCCCTGGACCCCGCGAACGCCGCTCGCCGCTGACGCGGGGCGCCTGAAAGACCTCCCTGACCTGAATTTCGATCCAAGTGTCGTCCTGTAAGGCATTTGTAAGACCGGCTCTGCTATAGATCCCCGTCATCGTGGAATGCCGCACCACGCGACGCGAACGGGCGCATCGTATGGGCCCCGGGAGAAACCCGTGTTGATGGCTCAACCGAAAACCGTGACGACACCCGCGCTCACCATTCACACGCTCGGAAGATGCGAGATCCTGCTCCACGGCCGCGTGGTCCCGAATCAGGTGTGGCGGGACCCGAAGGATCTGGAGCTGCTCTTGGCGCTGGTCACCCTCGGCGGCCGGCAGGTCCCTCGCGCGGAACTGGTGGGATTGCTGTGGCCGGAGCAGGATGAAGAGGCGCGCGTCACCGAGTGGTACGCCGCCCTCCATCGGCTCCAGGCGGCCTTGGGCCGACCGGAGAAGAAGGGATCAGGCTTCGTGACGGTGGTCGGGGGTCATCTGTCCCTCCACCCCACGTCCTGCTGGTCGGACTGCTGGGCGTTCGAGGCGGCGGTTCGTCAAGCCCATCGCCTGGAGATCTTCGGCCAGCGGCCCGCAGCCCGGGAGCGCCTGGAGGAGGCCAAGGCCCTCTACCGGGGGGAATACCTCCCAGGATTTCACGGCCGGGCCTGGATCGAAGCGAAGCGCCACGCCCTGTATCGTCAATGCCTCTGGGTGGAGCGCCAACTGGCTGGGGTCTGAGTCGTGAAGTCCGGACAATTGACAGTGCCGGTCGTCTTTGCTATAACCGACCGACCGTGAGCCCGCCCTCGATTGGAGGTCTGACGTGCGGATCGGTCGTCACCTCACATCGGAGGAGCGTTGTTGATGAAACTACGGGTTCTGGGTTGTCACGGCGCCGAGCTCTCCCACTACGATGCGTGCGGGTTTCTGGTCAACGGGTCGGTCTTGGTGGACGCCGGCACGATCAGTTCGGCGCTGACCGTCGAGGAACAGACTGAAATCCGGTATGTCTTGCTCTCCCATATCCACATCGACCACATCAAGGGTCTGTCGTCGTTCTCGGAAAATCGGCTGCCGGATCGAGTCAATAACCCCGTGGTGATCATCAGTTTGGAGGAGGTCATCTCCGGGCTCGAGCGATGGGTGTTCAACGATCAGCTCTGGCCCGATTTCACCCAGCTCCCGAACCGGGGGAATCCCGTGTTCCAACTGCGGGGAGTCAAGGCCGGGGAGGCGTTCGACGTCGGCGGGCTTCGCGTCCGAGCCTATCCCGTCAATCACGTCGTGCCGTGCGCGGGTTTTTTGATTCAGGACCACGCGGCGTCGTTTCTCTACAGCGGGGACACCGGCGAAACCGACCAGATCTGGAAGGCGGCCGCCGAGGAGCCGACGCTCAAAGCGGCCTTCATCGAGACGACCTTTCCCAACGAGCTTGAGGACCTTGCGTTCCTGAGCCGCCACCTCACGCCGCGCCTCTTGCGGCGAGAATTCGATAAGATCGGGAAGCCGCAACTACCCGTCTACGCCTACCACATGAAGCCGCGGTATCTGCCCGCCATCAAACGGGAGCTTCTGGATTTGGGTATCCCGAACCTCCACGTGCTCGAGGACAAACGCGTCATCGAGTTCCGCTGACGATCGCAGGAACCGCCCGCCGCGCGATGGCGCTTAACCTTTCGCGGGGGCCGCAATCGCCTCGACGGATTTGTGCGCCGTTTCGATCTCGTTGGACAACCTCGTGCAGCCGTCCACGGCTTTGCGAAGTCTGACCGCGAGCGCGTCGACGACGCGACGGAGATAGTCCGGCGACTTATCGAGTTCTTTGTCGATCGGCCGGAGATCGCCCATCCTCGCTTGAATACCTCTGACTTCGTGGATGGCGCTGGACAACCGGGCGTAGATCTCGGTGAGGCCGGTCAGGTCGCTGACCAAACCGTTTAATTTGTATCGGACGTCCGGAGAGAGTTCGTTGAGGGCCTCCATGAACATGTCCTGCCAGATGACGGCGACCTCGACGTCGCCGTCGGCCACGGCCGACGCGGTCCGTTTCGTCCCGCCCAAGAACGCCATCTCCCCGAAGATGTCGCCCGCTTTCATCGTGGCGACGATCACCTGCTTGCCGTCCGCTTGCTTGAGGATATTCACCTTGCCCGACTTGACGATGTAGGCGGAAAAGGCCCACGTGCCTTCTTCGAACAGCACGTCGCCGTTGCGATGTTTTTGGGTCCTGACGATGGTTTGATCCATTGGCCTCCTCCGTCGTGGTGGGTGAGTAGATGGTATAGAGAGCCCGCGGGGCAGCGCCCCCTGACGAATGCGGCACCATACTATGGATCAATCCGGCTTGTCAATAATCGGGGGTGCTCGGATCGTTCGTCTCAATAGAGGTTGTTTTTGACCGACGTAAGACTGCCAAACCGGTATGCCAATACGGTCTGTATTTGGAAAAAGAAAGTGTCATTTAGGATAAAGAACGTTGCGCGCGTCGGTCTCCTCGTAGGGCTCGATGATCGATAACGGCCCAATTCGACCTGGAAGTTGTCGCGTTCGGCCCGTAATCCGGCAAAGCACATCCCAGGCGCATAACTTGCTTCTTTGCGGCAGATGGACTGTCTCAGCAGCCTGTTAGAGAAGGGATTGACTTTCTCTTTTAAAAGTGGGTATATGCTGAACCAATCCCTGCGAATCACGAGGCGATTTCTTCCCTTCCACGCCGGCCACCCGACTGTGGCGTAAGTTATTTGGAGTTCGATGAGCGGTCCCGTCCATTCGGAGCGACAGGATTCTGCCGCTCTTGCCAAGACGACCCGTCCCAGACTCCCGCGTATCATCGTGAGGGAGCGATGCCTCGCGACCCTCCGCGACGCGGAAGACAGCAAAATCGTCTACATCTCCGGGCGGGCCGGCCAGGGGAAGACGACACTCGCGCTCTCCTGGCTTCAAGAAACCCGTATCAAGGCGGTTTGGCTGACTCTTGACGAAGGCGACAACGATCCGGCCGGGTTCTTTCGGCTGATCGCGGGCGGTTTTGCAGACGCCTTTCCCAGGAATGCGTTTTTCCCCATCCCCATTCCCACCGGAGCGCCGTTTGAACCGACCACCTTTGCGCGAACGTATTTCACGACCCTCTTCAACCTCGTGTCGAGTCGGTATATCCTGGTCCTGGACGATTTTCATTCGTTGTCGGCGGACGGCCCACTCTACCCGATCGTCGAGGCGCTGGTGGAAGCGCTGCCTCCGAAGGTCCAAATTGCCATCCTGTCTCGATGCGCTCCTCCCGGCTTCATGGCCAAATGGATCGCCGCGCGCCAGTTGTTCCACTTCCCCGAGGAGGCCCTACGGTTCTCGGTCGGGGAAGTGAGGGCGTTGTTCAAGGACGTCCTCGATGTCCCGATGACCCGCCGCCAGGCCGAAGCGCTGCACAAGAGAACCGAAGGCTGGGTAACCGGGCTGATCCTCCTCCAGGAGCAGGTGCGGAGGATATCGGGATCGGCGGGCCCCGACCCGATCGGTCCTAGGACACCCGCACGGACACCCGATGGACACCCGGTCGATTGCATCGACGACTATGTGTATCACGAGATCTATCGGCGGCTTGATCCGCCGATCCGCGACCTGATGGTGCGAACCTCGCTGTTCGACGCCTTCTCGCTCGCATCGGCGTGCGGTGTGGCCAAGCATCCCGATGTCAAGGGTCAGCTTCGATGCGTGGTGGACCGTCACCTGTTGTCCGAGATTCCCGAAGGAGATACTGTTCGATACCGGTACCATCCCTTGCTACGGCAGTTCCTTCAAGCCCGTGTAAGGGATCTTCCCGATGGTGAACGCCTCGCACTGATCGAATGGATCGGGACGACGCTTCAGGCGGAAGGCAAGGTCGATCGAGCCATCGATCTCTACCTGGCGCACGGGCAAGACGATCGGGCGATCCACCTCATCGAGAAGGTGGGGCTCGCCTATATCGGGGAGGGCAGGCGGATGAAGTTGTGCCAGTGGGTCCGCTCCCTGCCCCCCGCTCATGTCGGCCGCCGCCCGTGGTTGCTCTATTTCCTGGCCGCCGCTCAGGAGTTCACCGCGCCTCCGGCCGCGGAAGAGATCTACCATCGAGCCCTGGAAGGATTTGAAGCCGGAGGGGATACCGAGGGTCAAATCTGGACGCTGTCTTCGCTGATCCTGTTGCGCTGGCATGCGGGTCCCGACTACCGCCCTCTGGAGGGGTACGCCAAACGGGGGCGGGAGCTACTCCGACTGAGCGAGGACTCCTGCTCTCCGGTCGCCCGAGCGACCTTCCTGCTCGCCGAGGCCATCAGCGCGATGTACGCGGCCGGGCATCTCCAACGTGGTCTTCGGAAAGCGCTTGACGCCGCAGAGTCGGCTCGACGGAGCGGGACCACCCCGCTCTATGTCCTGGCTCTGGTCTATGGCGGTCGGTTCGCGGTCTACGCCGGGAAACTCCAATTGTCCTCCGTGCTCTTTGCACAGGCGGAGGCGGCCATTTCGTGGAAGACGCTGGATCCGGCGCTCCGCGCTCAGGCGCTCTGCTATCGGGGGGTCGCGGAGTCGTTCCGAGGGGAGGCCGCCAAGAGTCTCGCGTCTATGATCGAGGCCGAACGGGTGTGCCTCGACTATGGGTTGGCCTCCCTGCTTCCTCTGGCGCAAGCCAATCTGGCCCGGCAACGCGTTGTCACGCGGGAGCGCAGCGATGAATCCGTGTCGGGACCCGTGTCGATCGAACCCTCGCGACGACGGATCAGCCGAGACGGCAACGGCTATTACGCCAGCTTTCTCGCCTACAGCGAGGCGCTTCACGCGCTCCGCGAGGGGCAACTGTCGCGGGCCCTCACGTGCGCGGAAGAGTCGATTCGGCTGATGCAGGGGTGTCGGAGTCCTCTGATGGTTCATGTCCCTCGTTACCTTCTGGGTGCCATTCTGGGCGAAATGGGAGAAACCGAGCATGCCGAGCGGCACCTCGTGACGGTGCTCGGCGGGTTTGAGAAGGCCGGCGCCGCGCTCTTTGCCTTCTGGACCCTCCTCCATTTGGCCAAGCTGTCTCTGGATCGCGGGGACGGAAAGTCGGCGAGGACGCGGCTGGCCGCGGCGCTGAGGTTAGGCAAGACGGAGGGGTACACCGAGGGCGACGGGCTCAACCCGCGGATGATGTCGCTCCTGCTGAACCGCGCGCGGCAATGGGGGTTGGAACCGGACTACGTCGGCACGCTCATGGCCCATTGGAACGTGGCGCCCCTGGCGTCCCTGAAGATGTATACCCTCGGTCGCTTCGAGGTGGAACTCCACGGGCGATCGCTCCCGGATGAGGCGTGGAGGGGGCGACGGCTCAAGCAGTTGCTTGCGGCGCTGATCACCTGCGGGGGCAGGCAAGTCCCCAAAGAAGACATCATCGATCTGCTCTGGCCGGAGGCGGACGGAGCGCGAGCCGTGACCAGTTTTCACACCACCCTGCACCGGCTTCAGGCGGTCTTGGGCCACCCCTCCGCCAATGGGGCGGGGTTCATTCGCGTGGAGGGAGGCCTCGTGTCCCTGGACCCCGCCCAGTGTTGGTCGGATTGCTGCGCGTTCGAGGAGGCGGTCCGCCGGGCCAAGCGGTTCGAGACGTCGGGCCGGAAGAGCGAGGCGCAACGCGCCTTGCACGAAGCCGGAGACCTCTACCGAGGCGAGTACCTTCCCGCGTTCCGTCACGAGGCGTGGACCGAGGAGAGGCGGCAGGCGCTGCGTCGGCAATTCCTCTGGGTGGAACAGCGGTTAAATACCACGGAGTGATTCCGCCCAAGCCTTTCTAATCTCCCGCCGTTTCAGCATCGGTGGTTTCTTCGCTCGTTTCCAGGATTCGGAATAGCACAGCGGTGCAGTCATCGCAACCCGCACCATCAAAAATACATTTGATGGATTCCATGATGACATCTAACTACATGAAAATATGAATGAATATAGAATATTCGGTTTGTAAGAGGTTTGTAAGATCGGGTGTGATACAAGAGAGACGGGAAAAAAGGCGAGCGACTGCGCGCAACTCCAGGCGGGGAGCGGGTCTTTCGCGATCTGGACGAACTGATCGCCATCTTGACCGCGACCGGAAGGAATCGGGGACTCCATCAATCGGTGAGGGGTGGAGAGACGAAAAGGATAGAGCAGAATTGAAAAATGAACGGGTAGTAATAGATCTGTCGAGACCCAACGTATCCTGAAAGATAACATCAGTATCTGTTCGGATACCGCGCGAAGATCGGCCTTCGATACCAATCAAACATATTTCTTATACATCTCAACTCGTTATGTGGAGTTCTTCATAGAACGTATCCTGGTACAAGAGTTGCTGTATAGCTGAATCAATTGGCCGTGGCCGGGGGTCGGTGCCCGGCACCATCGCCTCTGAGAGCTTCGCAGCAGGCTGAAGAGGCATCAATCCGTTCCGGAATGTTGGCCCTCTCCGCGGGACCCGACGGACCTAGCAGTGTGTGGGTATGAAACCAGATGAGGTGATCATGCACAAACGAGATCGGCTGGGGAAGGTCGGGCGGAGTACTTCAGTGTGCATGGTCGCGGGGTTGGCCAGTGTGCTGACGGCCTCGGTACCGGTTGGTTGTAGTTCTCTCCTACCCGCGAAGATGTTTGCGGAACAGGCCAGACCCATGGCGTCCCCCGGCCCCACTCATCCGGCGCAAACGGCACCGCCAGCGGAAACGAGACAGCAGATCGCGCAGGCCTATGGCCGGCTTCCCCTGAGCTTTGAGGCCAACCGGGGTCAGACCGATAGCTCGGTCAAATTCCTGGCGCGTGGCCGCGGCTATGCGCTGTATCTCACCGCCGACGAGGCGGTGCTGACCTTACGGCAGGGTAGGCCCGAGGCGGAGGGTGCAGCGAAGGCTGGGCCCCAATTACATCCCCCTGCATTACATCCCACTGACGCGGCATCGGCCACGACCCCGGAAGAGACGAAACAGGCGGTGGTCCGCATGAAGCTCCTCGGCTCTACTCCCGGGTCGGAGGCGGCGGGACTGGAGCAGTTGCCGGGCACGGCCAATTACTTCATCGGCAATGATCCCAGCAAATGGCATACCAATATTCCGACCTATGCGAAAGTGCGGTATGCCGGGGTCTACCCCGGGGTCGATCTCGTCTATTACGGCAATCAAGGCCAACTGGAATACGACCTCGTGGTCGGCCCTGGCGCCGACCCGAATCAGATCAGGCTCGCCTTCGAGGGCGCGGAGCATCTCACAGTCGATGAGCAGGGTGATCTACTCCTGCAAGTCGCCGGCGGCGAACTGCGCCTCCGGAAGCCCCAGGTGTATCAGGAGATCGGCGGGGCGAAACACACGGTGGCCGCCCGGTACGTGTTGCAGGACATGGAACGCGCGGCCGTGGCGGTGCAAGTGGGTGTGCAGGTGGCGACCTATGACGTCAGCCGGCCGCTGATTATCGATCCGGTGCTGGTCTACTCCACCTATCTGGGGGGCAGCCTGGAAGACGGCACCGTGATCCCAGGCGAGCCCCCCGCCTCACTGAACCTGAACATTGCGGTGGATAGCTTGGGCAACGCCACGGTCACGGGCACGACTTACTCGGTCGATTTTCCCGTCACCTCCGGGCCCACCACACCCCCGGGGAACGGTGACGGTTTTGTGGCAAGGCTGGATGCCACGGGCTCCAACCTGCTGTGCGCCGCGTATTTTGGCGGCAGCGGCTACGATGAAGGCCACGCCATTGCGCTGGATGGCTTTGGCAACGCCTATGTGACGGGGCGGACCACGTCCAGCGATTTTCCCGTGACGCCTGGTGTGTTTGACACGGTCCCTCCCACCAGTTCGAAGGCTCACGTTTCTAAGTTTGACGGCTCTTGCGCACCTGTGTACAGCACCTACCTAGGAGGGAGCGCGTATGACTGGTCGCATGACATTACCGTGGATGGTTTCGGCAATGTCTATGTGACCGGAGGAACCGTCTCGGCGGATTTTCCCACCACTCCTGGGGCCGTTGATACCACGTGCGGAACGGACGGCGCCTGCAACCCCACAGTCATAGGGACAGAGACATGGACCTTTCCAGACGCCTATGTGGTCAAACTCAAGCCGGATAGCGGGAACACCGAAGCTCCATGCTTGATCTCCGGGGTTGCATACAACGACTGCGCTGATCTTATCTACTCCACCTTCCTGGGAGGCAGTAGTAACGATAATGGGAATGGCATAGCCGTTGATGGTTTGGGCCGGATATCCCTAGTCGGATTTACGGCGTCCACCGATCTCCAGACCCTTGGAGCATATAGTAGCTCGTGCACCGGAATGACGTGTTCGGACGGTTTTATGGTCAAAATGAACCCGGCCGGAGGTGGAGCCGGCGATCTGCTCTACGGCACCTACCTGGGAGGGAGTGGGGACGATATTCTCGTCGACATCGTCGCCGATAGCTCGGGCCACGCCTACGTCGCTGGAAGGGTCACATCGAGTGATTTTCCAACGACCTCGGGGGCGTATGATACGACGTTCAATGGTGTGCAAGACTCGGTGCTGGTCAAGCTGAACCCCTCGACGACCGGCGCGGCGTCCCTTGTCTACTCCACCTACCTGGGTGGAAGCGGCGATGATGATGGCCACAACATTGCCGTGGATGCCGCGGGGAATATTTACACCAATGGCGGGACCACCTCGGCCGATTTTCCAACGACCAGCGATGCCCTGTCCAACACCCTCAATGGTTCTACTGATGCCTATGTAGTCGAACTCAGGCCGGATGGGTTGGGCACCGCTGATCTGAAATTCTCAACCTATTTGGGGGGGAGTGGCGTAGACAGGGGACATGGCGTCGACGTGGATGCCGCGGGCAATATCTATGTCACGGGGACGACTTCCTCACCCTTTCCCGTCACCTCAGGGGCTTATGATACAACCTACAATGGCGGCACTTCTGATGTCTTTGTGGCGAAAATAGGACCGCCCTCTTTAAACTTCATCACCGTGACCCCGGTCGATCCCACCATTAATGTGGGCCAGCCCCAGCCGTTCATGGCCACCGGGACCTTCAGCGATGGGTCGACTCAAGTCTTGAGCAGCCTGGACCAGGTCACGGCGGTGACAGCCGGCGGTTTTCACACCTGCGTGCGCCTTTCGGATGGCACGGTGAAATGCTGGGGGAATAACTTGGATGGCCAGCTCGGCGATGGGAGCATCACCAATTCCCCCACCCCGGTGGAGGTGAGCGGGATCTCCACCGCCACGGCGATCGCAGCCGGCGGTTTTCACACCTGCGCGCGCCTGTCGGATGGCACGGTGAAATGCTGGGGGAATAACTTGGATGGCCAGCTCGGCGATGGGAGCATCACCAATTCCCCCACCCCGGTGGAGGTAAGCGGGATCTCCACCGCCACGGCGATCGCAGCCGGGGGCCCCTTTTCCAACCACACCTGTGCGGTTCTTTCGAACGGCACGGTGAAATGCTGGGGACCTAACAGCTCTGGCCAGCTCGGTGATGGGAGCTTCACCAATTCCCCCACCCCGGTGGAGGTGAGCGGGATCTCCACCGCCACGGCGATCGCAGCCGGGGGCGCCCTCTTTCAGGGCCACACCTGTGCGCTCCTGTCAGCTGGCACAGTGAAATGCTGGGGGAATAACCTCGTCGCCCAGTTGGGGAATGGGACCGTCACTACTCCCAGCGCCACCCCGGTGGAGGTGAGCGGGATCTCCACCGCCACTGCCGTTGCGGCCGGGTCGGTCCACACCTGCGCGCGCCTGTCGGATGGCACGATGCAGTGCTGGGGGTCTAACGGCTACGGCCAGCTCGGCGATGGGACCGTCACTACTCCCATCACCCCGGTGGAGGTGAGCGGGATCTCCACCGCCATAGCGATCGCAGCCGGAGATGCGCACACCTGTGCCGTTCTTTCGAACGGCACGGTGAAATGCTGGGGGACCAACTTCTCTGGCGAACTGGGCGATGGGAGCTTCACCAATTCCCCCAGCCCGATGGCGGTGAGCGGGATCTCCGCCGCCACGGCGGTCGCAGCCGGTGGCTCTGGCTCTATCGGCCACACCTGTGCGCGGTTGTCAGATAGCACGGTAAAGTGCTGGGGAAGAAACGCTTTAGGCCAGCTAGGTAATGGCACCACCACCATCAGTTCTTCCACCCCGGTGGCGGTCATCGGCGCTGTCCTCTGGACCAGCATCAACACGGCGGTGGCGACGATTCAGCAGACTGGCCTCGTCACCGCTCTCAGCACGGGTACAACCACAATCACTGCCACTTCCAGTTTTAACCCCAGCATCAGCGGTAGCACCACGCTGACGGTGGTTCCGCCGCCCCTGCTTTCGGTGAGTAAATCCGGCACGGGCAGTGGGGTAGTGACTTCCGATCCAGCCGGGATTGACTGTGGGATCGACTGCTCCGCGGCCTATGCCAGTGGCACGTCGGTGGCCCTGACGGCCACACCAGCAGCGGGGTCCGCCTTTGTCGGGTGGAGTGGGGCCTGCACTGGAACGGGCGCCTGTACGGTGACTCTGACAGCCGATACCGCGGTCACCGCCACATTTAATCTTGTCGGGCTTATTTCCCGGCGCAAACCCGTCACGATTTCCACCAATGGTGTGTTCGACTCTAGTGATGGTCATCCCGGTGAGTTCCCGTCGGATGTGACCGATGGAAGTCTGAAGTACGAACCTGTCAGTTCCGGCCGTGAAGACGGTAGCCTCGGCTGGCAAAATGTTGACTTCAACGAAAAACTTGTGGTCAACGTGACCATTAACCTTCAGGGAACCTACCGTATCTCTACAATACGGTACAACATGGGCAACGTTGGACATGCAGATAGCTGGAATGCTGACCGGATGATTACGCCATTTTCCGATACGACGACGAATCCGGGGAGTTCCTCCTCCGTGGGTGCATGGACGGCGCATACCGGAGATGTCGTGGCATCGACCGTCACGGTGACCCTGGAAAAGACAAAAACCTCTTTTGTCACGGATTGGCTGTTTATCGGAGAGATCGAGGTATACGGTGCGCCTGTTACTGTCCCGAACACTCCGCCGGTGCTGGGGTTCATTGGCAACAAGACGCTGAACGAAGGGGTTCCCTTCTCCTACACGGTGAGTGCCACGGATGGGAATCCAGCAGATTCCCTGACCTACTCAGCCAGTGGGCTTCCTCTAGGGGCATCCTTTAGTGGTTCCTCGTTCACCTGGACGCCGGATTCCAGCCGGGCGGGTATCTATTACGACGTCCTTTTTGAAGTGAGCGATGGCCAGGGAGGGGTTGATTCCGAGGAGATCGCCATCACGGTCACCGATACCATTGTGGACAGCGATCTGGATGGGGTGCCGGATGACATAGACAACTGTGATTTTACACCCAATCCGGACCAGGCAGATGTGGATGGGGATGGCGTGGGGGATGTCTGCGACAACTGCCCAAACACAAAGAATGGCCTGGCAGAGGCGACTATTCCTGGGGTTGGCAATCAGCTTGATAGCGATGGGAACGGGGTGGGGGATGCCTGCGAGGGGCAGGTGACAACGGAGACGACCATTTCTCCGCCGGCCTCCTCCGCAGGCTATGCGGTGGGGGAGCCGATCTCGGTGACGGCCACGGTGACGTTCGATCCCATTGATTTTGGAGGAACCACCCCACTAGGACCGGATCCGTACTATGCGCTGCGCCCGAACCCGTATAACGTGATCCTCCGGGTGAAGGACAGCCTGGGGAATGAGATCGTGGCGGACCGGATTTTGGAAGGGCCGCCGATTGCCCTTCCCGTGGATCTGGCCGGCATTCCCACGATCTCTTCCCGGACCTTCAGAACGGAGATTCCTCTGACCGAGTGGTTTACGCACTTGCAGCCGGATAAGTACACCGTGGAAGCCACGTATGTGAACTTTGCCAAGGATCCGGAATTGAAGCCGGATGGGACCTGCCCCACCCTGGATGGTTGCTTTGCCCCTATCTGGCCTGGCATCGCGCCCGCCGGGACCATGAGCTTTACTATTGGCTCTCAGTGCCCGCCGAGCAGTAGCAATATTGGAGGCACGGGCTGCCCGGTTGCGGACAAGAACATGGTGACCCTACACACGGTCAACCTGGGTGGAGGGGCTTCCACCAAGGCGCCGTTGCCGGGCGCGCAAGTGCGGGTTTTTGATCGGAACAGCACGGCCTTCCAGCTCATGGCCGGCAGCAAGAACCCCGATGGCTCACTCTATGGGAAGATCTTCGAGATGGATAAGGGCCGTGTCGGAACCTGCGTGACGGACGGCGCCGGGGTGTGCTTTGCCGGTGAGGCGGCGATGGGCGAATATCTTGTCATCGTGAAATATTTTGATTCGGACCCGCAGGGAGATGGAACAGTGTTACCCAAGACCGTGTATGTCGGCACGCCGAAGGGGCCCGCCGACTTTGTGGACACGAACGGTGACCTGGTTGCCGACCTGGCCACGAAGGCCTTCCAGATCATGAAGATCTTCAAGCAGGGCGTGTTCCAGGGATATCGCGGCGGCAGCAAGATGGTGGTGACCGGCTCCATCCTGGAGATGATCGTGCCCGAGAGCGCCATCTGGGAGGGGACGCAGTCCGTCTATCCCTTCATCTTCACATCAGACAGTGCCTGGACGGTGGACATCTGCGCACAGGTGCTTCCCGGCTACAGCATTGTCGGCGTCTACGACGCGAACGGCAACCTGATCGCCTCCACGACGTGCGTCCAGACGATTGTCGCAAATGAAACCAAGATCGTCGCATTTGAGGTGAAAGAGGTCGGTTCGCCCGAGCCTAAACTGAGCGCAACGCTGACGCTGAAGAGTCCAAAGGGCAAGATCCATGTGAAGCAGATCACCGCCTCCGATATCCGCAGGCACAGCTTTGACGCCGCGGTGGTTGAAGCGAAGGCAAAGACGAAGAGGGGCGCGAGATGAACAAGCACAGATGGATGATACCGGGGGTGCTGGGATTGCTCGTCTGGTCCTTCGGTTGGGGCATGGCTCAGGCGGCAGCGATTCCCGCGGTCGAACCAGGAACCGTGACGCTGTCCATTCTCCAGAATGGCGTCGATGTGACTGACCAGTGGCTTCCAGAGCCGGGGCAGAGCGTTGAACTTGTCATCAAAGGGGTTGCGACTAGTCCCACCATGAGTTTGGTGGCCCCCACAAGCGCCTACCCAGGGCAGTGCACCAACTTTGGATCGAATACAGACCTCGCTCTGGATTTTACGTTGACTGAGAACCGATTGACCCCGACCGACTGTGGAGGGACTGCGGTCATCAAAGTAAACGGCACATACACCTTCGTGTTACCTCGAGACACGGATGCCGACGGAATGCCCGATATCTGGGAAGACAAATACTGCCCTTTGGATAATCCGACACTAAACGATGTGATATGCCTGACGAAAGATGCTGATATTGACGCGGGCCCGGTGAACAACGCGGCGATCGGGGACGGGATCGCCAACTTTGATGAGTACAGGGGATTTATCGTCTCCAGAATATACAGCCGCACCGACCCGAGACAGAAAGACCTCTTTGTACATCTTGTTAACCCGCAGTGTGGCACCGACAGTCTGCTGGGTGGAGGCGTGATCACTTATCCCTCGGTCGGCCCCCCCCTGTTTGGGAACGTCAGTACTCTTATCTCCGGCACCCAGGTCCATCTCCTAGGATACGTTCCGGGTACCAGTCATAGTACCACCGACGAATGGTTCGAGCGGTTTGTGAAGTACGATGAGGCTACTCGAAAATTCACGTATGACAACGGTACAACAAGCCCGCCAACGGATGACCGGCAGATCGATAAGAACGCGCTGTTCAAGAAGGTGGATATTTTCACAGGGACATTTCAGAAAGGGCTGCGGATCACGGAATGTCTTGCTCCAGAAGTAGTTGACCCCACGAAGCCCACCCTAGGCTCCGCTGGCTGGGGATCAGCTAATGGGCCTGACAATGCCCTGATCTATACGAGGCGAATCAGCGATGAGATAGACCGCCTGATTGGTCTTGGAGGAGTGCGCCCCCTGAAGCTCTCACCCTGTGACGGGAGTGTCCCGCGATCGACTACCCGTGAAGAGCTTATCTCCATGACGATACGATATATCCTGGCTATGGAACTCGGACACGCCGTGCTGTTAACCGCAACGACTGAGGGAACAAAACAAGTGTCCTACGGATATCATCATGTGCCAGGGACCTGCAGCAACCTCGATCTGGAGCTCGTGAACAAGGTAAGCAACAAGGAAACAGGTTCAACAGCCGCCAATACATTTTACATTCCCCAAGTCTATAACTCGAACGATCAAGGCAGTTTTCGGATCAGAAACTAACCCACGGGAGGTGAAGTATGAACAGACGAGCGTTGCTTTTCACGATAGTCATCGGGACGGTGGGAATGCTGATCGGCACCACCCACCAGGAGAGTTCGGGTTATGCCGGCGGCTCGGCCAGCTGCTACAGTATCGGTGCCGGTGGCACTGCGCTAACCGGAGAGGGCGTCGTGCATATCTCCAATTCCGACGGGGTCAATGGTGACATGGACGCCATCTTGCGTCTGAAGTATAAGAGTCAGATCAAAAGCTTTCGCGCACGGGTGATCGGAGGCCGAGTGGGGAGCGAAAATGACGTTCTCTGCCAAATTTTGGCTGCGAATCCCATAACTATGGGTGGCCAGGGGATCATAGAAGCCTTTGGTTTGACGGGACATGTGTTTCAGATCAATGACAAGTCCATCAAAGGAACAGATAATGGCCCGGTTCCCATCGCTCCAGGAGAGAGTCCGGCCAAACTGGCGATCTCCGATCTAACGATTTTCGTCGAGTAGGGTGTTTCGGAGTCGCCGCTGGGTAAGATTACAAAGTTCATAAATTATCTGCGGAGAAGCCATCCTTGTGTCGACCCGGAGGGAGGGCGACTGTGCGCCTGGAATCTCCATCAGGCCTATCGTGAATGACGGCGTGAGATGGTTTGTCGAAACCAAAGCCGTTGGGCTGGCCTGTGCGAGCGGGCTGCTTCTCCTTTTGGCCTTTCCTACATTCGACATTGCCTGGCTGGCGTGGATAGGACTGGTGCCCTTGCTGGTCGCCCTGAACGGCAAAAGCCTGAAGGGCGCTTTTCTGCTCTCCTTCATGAGTGGCATAGCCTTCTATGCGGGAAACTTCTATGGGATCTGGTCTGGATCTGTTGCCGCTCTGAAGCCGATTCACTTTGTCATTCTGGGCACTTATTTTTCTCTCTATTGGGCTCTCTGGGGCCTCGGTCTTAATTGGGCTGGAAAAAGGACCGGCCTTTCCACCTCTGTCATCGCGTCCCCCCTCTGGGTAGCCCTGGAGTTTGCCCGCTCCCATCTGTTGTTTCTCAGCTATCCCTGGTTGCTCTTAGGCCATTCACAGTACTTGCATCCTTCCCTGCTCCAGATTGCATCTATAACGGGTGTTTACGGGGTTACCTTTCTGATTGTGCTGACGAACGCAGCCATCGCTGAGGCGGTCTGCTCGGTTCGCGGTTGGTTGTCTGGGGCGAACCCCTCGCTGTCGGTATTCGGGAGATCATCCGTAATCTCACTGGGATCCGCCAGCATTCTCTTGATAGCCAGCCATTTCTACGGGGCGTTTATTCTGTCTAAGGGGATTGAGGGTGAGCGAAAAACGATCGCCCTGGTCCAAGGGAATATCCCCAAAGACCACATGTGGAACATATCATACCGGCAGATGATTTTAAACCGGTACGGCGACCTGACGAAGAAGGCTACGATGCAATCCACAGATTTGGTGATTTGGCCAGAATCGGCTGTACCAGGGGATCTCGTTCACGAGCACGGGCTGCAACGGACTGTGAGCCAAGTCGCCATAGAAACAAACACCCCTCTCTTGGTGGGAACGTCGCAAAGCGCCAAATTTACCAACAAGAAACTCCGGGACAAGTATTACAACAGCATGGTGCTGATAAATCCCGACGGACAGATTGCAGAAGAATACCGCAAGATGGTTCTGGTTCCTTTCGGAGAATATGAGCCATTGAATGGTGTGGTCCAGTGGCCGAGGGTGGTTGTCGCTAGTACCGACAGCACCATCCCTGGTGATCGGTATACCCTCTTCACCATTGGGGGGACGACCTTTGGTGCTCTAATCTGTTGGGAAAATATCTTTCCGGATCACTTTCGGGAGTTTGTGAAACGGGGCGCTCGTTTCATGGTCGTTGCGACCAATGAGTCATGGTTTGGGGAAACGGCAGCCCCGTACCAACTTTTGGCCATTAGCACATTCCGCGCAGCGGAGAACAGAGTAGCGATCGTGAGATCGGCCAATACTGGGATCTCGGCCTTCATCGATCCATTTGGGAGGATTACAGAACGCCTGAGAGGACCGAAGGGGAAAGAGCTGTTTGTGGAAGGGGTTCTTGTGGGCGAGGTAGCCCTGTCCCAAGAGCGCACATTCTACACACGCTACGGGGATCTGTTCGCATTTTTAATGATTGCTGCCTGCTTTCTTATCGTGTTCGACATCTGGCGAAAGAAAATGGGTCACCATCTCGCGGCTGGAGGGCGGTCCATGCGCAAAGGAGAGTGTCCATGACATTCAGGAATCTGATTAAAGGAGCGATCATTCTTAGTGCGTTGATTGTTTCCCAGTCGCTTATGAATGTAGCCTATTCTGACGATGCTTCGGTATTGCCTAAGGGAGCCTGGAGGGTAATGGTAGACTCACAATTCTATCTGCCGTGGGATAAGAAATTTGACTCGGATGGGAATGTTGAGGACTTGGGGGCCGAGTTTAATGTCAGCCTCAATAGTAGCGTCTTTTCGGTACTGGCTCCTTTCGGACTGGGAGCCACGCTCGGCCGGAGCATCGTTTCCTTGGAACGGGACGGAACGACCGTAATGTTCCAGCCTGCCTATGGACTGACAGATCGATTATCAATCGGGATCAATATTCCGTACTACCGGGCGAAAACAAGTGTGAATGCAAGCATCGACTCCTCGACCGCAACGTTGGGAATTAACCCGCTCGGCCCCGGCGGTCTGGCTCCTTGTGCTGCTGTGGGGTGTGCCAGTGCTGCTGACGTAGCCGCCGGCACGAGTCCTGCTGATCTTGATGACATTCAAGGGTTTCTAGTGAATCTTGGTTTTAAGAAAATTCAAGACCATCTTGAGGAGGGGGTCGGGGATATCGAAGTGGGGGCTAGATATCAGTATTTTCGATCAGAGAATTTTCAGGCTGCCTTTACAGGCGCTGTGAGGTTTCCTACCGGGTTCGAGGATGATCCCAATAATTTTGTAGACTTTGGACTGGGGAATGGTGTCTATGCGCTCGTGTTCCAGTTTCAACAGGACTATCTTCGACAATCACCTGGACTCGGCAAAAGCCTGGGTTTTCCTGATCCTGGTGACTTCCTTGTGAATACCACCTTTCGCTATGATCTTAATCTTCCAGACGAGGCGCCGGTCAGAGTATGTGATATTCGTCTCCCGACCTGTCCTGCTTTTGATCCTTCTGCGGATAGGGATCTCGGAGATAAGGTCGAAGCCGAGATCTCCGCAAAGATTGGCCTTTGGCCGCGGGGTTTGATCTTAATTCCACTGTATAAATTCGGGCACATGTTCGAGGATGACTATTCGGGAGATAAGGGGTTTGACTATAGCATTCCTTCGAAAGGGAGTGACCAGACAGAACATGTTTATATCGTCTCATTACAGTACACAACGATCCCGATGTTTGTGGAAAAGCGTTTCCCCTTTCCTCTCGCTGCTGCCATTTCATACAGGGATAGATTTGCTGGAGATAATTTACTTGCGAAGAACCATTACATTGGCTTCAATGTTCAACTTTACTTCAAGTAAATGCGGATGTCGATCGCGAGGCCGACCTCATCCACCCATACCTTTTCCCCTGCGTTGTTTGCATTGATGAACCTTTAGTCAAGACTTCTCCTATGGGCCTGTATCCCTATCCGGCCAAATCCCCCACTCAAGTGGGATGGGCCATGACGCTCCAGCGTCACTTAGGCCCCATCCTCTTTAGCCTTGTTGTTATCTTCATGCTCATTAGCGGTGTGATGTGCCTGACACAAGCCATCCGGATGATCGACAGTCCATTCCCAGGTTTCCTTGTTTATGACTACCCCATTGTAGGGTCTTTCGGAGATTATGAATGGCCAGGCTTTCAAGCTGGGGTGCACTATCGGGATGTCATCCTGGAGGTCAACGATCGACAGATCTCTTCGGGAAATGATATCCAGGAGGTCGTCAGCCAAACCCCTGTCGGTGAAACCCTTCGCTATCTTCTAGACAGACGAGGGGAGAGAATCAGGCTTTCCGTTGCCGTCAGCGTATTTACTTTCCAAGATTTCCTCAATATCTTTGCGATCCCATTCCTTGTCGGAATTAGTTTTTGGATGCTCGGGATTATCGTCTATTTTCTCAAGCGAGATACTCTCGTCACCTGGTCATTTTTGTTGTTCTGCGTCTTTGTGGGAACCTTCCTGGTATCCAGCTTTACCATCCAGTCCACACGCCCCCGTTGGGGTCCCTATCTGGGCATCCTGTCAATGTCGCTCTTCCCGGCCGCCTGTCTACATCTCAGTTTGCTGTTTCCCGAAAAGGCCTCCTGGGTCCAAAAAAGGCCGGCACTCCAATATGTGCCTTATCTGCTGGCAGTGTTTCTAGCGGTTGATCATCTGATATATTTCATATCCTTAACGAAGGGCAACCTTACGAGCGAGCAGACTCTTTCGCTCTCTTCGCAGTTACTCACATTAATCCATTTCACGCGCGTCTTCGCCCTCCTCGCCGCCGCCGCTATTCTTAGCTCAAGCGTCTATGTGTTTTGGCGATCTTCATCTATCATTGCGAGACAAAGAGCGCGGATCATCCTTCTAGGCTCCGCGGTGGCGTTCCTGCCTCCGACAATCGGGTTCCCCCTCGTTGGAATCACCAAATTTGTGATCCCCTTCAATCTTTTGTCCATTCCGGTGCTGGTGTTCCCGCTATCTATCGGCTATGCCATTGGAAGACACAACCTCTTTGACGTGGATGTGTACATCAAACGGGCCCTCGGCTATGTCATGATGACGGCCATTGTGGCCATGGTGTACTTCTCGATGCAGACCATAATCAGCACGGTTATTTTGACACCACTATTGGGTGGGAACGCCAAAAAGGTCTACCCCATTCTTTTCGCCCTGCTAGTCGTGTTTCTCTTTAACCCAGTGAACAGAAGGGTCCAGGATGGGGTTGACAGGATGTTTTTCAGAAAGAAGTTTGATTACAAGGAAACGATTGTTTCCGTGAGTAATAAGCTTGCCTCTGTTTTGAATCTCGACGAAATTATCAAGCAGGTGATCCATGTCGTGAGGAGGGAGATGTTTATTGATATGGCCGGGGTGATCCTGCTTGACCCGCAGAAAAAGGGGTGTCAGACTTTTTTCATCGGCGAAGGACCAGGCAACGCGAGAGATCAGACTAAAGATGTCTGCATCCCCTATGATGACCCGTTGCTTGCCCTGCTATCGAGGGAAAAGAAGCTCATTACCAAATACGATATCGCGGAGGATCCCCGCTATGCCGACGTGAAGGACCCTTGCGGTCAGCGGTTTTCAGAAATGGCCGCGAGCCTGGCCATACCTCTCGTCTATCAGGATCAGGTCAAGGGGGTTCTCGCCTTAGGCTATAAAAAATCGGGCCACTTCTACACAAGAGAGGATATCGATCTTCTTCAGACCCTGACGGATGAAGCGACCGTGGCCATCGAAAATGCCAGGCTGTGTGAACAGATGAGAAAGGAAGTGACCGTCAGGACGAATCTCGCCCGATACCTCTCACCGCAGATCGTGGACCAGATTATTGAAAAAGATGTGCGGGTGAACTTGGGGGGTGATCGGAAGGTCGTCACGGTACTTTTTTCGGATATCCGAAACTTTACCAGCATCACCGAGACCCGCCCCCCGGATCAACTGGTCCAGATTCTCAATGAATATTTTACCGAGATGGCCGGGATTATCTTTGAAAACCAGGGATCACTGGATAAGTACATCGGGGATGCGATCGTGGCGGTCTTCGGCAGCCTTATTCCCTTGGAAAACTCTGCCGCTCATGCCGTGACGGCGGCAATCGAGATGATGAACCGATTGCCGGCCTTGAATGATCGCTGGATGAGGGACTACGGATTTACCATGCATATCGGCATCGGGATCAACACCGGGGAAGTCTTCCTCGGCAATATCGGCTCGCCGGAACGGATGGAATTTACCGTGATCGGCGATGCGGTCAATGTGGCATCCCGGCTGTCCGGCGTCGCCAAGCCCGGCCAGATCCTGGTCGCCAGTTCGACCAGAAAGGCCTTCGGCGAACAATTGAGATGCAACGCGCTTCCTCCGGTCCAGGTCAAGGGAAAGAGCGAACCCCTGGACGTGTGCGAGGTCGTCTATTAGTCGTGGAGTCCGCCGGGTGAGCGCTCAGCCGGAATCCGGCGGACAGCCGGGGGCCGTCCCTCTCGCCAAAATTTCCCCGCCTCGGCTTCGGAAGATCGTGCCCCGCGAGGGGTGTTACCGGTTGCTCAAGGACGCGCGCGGGCACCGGATCGTCTACCTGTCGGGCGGCCCCGGCTACGGCAAGACGACGCTGGCGCTGTCGTGGCTCAAGCGGATGCGCCGCAAAGCGGTGTGGCTGACCCTCGATGAGGGCGATAACGAGCCGGTCGAGTTGTTCCGCCTGCTGGTCGAGGCGTTCCGCACCGCGTTTCCCGGCTCGACCTTTTCCGTTCCATCGATTCCGGCCGGCTCGACCTTCGATCTGCCGACGTTCGCCCGAACATTCGCTCGCGAGTTGTTGGCCGATGTCCCCGGCCGGTCGGCGATCGTGCTGGATGATTTTCATCATCTCGAGGAGAATGGGCCCGGCCAGGCCGTGGTCGCCGGCCTTGCCGACGCGCTCCCGTCCCACGTGCAACTGGTGATTCTATCGAGGCGTCGTCCCCCCGCCTCGATGGCCACCTGGATCGTGCGGCGCGATCTGCTGCATCTCGCCGAGGACGCGCTGCGTTTTTCGGCGGACGAGACCCGCGCCCTGTACCGCGCGGTGCTGGACGTTCCGCTCAAGGATGAGGATGTTCAGGTGCTGCACGCGGCGACCGACGGGTGGGTGACGGGGCTCCTGCTGCTGAGCGAGCACGTCCGCCTCGGGCATCGCGTGAGCGCCCTGGCGCCGGATCGGATCGGCGGCTTGGGCGAGTATCTCTACCAAGAGGTCTTGGGCCGGTTCGATCCGGCGGTGCAGCAGTTCATGGTGTCCACCTCGCTCTTGGACGCCTTTTCGCTCCAGGACGCCGAGCGGCTCCTGGGTTTGACGGGCGCGATCATCGCCTCCCACCTCGATTTGCTCCTCGACCATCACCTGGTCTCGGAAATTCCGACCGCCCGTGGCAACCATTTCCGGTATGCCCCGTTGCTGCGCACGTTCCTTCGGGCCCAGGCGGCCACGCGTCATCCGGTCGAGCGCGAGGCGTTGCTGGAACGCATTGCGGCGGCCTACGAGCGCGACGGCCGGGGCAGCGACGCCGTCGATCTCTTTCTGGCGAACGACCTTCCCGAGCGGGCGGTCAGGCTCATCGAGCGATGGGGAATCGGCCTGCTGGTGGAGGGCCGCCGCATGCGGTTGCGGCAGTGGATTCGCTCGCTTCCGGATGGGGACGTGGCCGCGCGCCCGTGGCTGCAGTTTTTTGCCGCGGCCGACCAGGCATTCACGGACGCGCGCGCGGCGTCGGGCTCGTTCGGTCGAGCGCTGAAGGGCTTCGAGCGGGACGGGGACGTCGACGGGCAGGTCTGGACGCTCGCGCACCGGATTTTTCTCGAATTTTACGCCGGCCATGATTACCGCCGCCTGGACCGGGACGCCGAGCGCGGCCGACGCGTGATCCGCCGGCACGGCAGGCGCTGCTCCGACCGGGCGAAGGCATCCTTCTTCCTCGCCGAGGGAATCGCGGCCATCGTGGCGCAAGGCCGTCCGGACGCAGGCTACACACAGGCGTTGCACGCCGCGGAGCTGGCCCAGCGCGAAGGGGAGCTGCCCTTCGCCGTGTGGGCCGCCGCCCACGCGGCGTACTGCGCGTTTTTCTGCGGTCAATTTGCCACCTCGACGCTGCTGTTCGACCGCGCCCAGGCCCTCATGCCGTGGGACACACTCGATCCGGTCCGGCGAGCGGAATTGCTCCGGTATCGAGGCGCCCTCGAGTCGTTCCGCGGCGAATCGGACAAGAGCCTGGCCTCGCTCACCGAGGCGGAGCATCTCTGTCTTGACTACGGGCTGTCATCGTTGTTGCCGGTCGTGCGGGCGAATCTCTGGCGTCAACGCGTGTTGCGCGGCGAAACCCTCCAGGCCAGGGAGGGACTGGAGGCTCTCCGCCGGCAGACCGGCAAAACGGGGAACCGGTACCTGGCGAGCTATCTGTCTTACTGGGAGGCCATCGATTCCATGCGCCACGGCGCGCTGGGTCGCGCGCTCGCTCAGGCCAAGGACGCCGTCCATCTCCTGGAGGAGTGCCACAGCCCGCTCTTGGTGGCGATCCCCCGCGTGCTGGTCGGTGTGATTATGCGCGAGATGGGCGACGTCGGCCCCGCCGAACGGGTCTTGCGGAGGTCGCTTGCGCGGTTCGAAAAGGCCCACAGTCACTACTTCGAATTCTGGACGCTGATGCACCTTGCCCAGCTCGCGATGGATCGCCGGGACGAGCAGGGCGTCGATCGGTGGTTGACGCGAGCGCTCACCCTCGGCAAAGCGGAGTGTTACCTGGTCGGCGACGCGTTTACGTCATCCATGATGGGCGCGCTGCTCGGCCGCGCCAAGCACCGGTCTCTTGAGGGCGCGTATGTTGACCGGCTGATCGCCCATTGGAATGTTGTCGTCTCGCTGCCGTGGACCATCCGGACGTTCGGAACATTCGAGGTGCTCCGGAACGGCCAGAGCGTCCTGGACGACTCATGGCGCAGCTACAAGGTCAGAGATTTTCTTTTGGCGCTGATCACGTTGGGAGGGAGTCGGGTGTCCAAGGACGACATGATGGACCTGCTCTGGCCCGACAGCGACGGAGATCGGGCCGCCATCAGCTTTCACACGACGCTGCACCGCCTCCAGAGCCTTCTGGGCCGATCCGATGACGACCCGAGTCTGCTCCAGTTGAACATGGGATGCCTCTCGCTGGATCGTAATCGGTGCTGGGTCGATTGCTGGGCGTTCGAAGAGGCGGCGGGTCGTGCGCGCCTGGCCGAGGGCGCCGGTCAATCACACGAGGCCCGCCGGCACCTGGAGAAGGCGCGGTCGCTCTACCAGGGCGACTATCTGCCCGCGCTCAAGCACGAGGCGTGGATCGACGCGAAACGCCAGGCGCTGCGGCAGCGATATGCCTGGGTCGAACAGCGGCTGCAGTCGTAGCGCGCCTGCGGCGCCTCACGAACCCTGTGTGGCTCACCTGGATTCCCGCTCCCCGCGGGAATGACCCACACTCCCGTCGCGCCCGCGCAAACGGGCGTCCAGGCGGCCCATCCCTTGACCGCCGACATTTCCATCGCGTTCCTCCGATCTGTAAGAGATCTGTAAGATCGGCCGTGCTAGAGTCGCTGCGTGCAATCTCGCCGGCGCATGTGCCGTATCGCCCGCGCGCAAGCGCGGTACGGCCCAGGCAAGGATCCGACGATGGACGACTGCTCGACGATCATACAATTGATGGACGCCCACCTCGACGGCGAGCTTAGCGTCAAGGAATCGATCCGCGTGCAGACGCACTTGCAGGACTGTTCCGATTGCCGCGAGACCGCGTTGGCCGAGAACGCCTTCCGTGATCTCGTGCGGAACCAGGCGACGCCCACGCCGGCTCCGGATTCCACGCGCCAGAGCATCTCCGCCGCCCTCGCCCGGGAGAGGACGGAAAAGGAAACGGAGAAGAGACAACCTATCTCCTTTTTCAGGCTTTTGTTGAAGCGAACTCTTCAGCTTTAAACAACGTCCCCCCGCGCGTAGAACGATCGGCCTGCATTGCAATTCGGAATTGACATCCCTCCTGTCGCCATGATACAGATCACCATCCCATCCGAACTCGCGCCGCTATTTCGCTCCGAGATGCCGGCCGCGTGGTCGTCGCCGTCTCTGGGGAAGTGGTCGCGCGCCCGTTCCCTCGTCACCCATACTGACCGACGCCTGAAAGTGCGAATCATCAGCGCGCGGTTGATGACGAAATATGAGAGGAGAATCTATGAAGAAGGCTAAACAAGACGAGCTTCGTCCCGAGTACCGTCGAGAAGACCTCGGGAGAGGTGTCCGGGGAAAATACCTGAAGGCATATCGCGCGGGGACCAACCTTGTGCTGCTTAAACCGGAAGTAGCTGCGGCGTTTCCAACGGAACGAGCGGTCAATGATGCACTGAGTTCACTGATCGAGGTGGCTCAGCACACCGCTGGCCTAACAAAGCGCTCCAGCCGACGCGCAAGAAGCACGCGCGGCTGAGCTTGGGCGTTGAATCTGTAGAAAAAGTCCGACAGCAGGATAGCGTCACGTCTTGACGTTGTCATTGCGATTGCGTGACGTGGCCGTTACGGTTGGGCGTGAGGGGAGAGCGGAATGCCGAGGCGCTTCGCCACGGTGACGAGCCGGTTATCGTAGCTGGCGAGCGACACGTGTTGGTGCTGGGTCCGGAGAAACTCGATCGAGGCCAGGTGCAGCGCGTCGAGCGTCCGAACGGGGAGCGGGAACGGGTCGATCGCTCTGGCGAGGACCGGGGGGGCCAGTTCAAGAAACGCGATTCGACTCGATGTAGATCACCGATCGCCCCGATCACGAGCCAACTCGTCGAGCAGCTTACGGAGTGGAGCCACCGGGGCCCGGGGAGGAGGCCCCTCCGGGACGGCGGTCGGAGGCGTCAACCACCCTTTTTTGACGGCCTCGGCCAGCACGGCATCGGCCAAGAGCGGGCTGCGGCCGGGCCGGGGCGGAACGAGCTCGGCGACGACACGGTCACGGTCGGTCACCAGAATTTCCTCACCGCCGGCCGCCAGCCGAACATACTCGCTCAGCCGATTCTTCAGGACCTTGAGTCCGACCGCACGCATGAGTATAAAGTAGCTTCCGGAAGCTACCTTTGTCAAGTCGAAGCCGCGATCGAATACGACGAGTACCTCAAGGGCCTCGGTTTCCCCGCCGCGTCTCGTCGGTGACGCCACACCCCTCCTCGGCCCGCCGCTGACGCGGGGCACGGCCGGAAAGATTGCTTGCCCGCCACGTGGGCCGGATGCTATAATGCGCCCTCGTTTCCGGCCCGTCCCCCGGGGCCCAGATCGGTTGTCGGGGGTTCAAGCCGCACCGCATCCACGAAAGGTGTTGAACCGTGCTGCATGTGACACAACGTTCCTCTCCGTGCGTCCGATAGATATGACGCCGATCATCTCCGCCAAGGGGTTGGTGAAGCGGTTCGGCAAGACGACCGCGGTGGACGGTCTCTCGCTGGAGATGTACGAGGGCGAGGTGTTCGGCCTGCTCGGCCCCAACGGGGCGGGCAAGACCACCACGCTGCGGATGCTCATCACGCTCCTGCAGCCGGACGAGGGCGAGATCGTCGTCGGCGGGTTCCGGGTCAGGGAGGACGCCGAGCGGGTGCGCGGCCTGATCGGCTACATCCCGCAGGAGCGGGCGGTCGACCGCGCGCTGACGGGGCGCGAACACCTGGCGCTGTTCGCCGACCTGTACCACCTGCCGAAGGCCGAGGGGCTGGGGCGGGCGGCGTGGGCGCTGGAGATGGTGGGGCTGGCCGACCGCGCCGACGAGGTCGTCATGAACTACTCGGGCGGGATGAAGAAACGCCTGGAGATCGCCTGCGGGCTGATCCATCGCCCCAAGATCCTGTTTTTGGACGAGCCCACGTTGGGGCTCGACGTCGAGAGCCGCACGCTGATCTGGCGGCACATCCGCGAGTTGAAGTCGGAAGGCATGACGATGGTCATGAGCACGAACTACCTCGACGAGGCGGACCAACTGTGCGATCGCCTCGCGATCATCGACGAGGGCAAGCTGGCCGCGCTGGGCACGCCGCGGCAGCTCAAGGAGAGCCTCCAGGGCGACGTCCTGTCGCTCACGCCGGAGGGCGCCGACGGGGCGGGGCTGGAACGCCTGGAGATCGCGCTCAAGGGGCTGGACGGCGTCGTGCAGATCGCCCGCCG
>Ga0214473_10001838_pt1 | contig 27102 bp, 19 predicted proteins | sample RVTome_7_FD_203509 | JGI IMG/M metagenome (GOLD analysis project Ga0214473, IMG submission 203509) | Soil microbial communities from uranium-contaminated site in the Upper Colorado River Basin, Wyoming, United States - RVT98D197 | ecosystem: Environmental > Terrestrial > Soil > Contaminated >...
TCGGGGCGGATGTGTACGTGATGTGAATACCTGCGCCGAGCGACGAACCATTGCCGATTATTTGATTGTCTTCGATTAGACCATTGCTCCATTGCCGAAAATGCATGCCACCGCCGTAAAAATCCGCGTGATTGTTCTTTATAATATTGTTTGCTATGAGTGCATCCACTCCCTGGAAGCACACAATTGCTCCACCGTCACCGTGTTCGGTGGCAGGGTAGTTTGTGTTTGGCGGCGGATAGCCATGCGCGACTATCGCTTGATTAGTGATAAAGGTATTGTCCGTAATAACAGGTGCCAAATGTACCGCAGGATTACTTGGGTTGTTTATGTTCACGGGATTGCCGTAAACATAAATTCCACCGCCTTCACCTGCAATATTGTTTAGAAAAACATTTTTAGTTATCGTTGGTTGTGATAAGTTGTAGCAGATGACCCCGCCGCCGCACCGGTTCCAGTACGGTTCGTGTTGTGACCACGCCACCACTATCCATGTCCCCGTTCCGCCTGTTATCGTAAAGCCGCTCAATTCGGAACTGTTGCCTTCGCCGCTTTTGAAAGTTACCACGCTGCCGGCGTTCGGGTCTGCGGGAGTTGAACCATCAATTATGGTGGCCGCAACAACATTTGGGTCGTTCGGGTCGGTTGAGCAAACCGTGATTGCCTTGCCGTGAAAATCGATGTTTTCGTGATATGTGCCGGATGAAACTACGATGGTATCCCCATTAATAGCCTGGTCGATGGCGGCCTGAATATTGCTTCCTGGTGACACGTAGAATGTTTGCGCCGGTGCCGGTGCACACCACAGGCAAAACATCATCACCGAGATGAATCTCTTCATTTAAAACCCGCCTCCGACGGCTTGTGTTATAAGCTATATTATTTATAAGTATTATATCAGAAAACCAGCCAAAAATCCAGCTTTTAATCGGTTGATAACACCTTTTGCGGCAAAAGGTTACAATTTATCGATTCTACTGTGCTTTTACGGGACTTTAGCACCGGCGATATGGAATTTTAGTTTTGCAGCAATAGGGAAAGTAAATAGTGGAAAATTCTGTGCAGGATTGTATAATCGATTTGTTGAATTTGCGGGCGTAATTCAGCGGTAGAATGTCAGCTTCCCAAGCTGAAAGTCGAGGGTTCGAATCCCTTCGCCCGCTTTTATTTTTCAGCAGGCACATCCAATTCCGCGGAGATTACAGAGATGTAATGATCAAGTTTTTGCGATATTGTTTTGCTCAGATTTTGCCTTTGCTCTATGGCTTCGGGCTCAATTCCGAAGATAATTACCTCATCGGGATATTGGCCGAGTTGCTTTGCCAAATCGAGGACTTTGAGGATGTCAACTTCGTGCATGGATTGATGGGCGAGTTTTTTTATGCTTTGTACATCATCCGGTGTAAATCGTTTTATAGTTCCCGGCTTTGTCCCCATATAGGCGCAGTCTATTAGAATTACCTTATATCTATCGGTGATTAAATGCAGGATGGACATTCCGCCGGTACCAGAATCAATAAAATCGATATCGGGATATGTGTCGGCCTGGGATAATAATCGTTCGATAACACGGCAGCCGATGCCCTCATCTGCCATCAGTGGATTTCCGAGGCCGAGAACCGCGATTTTCTTTTTCACCAGTTTACCTAATGAATTTTACGTCAAGCATATGTGTCGAGCAGGAAACGCACGGGTCATAAGCACGGACGAGCATCTCCAGTTTCAAACGGATGGTTGCTTCGTTCTGGTCGAGTATTTCGGGGACCAGTTTTTCGAAATCCTTCTGGATATTGGCGTGGTTCTGATTGGTCGGGATGCAAATGTCCGCAGCGACGCAGTTGCCTTTCTTGTCAAATTCGTACTCGTAAAAAAGTATTCCACGAGGAGCTTCGATGGCAGCGGCGCCTTTGCCCGCTTTGACCTTTACAGTGACTTTTTCCTGCTTTACACCCTTAGTCAGGAGCTTGTCGATTATGGCGATGCTTGACTGGACTACGTGCACGCTTTCGGCAAGCTGCACGATTGTATTCATATACGGATTGCAGCAGCCCTTATTTAGCCCAAAGGCTTTAGCGGTTTTTTTTGCACCATCGGACAATAGTTCGGCGTTGTTATTGAATCGTGCCAATGCGCCGACAGCGTAGGAGTCACGATGCCATTTCGTCCACTTGGCCGTAGATTGCTCTACAACGTACTCATTCGCGACCTTGTGCCAGTCCTTTACGAGAACGGTTTTTCCGTTGCAGTCGGTCGATGTTATATCGCCGTGATAGAATGTATACGTCGGCGGATTTGTCTGTTTGAGCGAGACGTATTCGGTCGGGCGCTCAAATTGCGGAACGTTACCGGCTACGCTGAGAACCACCTTTGCAATTGTCTCGAGGTCGGCCAGTGTATTTTTCAGGGTAGCCTGCAGTTCGCGTAATTGTTTTTCGGAAGGGATGGCTGTCATTCCACCGGGCTTTAATGTCACCGGATGCGTGGTGCGCCCACCGATTAAGTCCGACCAGTCATTTGCGACACGGTGAGCTTTTATAATTGTCTTGACCGCATCGGTTGCTTTCGGGACCAGCGGTACGACCGAGGGTACGCCGAAAAAGTCCGGTGCCGCCAGATAGCCTATGTGCAGAATGTGACTTTGCAGTTGCTCCGAATAGTGCATTAAAAGGCGAATCAGGTCGGTCTGCTCGGTAACCTCAAGACCGAGGGCGTTTTCCACTGCCTTGGTCGCCACCAGTGAATGTGAAATCGAACAGATACCGCATATACGGCTGACTATGAGCTGTATGTCTTCGTAGCTGCGTCCGCGTACCATCGCCTCGAAGAAGCGGGGGGCTTCGGGCACCTGCCACTGTACTTTCTCAATCTTGCCGTCGCGGGCATTGACTACTATATTGGCGTGTCCCTCAATTCGGGTTACATGTTTAACGTCGATATTCATATTTTTACTCATTTGTCGGACCCTGTTTGCTTCCAAAAAGAACCATCTTGCTTTTGAGAGTTTCAACATTCAAACCGTATCTTTCAATCACGTCTTTCGTTGCGTCCACGTTGGGATTATCAATGTAGCCTCGGCAGCCAAAACATCTGAAACCCGACGATGGGCATCTTGCGCCGCAGCCTGCGAGGATAATCGGGCCAAGGCACACCTGGTCGTATTCCCAAAGGCACGGGTTGCCTTTTGCTTTGCACTCGACGCAGACCGGCCATTTCGGTATTTCCGGGGTTTTGCCCATCAGTAGCGAGCGTATAATATATGTGAATTCCTTTCTGTCGATAGGGCAGCCGTGAATTTTATAATCGACCTTGACTACCTCGTCTATCGCCCGCGTCATTGTTGTGTCCAAATGAGGCATATTCGCGTTTTTGCCGTAAACGCATTTTTTAACGTCCCGTAAATCGAAGTTGTTTTTCAGCTTGTTTATCCCGCCGATGGTTGCGCACGCTCCAATCGCGATGAGCACTTTTGTGCGGCTTCTGATGACCCAGAGGCGTTCCTCGTCTTCAGGTCTTGTGATAGAACCTTCGACTATCGCTATATCGTATTCGCGGCTTTGCTCGCTCATCACCTCGCGCCACTCAACGACGTCGGCAGCGCCGATAAGATCGAGAATTTCTTCTTCGAGATTTACTATTTGAAGCTGGCAGCCTTCGCAGCAGGCAAAATCGAAAATCGCCACTCTCGGTTTATTCATTTATATTGCCTCCGGCGCTATGCCCAGTTCGGAATACCGGAATACCGGGCCGTCAACGCATACGTAGAAATTGTTTATCTGGCAATGGCCGCACTTGCCCACGCCGCACTTCATTTTTCTTTCGAGGTTGAGGAAAATGTTTTTGTGCGGGACCTTGTCTTCCGCCAGTGCCATTAGCACGAATTTGTACATTACCGGCGGGCCGCAGACGAAAACCATCGCGGAAGAAAGGTCGGTTCTAACTTTTGGAATTAATGTCGTCACTACTCCGACGTTGCCCGTCCAGCAGTTGTCCCCGCGGTCTATTGTTTCAAAAAAGTCTATGTCGCTGCGTCTGGTCCAGCTTGCAAGTTCCGTATGGAAGAACCGTTCATTGTGGCATTTTGTTCCCAGCAGTATTGTCACCTCACCGTAGTCGTTTCTGTTATCGAGAACGTAATTGATAAATGACCTCTGCGGCACAAGCCCGATTCCGCCGCATATAAAAACCAGATTGCGTCCCTTTGATTCTTCGACGGGGTAGCAGCCTTTTCCGTATGGCCCGCGTATTCCAAGTTTTTCACCGGTTTGAAGCTTATGAATCGCGCTGGTGACGTTGCCCATCTTGCGAACGACAAGCTCGAAACCGTCTTTTTGTGTTGGTGACGAAGAAATGGTAATTGGTGCTTCGCCCATACCAGCTACCGAGATTTCGACGAACTGGCCGGGCTTATACTCCAGTTGGCCGTCGTCCATCGAAAGGTTCAGGTACATCTCGGTGGCGTTCATCAACCTGGCCTTATTGACGGTCGCCAAATTCGGCAGGTAGATATCTTTTTTTGTACCACAACAATCGCACATTAACAGAACTCCTTATGGTTTATTATTTAATTCCAAGGTCCTTAATCAGCCGATTATAAATCGCCACGGGGTTGGCAATATCCGTCAGGCAGGCGCCAACGCACCTTCCGCATCCGACGCACGCGATTTGACCGCCGATTTTGGCAGGTACATACATGCCCTTTCTGTACAGCCGGTGGCGGATGCGGTTGGCCCTGTTTTTTCTGAATTCATGACCGCCTGCCACTTCTGTGAAAGTATCGAGGAGACAGCCGTCCCAGAATCTTTGACGATTGCCTGTTTTCAGGTCCCAGTTCGTGTCGTCCTTAACATTGAAACAATAGCACGTCGGGCAAACGAGGTTACACGAGCCGCAGCTAAAACATGTTTTGGCTTTTTCCTCCCATACCGGATGATTGTAGGCCTTATCCAGAAGTTTCGGCAAATCCGACGGTTTGCATTCGAGCTTGTGCTTGTTCAGAGACTTTTCGTTTTTGTCCCAGACCTGCTGACGTTTTTTGATATCAGCGTCGCCGGCGTTTACAGCTCCGGTTGCTTTAGCGAGCAGATTCTCACCTTTTTCCGTCGCCGCTTCCGCTACGTAGCCGTCGCCTATATCGGTCAGAAGCACATCATAGCCTTTGTGCACAGTGGCCGTACCCATCGACGAAGCGAACACATTTTTGGAGGCTGTCACCACGTCGCATGCGATGATTGTCGCGTTGTTGCGCCTTGTAATATAGTGTGCGTCGCAATTTTCCTGGCTGAAAAGTTCATCTAATTGATTTATCGCAATCATATCGTACGGATGCACACCAATGAGGATGAATTTTTCATTATCGTACTGCGATTTATATCCGCCGCCGACTTCGAAGGTCAGCAGTGTTTCCACGTTCGGCTGGACAAATTGTTTGGGTGGGCGAAGCGTGACATCGTAGTCCAGTCTCAAATCCTTTGCCGATTCCAGCGATGCAAAGTTGAACTTGTCACCCTGTGCCTGCACGCCTATGACTTTTTCCGTTTTTACAAGGGTATCGACAAAACTCGTAAAATCCTGTTTGCTCAATTTTTTTATGCTCATCTTTTATAATCCTGTATAAAATTTCAGCTTACCGGCATATAGTAGGGCAGTCTCGCCAAGTCCATCGCTATATCAATTGTTACAACTTTAATCCGTTTCGGAGCCGTTATATAGCAGGGCGAAAAGTTCAAAATGGCCTTGACGCCCGCCTTGACCAGCTCATCGGCTGTTTTCTGTGCGTCGGCCCTGGGGACGGCAATAATCCCGAGGTCGATTTTCCGCTTTTTTAATTTCGCGATATTTCGAACGTCCTCTATGGTGATGTCCCTGACTTTTTTGCCTATTTTCTTTGGGTCTGTGTCGAAAGCTGCGGTTATAGCGAAATTGTAAATTTTAAAGCCGGGGTAAGTCAGCACCGCCGAGCCGAGATTTCCTGCCCCGACAAGAACGGCCTTGCGCACCGTGCCGAGTTTCAGGATGTTTCGTATTTCTTTGGCGAGTTTTTCGATATCGTAGCCGACGCCTCGCTTGCCGAATTCACCGAAATAAGACAGGTCTTTTCTTATCTGGCACGAGCTGACACCGACAAATTCGGTCAGCTCACTGCTCGAAATTTTCCTGTGGCCCATCTGCGAAGAGAAAAGCAGGCCTCTGAGGTAAACAGGAAGTCGCCTTATAGTCTCTTCAGGTATTCTGCGATATTTAAACTTCATACTGATTTTATCCTTTATTTGTGAATGTGTTCACATTCACAAACTTAGAAACCATTAGCATAAACCTTTTAGAAGCCTCTGTCAAGAGAATTATTTGCTTTTTTGCACTTGATAGTCGGTTCTATCAGGCCTGGGGTTCACTATGCGTCAGCAGCATTCTTTGAATGTCCCGTTTTACAATTTCCGCGATTACTGACGTATGGACAGAGCTTGGCAACGAAAACGCTCCGGTAAATACGCCTGAAGGTTTCGGCTGTATTTCTACTTTGGTTGTTCGTTCTCTGTTTTCGGGTCTTTTTCTTCGCGAAGATGTTAGTTTTCGCTGCTGCGCCATTATTTCCGTCGCCAGGTCAAACCGTGGGATGGCGCTATCCAATAAATTGTCTTGCTCTGACTTTGACCCGGACGATGGTATTATATCCTGCGCCCGAAGCACTTCAAATTTATGTTTTATGTCATCCTCCATCGCAACCTCTTAATTTGCCTTGCCGGGCCCGAGGGAAACTTTCGTGAATTCTCCCGGCTTAAGAACTTCTATCAGTGAGCTGATATCCGCGAGATTCACAGCCTTTACCGCGTTCATCTCATCTTCGACCGTATGATACTGCCGCAGGTACGTCCAGTTGAAGCCCAAATCTATCAGTCTGCCCATCGACAGCTCATTTTTTATTACCAGCGCGCTTAATATTTTGTTCTTGGCTGTTTTCAATTCTTTTCCGGTAACGCCTTCTTTCGATAGTTTCGCGAAAATATTTTTTACTATCTCCATTACTTTAGGCACATTATCGCTGCCGCAGCTTATATATGTATAAAAAGCGCCTGTGCCGTCCATAGGGCCATACTGCATCGAAGCGGTGTCCGCCAAAGCGGTATCGACCAGCTCCCAGAAATACCGCGAACCGGTGCTGTCGCCGATAATAGTGCCCAATAAAGCGGCGGCGAACCTGCGTTTGTCCTGAATCGGCACGCCTCGCGACATCAGGCATATATGCTCGCGCGCAAGTTTCGGTTTTTCGATTCGTTCCGTTTTTTTAGTGCCCGGCCAGTCCGCAAGTTTTCTCGGCGATTCCTGTTTTGTCCATTTACCGCACGCCTCTTCCACGATGGAACTTATTCGCTCCCAATCGAAATTGCCTGCGCAAGCAACTGTCATATTGTTCGGAACATAACGCCTGCCGAAATATTCCCTCATCTGTGCCGCTAACAGCTTGTCGATGCTTTCGACGCTGCCGAGCACGCTGTGGCCGCACGGATGCTCACCGAAATATAGCTTGCGGCACCTGTCCAGCACGTCAAAGGTCGGCATGTCCTTGTACATCGCGATTTCTTCTTTGATTACGTTCTTTTCGATATTGAAATCCTCATCCCGCAGTGCCGGCCTCATTAGTTCTATCCACAGACCTGTCACCTCGTCCAGGTATTCCGGTATCACCGCCGCGTAGTAAACAGTCGTCTCCTCGCTCGTAAAGGCATTGAACTGCGCTCCGGTTCTGTCAAAGGCCTCATTAACCTGCTGGGAATTCAGCTTGTCCGTGCCCTTGAAAAGCATGTGTTCGAGAAAGTGAGAAACACCGCTTATTTGTTCCGTTTCGTCCCGCGAGCCGGTTTTGACGAAAAAGCCCAACGCGGCCGATTTGGCGCTTTTATTGACCTCGCCGATGATTGATAAACCGTTCGCAAGTATTTTCTTTTTAAATTCCATAGCCCTGTTATTTGACCGACACCGGTTTCGGCCCGATGGTCACGACCGTAAAATCCTTGAATTTATTCGCCCGCAAAAATTTTAGAACGGAGTCCACAGTAATCGCATCAATATTTTTCTTTATTTCGTCGAGAGACCGCACTCTGCCCAGCATATAATAATCACCGCCGATAGCGCCAGCCCGGCTGCTCGATGATTCGCTTTGCAGTATCAATGCGCTTTTTAGCCCGACCTTGGCCCTTTGAAGTTCTTCTTCGCTGATTCCTTCGCCTAACCGGTTGAACTCCGTCATTATTACGTCGATTGTTTCCTGCGATTTGTCAGGTGTTGTTCCTGCATAGCAGGAAATACCCGCAGCGTCTTTCAGGCAGTGATACCTCGCCGCTACGGCGTAACACAAGCCGCGTTTTTCCCGTACCTCCGTAAATAATCTCGAACTCATACTGCCCGACAGTACCGAAATCGCTCCTCGAACATTGTAGTAATCCTTATCAGCCGGTTTTACCGTTTCGGTCATTAGTCCAATATGTACCTGCGCGCCGTCGTTGTGAATGTGCGTATATTTTTCACCCTTGCCGCCAATCGTAATCGGATTGAGCGGTCTTTTCTTGCCTGTTTCGAACATCTTCTCAAGCTGCTTGCAGACTGCCGCAAAATTGTATTTGCCCGCCATTGCGAAAATCGTCTCGGACGGACTAAAATTTCCCTTCACAAGCCCTGTGGTTTTTTCCGCCGTTAGGGTCTTTATCTGGTCAATCTCACCCGCTGTGCTGCGCCCCCACGGGGCAGGATAAAATTTTTCATATAGTTTATACATCACCTTCTGGCGGGGGTCATCGTCGAGAGATTTTATGCTGTCGATTGCAAGTTGCTGGGCGGGGGCAAACTGCGTTGCCTCCAGCCTGGGTCGCAATATTACATCTCCATACAGATTCAGCGTCTCAGCCAGGTTCTCCGCTTCGAGCGTTGCCCCTACGGTAATATGGGCGCTGTTGACTGCGCTATAGCGATGCAGACCGAGACTGTCGAGGGCATCACCTAATTGCCTGTTATTTTTATCGCCCGCCCCGCGGAAAACCCAGTCGGATATGACATTTGCCGCCCCGCAGACGCCTTCAGGCAATACCGCCGCCCCAGCAGGCAGCAGAAAATCAAACGCGACCGACTCGACCGCCTCCATCGGCTCGCCTAAAATCACCATCCCGTTTTTCAAAATATGTTTATCAAGTCTTTCCATAAAAAGAGCCACGATATTACCACTCTCATCCGTCTCTTTCAACCGGAAAATGAATAACTCGTAGGTCAATCCAGGCGAGAAACGAAGCGACGGGGCAATCTCAATCACAAATCGGTTCAAATCCCAATGTTGCCTAATTGTGACAACTCCTGCATCAGCGTGCGGTAAGCCTGAATACTATATATTACAAAATAATAGGTCAGCACAATGGTAAGGACAATTATAACAACCGCGACAACCTGCTGGGTGAATTTACTGTAACGGGGATTGCCCCAGACTCGCGTAATAATAAGCGGCAGCGCGAGAGGCCCGACGCATAATAGAGCAATAATTATAAACGAAGTGGACTTGTACCAGGGTAGTTTAGGTTTTCGTGTTCCAAGTAATACACGCTTTGCTGACTCGTCTAAAAATTCCCCGCAGAACCGGCATTTAATCGCCTCATCCTGTATTTCTTCCGCGCAAAAGGGACACTTTTTCATGCGACCGCCGCCGTTTCCTGGTCCTGCGTCGTTGGTTCCTCCTCGAGGTCACCGAAGCTGACACTGATTTTCTTGCTGACGCCTCGCGTCTGCATCGTTACACCGTACAACTGTTCGGCCATACTCATCGTCCGTTTCGAGTGCGTTATGACAACAAACTGTGACTCTTTTTTAAATTCACGTATAATCAGATTGAAGCGTTCGTTGTTGGCCTCATCAAGTGCTGCGTCAACTTCGTCGAGAAAGCAGAAGGGCGATGGCTTGGATTTGAACACCGCGAACAAAAGGGCAATGGCCGTCATCGATTTTTCACCGCCGCTCAACAGCGAAATGCTTCGCGTTTCTTTTCCCGGGGGTCTTGCGATTATCTCGATACCGGCTTCGAGAATGTCCTGCGAATCTTCAAGTAGCACGTCAGCTTTACCGCCGCCGAAAAGCTTGCGGAAAATCTGCTGGAAGTTCATCCTGATTTGCTCGAAGGTCTGGACGAATTTTTCCGTGCTCATTTTATTTAGCCTGTCTATCAGCTCCAGAAGCTGCCGTTTACTTTCATTGAGGTCTTCGACCTGCTTAGTTAAAAATTCATACCGCTGTTCGAGCCCTTCCTGCTCGGCGATTGCGTCAACATTGACGTTGCCTAACCGCTCGATTTTATCCCGCAGGTCGTTAATTTCCTCGCGTATCTTTTCCCAGTCGATATTTTCATCGCTGAAATTCTGGTAAGATTCTACCAAATCAATCTGCAGTTCTTCCCTGACGCGTTCCGTCAAATCCTGCCCTTTGACTTCGAGCTGGCTTAATTCGATTTTCACCTCGTTAATTTTCTGCTCAATCTGCTGTTTCTCATTTTGCCTGTCACGCAGGACCTGCTCAAGCTGTTTTTGCTTTTCGATTATTTCCTCGATTTTTTCACGCAGTGCGCTGTTGCTTTGCTGCTTGCTTTCTTTTTCGACATAAAGCTGCGAAACAGCCGCCTCGCTGGACAGGATGTCCATTTCCGCCTGACGCCACTGCTCGCTGCATGTTTTCGCTTCCGTTTGCGCAGCCTCAACCGCCGAGCAGTTTGACTGGAGCTGATTTTCAATGGATTCGAGATTTTGTTTTATCGCATGCTGATGCTCGGAGATCTGTCCGAACTCAACCTTCAAATCCGTAAGTTCATTGGCCAGCGACTGCTGCTGCTGTTTCTGCTCCGCATATTTCGTTTCGAGTTCTTTAATCCGGCTTATCCGCTGACTGTTTACCGCCTCGAGTTCCTGGAGTTTCTGCTTTGAATCATATTCTTTTTGTACCGATTGGGTAATCTGCTGCTCCAACAGTTCGATTTCGCCCTTTATCAAAGGCTGTTCTTCGGTCAGCCGCTTGATGTCCTGCTCATAGAGCGCCAATTTCGAATTTATCTGCATTTTCTCAGTTGTCGCTTCATAAACCGCCGTGCGCAGTTCCGTACAAAGCTTGTTTAAATGTTCAACTGCCTGGTTGTTCTTTTCTATATGCTGTTCAATTGTTGTGATTTCCGCAGTTAGTCCGTCGATGGTTTCCCCCAACTGTCGCAATCTGCTCTTTCGCGATATAAGCCCTGTCGCTTTTCCGAGCGGACCGACCTTGATTGTGCCGTCGCCAAAAAACTCACCCTTTAGCGTGACATATTTATACTTACCTCCAAGCTGCTCCGTCAATTGCGATGCTATATCGATAGAATCTACAATTACAGTTTTACCCAGCAGGTTCCAGACTAATGGCGCATACTTTTCCTCGCATTTTACGAATTCCGCGACTCTGCCCTTTATCCCCGTGAATTGCGACAGGTCGATGCCGTCGGCAAAAGGCTCAATTTTGTCGGCGCAAATGAAATGGACTCTGCCTTCGAGTCTTTCGATGGTCTGTTTATCTGCCAGAAGTTTCAAAGTGCTGTTTACCAGCAGCGCATCGGTTTTCCCCTCCAGCGCCGCCTCGACTGCGCCGGCATATTCGACATCAGCGGCGACGACATCCGCAAGAATTCCTTCGACATAATCCGGCTTGTTGCCGGTCAGGATATTTTTTACAGCGTTGTTCAAACCTTCGTGCCGGGCCTCCATGTCTGCAAGTATCGCAAATTCGCCGGCAAGCGCGCTTTTGGCCTCTTTGCTGTGCGCGAGATTTTTGCTGTCATCGGCGATGTGTTTATTGATTTCCTCCGTTTGCCTGCGTTTCGATTCGAGGTTCTGATTCAGTTCGTCCAGTACTTTTTCGATGTCCGCTGCGCGTGCCTGGTGCTGTGCTTTTTCCGCCAGCAGGTTTTCCAGTTCCTCACAGGTCTTCTGCGCCCGGCCGGACAGCCTCTCCTTCTGGCTCGATAGATTATTACGATAGTCGCAGATGCTCTGCAGTTCATTATGAAGCTGCGAGGTCTTTCGCACTATATCTATAATGCCCGATTTTTCATCTTCGAGGTCTGCTTCCAGCGACGTACATTGCGAACTTACCTGCTCTATCGTGTTTTGAAGCTGCTCAATAGCTGTCTTTTTCTCCTCCAGCAGTTCCCCCCCCTCCTGCATCTGCGTTTTATATTGCGCAAAGTCGGCCGTGAAGGAGCGTTCCTGTTCGTGCAGCTTTTTAATTCGTTCTGCCGTGTCCTTTTCCCTTTGCTGAAGTTCGGTTATACGGCTTCGCAGAAATTCAATTTTCTGCATCAGTTGTTCAATCTTGCTTTCAATCGCAATAAGTGAATTGTCCGTCTGGTTTAATTTGCTTTCAGTCGCTGTTTTTTCTTCTGTTAACTGGCTGATAAGGGTGTCGTGCCTGGCGATTTCAGCCGCGGCTGACGCGAACAGCTCCTCCATCTCCTCAAGAACAGCTTTTCGCTCTTTGCTTTTTGTGGTTATTTTGTGGAACTCTGACAGCGAGTAATTGACCTGCAGCTCTTTGAGCCTCTGGCGGTATTGCAAATAATTTCGGGCCTTACCTGCCGCGAGTTTCACACTCCGCAACTGCTTCTGCACTTCGTTGATGATATCCGCAAGCCGAAGCAGATTCTGTTCGGTCTGCTCGAGCTTGCGAAGCGCCTCTTTTTTGTGCGCCTTGTATTTGCTGATTCCCGCTGCCTCCTCGAATATAATCCGCCGGTCTGTTTTGGAAGAAGTCAATAATTGCTCGACCTGCCCCTGCTCAATGATTGAATACGCCCTTACGCCGATACCGGTATCCATAAATAATTCACGGATGTCTTTGAGGCGGCAAAGTTTGCCGTTGATTCGATATTCGCTTTCGCTGTTTTTGTATATTCTTCGCGAAATCTGAATCTGGTCGGTATCGATAGGCAGTGACCCGCTTGCGATACCGTTGGTATTCGATAAAAACAGGCTTACTTCCGCGGTGCCCAGCGGTTTTCTGCTGCTGCTTCCTCCGAAAATGACGTCGGCCATCTGGCCGCTTCGAAGGCTTTTGACGCTTTGCTCACCGAGCACCCACTTGACGGCATCGACCACATTGCTTTTCCCGCAGCCGTTCGGGCCTACAATTGCTGTCACCTGTGAATCAAAGATAAACTCTGTTTTGTCTGCGAAACTTTTGAACCCGTCGAGAACAACCTTCTCCAGCCTCATTTTTTACCTCTAAAGTCAGATTTTCATTGTTTTTGCTGCGCACCGGAAGCGGTTTTTCAAGCCGGTACGTTTTAGTATTATCGGCCGAAGACAAGTTATTTCTTGAAAGTTGTGCCTATATTTTTGGCAGAGAACCTGCGTAAAATTTCGCGTCTATCGCACCTTTTTCACACATCTGCTGCAAAAGCGCTATCATCTCGCCGTAAGAAACGTTTAATCCTGCCTGTCCCTGACCTTTTTCCTTTGCTGGTTCCTCGCACAGCTTGAGGATGATGTCACTGAGTTCATAAGAGCTTTTAAGCTGGATTATTACGTTCGGCCGCGTCGGGTGTTTGCGCATTATTGAGATGTATTCCTGACCGGCAGGGGCATTTACAGTTATATTTCCGTCTGTCGACTGGATAAAAATGTTTTCCCTGCATCGAATAGGAGCGCCGAACAGCACAATTCGAGGCTGGCCGCTTCGCGCGACAAAAATCGCTTTTTGCGGTGTTTCGACAATCTGCTCCAGGTAGAAATTGCGGGCAACCAGTTGGCGTGTCACGGCGATGTCGTTCATATTTCGCAGTTGCTTGTATGCCGTCAGTTGCACGTTGAAATCTTTGTCACGCAGTAGTCTTCTGGCCAGTGTCGCCGCGTCGTTTCGACCGGCCGCTTCCGTTATCCTCAGAAAAGCATCAATTCGATACGGCGAACCTGGCTCCAGTGCGGTTTCGCGCAATACCTCCAGCCCCTTGTCGCTTCCGAGGTCGAGCATGCATACGGCGGCGCTCAAACGGACTTCCTGGTCGGATGAATTCAAAAGCGGTTCCAACTTGCCCAGGCAGTCTTTGCCTATTGCCTCGAGAGCGATTTCACTCGAAAATTTGTTTTTTGCGCTGGCAAGTTCCTGCACGAGAGAGCTTATTCTCTGCCTGTTAATCTCAGGTGTAGAAAACAGATAAGTAGCCCTGACTATCGAGATAAATCTTTGTTTTTGTGCTTTGTATTTTGCGGGCACCGTTAACTGTATCTGCCCTGCAGTTAATGCTGTTGCCGTATCCCGTCCAAAGCGTTCGTTTAGTTTGTCGCGTATCGTTGCCGCTGTTTTATAATCCGGATAGCGAAGTGCCATATTTGCTTTGTATTCATCGAGCACCGCTCCGCCGGCTAAAATGTATCCCATTTTTTTGTCTGTCTGGCCCCCGAGCGTGTCGATAAAAACAGGACCCTGCGCCTCCGCAAGTACTTTTATAGTCAACCCGAAACTTCCTGTCGCTTTAAGGTCTGCGCCATAAAGCCAGCCGCCTTCAAGCGAGGTGGTCTGTGTTCCGGGTAACACACGAACCCGCACGTCGAAATACTCATTTTTGGTGACTGCCACCGGCATTATACCGTCCACGATTACCACAGCGGTGTTAGGGCTGTTGATAAACGCGTCGACGTCCATTTTTTGCTCCGGTAGTTTTCGCAGAATATATTGCGTCAGGTAACTTCTGATATTGGGCGGGCATTCGGAGGAACCGGTCCCGTTTAAGCCGTCGATTATTCCGTATCCTTCCACAGCCATTATATCCGGAGCGAATATCTCTGCCAGCGACCCTATCGTGGTGCTGGAATCGATAATCGGTGCCGGAGCAGTTGGTTCCTGAGGCATTTTCACCGGTTCCTCGCAACCGGCCAGCAGGCTCAAGGTAAATAATGTGACTGTTAAACAGATGATTTTGCGGTTTTTAATGGCCATATGTGAATCCTAAAAGATTAAACTTAAACTTCAAGTATTTCATACGATACTAAGCTTTCGGTGTTTCTTAGTCAATCCTGATTTCTTACATCAGCTGGATTAACGTAAATCCAGGTGGGTTGGAGGGTGCTTTTGGCTTTTGATTTTTACTTAAGATGGAACCAGTTATATTGGCTTTTGAAGACATCCATACTTATCGAAATCTCCGACCACGTTATCGCGATAACAATAATAGCTGCTGCCAACAGCAGATATTTGGAACTTTTCAAAAATGACAACAAACGCCTTAGGCCGTCGAGGTAAATAATCAGAAAAGGCAAAAGGACACCGCCTATCAATCTTCCCGTAGTAAAGTACGGCTTTTCGCGAGAGGGGCAGGGCCAGTTGCCGAAATCGAAAAGGATGGAAAGAGTAGCTAAAAAGAATATCGACACTATCAGCACAAAGAAACTCATTCCAATTCCAAATCGCGTTTCCGAGCATGTTTTCCCTTTTACCAAAAGCGCAATACCGGATGCGAGAACCAGAACCAAGGTGGAAATTATGTAAAAAATATCCATTCCGTAGTTTGCTATTACATTGTTATGCCATGAAAATTCTCCTCGCCAAAAAGTCTTCGTTAATTCCGTCAAGAAATAAGCTGCTCCCTTTGTTGTAAAAATAGGGTGGTTCAGCATTTCACTAACAGGTTTTACAGTCCAACCGGAGTAGGCAATTTTTTCCGCACTTGCCAGTGCATCACCAATCACAAAATAATTTCGAGCCAGCCAGACGCCCGCGGGTATCAGCGAAGCAGCCAGCAGAATCGCGAGCTTGGGTAAATATTGTTTTATCTTTTTCTCGGCATTCAATTTTTTTATTTTCAATAGTAACACTAAACCAAGTAAAAACATAATGGTTATATTTGAGACTTTTGTTAGAAATGTCGCCGCGATAAAAAGACCGGCAAGAAAATGATACCAGTTTGATTTCTTGTGATTGTATATTTGCAGAAGCATTAAAAAGGAAATTGCGAACAGCAGCGGTGAAAGGCCATCGTTGCCGATTGAATAAAATGCATCCTGTGGGAAAAATGTTACCAGAAGCGGCAAAGCTATCCGTGCACTGTCCCCCTCCACGTAAAGGTTTTCAGCCGCCTTGTATGAGACTATTATCAGCAACACAAAAAGTGGCACGTTCAAAAATCGTATCCAATATATCAGTTCTCCTTCCGCCAGACCGAGGATTTCTCCGGTTTTATACCAAAGGCCTGCCAGCAGATAATAAACAGGGAATGAACCGGCCTCGTGATTGTAAACATGCTGTTGCAGGCTCGATACGTCGTTGGCGAACTCAGGTGATTTTTCAGCACCTGGGATTGTCCATAATGGCGGCGGTATCCGGTCCTCCGGTTTTGCAACGTATTCCCATGTTCGGTATATTATAACCGATTCCATTACATTACGACTGTACTTTGTAACCCCCGTTTTGGGGATATCTCCGTGTGCATATTTGTACACGAGGTCGAAGTGTGATTCTTCATCGACATTGTTGAAAGGTGGAAATGCCGCATTGAACACAAACATCCTGATGGCGCCAATCACGCATAATACTGCGATTGTCAACCTTTCGTGCTTTGTTGACCAGGTTGTTTTTATGTCGTCCATAATGTATCTGACAATTTATTTTTTCGCCGTCTAAAGACAGTATAATAAGAAATTACGTTCTTTGGAATAAGTTTTGCGAACAGAATGTATTGGTTTATGATGAGAAAATCTGGTATAGTTTCTCTTGTTTATGTATAGGAATAAAAAATAGCATGGCGCAAAAAGTAGCCGTAATAATTGGTGCCGGTCCCGCGGGATTAACTGCCGCATTTGAACTTCTCAAACACACGGACATTAAACCCATTGTTTACGAGATGACAAGCGATATCGGGGGTATTTCCAAAACGGTCGATTATAAAGGCAACAGAATCGATATGGGCGGGCACAGATTTTTTTCCAAATCTGACCGTGTCATGCAATGGTGGCAGGACTTCCTTCCACTGCAGGGTGCCCAGGCCAAAGATGACATCGAGCTTGGCCGGCAAATTCCACTCTCACATGAGAAAAACGCGCCAGACCCGGAAAAAACCGATGCGGTCATGCTCATCCGCAGCCGTCTCTCAAGAATCCTTCATCGAAGAAGATTTTTCGATTATCCGCTTTCACTGAATTTTAAAACCTTCAAGAATCTCGGCTTCTTTCGGGTTATTAAAATAGGTCTCAGCTATATCAAAGCCTCTATTTTCCAAATCAGGCCGGGAAAATCTCTCGAAGATTTTTTCATAAACAGGTTCGGCAGGGAACTGTATCTTACCTTTTTCAAGGACTACACCGAAAAAGTCTGGGGCAAACCCTGCGACCAGATTAAACCTGACTGGGGCGCCCAGCGGGTCAAGGGACTGTCCATCGCGAAGGTTATCGGCCATGCCTTGAAAAGTGCTTTTCGCCGAGACTCATCCATCAGCCAGAAAAAAACGGAAACCAGCTTAATCGAACAGTTCTTATATCCCAAATTTGGTCCCGGGCAGATGTGGCAGCAGGTCGCTTCTGTCGTCGAGCAGAAAGGCGGAAAAGTTCTTCTGAACCATAAACTTGTTGGAGTAAGATTCCGTGATTACCATATCACTACGGTGGAAGTTCAAAACGCCGTTACCGGTGAAATAACTACCCAACAGGCGGATTATTTTTTTTCCTCCATGCCTGTAAAGAATTTGATTGAATCGATGGGAAGAGACGTCCCCACAGATGTGCGGCAGGTTGCGTCGGGGCTTTCTTATCGCGGGTTCATTACCGTTGGTCTGCTTCTGGAAAAATTGAAACTTAAAAACGATACAAAAATAAGAACAATCAACAATATTGTACCCGACAACTGGATTTATATTCAGGAGGCCGATGTCAAAGTCGGGCGTATGCAGATTTTCAACAACTGGAGTCCCTATATGGTCAAGGACAAAGATAAAATCTGGATTGGCCTCGAGTATTTCTGCAATGAGGGCGACCAGCTATGGAACACTCCGGATGATGATTTTATCAAAATGGCGGTTGATGAAATGGTAAAAATAAACATTATCGATAAACAGGACGTGCTCGACGCTGTAGTTATCAAATTGCCCAATACCTATCCGGGTTATTTCGGCTCTTACGAGCACTTCGATGTTGTTCGCGATTTCACCGACAGATTCGATAATCTTTTCCTCATCGGAAGAACCGGAATGCACCGATACAACAACCAGGACCATTCCATGCTTTCAGCGATGGTTGCCGTTGAAAACATAATCAGGAACGTCAAAACCAAGGACAACATCTGGGCTGTAAACGCCGAAGAAGAATATCACGAAGAGCGAAAAGCGTGATTATATCAAATAAGCAGCACAATCGAGTCCACGGTGATGTTGATGATGTAGTCAACAATCCCCAGTTGGCTGTCCCTCGCTGGGTTTGTTTTCTATTCTTAGCCGTTATTATTCTTGCGTTAGCCATCCGTGTTCGCCTTTTGGCCGTTCCCGTGGAACGTGACGAGGGCGAATATGCGTATGCGGGTCAGCTTATGCTGCAAGGCTTTCCACCTTATTCGCTGGCCTACAATATGAAAATGCCCGGCATCTATGCGGCGTATGCGCTTATTCTTGCCATTTTTGGCCAGACTCACGAAGGAATTCATCTGGGATTGCTGGTTATAAACGCAGCTACAATTCTACTGCTGTTTCTGCTGGCCAAACAGTTGTTCGACTCTTTTACTGCATGGGTTGCATCAGCGGTTTTTGCCGTACTTTCTTTAGGCCAGTACGTGCACGGCCTGTACGCGAATGCTGAACATTTTGTCATTGTATTGGCTCTGGCGGCTATTTTGCTGTTGTATTATGCCGAGAAATTGCAGAGTTGGTGGCATTTAGTGGCTGGTTCATTGCTTTTGGGACTGGCCTTTCTTATGAAACAGCACGCCGCTGCTTTTATATTGTTCGGTGGTTTCTATTTGATTTTTGGCGAACTTTCGCGTCGACCAGTGGACTGGAAGATTTTTTTACTCAAAGTGGCCGTTTTTGTAATTTCTGTAATTCTACCGTTCGCTCTGACATGTTTGATTTTGTGGCGATGTGGTGTTTTTGGCCGTTTCTGGTTCTGGACCTTCAGCTACGCACGCGAATATGTTGCACGTCTATCACTTTACGACGGATTCGGCTTGTTGGTACTCAGGATAACTCCTGTTTTTACTTCTGCCGTGCTTCTTTGGATTTTGGCGGCAGTTGGATTTGTTTCCTTGCTGGTTTCTAAAAGATTTCAGCGACAGAGATTGTTTGTTTCCTCCTTCCTGATTTTCTCGTTCTTGGCCGTCTGTCCAGGCTTGTACTTCCGCGAACACTATTTTCTTTTCCTGCTGCCTCCAGCCGCTTTATTGGCGGGAATAGGTGCTGACTTTATTCGCAGCATTTTCACGCAGTCCAGACTGAAATTATCTGCGAATCTTGCGGCAGTATTGCTTGTGTTTGTTTTTGTCCTCGTTGCGTTTTATCAGCAGCGATATTTGTTTTTCGCAGCTTCACCCGTTAAAGCCACGGAAATTGTACAGGAAGGTAACGCGTTTCCCGAATCGCTCGAAGTAGCGGAATTTCTCCGTCAGCATTCACAAAAGAATGATAAAATCGCGGTTGTCGGTTCCGAACCGCAGATTTATTTTTATTCCGGCCGGCAATCCGCCACGGGTTATATTTATATGTATCCGCTTATGGAACCGCAGCCTTATGCACTCAAAATGCAGCAGGATATGATAAGCGAAATAGAAGCTGCCAAGCCTGATTTTTTGATATTCGTGCACGTTTTTCTGTCCTGGATAGTCGAAGAAAAATCTGAAAATCTTATTTTCGAGTGGTTTGAAAATTATTCGCATGAATATTACCGCTGCATCGGTGTTGTCGATATACCTTTTACATCACCGACAATCTACCGATGGGGTGGCGAGTGTGTCGGCTATGAGCCTAAATCCGATAGCTGGATACTGATTTTTGAACGGAAAAAATGAGCCTATTCTTGACAACCCGATGTTTTGATATGACCTTACCCCCAAAAAACGCTCCCATTCCGCTGTCAGGAACTTTCTCTATTGTCCAGCTATACAAGTGCTTGCATTAAATTGCAATATAGCTTATACTTATACAGTACTTTTGTCTTATTTTTCGCAGGGTTCAATATTCCGGAATCGCAACAAAGAGACTTTGACTACCGCCAGCTCGGATGAGACTGGCTTGGTTGGTGAAAAGGATTGAATAATGAAAACCGTATTAATAACCGGCGGCTCTGGCTTTTTGGGAGAGATTTTAAAAAAACACCTCCTTGAGGCTGGTATTCATTGTGTTAACATTGACCTCGTCAAAGATATGTTTTCACATCCCAGCCTGACCTCCGTCCAGGGAGACATCAGAAATATATCTACGCTTGAAACAATTTTCTCCGGGCATAAATTTGACGTAATCTTTCACTGTGCCGCAATTCTGGCACATGCCGTTAAAGACAAGGATTTCCTCTGGTCTTCTAATGTTCAGGGAACAAGAAACATAGCTGATTTTGCCCGAAAACACAAAGTTCCGAGGGTAGTATTTACATCATCCAATTGCCTGTGGGCAAAAAATTTTCACAGACCGGTGAAAGAGGACGATGAGCCCCAACCTGTGGAAATCTACGGTAAATCGAAATGGGAGGGGGAAAAAATACTTTTGGAATACAAACCTTACTTTGATGTTGTCATCATTCGTTGTCCGACCATCATTGATAGTGGAAGACTGGGATTGCTCGCTATACTATTCGAGTTCATCGATGAAAACCGCAAGGTATGGCTGGTAGGTAAGGGAAATAACAAATATCAGTTTATTTATGCCCCCGATTTGGTTGACGCCTGTATCAAGGCGGCTGAGTATAAGGGTTCGGACGTTTTCAACATAGGTTCAGACAACGTAAAATCTCTCGCGGACGTTTATCGCTATGTAATTCAAAAGGCTGATACCGCGGCAAAAGTAGCCTGTCTGCCGAGAAACGCGACGTTGTTTCTTATGAAAGTCGCCTCCTTTCTGAAAATCTCTCCGCTGGGGCCATATCATTACAAAATGATTGCTGAGGATTTTATTTTCGACACATCTAAAATCAAGAGCAAGCTCAAATGGCAGCCAACCGTGACAAATGAGGAAATGCTGTACAAAGCCTATGAATATTACCGGCAGCACCGGGAAGATATAAAAAACCGCTCCAGTGTATCCGCCCATAAACAAGCTGCAAAAATGGGTGTAATCAGATTATTAAAATGGTTATCATAATCGCAGAGGCGGAAAAAGTTGTTTAAACAGCAAAACTTAGAATGGCTTTTGCTTATTATTCTTCTTGGATGTGCTCTTTTCCTGTTCCTTTACAACCTCGGTAACCAATATCTCTGGCAGGATGAAGCCGAAACCGCTCTCATCAGCAAAACCATTCTTAGCTATGGAATTCCCAAAGGATACGACGGTAAAAATTATTTTTCACAGTTATTAGGCCAGGATTATACTAAAAATTATACATGGAGATGGCATCCCTGGTTACAATTCTATATATGCGCAGCTTTTTTCGGCCTTTTCGGTATTAGCACCTTTGTGGCACGTTTGCCGTTCGCACTTTTCGGCATAGCTTCCGTTTTTATGACGTATGCCTTTTGCAAAACTTTGTGGCAAAGCAAAAAAACTGCTGCCATCGCTGCATTGCTGCTGCTCACTTCCATCCCCTTTTTGCTACTGTCAAGACAGTGCCGCTATTACAGTATGGCAGCATTTTTTTCGCTGGCTGGACTATATGCTTATTGGGGGCTTTTGGAAAAAAGAAAATACTCGTTCGTCCTCTTTCTATTGTCCGCAGTATTATTGTTCCACACGCATTATGTTTACTGTGCAGTACTACTTGCCGCTGTTGGTTTACATATATTGATTTTTCACCGTGACAGATTTTGGACACTATTCTGGGCAGCAGCCCTTTTCGCCTTCGTCAATGCCCCCTGGGTAATCTGGCTTTTAAAAGCACGTTCGGATGTAAACTATAAGGAACTTAGCCAATTTGCGCATCCTGTTGTGTTCGGAAAGGCTTATTTGTACCAGATTGGTAAGTACATCTTAACACCTTATTTATTCCTTATCATTCCATTTGCAATAGTCATCCGCCGCGCACGCACTGGGACATTTTATCCTCACGACCGTGCTTTTTGGCATAAATTAACTTTGTTGTTACTTTTCATCTTTTTAAACTTTATCGCCATGGTATTTGCTACACCTTGGCCATTTTTCAGATATCTGACACCGGTAATCCCGATTTTTATTATTTGCGCCGCATTGCTTATTGCTGTTGCCTCCAGACTCCATCCGCTCGTGGCAGTTGTAATTCTGGTCGTTTTAATCTTCACCAGCCCGATGAAGGACTTTCTTTACGAATTAACTCATGATTATGACGGTCCAATCGAGGGAATTGTAAAATATCTGAACAAGAACGGCAGCGATAATGATATCGTTGCTATTACTTACGGCGACCTCCCGCTCAAATTTTATACTAATATGCGTGTTATCGGAGGACTTACCGGCGAGGACCTTTCTGCCGCTAAACAGGCCAAATGGGTTATTTTACGAAAATATGTAGTGTCTGAAAAAGATGCTAAAGTCAAAATGTGGATGCTGCAAAATATTCCATGGGAGAATTGCGGAAGGATTGTAATTGATTACCCTGATATCCCGTTCGAAAACAGAGAAGACCCTGCTGAACATCATTTTCGGACAGTTACCGACGAGGACAGGGTTGTTATTTTTCGTAAAATCCGGTAACATCGTATTGTTAAGTATTTATTCCAGTTATCTTTAAAACATTTAACCAGTTTGGGCGAAGGTAATGAGCAATGATGATTGCACTCAACTAAGTGCCGGTCAACGAATCTGCGGTTATCAGTGGGTTTGGATTTTACTGCTGGCAGTTATATTGCTGACTTCAGCAATCCGCATCCGTTTGCTGGCAGTGCCTCTTGAACGTGATGAAGGGGAGTATGCTTATGGGGGGCAGATGCTGCTGCAAGGTTTTTTCCCTTATGAACCTCCTTCGCTTTACAAATATAAGCTGCCCGGCATTTATTTTCTTTATGCTGCTGCCCTCGCTCTTTTCGGCCAAACCTCAGCCGGTGTACACTCAGGCCTGCTCGTTGCGAATCTCGCGACGGTGCTTCTGTTGTTTCTTTTAGCAAAAAGACTTTTTGGCTTTTTTGCGGCAGTCTCAACCGCGGCGTTTTACGCGGTTATTTCTCTTGGCACCTCCGTGCTTGGTCTGTTTGCTCACGCGGAGCATTTTGTGATGCTTGCGGCAATCGGGGGCATCCTGCTTTTATTGAAAGCCATAGATAATTATCGCTGGTGGAAACTTTTCTCGAGCGGTTTGTTACTCGGCTGTGCATACTGGATAAGGCAGCACGGGGCTGCGTTCGCAGCATTCGGTGGTATTTATCTGCTTTGGTGGATTCTCAGGCAACCCGAGCGTAAATGGCAGCATGTGATTTCGCGTCCTGCTATTTTTTGTGCCGGTTTTATTTTGCCGTTTCTTTTGACATGTGGCATTTTTCTTTTTGCGGGAACCTTTGGCAAATTTTGGTTTTGGACGTTTATTTATGCTCGTAAAAATCTGGAATTTATGCCTTTTGTCAACGGAATGGAATTACTTCGGCTATATATGTCCGGAATTATAATTTCATCGCCTCTGATTTGGTTGCTTGCTTTATGTGGTATTGTTGCTCTGTTTGTGAACTGCCGATTACGGCCGCTAAGATTTTTCACAATAACGTTTTTTGTCTTTTCTTTTCTTTCTATTTGTCCCGGCCTGTATTTCCGGCGGCATTATTTTGTTACGTTGTTGCCCGCGGGCGCCTTGCTTGCAGGCCTCGGCGCAGCCCAGCTTAAAGATTTTGCTCTTGGCAAGTTGCGGCCGTCGGTTGCGGGCATTATTTCCTTCGCAGTTGTTCTGATAGCTGTTGCCTGGACAATTTATTATGAACATAATGTTTTTTTCAGTTTGTCTCCCCGCGACGTATCGCGGTTTACGTATGGCGGCAATCCTTTTCCGGAATCTTTTGAAATTGCCCGTTACATTGAAAAACATTCTTCCCCCAATGACACCGTTGCCATACTCGGCTCGGAACCGCAGATACTCTTCTACGCGAATCGCCATTCTCCTACGGGATATACCGACACGTATGAAATGATGAAATCACACCCGTACGCACTGCAGATGCAAAAAGAAATGATTAACGAAATTGAGGTCGCATCACCACGATTCATTGTTTTTGTCAATACCCCTGCTGGGCTGATAGAGCCGAATTCCTGCAAGGTAATCTTCGACTGGTTTGAGCAATACCAGGAAAAGCATTACATCAAAGTCGGCATAGCGGATGTTACCGATTTTACAACGACGGTTTATCGTTGGGGCCAAGAAGCCCTTGGGTACAAACCTGTGGATGAATATTGGATTGCGGTTTTTGAGCGTAAAGGCTAAAGTAATCTTGGCTTCTTACTCATCTGCATCCGCAGAAAACGGCCCCTATGCAGGTCAAGCAGTAGTTGCTTCGGCACAGCAGGGTAGCGAATGAGCTGAATGCTCCTGCGAAAAACACGGTTACCGAACCAAACCATTGATTTTAGCGTAAAAACTGGTGCATCAGGGCAATTAAAAAAATTTTAAAATTTTTGATTTGCCCTATTGACGCCATAATTTAACGAGGTACAATAGTATTTCTCAGTGGACAAGCAAACGCCTTATAGATTTGCTCGTCCGCTGGTTTGTTTATGGAAGTAAATGCTCTTTGACAAGTTAACAGTTAAGCCAAATTAAGCAGCGAAAGTGCGGCGTTTGCGGTAGTCAAAACGCGATACCGCAATCAGCTTAAAAATTAATTTTTTTCAGCACTTTCGGTTTGCGTTTAGAGTTTTAGAAAGCTTAGGCTTTTTGTAAAACACTGCCAGAGTGTTGAGCCTTTCAATCGACGATGACCCCGGCTAACGTCGGGTTTCGACGAATAAATTTGAAGGGTTTGATCCTGGCTCAGAACGAACGCTGGCGGCGTGGCTAAGACATGCAAGTCGAACGAACCGGCTAATTGAGCAATCGAGAGGCCGGTTAGTGGCGAAAGGGTTAGTAATGGATAGGTAACGTACCCTGGGCTTCGGGATAGCGTCGCTTGCCGAAAGGCAAGCTACCGAAAGGGGCATTAATACCGAATAATATCAGGCACCGGCGGGTGCCTGCTCAAAGATTTATCGGCGCAGGAGCGGCCTATCTCCTATCAGCTTGTTGGTGAGGTAACGGCCCACCAAGGCTTTGACGGGTAGCGGGACTGAGAGGTTGACCCGCAACATCGGAACTGAGATACTGTCCGGACCTCCACGGAGGGCTGCAGTAACGAATCTTGCGCAATGGGCGAAAGCCTGACGCAGCGACGCCGCGTGTGGGAGGAAGTCCTTCGGGATGTAAACCACTGTCAGGGGGCAAAAAGTCCGTTTCGGCGGATTGATTTAACCCAAAGGAAGTCACGGCTAACTCTGTGCCAGCAGCCGCGGTAAGACAGAGGTGGCGAGCGTTGTTCGGTGTCACTGGGCTTAGAGCGTGTGTAGGCGGCAAAGTAAGCGCTTTGTGAAAGCCCCCGGCTTAACCGGGGAATTGCTTGGCGAACTGCTTTGCTTGAGGCAAGAAGGGGTGCGGGGAACTCTTGGTGGAGCGGTGGAATGCGTAGATATCAAGAGGAACGCCGGTGGTGAAGACGCCGCACTATACTTGTCCTGACGCTGAGACACGAAAGCGTGGGGAGCAAACGGGATTAGATACCCCGGTAGTCCACGCCCTAAACTATGTCTACTAGGTCGTGCGGATTCTGACATCTGCATGGCCGAAGCAAAAGTGTTAAGTAGACCGCCTGGGGAGTACGGCCGCAAGGCTAAAACTCAAAGGAATTGACGGGGGCTCACACAAGCGGTGGAGCATGTGGATCAATTCGAAGCAACGCGAAGAACCTTACCTGGGTTTGACATGCTTGGATGCGTGCCCGGAAACGGGTTACGCTGCCCGCAAGGGTGAAACTTGCACAGGTGCTGCATGGCTGTCGTCAGCTCGTGTCGTGAGATGTCGGGTTAAGTCCTTTAACGAGCGAAACCCTTGTCGTTAGTTACCATCAGGTCATGCTGGGGACTCTAACGAGACTGCCGGTGTTAAACCGGAGGAAGGTGGGGACGACGTCAAGTCATCATGGCCTTTATGCCCAGGGCCTCACACGTGCTACAATGGCGAGGACAAAGCGAAGCAAGACCGCAAGGTGGAGCAAATCGCAAAAACCTCGCCCCAGTACAGATTGCAGACTGACAACTCGTCTGCATGAAGTTGGAATCGCTAGTAATCGCGAATCAGCTACGTCGCGGTGAATGTGTTCCTGAGCCTTGTACACACCGCCCGTCAAGTCATGGGAGTCGTAAGTACCCGAAACCGTGTTGTCAACCGCAAGGAGACGCATGTCTACGGTAAGTGCGATGACTGGGACTAAGTCGTAACAAGGTAGCCGTAGGGGAACCTGCGGCTGGATCACCTCCTTTCTAGGGATTTAACTAGAACGCTTGTAACCTTACAAGGTTACTCGCGTAAATAGTCAGGCCTTTCGCTGCTAATGCTTAACTGTTCTTGACATTAAAAGCCCGTTTCGAAAGAAGCGGGCTTTTTTATTTGCGCTGCGATCCGTTCGACGCGCTTCGCTTGCTCCGGACAAGTTGGACACTTTGTAAATAGGACTTTTGAGAAAAAAAGTTGTAAGTCTTTGCCAGCCAGAAAGTTAAATGCAAAAATTGGAACACGCTAAAATCGGGGTATTTTGAGCGCATTTGAACGAGTTTGAGGGGTGTTTGAACATAAATCGAGGGTAAATTGAGCGCGTTTGAACAACTTTTGAGGGGTCCGAAAAAAAGTCAAGTGGTTTGAGCGTTCATAAGTCCTTATTTTACGTTGAAAGTGGATACAGCAGGTCTGGTTTTATTTGGTGCGAAAATGCGAAAAGTGTTAAGAGGGGGAATTTGCGTAGATT
>Ga0214473_10001839_pt1 | contig 27091 bp, 23 predicted proteins | sample RVTome_7_FD_203509 | JGI IMG/M metagenome (GOLD analysis project Ga0214473, IMG submission 203509) | Soil microbial communities from uranium-contaminated site in the Upper Colorado River Basin, Wyoming, United States - RVT98D197 | ecosystem: Environmental > Terrestrial > Soil > Contaminated >...
TCATGCACGCCACAGTGCACTCCCTCGCCTCGCTTGCGCGGGGTGCCTGGGGCGGCCATGCGCAGCATGGCCGGGGGCCCCGGGCCGGCGCTCAGGCTCAAGTCAAAGCGAGAGCGATCTAGCGGCGCTGTGGGTGGGGCGTGCTCAGGCCATCAGCGCGCTCCCCCGCGGCGCCGCGCGCGCTCCCTGGCGTCGCCGTGGGCACGGGCCACCGGGGCAGGCCGAAGGAGCGGTGCGAAGTGACGACGACGCCGGTCCCGTCCCAGGTCGCGAGACCCGATGGCGTCACGGGTGCTCCGCCGAGGTTGCCGAGCTCCTCGGTGGCCGACCGCAAGAGCTCGGCCACGTGAGGAAGGAGCCAGCGGCCGGCGCTGTCCGCGTCGGCCCCAGGTGTGGCAGCGATGGCAGTTCTGAGGCCGGAGCGGGTATGCAGCCTCATGTGAACCATGCCGTCCGGGGAGAACGCCACGACCAGGAGTGCATCCGGATCTCGGGGTCCCACTTGTGCGAGGGACAACACGGCCTGGTCGACCACGTCCGTGAGCGCGGTGCGAAGCGCCTCGGCGTCGATGTGCGGTTCCCCCGATTCGATCACGACCACAATGGCGCCTTCTCGCTCCGGGACCTGCGCGAGGCCCGGCATGGCCCATCCCAGGAGGGCCACCAGTAGAAGCGTCGTTGCGGCGCGCGGCATCACCGACGGGGATGCTCCCGCGTCGACCGGACGCTGTCAAAGCGCGGCCGCATCCGTCGGCAGCCCGTCGTCCAGCGGGTCATCCGTCGATGAGTGGTCTCGGCGGAGCATGGCGCCGAGCGCCCTAAGCGGATTGAAGCCGAGCGTCGAGCTCACGCTGGCGACTTCGGAGATCCGACCGCGCACCAGGGCCGTGAGAGGCGCGATGGCGGAGAAGGCGTCGAGCCCCCCCAGCAGACGCGTCGTCTGTTGCGCCAGCCCGCGGACGGCGTCGGCTCCGAGGGCCACAGCCACATAGGGCGGCGTGGGATGCACGATCACGTCCCGAATGGCCACAGCGACAGCCCAGGAGCCGGCGTTGGCCTCCTTGAGCAGCCTACGCATCGTGACCGCCTCGGCGAAGATACCGAGATGGACGGGCGCCACCGCCCGCTCCACCGCGCCGACGATCACGCGGTGGTCTCGGCGCCAGTCCCCGCCGAGTGGTCCGGTCCACCGCAGGATCAGATCGGGCCCCGCCACCAAATCGATCTCGCCTCCGCGCCGGCGCAGGGCGGCCGCAGTCCAGGGGCGACCGCGCTCCCACAGCGTGATCACGGCAGCGTGATCGTCCGGCACCACCACGTCGAGCGCCCGTCGCACGGTACCCGCGGAGGGGATGGGCACGTTGGCCAGGGGCCGGGGCCAGATGCGGATCAGGCCCGCCTCCTGCATCTCGCGGAGGATGCGCGCGAGCGCCAGCCACTGCGTCACGTAGTCGTCCCCGCGTTGCAACCGCATGGCGAGTCGCTCGCCGATTTCCTCGATCACGCCCTGGCGGAGAACGACAGAGCGACGCGCCGCGTAGCGTTCGCACAGCTCCGGCAGCTCGTCCGGGCCTGTGTAGGTCAGGTCGGTCACGCGACCGCGGGTGGTGTGGAAACTCTTGAGGACGTTTCCCGTGTCGTTGACGATCACCACCAGCGTCCCGCGCGGGCCGTCGCGGTGCTCGTCGCCATCGGCGGACGGGTCGTCGGTGGATGCTGGCGCGGTCTCCATTCGCTCCACCACCGCGGGCGAGAAGAGACTGATGAGATGGGTCCAGGAGCGGACGTCGAATCCCTCGAACTTCAGGTCCGCGCTGATCACGATGACGTTCTCCTGGCGCGGGGAGGGCGATTCCCGGAGGTCGTGGTGGAGTCGGTGATCGGGGAGAGCTCGAACAGACGGCAGCTCTGCGGCTCCAGGTGAATCGCGACCCGCGAGTCTCCCTCGAGCTGCTCTCCGGTCATGAGATCGGTGAGCACCATGGGCCCAGGGAGCTCCACGTTGGCGTCGATGGATCCCGCGGCCGGGTGGATCACGAAGAGCACGCGGGGGCCGAGCGCGTCGGAGTGGACACACGTCTCGACGGGCCGCGGATCGACCGGGAAGGGGCGCGCCAGCCCCAGCTCCGCGGCGAGCGCATGGACCAGTCGATGGGCATCGGCCGGTGTATCGATCAAGACCCTGCGAGCGCCCTCGGGCGCCTCGAAGACCCGCGGGCGCATGCCATCGTCCAGCTCCGGCACAGCGGGCCCGAAGATCACCGTCGCCCCTTCGCGGGCCACGGCGAGCAGCTTGTCCCAACGCTCGGGACACACGAATTCGTACACGGGGCTGATGATGAGCTTCTTGCCGCGGAGGCGGTCCAGCGGCGCATCCGAGTCCACATAAACATAGGGGATGCCCGCCTCCGTGAGCGCGTCCGAGAGCTTGGCCAACATTCGCCACCACAGGACCTGGACGGGACCCTTGAACCCGAGCGGGTCCTCGTTGCACGCATCCACGGGGGTGCCCCCGACCGCCTCCACGTTCGACGGGCTGAGCAGCCCTCCGAGCAGGTGCGTCACGCGGGACAGGCGCCGGTACTCCTGGGGCACGACCAACGCCACCTCCGTGTGCCGGTCGAGGTCGTGGAAGGCAACGTCCCGGAGCTCCGCGATGAGACGCTTCCACGCCTGCGCCTCCGGGCGGGGCAGCCCACGAGCGTCGATCGGTGCTCCGTACCAGCGATCCCGGTCGACCGCCATGTAGATGTTGAATCCCCTCAGCCCGTATGCGCACGCGCACATGGCGCAGAACAGGGAGTCCTCGTGGTCAAGAGGGGTGAACCACGGGGGCGCACCCGCGCCGAGCTCCGGGGCGTAGGGCACAGCGACGGTGCCGGTCAGGTACAACGTCCTACGCTTGATCGTGCGGTGCTCGCGCGCTGCGTGGTAGTAGTCGAAGCCGACCAGATCCACCGTCTTGTCGAGCGCCGGCACGCTCACGGGCAAGCCCATGTCCCCCAAGGGCAAGTTGTGCGACATCGGAACGCCAGTGAAGCCCGCGCGCACGAGCCTGCGCTTCATGCGGCCGATGGCGTGAACGACGAGCTCCTCCTGAAATGCCGCCCAGTCCAGGTGTGCCGGGAGGTCCTGTGTCGCCGGAGCGTCGAAGTGATCGGGGGGCTCGATGTCGTCCCACGTCGCGTAGCTGCGCCGGTGGGCGCGCTCAGCGTCCTTCAGCGTTCCGTGACGACGTTCGAGGCTCTTGCGATAAAGCGCGATCGCGTCCGGGTGGTAGTCCTGATCGTAGACGCCGTTGCGGAAGTAGTACGCGGCCTCGTTGTCCACCTGAACGAGCACGACCGGACCGGCGGGCGCGAGGCGCGGCGCGGCGACGGCCGCGACGGCATCGAACCAACGACCCGTCTCTCGGTGGTACGTCGTGCTCGCGTAGCTCGGCACGGGGAACATTCGCGGCGGGAAGGGCTGGATGACTGGGTTCTGACGCGGCGAGCGGGCCTGGCATGCCTTGTCGTAGACGATCCGTTCCGGAAGGCCGAAGTAGGTCATCTCGGCGTTGATGTGCGGGCCAGGGCGCAGAATCACCCAGAGCGACAGCTCGTGGGCGAGGTCGAGGAAGCGGCCGAGGTCGCGTTTGGGGTCCCGCTCGCCAAAGTCGAATTCCCCGGCGCCGACCTCGTGCACTCCCCAGGGCGCATACGTGTCCACGATGTCCAGACCGAGGTCGCGCATGCCGATCAGCGCGGGTCTCCACACGTCGGGCTCGAGGCGCCAGTAGTGGATGGCCCCGGAGAAGAGCGGGGACTGCCGCGGCCCCACGCGCAGGCACCGGCCCACGATCCGGGGGCGTTCGTGGTCCGGCCCGCGGCGACGACGCGCAGCCGATTTGCCCGACGACGGTTTCACGCCCTGTCCGCCTGCGGAGGGTAGGGCGTCGCGGTTCGGGGCTCAAGGTTGACGGTCACGGGCCGACCCTCACTTCGGTGCGGAACGACAAACGGAAACCGCCTCGTCGAGGCAGCCGACGATCGCGGAGAGGTCCGTCAGTCCTTCGATCTGGTGGCCGCCGCGTGCCCACGTGGCTTCCGCCGCCGCTGCAAGGGTGCCTTTGTCGGGCACCTTGCCGAGGAGGCGCTCTGACAGGGCGATGGGAGCGGCGCGGTCCTGGAAGAAGTCGCCCGCGACCCGGACGTCCTCGGTCGTGCCCGACCCGTCGAGCCGCACGCCGGCGCTGATGAACCCGATGGGGACCTCGCGGAGCTTCGACCAGGTCAGCGTCGATTCGGTGGGGTCGGCGGAAGCGCGCACCCAGGCTTCCGCGGCTTCGATCCCGCCGGCGAGGGTGCGAGGCACCGTGACGTGTTCGGTGGTGATCGGCCCCTCGAATCGGGTTGAGTGCCCTTCGGCGATGCTCCGCACGACTTGGAGCGGATCCACCACCTCGTCCCAGGCCTCCTCGAGGGTCACCTGCTCCTTGCCGGCGAACTGATCCTCCGAGCGCGCGGGATACGCGATCCAAGCACCATCGGGAACGAAGCTGCGCCGGTGGGCGACGAACATCTCGATGAGCACGCGCCCCGTCTCGTCCCGGTCCCACCCGACCTGGACCGCGGGCCGGCGTCCGACGGTCAACCAATCCCGCCCCGGATAGTGGGCTGGCGCGCCAGGGCGCGTCAGTCCACCGAGGGCTCCGCGCACGTTCCGGTTCAGCAGTCGGTCGGAGGGGCAATCCATCAGAACCGATGCGTGCCTGAGACACAGGGCGACATAGACCACGTCCTGCGATGCGACGACCATGGGACCGCCCGTTCGGCGCCGTAAGACCTGCACGCCCGCGTCGGCGACAGCCTCCTCCTGCACGGCGTCGCAGCGCCGTTGCCAGGCGCCGAGCGCGATCGCTTCGCCCTCGAGAGCTGCCCCATAGAGCACGGCCGGATCCGAGTCCGCGCCGACGACGGTGTCGAGCAGCGCGGGCCCTGTGGCCAGCGCGCGGGCCGCCGGGACGGCCGACTCGAAGATCCACGGGATCTTCATGGCGCGATCCTCCGGTGACCAGTTGCAGTGCCGCTCATGTTCGTTTCTTTCGCCGTCCCAAGAAGGCGAGGATAGCCGAGTACAGCGTGACCCACACGACGCCGGCGGCGAGGAAGACGGCGCCCACGATGGGGCTGTCAGCTGCGATGAGGATGGCGCTGCCGAGCAACAGGGACGCGACCACGAGCCCGCTGAACAGGCGGCGGCCCAATTGGTCCGACGAGACGCGCAGCGCAGGCTCGTGGACCTGCATGCTGAGGGATCCCTTGCGCAGGTCGTCGAGGATCTCCTGCAACTGCATCGGCATCTCGCTCGCCGCGCCGCTGAGCCGCATCGCCGTGTGCATCAGATCTTGGCCGATGCGTTCCGGGGAATAGCGCTGCTTGAGCAGCTCGACGAAGTACGGCTTGAGCTCCGCGAAGACATCGAGCTCGGGATAGATCTCCTTTCCGATTCCCTCCACCGTCATCAGCGCCTTGCCGACGAGCAGGAAGTCGGGAGGAATCTCGATGCCGTACTTCGTCGCACCGTAGATCAGGTCCCTGATCATTCCGCTCACCTCGATGTCCCCGAGCCGTCTGCCGAGGTACCTGTCGGCCAGCACGGCGACCTCGGCCTCGAAAGCATCGCGGTCGATCTTCTTCGTCGGGGTGCCGATGGCGTACAGCGCGTCCGCCATGGCCCGATAGTCCTTGCGAACCGCCGCGACCATGAGGTCGATGGTTCGGTCCCGGAGCTTCGGGGTGAGTCTGCCCACGAGCCCGAGATCCACGAGCGCCACCTCGGGACTTTCGGGAGGACCGAGGATCAGGATGTTGCCGGGGTGCGGGTCAGCGTGGAAGAAGCCGTCTTCGAAGACTTGCTTGACGATGATGCTCAGCGAGGTCTTCGCGATCCGTTCGGCGCTGGCGCCCCGGGCCACGGCTTCGTAGATCTTGAGCCCTGGCAGGTACTCCAGCGTCAACAGTCGGCGGGAGCTGGCGCCGCGATGCACGAGGGGAAATCGCGCGGACGTGTGCCCTGCGAAATTGGCCGCGAACCGCTCAGCGTTGTCGGCTTCGAGCTTGAAGTCGAGCTCGGCCTGGATGGCGCGGTCGAACTCACCCACCAGCTTGACCGGTGAGTAGATGCGGGACTCGGGGATGGAACGCTCGATGGCGCGGGCCAGCCAGTACAGAAGGTCCACGTCTCGCTCGATGGTGTTCCGGATGTTGGGGCGCTGGATCTTCACCACCACGTCCAGCGGCCCCTGCTCCGTGCGCAGAGTGGCCCGGTGAACCTGTCCGATCGATGCCGACGCCAGAGGGGACTCCTCCAGGTTGTCGAACACGTCCCCGATCGTGGCGCCGAGCTCCTTCTCGACGTGGTCCCGCAGCTCCGCGAACGGAACCGGCGGGACCGCGTCCTGCAGCTTCTTGAACTCGAGGATGATCTCCTCGGGAATGATGTCCGGACGCGTCGAGACGATCTGGCCGAGCTTGATGAACGAGGGGCCGAGGTCCTGCACGACCAGGCGAAGACGCTCACCGACCTTGACCCGAGAGGTTGCCTGCTCGGCCACGGTCTTGCCGGCGACCAGCGAACCCAAACCGGTGCGCTGGACGACTTCACCAAAGCCGTGGCGGACGAGGACCAGGACGATCTGCCGGAGCCTCTCGAGATCGCGAACCGTGTTGAGCAGGGACACCAAGGTTCACGCGTCTTGTTCCGTCGACCTCGAACCTGTCACTGAGGCGGCGCCGGCTCCTGCGGCGCTGGCGCCGGGGCGGCCGCAGGCGGGCATGCCTGAGCGATCTGGATCGTACGTCGCGTGTCGTTGAACATGCCGGCGACCGCGTTCCCATCGGCACCGATCAGCTGAAGCTGCATGGAGTGGTCTCCCACAGGGAGATTCTCGATGTAGTGAGGCGCCCACGTGGTGATGTCGCCGCTGATCGCGCCGTCGATGGAGTAGCGAACGCGGAACCCGTCGCTCGCCAGCTCGTCGACGTGGGACAGGTAGAAATCGAGGAGGACGCGCTCACCGAACGGCATGCAGCCCCGCGGGCGACTGTAGGTAAGCAGGGGTGCCGCCGGATCGAACGCGAAATCGGCCGTACGCTCGCCGTAGTGGAAGACGACGGTCGCGAAGGAGGAACCCTCCTTGACGGACTCGTGGTGACCCCGGCTCGGGAACAACCTGAGCACATGAGTCCCAGGGGCGAGCTCGTGTCCGAGGTTCTCCTGGACGAGCTGATTGAGATCGATCGCGCCCGAGACGTCGCGGACAGCGATGTACGGCTCGTTGTCCAGGATGACGTGAACGTGCTTGCCCGGCGCGGGCTCGAGCCCCCATCCCGTCAGCTGCACGCGCAGGGTCACACTCCCCGAGCGGATGAGCTGGCCGCTGCGCGGTGCGCGGATTCGCAGCGTGGGTGCGGCTCCCTCGAGCGGGGTGCGCTCGGCGGCGACCACCTGGATGGGAGGCGGGGCGGGAGGCTCCTGCTCCGGCGAGGCGTCCTCGACCTGCTCGACGGTCACGGTCGTTTCCGGCTCGTCGAGGGGCGGATACTCGGGGGGCGGCTCGGACTCGCCCCCGCAGCCCGCGAAGACGGCGAGCAGCGCGGCGGCGGTCGAAACCCCGGATCTTGCTTGGTATCCCATGGTTCCTCCTCGAATCGGGGATGGCGGGACCCCGTTCTACCAGCCTGGCCAGCCACTGCAACCGCGGGTTTTCGCGCGTGCCCTGGCCCGCGGTCCGGGGATCGTGCGCTGCCCCGCGGCCGACCGACAGATGTTGCTGGAAGCGAGCGCGTCCACTAGGGTTGGGGCGTGCGTCACTTCGTGCTGCGGGTCGACGAGCGCCACTACGACCTCGAAGTCGGCGACTACCTCATCGGCAGAAGCTCGAGCTGCAACATCTGCCTCGATGACCCCATGACCTCTCGGCAGCACGCCGCCCTCGGCGTCAGGGCCGATCAGGTCGTCCTGCACGACCTGCAGAGCCGCAACGGCGTGTGCGTGAATGGGCGCCAGATCCAGGGCCCAGCGATCCTCGCGCACAGCGATCGGATCACCATTGGGGGACAGGACTTGTTCCTCTACGAGCGCTCCCGTCTGCATCGCGAGAAGCTGCCCACGCTGAACGATCTCGCCCGGCTCGGCGTGCACCAGACGATCTCCGAGGCCGGCATCCCGGTGCCCCTCGAGCAACGCGAGGGGGGGGACACGGACGACGAGACCGTGACCGAAGCCCGCAGCGTGCTCGACACGCTCCTCTCGGAGAGTGACCGGCGGCTGAGTCAGGACCGGCTCGAGGAGGCGCAGCCCTTCGTGCGTCAGGCCTTCACGTTGCTTCACCTCGGGTGGCAGAAGGGCCGCGGCATGGACGATCAAGGGATGAGGCAGGCGAGCCGTTTTGCCCTGCTCCTGGCCGAACGCACCGGCAAGACCGAGTGGATCGACCGGGTGTTCGAGCTGTACGCGATCGGGTCGCGCTTGTTGCCGCCCGAAACGCTCGACTCGATCGAGCGCCTCCTGCTCGCAGCAGACGACTACTCTCCGCGGGTCCTGGGCGAATACGCCGAGACGATGGAAGCGGCCGCGGGTTCCCTCGCCGAAGCCGATCGCCCTGCGCTCGAGCGGCTCAGGCAGCTCGCACGCAAGCTCGCGCCCTGACCCGACCTATTCAGCTGCCGGCGTCCGTGCCGGACGGTCGCGCAACCGCGTGGCTCATCGTCGTCGTGTTCCAGAGCGCGGCGACCCGGCCGCCCGGGTCGATGGCCACGAGCCCGCCCTTGCCCCCGAAGCGCCGGCCGAGCACCTCGAGCGCAGCGCGCGCCGCCTCCCCCGCGGGCAGGCCCGCGCGCATGAGGTCCACGCACGCCCGAGCAAGGCAGGCCCGCATGATGGCCTCTCCGATGCCGGTGGCCGAGCACGCTCCACCGTCGTCGTCCGCATAGGTGCCCGCCCCGATGATCGGCGTGTCCCCGACGCGGCCCGACCGCTTGCCGACCGTGCCCCCGGTGCTCGTCGCCGCGGCGACCCGGCCCCGCGAGTCGCAGGCCACCGCGCCCACGGTTCCGCCCGCCCACCCCGCGCCGACCTGCCCTTCGCGGAAGCGCCTGAGGCGTTCGACCGCCGCTTCGGTCACCATGGTTTCGGGTCTGGCGGGGCAGAACCCGGCCGTGCGTGCGAAGGCGGCCGCCCCGGCCCCCGCGTAGAGAATATGACGGGCATCCTCGAGGGCCGCCCTCGCGATCCGGATCGGATGCTCGAAGGGCGGTAGCGCTGCCACGGCGCCGGCGCGAAGGCTGGTCCCCTCCATCACGGATGCGTCGAGCTCGAGCTCTCCGTCCTCCGTCAAGGAGGCGCCCGTGCCGGCGTTGAACAGGGGGTTGTCCTCCATCGATTCGACGGCGGCCTGGACCGCGTCGAGCACCGTGGCCCCGGCAAGCAGCACCGCGAGGCCCGCCTCCGCCGCCGTTCGGCATCCTGCGACGTGCTCGGGACGCCGAGCGGGATCCACGTCCCCTGCGCCGCCGTGGGCGGCTACCACGGGCTCGAGGGACGTCATCGCCTCCGGAAGCTCCGCAGCATGCGAAGCAGGTCGGTGCGCAGATGGAACCGCAGCAGGGCTCGGCCGATCTCGCGGTCCTCGCAATAGATCGTCCCAGGGAGCGTGGTCATCGTGGATACGATGCGCGTCGGCTCGAGCTCCTTCTCGCCGTGGAACCTGCAGCGGCGCCCGGTGTTTTCGTCGAAGTGGAAATCGTAGACGAGCCGCCGGCGCACGAAGGGATTGATCTCGAGCGTCCCACGCAACGCTCGATGGTCCGCGTATCCGCGCGCATCGACCTCACCCGTGATCTCGGCCGTGGGATCGAGCGCAAAGCGCCTCAGGCCGTGGACCTCGGCCCGCACGGTGATGGACATGGGGAGCTCGTCCCCGGGAGCTTCGAGGAGGTGATAGGTGCCGCTCATCGTCTCGTGGAATTCGAATCCAAGCGCCACGGCTCAACCCTCCCGCGTCTTGGGCACATCGAAGAGCTCGTCGGGCACGACCAGCCGATCCACGATCCCGCCTCGCACCAGCGCGTCCACGATCTCGTCCGCGTCACGTATCTGGACGTTCCCATAGAACACGTGGTCGGGCATGACCGCCACGGCCGGTCCTGTCCAGCACAGATCCATGCAGCCTGAGGAGCACACGCGCACCCGCTCGCGCAGGCCGCGTTTCACAGCCGCGGTCTTGAGCGCTTCGAGAAGCTCGCGTGAGCCCGACACCGCGCAGCAACCCTTGGGGTGGTCGGGGGGACGCTCGTTCGTGCACACCCACAGGTACCGATCTCGCTTCGGCACGACTCGACTCTACACCACGCGGCTGCTGACGGCCCGCGGTCTTTTTTCTGTTCCGAAACGCCCCTGAAACATTGTGGGGCTATAGCTGGGTGGCGGCAGATGGGATCGAAGCGATCGCGTCCGGCACCGGGAGGCTGCATGAAGAAGGTCGAGGCCATCATCAAGCCCTTCAAGCTCGACGAGGTGAAGGACGCGCTCGGCGAGGTCGGCGTGCTCGGCATGACCGTCACGGAGGTCAAGGGCTTTGGGCGCACCGGGGGCAAGCGAGAGGTCTATCGGGGCTCGGCCTACGTGGTCGACTTCGTGCCCAAGGTGAAGATCGAAGTGGTCGTGGCCGACCCGCTCGTGGTCCAGGTCATCGACGCCATCGAGAAGACGGCGCGGACCGGCCGCATCGGCGATGGGAAGATCTTCGTCACGCCTGTGGAAGAGTCGATCCGCATCCGCACCGGGGAACGCGGCGAAGAGGCGATCTGATCGTCATCGAATCTGCGCCCAACTTCTTACGAGAAGGAAACGGCGCCGAAACATTGACGCGGTAGGAGTGGCTACGAAGCCGTGACGGCGCTCCAGGCCGCCGGTGGCAGCCCAAACCATCACGGAGGCTCCAGATGAGCGATCACCGAACACCAAAGGAAGTGCTGGAACTGGCGAAGGCAGAGGGCACGGTCATGATCGACCTCCGATTCATCGACATGCCCGGCGTCTGGCAGCACACCTCGGTGCCGGTCCACCGCCTCGAGGAGTCTTCCTTCGAGGACGGCTTCGGCTTCGACGGCTCCTCGATCAGGGGCTATCAGCCGATCAATGCGTCCGACATGCTGATCGTGCCCGATCCGTCGACCGCGCGGATGGATCCCTTCACGAAACACCCGACCCTCGTCCTGATCTGCAACATCGTCGATCCGATCACGAAGGAGCCCTACGCTCGTGATCCGCGGTTCATCGCGCGAAAGGCGGAGAGCTACCTGAGGCAGACGGGATTGGCCGACACGGTGTACTTCGGGCCGGAGGCCGAGTTCTTCATTCTCGACGACGTGAGGTATGCATCGGCACCGAACCACAGCTTCTACGCGCTCAACTCCTCGGAGGGAGCCTGGAATACGGGGTCAGACGAGGGGCCCAACCTCGGCTACAAGGTGCCGATCAAGGGCGGCTACTTCCCCGTGATGCCCACCGACACCCTCATGGACATGCGGACGGAGATCACGACCGTTCTCCACGGGCTCGGCTTCGAGGTCGAGGTGAGCCATCACGAAGTGGCGACCGCCGGGCAGTGCGAGATCGACATGAAGTACGGCCCGCTCACCGCGATGGCGGACCAGCTCATGTGGTTCAAGTACGTCGTCAAGAACGTCGCGCGGCGCAACGGGAAGACCGCCACCTTCATGCCAAAGCCGCTGTACGGAGACAACGGCAGCGGCATGCACGTGCACATGTCCCTGTGGCGGGAGGGAAAGCCGCTCTTCGCGGGGGACGCTTACGCGGGGCTCAGCGATCTCGCGTTGGGCTACATCGCGGGCATTCTGAAGCACGCACCGACGCTTTGCGCCCTGACGAACCCGACCGTGAACAGCTACCGGCGCCTGGTCCCTGGCTACGAGGCTCCGGTCAATCTCGCCTACAGCTCGCGCAACCGTTCGGCGGCCGTCCGGATCCCGATGTACTCCCCTTCTCCTGCGGCGAGGCGCATGGAGGCACGGTTCCCCGATTCCTCCGGCAACCCGTACCTGGCCTTCGCTGCCATGCTCATGGCGGGGATCGACGGGGCACAGCGCGGCCTGGATCCAGGTGCTCCCTTCGACAAGGATCTCTATTCGCTGAGCCCGGAGGAGCTCAAGAGCGTGCCCACCGTGCCAGGTTCCCTGGCTGACAGCGTGGCGGCCCTCGAGCGCGACCACGGTTTCCTTCTCCAGGGCGACGTGTTCACTCAGGAGATCATCAAGGAGTGGGTCAGCTACAAACGGTCCCACGAAATTGATCCCATCCGGCTGCGGCCCACGCCCATGGAGTTCGAGCTCTACTACGACATCTAGATCGCTCTCGCTTTGACTTGAGCCTGAGCGCCGGCCCGGGGCCCCCGGCCATGCTGCGCATGGCCGCCCCAGGCACCCCGCGCAAGCGAGGCGAGGGAGTGCACTGTGGGGTGCATGACCGAGCCAAGCGCGGACGCAAGCCAGGATCAGGTCAAGTGGAGAGCGGTCTAGGCCGGGTCGCAACGCGTGCGTCCCCCCGCGCCCTGCCGGCCCCGAAGTTGCGCCGATCGCGAAAAACCTCTGAAAAAACTTTGCGTTTGACCGCTCCCCCGGGCCTTCGATAGCATGCTTGGTGCCCTGTGAGGGCTCGTCGAAGTGCCCCCTGGCAGGAGGCCCATGGGCGTCAGCGCATCCAGGCTCGCCGCGCAATCACTACGTGTTCTGCCGCGAAAAGGCCTCAGCCGGATGGTCGGCAGACTTGCGGACCTGGAGCTCCCGAAGGGCGTGGTGCGCCAGGCGGTGCGAACGTTCGCCCGAATCTACGATATCGACGTCTCCGAGGCCGATGCGCCGGCTGGGGGCTACCGGTCCCTGGACGCTTTCTTCACCCGTCGGCTGAGGCCGGGCAGCCGCCCGCTGGCCGGTGACGACCGTGTGCTCGTGAGCCCCGCCGACGGCCTGCTCGCCGATGCGGGTCCCGTCGATGCCGGCTGCACCCTGCGCATCAAGGGACGCCTCTACGACGTCCCCGAGCTCCTCGGCGCCTCCGACGATGCTGCGCGCTTCGAAGGTGGCACCTTCGCCGTGATCTACCTGGCTCCGCCCGACTACCACCGTGTGCATGCGCCCGCGACCGGACCCGTCGCCCTCGTTCGGCACATTCCCGGCACGCTCTATCCCGTGAACTCGATCGGAACAGCGCACGTGCCATCGGTGTTTGCGCGAAACGAGCGGGTCGCGGTGGTGCAGAGGACCGAGCACTTCGGGGATGTGGCGACCATTCTAGTCGGGGCGATCGGAGTGGGCCGAATCGGGTTGAGCTTCGACGATGTGGTCACGAATGTGGGTCGCGCCGCAGGAACGCGAGTCTATGGCGACGATGCGCCCCGTCTCGAACGTGGCCAGGAGCTTGGGACCTTTCATCTGGGCTCGACCGTCATCGTGTTCGTCTCGAAGGACGCGCCCGTGACGCTCGTCCGCCAAAACGACGAACGGCTCCGGGTGGGTGAGGCCCTCGCCCGAAGAGGCGCCCGATGAGCGACGACGAAACCCCGAAGGACGACGAGCCCGTCCGGTCGCTCCGCACGCGTCGCCGTACGGGCCGAGCGAAGCGTCGGGCGCTGCGCGTGCCGGTGGATGAGGTGCCGCGCAGGTCTGCCGTGGGGGCGCCAACCATCGAGGAGGTGCTCGACATCGACATCGACGGTTCCGCCGGTCTCGCCGAGTTGGTCGACGCGGAGCCCACCCTGGAGACCGAGCCAGCCCTCCGTTCCGAGCCGGCACCGCTGCCACGGCCAGCCTCGGAGCCAGCACCGCCACCTCGGGCAGAGTCGGAGCCCGCACCGCCGCCCCAGGCAGAGTCGGAGCCCGCGCCCGCAGCTGGCCCAGCGTCGGAGCCTGCGCCCGTGCCGAGCTCACCGTCGGAGCCAGCACCCGCCGCGGACGCGACGCCCGCGGTCAGCCCCGCATCGTGGCGTCCTCCGCCCTCGGAGCGGCCGCCGCCCCCCCCTGCGTCGGGCCGTCCTCCTCCCGGGTCCCGGCGCCTGGCCCCGGCCTCCGAGCGTGCGGGCCCCGCTTCGGAGCGACCGCAGCCGCGTTCCTGGAGGCCTGGCCCCGTCTCCGAGCCGGCGCCGCGGCCCGCAGCGATGGCGGATGGGGAAGACGAGGCCTCGATGGCGCCCCTCGAGTCCGAGCCGACCGTCGTCGACATGGACATCGCCGAGGTGCGGGTACCGCGCCCACCACCGGTGCCTACCGACATCTCGGGAACCCCGACGTTCGAAGGGCCAGCGGTTTCAGAGGACGACGCGGCCGGCTCCGCGGACGCTGTGGAGGCTCCTCCTGAAGAGGACGTCCCGGCGACTTCAAGCGCCGCCGGCCGAGCGGGTGATATCGCAACGGACGGGCCGAAGCCGGCTCCGACTGCGGTCGTGGTGCGCGGCACGGTTCGGATCTCGGACTACCCGGCACCGCTCGCTCCACCTGCCCCTCCGGAGGAGGTCGAGGATCCGGAGATCGAAGTCGATATGGATGACTCGGCCCTCGACGAGGATCTCGACCTCGACGAGGAGGACCTGTTTACGGCGGACGAGCAGGCCCGGTCGCCAGCCTCCGGGCACCCCGATGCGCCGCCCGTCATGCCCATGACCACCGAGGTGGGGACGGAGGCCCCGGGCGACGAGGCGGCGGATCTGGACCTCGAAGAAGTGGCCGAAGAGCCTGACGTGGAGGACGCCCCCGAGGAAGAGGCCGAGGACCTCGACCTCGAGGAGGTCGCGGAGGAGGCCGATGCGGACGAGCTCGGGCTCCGCGAGGAGGCGGCCGCGGCGCCCCCGCCCGCGCCTCCGCCTGCGCCGGCCGAGCCGCCTGCGCCTCCACCTGCGCCGGCTGACGCGTCCGGTCATGGGGAGGAGGCGCCCTACGTGCCGGCGGAGCCGCGCAGGCGACGGCGAAAGCCCTGGTTCGAAGACTTCTTCAACGACGACTACCTCCGGACCGTGTTGCCCCCGCGACCGCGGCAGGTGTCGCGTCAGTGCGACTTCATGGAGGGTGTGCTCGGACTCGAGCGCGGTGCGGCGATCCTGGACGTGGGCTGCGGTCTCGGTCTACAGGCCCTCGAGCTCACCGCCCGCGGCTACGTGGTCGTCGGGCTCGATCTGTCCCTGCCCATGCTGTCGCGGGCAGCGGACGAGGCGCAGGACCGCGAGCTGAAGATCAACTTCCTCCACGGCGACATGCGCGAGATGGGGTTTGATGGCGCCTTCGATGCCGTCCTGTGCTGGGGCACGACATTCGGCTATTTCGACGACGAGACGAACAAGGCGGTCATCAAGCGCATGTTCAGCGCGCTCAAGCCGATGGGGCTGCTCCTGCTCGACGTCGTCAACCGCGATCACGTGCTCCGGTCCCAGCCGAACCTCGTCTGGTTCGAGGGCGATGGCTGCGTGTGCATGGAAGAGACGCAGTGCAACTACATCACCTCGCGACTCGAGGTGAAGCGCACGGTCATCCTCGATGACGGTCGGCAGAGGGAGAACTTCTACAGGATTCGCCTCTACTCATTGCACGAGCTGGGGCAGATCCTGCACCAGCAGGGTTTCCGCGTCGCATCGGTGACCGGTCACGAGGCGACGCCGGGCGTGTACTTCGGCATCGATTCTCCTCGCATGATCATTCTCGCGGAGCGCCGGCTGCAGAAGGGCGGCGAGGGCGGCGGAGAGGGCACGCCGTCGAGCCCCGTCGTGCAAGTCCCATCGTCGGAAGGCATGCCCACGGGACCGGTGATGGAGGTTCCATCCCCCAAGGACACGCCCTCGGACGGGAACGGCGGAGAGCCCGAGCCCGCCTGAGGCGCCGTGGCGCTCTTCACTCGGGGCGGCACACTCCGCGCGTGGTCAAAATGGCGCTCGGGCTGCGCCCACGAGCTCATACTCGATCCGGCAGGGTAAGGCGTCGAAGGGTCCGCCCTGCGTGACCAAGAGGGGAGAGCAGGCGGAGTCACGGTCGGGACGTATGTCTATCGTGTGCTGTCCCGCGAGCGCCGAGGGTGGCGCCGTCGATGCCATGTTGGCCGCGTCCTCCGGCTCTCCCCCATCCTCGGAGGCTGCGAGCACACGAATCTCGAGCGTCTCCTCGCGCACCAGCGTGCACCCCGGACCGTCTTCGGTTTGCACTGCGGGCGCGGGGATCCGCGTGCTGTTGAGGAAGTGATAGACGCCGTCGTGATCCATGTATCCGGAGACGAGACGGGCGCCCCCTCGCCGCCAATAGGCCTGCGTCTGGCGGGCCCGCAGCTCCACCGGAAACTCGACCGGGTCGAGGGCGGGGACGGCCTCGTGGCCGCACGAGTTGGCGACGAGGGCTCCGGTGACATCGAAGGTGCCCACCGGATCTCCGGGGTACTGAGGAGCACAGGCGAGTGCCAGCACGGCGAGCGGTAGCAGCCAGAAGCGCACCATGGTCCCTCGTTAGCGGTCGGGGACCGAGAGGGTCAAGGAATCGGCGAATTGGTGGCTCGTCGGTGCGGGCTACTCGGTCGGTTCGGCGTCGGCCGCGGGCGCGGCCGGCGCGGCCGGCGCGGCCGCCGCACCGGGTGTCACCGGCTCGATGTGGAATTCGACGCGTCGATTCGATTCACGACCCTCGGGCGTCTCGTTCGATCCGAGGGGACGGTCCGGGCCGAGGCCCTCCGCGTGCAGTCGCCCGGCGGCAACGCCATGACCGGTCAGGTAGTCCACGCACGCCTGCGCGCGCTGCAATGACAGACGCCTGTTGCCTTCCGCAGCCCCGCGATCGTCCGTGTGGCCCTCGACCCGCACGCGGCGGTACTGCGGATTGCGCTGCAGAATGGTGGCCACGGCGTCGAGGATCATGGAGGAGAGCCGACCCCGGATGTTCGCGCTGGCCGTGCGGAACTGCACTTGCTCGAGGAGGACGATTCGCTCGCCCTCCACGCGCACGAGCACCTCGCCGTCGGGGCAGCCATCCGTGTCCGCACGGCCGTTCATCGTCTCGGGCTCGTTGGGGCAACGGTCGGCCTCGTCTGGGATTCCATCGCCGTCCGAGTCCTCTTCGGGGCAGCCGTCCTGATCCGAGACGCCGTTGATCATCTCGGGTTGATCCGGGCATTCGTCCGAGTCGTCCGGTATGCCGTCGCCGTCGAAATCGTCTTCGGGGCAACCGTCATCGTCTCCGAAGCCGTCGGTGTCCTCGGGCTGATCCGGGCAGACGTCTACGTCATCGTTGATCCCGTCGCGGTCCCGGTCGTGATCCGGGCAGCCGTCCTCGTCGCGGTCTCCGTCCATGTCCTCGGCCTCGTCGGGGCACGAGTCGTAGCCGTCTTGGACGCCGTCGCCGTCGTTGTCGAGGTCGGGGCATCCATCCTCGTCCTCGTGGCGGTCCATGTCCTCGGCCTCGTCGGGGCAGCGGTCCGCGCCGTCGAGCAGTCCGTCCGCGTCGTTGTCCGTGTCGGGGCAGCCGTCCTCGTCGAGGTACCCATCGATATCCTCGACCTCCGTCGGGCAGCCGTCGTCGGCGTCGTCGATTCCGTCGCCGTCAGAATCGCTGCGTACAGGCGCCCAGGCGGCGCCGGCCAAGACCCGGAACACGGGCACGCCCACGCCGGAGACCACGCCGGCCCCGCCGCCGAGGGTGAACGCGAAGTCGCCTACCGAGTAGCGGCCAGCGAGGCGCGCCTCCATGGGGTTCTCGTCGACCTGCAGGGTGAAGGTGGAGCCCCCTTCCACCTCGGCGAACACCATGATCAGCGGCGTCACGTCGTAGCCGAGGGCGACGCGATAGCTGAGCTGGCTCCCCACCTCTGTTGAGAACAGCACCCGGCGCGGTCGGTAAATCGCTCCGGCGTTGGCAGCGATGTGGAAGCCGCGCTGAACGAACTCCCCGATGAAGTAGCCGCCCGCAGTGACGGTGTCTTCCCCGATGTAGCGATCCTCCGCGGTGAGCTGACCCACGGGGGCGGTCACGAAGGCCGACGCCGCGAAGTGCAGCCCGTCGATTCCTTCCCCGAACAGCAGACCCTTGATGGTGAGGCGTGGGTCACCGAGGCCGAAGGCCTTGCCTCCCGACAGCTCGGCGAACGTCCCCATCCCCGTCGTGTAGGCGAAGGACTGGCCGGTGGCGTAAGCGAGCGGGAGCACCAACCCCACCTGAAGCCGATCGAACAGCGCGATGGTGCCGAACAGATGGCCCGTCAGGCTGTGATGGAGTAGGTGGCGCTCGACGCCTGTCGTCTCGCAGTTCGTGACGTCATCGGGCTGGCAGGTCGCGTTGTAGAGCACGAAAGGATCGTTGGCATAGTCGAGCACCAGCCCCACCGACGGCGTGAGGTGCGCGGGCAGCGTCGCCCCCTCGGTGGCGAGGTAGTTGCGCGCCCCCGGGGCGGGTGAGAACCGGAGGGCCGAGAACTCGTCGAGCGGCGGCGCGGCTTGCGCGAGGGCGGACGCGGGAGCGACCGCAAAGGCTGTCAGCGTGAGAAGGGCGGCGAGACGCGTCATGGGGCTCTCCGAGGCAGCTTCAGCGATGGAGGCCCACGGCCCCCCGCTGGGACTGCGGCGCAGTATCACACTTCCGCAGACCTCGCCGCAACGCCGCTGCCACGGCAACCTTGCAGCCCCACCGGGCGCGGGGACAGGCCCCCTCAGTAGCGGACCTCGAACGTGCAGGTGAAGGTGATGACCGTGGCGACCGGGTTTCCCCCACCGTCGAGCCCTGGGGACCAGCGGGGGGAGTCGCGCAGCGTCCGCTCGCAGGCCGGTCCGAAGCCGCTCCATGTCTGGGAAACCACGCCGAGGACGGCCAATGAGCCGTCCGGGTCGATCCGGGCCCGGACTCGGGCCGTGCCCTCGATGCCCGAGAGGCGCGCCTCCGCCGGGTAGTTCTGCTGGAGGAGGGAGTTGAGGCCGCTCGGGTTCTGAGGCCGTCGCGTCAGGTCGGCCACGGGCACGATCCGCGCCGCCCTCGGGGCATTGGCCCCGGTTCCCCCTGGTGTTCCGTTGCTCGCCCCTTCGCGGCGGCGGCCGGTGACCCGGCCGGGCGGGCCGATGGGGCCGGTGCGGTCCTCGCCGCTGGCCTGCTGGACCGCCCATCCAGCGCCGGACCCCTCATTGGTCAGCACAACGCCGTCGAAGGCCAGCGGAGCCTCCTCGGCGGGCGGGGGCTCCTCCGGTGGGGGCTCCTCAGGGGGCGGGGGCTGTTCGGGCTGGACCGGCCGGACCCGAACCGGCTCGGGCTCGGGCTCGGGCTCGGGCTCGGGCTCGGGCTCGGGGGGCCGGGCCGGGGGAAGCTCGGGTTGGAGGACATCCACGTCCACATCAGCCATCTGCGCCAACATGACCTCGGGCGGGGGGAGCCAGGAGAGAGCCTCGAAGCACGTGAGGTGGACCGCCAGGGCCACCAGGAGCAGCGCTCCGAGCCGCCACAGGTGCCCAGCTTCTTCGCGAGGGTCCACCGCCTACCGCTCGATCTCGCTTGGCCTCACGTTGATTGCGAACTTGGTGACACGCTCCTGCCTCAGCAAGTCGATGACGTGCACGACGGTCGCGTGCGTGACGCGACCGTCCGCGGCGATCACAGCGCGCACCTCGTCGTTCTGCCCTCGGGCGGCGCGCACCAGCCTCCTGAAATCGTTTTCGTCCACGGGGCGTGCGTCGAGGAACAGGTCCCCATCTTCGTCGATGGAGACAGCCAGCGTCGTGGAGGTCGTCTCTCCCGTCGCCGCTTCGGGGAGCTCCATCGGGATCGTCTTGGACACGATGGCGGTCGCCGTGACCATCAAGATGATCAACAGGACGAGCACCACGTCCACGAGGGGCGTCACGTTGATGTCCGTGATGAGCCCCTGGTCGTCGTCGCTGCGCGAGCCGCCTGCCATGGTTCTCCGTCCCGGCCGCCCCTCTAGGGCGCGGCCCCCTCGGACCCTTCCTGCTTGAGCTGAGCGAGGAGGGCCTTGGCGAGGGCCTCCCCCCGCGTGATGCGTCCCTTGACGATACGTTGGAAGAAGTTGAAGAAGGCCACGGCGGGAAGGGCCACGAGGATTCCGATGGCGGTGGCGACGAGAGCCTCGCCGACATCCGCCATCAAGCCGCTCGTCACCTGTCCCGCGCTGTCGTCGAGGGAGTGGAAAGCGCGAATGACGCCGATCACCGTTCCGAGGAGGCCGACAAAGGGGGCGTTGTTTCCAACCGTGCCGAGGAAGGCGAGGTTGCGCTCCATGTGCAGCCGAGCCATCTGGGACTCGCCTGCGATGCGCTCCTCGGCGGCAGCCGCTCCGCCGTCGACGGCCTCGAGGCCGGCGCGCAGGATCTTGGCCTCGAAGCTGCGGGACCCGGTCACGCGCTTGATCGCGGCGGCGTAGTCACCTTTCGCGATGAGGCCGAGCAGGTCGGCCTTGATCTTGGTGATGTCGTCCCGGGAGACGATGAGGTAGTAGGCCCGCTCGAGCACGATAGCCAGGCTGATGATCGAGAGGAACACTAGGAGCCACATCACCCAGCCGGCTCCGAGCATCGCGAACGCGGTCAGTCTTTCTTGAATGTTCATTCGACCTTCTAGGACGGTGCCCTGTGGGGTGACCTAAAATAGGGAAGGTTGGCGCCTCGCACAAGTCGGAACCTCCGGTGCGATTCGCGGGCTCTCGGAACGAGCGCCGCGAGAACAACACGGGGACCCTAGGATCATTTCAGGCCAGGGGGAGGGGGCCTCCCCTGGAGCTTCGGAGGAGCTCTCGAAGGACCATCGTAGCGAAGGCGCCCTTGGGCAGAACGAAGCGGAGGCGCAACGCGTCCTGCTCGCGAGTGAGGTCGACCTCGGCCGGGCGTACGCGGAGCACGCGCCGAGTTCCCTCGCCATACTTTGCGAACCGCCGCAGGTCGGTCTTCTGCAGTTCCCACCGCGACAGGACTGCCTCTTCCCGCGCGAGGGCCTCGGCTTCGGGCCACCGCATCTTGTCGCCGAACATGGGTCCGGTCGGGCTGACCTCCCAGGCGACCGTCCGGCTCTGTGCCTCGTCGAGATCCGCGGTCACGAAAAGGCCGCCGGTCTCTTCCTTTCGGAGGAGGTCTCCAGCGACGGCCGTCTCGAACAGGCCGTCGCGCATGCGGTTGGCGAGCACGTCGTTGAACAGCATGGCTTGCAGAACGGAGACGAGCAGCTTGCGCTCGAAGCGGCCGCGCGGCGCGCGCCCGCCGGCGATCAGCCAACGGCGCGCATCGCCGATGTTGCGTCCTTGATGACCGAAGCGCTGCTCACCGAAGTAGTTGGGCATGCCGGAGCGCTCCAGGCGATCGAGGATGGTCCGGGCGACATCGAATCCGGGGGCCGCACCCGCGATGCGCACCTCGAATCGATTGGCCTTGAGGTGTCCTGTGCGTAGCTTGTTTCCATGCGGGACCGCGTCGAGCACGCGTATGCCTTCGACGGTCGCGGAGAGCGCCACTTGCGCATCGGCGCCGGCAAAGCTCGCCCACTGCGTCGTCACGGCATTGCGATCCTTGAGCCCTGCCCAGCCTGCCTCGCCCGGATCCACCCCCAGCGCGGAGGCGATGCGCCGCACGGCCTCCGGAGTGGTCAGCGCGGTCTTCTCGAACCGCACGAACAAGTGATGCCCGCGCCCCTCCGGAGCGTAGGCCGGGACTTCCTCGACACGGAAGTCCTCGGGGACCTCACGGACGTGCCCGTCCACGCCCTCGATGTCGGCGGTGAGCAGCGGCAGCGGGGCGTCCGGTGGAGTGGGGAGTCTCGAATCGGGGGGTGTGGGATAATCGGGCGTCATGACTCACATTCTGATAGACCAGCGGCGGCCGCTCCGGTAGGAACTTAATCAGTGGGTCGCGCGCTCAAGGACCGGGTCCAGGCCGAGGCGAAGCGGCTTCTGGAGGCGGGAGTCGCGGGGCAGGTCTTCCCGGGCGGCGCCGCGTGCATGGCCTGGCCGGAGGGCGGTCAGACGGTGTTTGCCGCCGCTGCGGCTGGGCGCCTGTTCCAGGGCGGCCCACGCGTGAGAGAGGACACGCCCTACGATCTGGCCTCGCTCACCAAGTCGTTCGTTGCCATGTCGGCCCTTCGCATGGCGGCCGAGGGCAAGCTCGACCTGCAGGCGCGCGCCGAGAGCCTCCTACCCGACGTGCGCGGCGCCCCGGGTGGAGCCGCGACCCTCGAGCAGCTGTTCACGCACCGCGCGGGGCTCGCCCCGTGGGGCGGGCTGTACCTCGACGTGCCTCACGAGGTCGGCTCGCCCGCTGCCCGGCGATGGATCGTCACCGAGGCCGCCCGCCGCTCAGAGCGCGTCGAAGAGGGGAAAGCCCTCTACAGCGACCTCGGGTATCTGGTGGCGGGCGAGGTGTTGAGTCGGGTCGCAGCCGAGCCGCTCGACCGGGTGGTCACGACGTTCGTGACGGCTCCGCTCGGGATCGACTCGGAGATAGTCTACGCGGGCGCCCTCTCGAGCGAACGGCGAGCCGAGCTCGCGCGAAAGGCCGCACCGACGGAGCGCTGCGACTGGCGCGGTCGTGTGATCCGCGGTGAGGTCCACGACGAGAACTGCGCTGCGCTGGGCGGCGTCGCCGGGCACGCGGGGCTATTCGGGCGGGCACACGGCGTCGCAATTCTCGGCCTCGCGATGCTCGATTCGCTCTCCGGGGTCGGGGACTTCCTGCCGGCCCAACTCGTGCGTCATGCCTTGGAGACGCGTCCGGGTGGCACCCAGCTCTTCGGGTGGGACCGCAAGAGCGGGGAACCGAGCGCAGCGGGTCGGCGCCTGGGCGACAAGACGTTCGGACACCTCGGATTCACCGGTACCAGCATCTGGTGCGACCCTGACCGCAACCTCGTGGTCGTGTTGCTCACGAACCGAGTCCACCCGAGCCGCGCCAACGAGAAGATCAAGGGATTCCGCCCCGCGTTCCACGACGGCGTTGTGGCTGCGCAGGGTTCGTAGCCCCTCAGCGTTGCGCGAGCCGCTCCACCAGGCGGGAGTTCGCTCGATGGGAGACCGCGTTCTGTGCGGCGCGGCGTATTGCGCGCTCCTCTCCGAGCAACACCACCAGGCGTCGCGCGCGCGTGACCGCCGTGTAGAGCAGCGACCGCGAGAGGAGCACGTAGTGCGACATGTGCAGCACGAGGACCACGGCGGGAAACTCGCTCCCCTGGACCTTGTGCACGGTGGACGCGTAGGCGAGCGTGAGATCCTCGAGTGCCTCCCTGTCGTACTGAACGAGCCTGCCCTCTATCTCAACGAAGGCCATGCCACCCTCGAGGCGGCGCACGGTGCCGAGGTCGCCATTGTAGACGTCCCGGTCGTAGTCGTTCCGGAGCTGCATGACCTTGTCCCCTACCCGGAATCCCCCCCCGGCCGCGAGACCGGGCGGGGCCGGGTTCAGCTCGTCCTGCAGAACCTGGTTGAGGCGCAGTGTTCCGGCCGGACCCCGACGCATGGGCGAGAGCACGTGCACATCGCGACAGAGGTCGAGCCCGTACACCGCAGAGATACGCCCGAGCGTGGCGACGAGCCGCGTCGCAAGGGCCTCGGGCTCCCGCGCGGGAACCATGAACAGATCTCCGGTTCCTCGAGTGCCGGGCGGCGTGGCCTCCGGAACCCGACCCGCGAGAATTCCGTGCGCGCCGCGGATGATGGCGCTCTGCTGCGCTTGGCGAAACACACGACCGAGGCGAACGACGGGGGCGATGCCGCTCGCGATGACGTCCCGGAGTGTCTGACCCGGCCCCACGGGCGGCAGTTGATCCACATCGCCCACCAGCACGAGCGTCGCGGCGCGGGGAACGGCGGCGAGCAGATCATCGGCGAGGCGTATGTCGAGCATCGAAGCTTCGTCCACCAGGACCAGGTCGGCGGCCAAGGGCGAGGCTTCGTCGCGCCGGAAGCGCCCCGTGCCGGGGTTCCACTCGAGGGCGCGGTGGATCGTCCGCGCTTCCCTGCCCGTGGCATCGCTGAGCCGCTTGGCCGCTCGCCCGGTCGGCGCGCACAGGAGCACGGCGTGGCCGGAGGCCTCGTGGGCCGCGACGATGGCGCGCACCGTCGTCGTCTTGCCCGTTCCAGGCCCACCCGTGATCACGACGAGACCGTGCTCGAGCGTGGTGCGCACGGCGGCGAGTTGCTCCCCCGTCGGCTCGAAGCCCAGACCGGTGGGAGTCGGTGCAGCGCGCGTGCGACGACGCTCGCCTGCCAGCGCCCTCAACCGCCGGGCCGCCGACGTCTCGGCCGCGTAGAGGGGCGGAGCGTAGATCGCGTCACCCTCGACGACCACGAGACCGAGGCCCTCGAGCCGACCGACGGCGGCCTCGACTCGGGCTTGCGGCACCTCCAGATCCGAGGCGCCCGCGGCCAGCTCGCCGCGGGTCACGAAAACGTGGCCCTCGTCGGCGCCTCGTCCGACGAGGTGCAGCACGGCGCCCGCGGCCCGACGCGGGTCGTCGGGCGAAATGCCCGCCGCCGCGCCCACCTTGTCGGCCGTTCGGAATCCGACGCCCCGAACTTGCTCGGCGACGAGGTAGGGATCGTCCCGCAGCACTCGAACGGCGCCGTCGCCGTAGCGCTGGAGTACTTTGCGTGCGAGGGCCGGCCCGAGCCCCAAGCCGAGGATGTGCGACATGGCCTCCGCGTCATGGCGTCGGGCCCGCACGGCATCGGCGATCGCCGCGGCGCGCTTGCGGCCGATGCCTTCGACTTCCACGAGCCTGATCGGCTCGCTGACGATCACATCCAGGGTTCGATCCCCGAATCGATCGACGAGGCGCGTCGCGAGCGCGGGACCGATGCCGGGGACGAGCCCTGAGCCGAGGTAGCGAGACAGCCCTTCGCGGGTGGTCGGCATCACGGCCACGCAGCTGCTCGCGCGAAAACGCGTCCCGTAGGTGGGATGCGTGGTCCAGCGGCCACGAACGCGGAGCGTCTCGCCCACCTGCGTGTCGCCCAGCTCTCCCACGACGACGACCCCGTCCCGCGCCTCGAGCAGGGGAGCGGCGCCGAGATCGGTTCGCGACGCGCGCACGACTGAGAAACGCCCATCATCGCTGCGGAAAAGCACGTCATCGACGGTGACCTGGAGCACCGCGTCTTCCCCGTGGGTTGTGGCCATGACGGACATTCGCTTGTGTACCGGACGGTGCGGCTCGGAGCCAGCGTGGGGCACACGCCCGCGTGGGGAGGGGAGGCTGGTGGGTTCCCTCCTAGCCCACGGAAGAGAGGCCGGGAATCGAGAGACTCGCTGCCTCTCAGGGCGTTCCATTCGGGAGGCCCGGCGTGCACGTGTCATCGGGGTCGTAGGCGAAGGTCCCCACGGCCCCGGTCCGCCCGTCGGCTGCGATGCGCACGAGGCACACCCCGCGTCGCGGTGCCGGAGTCGACGGTGCCGCCGACACCCGGCGGCCCTCCGGATCGCGCAAGAAGAGCGGCTCGCCTCCGTTGGAAAGACCGCCCGAGGCGATCGACGAGCCGATTCGCACGAGGACGACGCCCGGCGGCACCGGCACGTCGACGCCGTCGTCCGGATCGAACGCATCGGACACGACGAGCGCCCGCCCTCCGGCAGGCACCACGAAAGAACGTGTGATGACGTCACCTGGGTGATCGGCGCGGTCGGCGAGTGCAAAGCCGAGCAGGTCCAGGGGCGTCGCGCCCCCGTTGTGAACCTCCACGTATTCCTGGCGTGGCTCGGGCCCGTGGGGATCGGCGAGGACCTCGGTGATGGCGAGCGGTGCCAGGGGCGGCGTCGTCCGCAGGGCAAAGGAGGCGACCGTCTCGTGGCCCGCGAGATCGACCATCCGGAGTGCCGCGATGTACTCCGTTTCGGCCGCTAGCCTAGCGGCTACGAGCTCTGCCTGCCCTCGCGCGGCCACGGCCAGGTCAGTCGCGGAGCCGACGGCCAGCCACGCCCTGACGGGCTCGTCCGCACGCATCCGCAGCGCGGCGCTCCGGTCATCGATGACGGCACAGGTCGGTCCGGCCGCCACTTCGTCGAGACCGCAGGGATCGGCGAGCCAGGTCGGTGGCGTGTCGTCCTCGTCGAGCGAGGTCTGGAAGGCCGACTCCCAGGGCCCCACGGGCGCCCCAGTCGCATCGAGGAGCTCTGACCCAATCACGATCCTGTACGCCTCGGCAGCCTCGAGTGGCTCCGTAGGCTCGAGCACCAGACACCGACCCGATCGCCAGCCGAGGCGTTCGCAGGACGCGAAGGAGACCGTCACCCGCGCAGCGGTCCCATCCGAGCTCAGCAGGCGAGCGCCGCCGCCATCGCCACGCACTTCGCCGTCGAAGCGGACGGCCGCGAGCGTCAGGTTCGGAGCCACGCCCGCCGTTCCGTCGGCCGGCCAACTGTCGAGCACGGTGGCGCCGACCGCCGGACCCTCCCCGGTGTGGAACCACGCCGCAAACGGCTGGGAGATCGCGTGTCCTGCGCGATCCGACGCCCATCCCCCCACCGCCACCAGGTGGTCGCGGCCCGGTGGCAGCGGCTCGAGAGGGCGCAGCTCGACCCCGTCCTCGACGTTGCGTGCGATCGCTGGGACGCTGCGGGCTAGAGTCGCGGCGGTCAGGGGCGGCCGTGCCAGATCGTCGAGGACCGCGTCGTCCATCTCGCCGGAGATCAGCAGGAAGGGCTCGGGATCTCCCTCGAGTGGGCCGCTCGTGCGCAGCAAGAGCACGGGCACGCGGGGAGCCGCGTCCCGGGGCCAAGGCCGCCCCAGGATGTCGCGAACGAGGACCTCGAGCACGCCCGGAGGGGAGCTCGCGTCCGGCGCCACGTGGCCCGGAGTCGACTGGCTCAGGCAAGCAGAAAGACACAGGAGGGTCGGGGCGGCCCATGCGGCTCGGGTGGTGGTCATGGTCCCCCAGCATCGGCCGCTGCCCGGCCCAGTTGCGTCCGCGGTGCCACGGGTCTGAACGCAGACGGTTGCTCACTGGCGACGACGTCGAGCGAGGCCGGCTGCGCCGCGGCTTTCGGCCTCGCTCCCGCCCTGCGAAATACATGAGTATTCCTCGGGCGCTCGCT
>Ga0214473_10001840_pt1 | contig 27087 bp, 26 predicted proteins | sample RVTome_7_FD_203509 | JGI IMG/M metagenome (GOLD analysis project Ga0214473, IMG submission 203509) | Soil microbial communities from uranium-contaminated site in the Upper Colorado River Basin, Wyoming, United States - RVT98D197 | ecosystem: Environmental > Terrestrial > Soil > Contaminated >...
ATAGACAATCAAGTTTTTCCCCCGAACATATCCGATCAGGGCCACCCCGATTTGTTCGGCCAGGGAGATGGCCAGGGAGGTGGCTGCCGATCGAGAGATCAAGACCGGGATCCCCATGCGGCCGGTCTTGATCAGGATCTCCGAGGTGATTCGCCCGGTGGTCACCAGGACCTTGTCTTTGAGAAAGATATTAGTCAAAAAGCATTCTCCATAGATTTTATCGACCGCATTATGCCGGCCGATGTCCGTTCTGAACAGCACCAGGTCCTCTACGGTGGCCAAGGCCGAGTTATGGGTGCCCCCGGTTATTTTGTACAACTCCGAGGCTTCAGTCAAGCGGCGCATTAAATGAAAAACCTGGTCAATACTTATTTTTAAGGGAGAGTCGATCTGTTCCGTAATCAGGGTATCCAGGGCATTATAAAAGGTTGTCCCTTTGCCACAACCGGAGGTCACGGTCCTGCGCTGAAAGAGTTTTTCAGCCAGATCGGTGTCCTCTTCCACTTCAACCCGGACCAGCCGGTTGGCTTCATCCACAAAAACCGATTTAAGGTCATCAATCCGGCTGATAAGACCTTCGGATTTCAAAAATCCAATGGCCAGGCTCTTCAGGTGATCCCCTAAGCAGAGCAGGGTGACAATTTCATGGTCATTTAAGTAAATGGTCAGAGGAACTTCCCGGACAATAGGCCGGTCCTGTTCTTTAAGCCCCTGTTCCGTCCACTTAAAGACCCTGGCGGTTTCAAAGCCCGGGTTTTGATCAGACATCAGCCGATGAACCCTTCATTTTTTGAGACAAGGTCCAATCCTCCTGGGTGTTGATATTAAAAAAAGACACCAGATCGGGATCAATTGATCGGAGGCGTTCTTCGGCGATCTTCTTAACCTTAATCCGTGAATACAATCTGGAAATCTTCATATCCCCTTTGGTTAACTGATCTTCAATAACCTTCAAACATCGTTTGGAGTAAACAGCACAAAGCGGTTGATATCCTTCTTTGGTCACGGGGACAATCACATCCCATTGGGGATCCAGTTCTTCAACGAGGAGTCGGATCATTTCGGTTTTTAAAAAAGGCATATCACAGGCCGTTATAAAGGCGTGGGAAGGCCGGGTGTAAAAAAGGCCGGCATGAATCCCGGTTAAGGAACTTCGAATCGGGAGTAAATCGCTGACAACCGTGCAGTCCCAGGAAACGAATTCCAGGGGTTGATTGGTGACCAGGATCACCTGTTCGAATAAATCCTCAAACATTTCGATCTGTCTGTCGACAATGGATTGATCTCCCACGGAAAGTAAGGCTTTATTCTGGCCGGACATCCGGCGGTTCATCCCGCCGGCTAAAATAATTCCCGCATACGGATACTTTGACATATCAACTAAGATAACCCGATACAGGATGATCAAAAATGCCCGAATGCAAGGCGTGCGAGCCATGAGGAATGAGGCGTACATGATAGTACGTCGCAATGACGAAAGGAGAAGCACAACACAGCAGGCGGGTTTTTTTCATCATCCTGTTATTCCAATCCATACCTTCTGATTTTATTAAGCAATCCCCGGCGGCTCAATCCCAGTTTTTCGGCCGCCCGGGTCCGATTGCCTCCAACGTCTTCCAGGGCCTTTTGTACCAGGGATCTTTCCAGACGATCGGTGACGGCCTGAACCGTACCATGTCTGCTGTTGGACGGGAGCTCTGCTGCATTTTGTATGGAATCGGAAAATAAATCCGGGGTAATGGTTCCCTGGTCCGGAACCAGGGTCAGGGCCCGGGCGATTTCATTTTCCAGTTCCCGGATGTTGCCCGGGAATGGATATTGGTCCAACAAGTTCAAACAGTCCGGGCTGATCCGGCATTGCTTTTCCAGACGCTGGCAATATTTGCTTAAAAAATGTTTCACCAGCAGAGGGATATCCCCGTTTCGTTCCCGTAACGGCGGCAGGGGTATGGGAAAGGTTTGAATCCGGTAGTAGAGGTCCTCCCTGAATCTTCCGGCCTGAATCTCGGCCTTTAGATCCTGATGGGTGGCGGTGATCACCCGAACATCCACCTTGATGGGCTGCACTTCGCCCACGCGGCGGATTTCTCCTTCCTGCAGGACCCTTAAAAGCCGGACCTGCAAGGACATAGGGGTATCTCCCACCTCATCCAAAAAGATGGTCCCTTTATGGGCCATTTCAAAGAGCCCCTTTTTATCTGCCACCGCACCGGTAAAGGCCCCTTTCTTGTGGCCGAAGAGTTCGCTCTCTAACAGACTTTCAGGCAGGGCGGCGCAATTCTGGGCTACAAAAGGCTTGTCTTTTCGGACGCTGTTGTAGTGGATGGAACGGGCCACCAGTTCCTTGCCGGTTCCCGTTTCCCCCTGAATCAGCACCGCTACCGGGCTTTCGATGGCCTTTTCCATCAGATAAAAGGCCTTTTTTATGGCCGGGCTGCAACCGATTATGTTTTCAAAGGAATATTTTCCCTGGATCTCTTTCTTAAGCAGGACGTTTTCTGCTTTGGATTCTTTCAATTTAGCCCTGGTGGAAGTCAAATCCAGATACATCTTGCGAATTCGGAGCATCGACCGCACGCGGGCCAATAATTCAAAAGTCTTAAAAGGCTTAGTGATAAAGTCATCAGCCCCGGAATCCAATCCTTTTACCCGTTCTTCCATATCGGCCAAGGCCGTTACCATGATAACCGGGATATACCGGGTTTTAGGATTGGTTTTGATTTTTTTCACCACCTCAAACCCATCCATTTTAGGAAGGATGATATCCAGCAAAACCAGATCGGGGGGAGAATTCTGAATGAGCTGCAAAGCCTTTTCCCCGTCTTCGGCCCACAGAGTTTGATAATCATGATCGACCAATTCTTGGGAAAGAAGATCGGCTTCCAGGGGATCGTCTTCTACAATCAGAATCTGAAAGGGTTCTGGCATGGTTCCCGGCCCCTCCTTATAACGGATTTTTACCGGACTTATTTGCAAAAAACCCCGGCAAAAGAATTTTGCCGGGTAAATGGTAAGCTCACTTTTCCCGATAAAAGGCTACCATCCGATCCACTATTTCCTGCAGCCGTTCGGCGCTCTGAATAACTTTTTCCAGATTTTCCTGATGTTTTTTGGGTAGTTGATCTCTGGTTTTCCTCAAGACAAGACCGGTATATCCCATAATGGCATGCAAAGGATTGCGCATTTCATGAAAGGTGTTGAACAAAAACTCCCATTCCTGCCGTTTCTCTTCCGGGATTGATTCCTGACCCTCAGTCAATTGAGTTTCTTGATTTTTTTTATGAGCAGAAGCCATCGGAACCTGAGGGTACTCCATTATTTCTTGAAGAAATTTCCCGTCAATTATTGATATGAGGAGGATTATAAAGTAAAAAAGTAAAGGAATCAAGTTATTTGCCTTTAAGGTTCTCTTAACCCCTCTTTCTTTATTTGACTCCAGCGCACTCTTATGATTTAAAAAGAACCGAGAGTTTATGATTTCATAGATGGGGTGCAATTTATCCGAACCGGCCTAAACAGACCAATGGTTAAGACCAACCAAGTACCAATAACTTCTAAACCCATTGGAATCACCTCAACTATTCCGGGGGAAATCCTCTTTGCCGCCGGCTGCACCCCGGTGGATTTGAATAATATCTTTATCACCTCCCCCAGGGCCTCCGCCTGGGTGGAAGAAGCGGAAGAAAAAGGCTTCCCCCGAACCCTGTGCAGTTGGATCAAAGGGATTTATTCCGCCCTCCAATATCGGCCGGAGATCAAGACGGTCATCGCCGTCACCCAGGGGGATTGCAGCAATACCCAGGCCCTGACCGAAATCCTGGATCATCAGGGGACCCAGGTCATCCACTTCAATTATCCTTACGACCGAAACCCCGATATCCTGAAAAAAAACATGGAGGAAATGATGGGAACTTTCGGTGTATCATGGTCGAAGGTAACTCGAACCCAAAAACGAATAAGATCCATTCGGGAAAAACTCGTCTTGCTGGATAAGGAGACCTGGGAAGCCAACAGAGTCCATGGCTGGGAAAACCATTTTTTTTTAGTCAGCAGTTCAGACTTCAATGGAAATCTGGATCAATATGAACAAGAGCTGGAAGCCTTTTTAAGGACCTTGCCGCATCGGCCCAAATTAAGGGAATCGGTTCGTCTGGGATATATCGGTATCCCTCCCATACAGTCGGGGCTTTATGAATTTATTGAAGATATGGGAGGCAGGGTCGTATTTAATGAAATCCAGCGTCAGTTTAGTATGCCCCATTATAAACAAAACCTGATCAATCAATACCTGAGCTACACTTATCCTTATGACATTTTCGGTCGTATTAAAGATATTGAAAAAGCGATTTGGGAACGAAGATTGGACGGCCTGATTCATTATACCCAGACTTTTTGTTTCCGGCAGGTTCAGGATCTCTTAATCCGGAAGCATTTGTCTGTTCCCATCCTGACCCTGGAGGGGGATAAGCCCAGACCGCTTGATAACCGCACCAAGTTCCGCCTCGAGGCCTTTATTGATGTACTGAGGAGATAAAAGAAACCTGCTTATGTTTACCACAGATACGGAGGTCGCAAAGGGTTTTTACCCAATTCTTCCTTGAGCAGAATTGGGTAAAAAGTTTTTCTCGGCGTCCTCTTTGACTTTGTGGCGAATGACAAAAGGGAACAAAATGCCGATTGGAATCGACCTGGGAAGCCGGTTTGTCAAGATCGTCCAGACCCGAGATTTTAAGGAGTTTAAAAAAATCCGTCTCGACACGGTTCAGTTCCTGACCCAAGCAATAAAAACGGGGACGAAAAAAACCAATCACTCCCTGGCTCTGGCCGATTTGGGTTTTAGCCAGGAAAAATCTCTGGTGGTGACCGGCTATGGAAAACACCTTCTGGGAAAAAAGATCAAAGCCGTTACTGAGATCCGGGCTCATTTTCGAGGGGTCTGTTTTCAGACCGGCTTAACGGATTTTATCCTGGTGGAATTGGGCGGGCAGGACAGCAAGGTCCTGTGGGTCCAGGAAAAGAAGGTCATGGATTTTCAGACCAATGACAAGTGTGCTGCCGGAACCGGCCGCTATCTGGAGAATATGGCCCGGTTGCTGAATCTGAGCGTAAAAAAGCTGGCCATGGAATCCGAAAATCCGGTGACGGTCAACAATACCTGTGCAATTTTTGGGGAAAGCGAGATCATCGGCTTTCTTATGGAGCAGGTTCCTTTAAATAGGATTTGCGCCGGGATCAATGATTCCATCGCCCGGCGAATCATCCAGATGATCCGCCGCTATCCTCCTTTGCCCCTGGTTCTTTGCGGCGGAGTGGCTTTAAATAAAGGGGTGAAGACCCTACTTTCCCGCCGATACGGTCAGCCCGTCATCCTCCCCAAAGAACCTCAATTTAACGGAGCCATCGGCTGTTGTCTGGAAGAGATCGCCTTGGAAAAAATTTATGAATACGCATTGACACTGGATAAATAGTTCTTCTTTACTTTTTTTAGTAAAGTTCTAACTATAAAGGTCACCCGAGGTCTTTTTCCTATGGTTGTCCAAAAGGTAACTTTTCGCCCTTACCCGGCCCAACGACTAAATTTATTTCGAACAGGGTATTGATCCTAGCTGATTTCTTGATTTTGTTTCGGCCTGCTTTTTGAATATTTTTCAGGAATGGCCTGGACAAAAGCTGAGGACTTATCAGTGGACAACCAGAGGAAAAAGACCTCGGGTGACCTTTTAAAAGGAAATGATCAACCGATGTTTACATTCTCTAAATCAAAAATTTTGTCTTAAAGATCAGTCTTGGTATGGGAAAGGAAACCCTGATGAACGAAATCATTGAACAAGAGGTACAGACCCTGGTTAAATCCTTAAAGTCCAACCGGTTCGACCCGGTGGAATATGCGGAAAAGGCCGCAGATGCCGCTAAAATGTTGCTCGACATGATACCCCCGGAGGCCAAAGTAGGTTTTGGCGGGTCCACATCCTTGATGCAACTGGGTGTCATCGATGAGCTGATGAAAAGAGGGCAGTTGACTCGTTCTCGACCGGATATTTATCTGACCGGCAGCAATGCGGTCACTTTGGATGGAAAACTGGTTAATACCGACATGACCGGCAACCGGGTGACCAGCATGATCTTTGGGCCGAAACAGGTTATCGTTGTTGCCGGATTGAACAAGGTGGTGAAAGATGTGCCTTCCGCCCTGGACCGGATAAAAAATGTGATTGCCCCCAATATAGCCAAGAATGCGGGACTCAAAACACCCTGCACGGTGGAAGGAAAGTGCACGGACTGCAAATCTCCCATGAGGGTATGCACCGTGACCGCAATCATCGAGGCCAAACCCAGAATGACCCAGATCTCGATCATCCTGGTCGGTGAGGATCTGGGGTTGGGCTGGAACCCGGATTGGAAGGAAGACAGGAAAGATACGATCCTTTCCGTTTTCAAGGAAAAGTGGGTACAGCTGGCCTCTGCAAGACAGTCCGGCTGATGCTGTTTGATAAGTATTAATGAGAAGGGCGTTCCCCTTTTTACTGCTTTCTGGCCATAAGCCTTAATTACCAATGAATTTTTTCACTGCCTCATAGAGGATGAAACCTGCATCCATTTCCTCTCCGGTTATTTGCTGCAAGCTGGCAAGCTCATCCGAAGGCAGCAACTTCTGGAGCTTGAGGCAAAGGTAATTGACGCACAGGACCTGACGAACCTTAAGACAGCAGCCAACTTCCGAAAGAAAGAAACAGCTGGATGGCCAAAGGCGTTCTTTCGGGAGGGTTTTCCCGAAGAGGAGATTTATTAAAAGAAGCAGGGGGGTGTATTTATTCTCGATACCCGCCCCGCAACAACTTCCCCCCTCTTCCCGGTCACAGCGCCTGCAGGCGGCGAGGATGCCGAAATCGTGCATGGCCTTAGCCGATGCAGCAATCTTCAACTCCAGAATTTTCAAAAGAGAACTGATGTGAGGGTCCATCCACAAGGTCTCTCCCCAAGGCGCATAAAGATCGTGCGCCTCCGTGATTCTTTTACGAATCAAACGGTCCGTTAGGGGGATTTCGGCCTGTTTTTCTTCAAGATTCGCTCTCAAGTTTTCAACTTTCCCTTACCTTCTTAATAATGCCGAAAGACCTCAACATCCGGGACCTCCATGGCCCCCTCCGGGCACAGCTCAACACAGCAATAACAGGCAATACATTCATCGCTGATGTGAAATTCCGGTTCCAGGGTAAGGGCCTCTGCCGGACAGTTAAGGGCACAATCGCCGCAGAGAATACATTTTTCATCGTTTCTTTCCGGTTTGATCTCCGTCCTGGTCTCCATCATCCTTTGCGGATATAATTTTTTAAACTCGGCCTTGGTTTTTTCGTCCAAGCGGGAGACATAAAAAGTCACCGGCATCTTGAAGTTGGGGATAGGGACCAGTTCACCCCGGATGTTTATCTCGTCTTCCCTTAGAGCACCCAGGCCGCGGCCCAAGGCCTCCTTCTGCACCGGTAATAAGGCCGGGTCCACCCCCATCATGCGGGCCATTACGGCATCAACGGCCAGGGGATCTGTCCCGGCCAGGAGCTTGCCCACCTGGCGCAATTGCCCGCCGTGACAAGGGCCGTTGCCTTCGATGGCCGTGATGGCATCCAGAAGATGTAAATCCGGCGGGCGCACCTGAAAAATGTCGCATATAGTTTTGGCGAAGGTTTCCACATTTCTGGCCTGCACATGAAGCCTGGCCTTGCAGGCCCCGGCCACATAGCCGTATATGTTCTTTAAGGCCCCGGTGATCATCATACCCGAATGGGTTTTAAAAACAGGCAGATTGATAATATAATCGGCCTCAAGGACGGCCCTGGAGATGATCAATTGAAATCCCGTCTCTTGGCCGGTCTTTTCCACCACTCCGTCCGATAGGGGATGAAAACAACCTTCCGAGGCATCCAGAATGCCGGTAATCTTGGCCACGTTCCGGGAACTCCGATTAATGCCGCCGGGATTGTCGCCAACCCAGACCTTTCCGTTGCGATCCAGGCAGGAACGGACCACCGCCCGGACCAGTTCCGGGTGGGTGGTATGGCCCAACTCCGGAACCGACGGTCCCACCATGTTAGGTTTAATAAGGACCTTTGCCCCGGTGAAGGTTCGAGGCGCAAAAGTCATCATGATATTTTCGACCGATTCTCTCAGATCGTTGCCCACCTTTTCAATGGCTACCCGTGAGACTTTGTTTTCAGACATGAACCATCACCTTTTACCTTTTTTTGAGATTGATTTATTGTCCTTACCCCATCGATACGGGGCGCTTGTGAATCATATTCCCCGGCCGGTTAAACCATCAGTTCCGTCCAGTGCTTAACCAGGACCTTTCTTCCGGTCCTTTGAGCACCCAATTTAAACTGCATCAGACAGGCCATGCAGGAAGTGGTGATCACGGTTGCATTGGATCGGTCCAGATCGGTTAAGGGGTGCTCCAGAATCTTGTTGGAAAGATCCGGATGGCTGAGGTTGAACAAACCTCCGTGGCCGCAGCAGCGGTGTTCTTCCAGTTCGACCAGGGTCAGGCCGGGAACGGATCTCAAAAGCTTCCTGGGTTCGTCGGATATTTTTAGTTTTCTTTTGGCATGACAAGGGTCATGGAAGGTAATAGTTTGAGGGGTGAGGGAATGGGCAGGGGTGAGGTCGATATCCTGCTTACAAAGAAATTGACTCAACTCCTCCACTTTTTGAATAAAGGCTTGCCCTTTAGGCAGCAGAGCCGGGTCATCGGCCAGCAACTGAGGATATTCCAGCTTGATATGGGCGGCGCAGGAAGAACAGGCCACCACAATGGCATCCAGGTGACCCTCGGTGAAGGCCAGGACATTCTTTCGAGCCAAGTCCCTGGCTGTTTTGATATCGCCCAGACTGAAAGCAGGAAGTCCGCAACAGGTTTGACCCTCAGGAAGGATTACCTTACCTATGGGGCTGATGAGTTTTAAGGCAGCCCCCCCAATTTCCGGGTAAAGGTAGTTGGTTGTACAACCTACAAAAAAACCGATCGTAAGTGATGGGACCGTACCTGGATGGATCGGGATGGCTTTTCGATCCAGAAAAAATGGTTGGGCCAGGGCCGGCCAGGTCTTCGGGTCGGAAGAAAACCGCAGTTTTAACCCCCTTTCCTCAGGGACTTTTTTGAATAGCAGGTTTTGTCCTCTGCGAAGGGTTTTCAAACGATCCGGAAAGGGCAAAATTCCCTTGGCCAGAAACTTTTTTCCTCTGGCCGCCCCGACCTTTTCTATCAATAAACTCCGGCCTTGTTGAATCAGGTCTTCGGCCTTTACCCCGCTGGGGCAATTTTCAGCGCAGGCCCCGCAGAGCAGGCAATTGCTCAAGAGATGGTAGATTTCTTTATTAGCCGGAAGGCGGTCGGAGAAATAACCGGAAAGAAGGGCCAATTTACCTCGGGCCACCAGCGTTTCCTTAGCCGTCTCCAAATAAATGGGGCAGACGGACAAACAACTGCCGCATTTAATACATAAGGAGATTTTTTCTTTCCATTCGTTTAAATCCATAAATAATGCTTATCATGGGCAGTAAGAATAAGCAATCCTCTCCGGTCTTTCTTTCTCATTGATCTCGGGAAGATAATTTGATAGAATTGACAATTAAACAAGAAAGGAGGCGACCATGTACAAAAAAACCCTTTTCATTACCGTTTTTTTGGCACTGTTTCTTGCCCCTTTAACAGGGTATTCCGAGAGTGGAAAATTCGGATTGGGGGTAAGAGGGGGGCTTTACAAATCCACCGATGCCGACAGCTATAAAGTTTATGGCGGGGTCCAGGCCCGCTGGAGGGTCTTTCCGGCCATGTCCCTCGAAGGAACCTTTGACTATCGTTCGTCTGAATCCTATCCCGACAATACAAAGGTGACCAGTTATCCGATCCTGGCCTCGGCCCTTTTTTATCTGATACCGGGAGCCAAAATTTCTCCTTATCTCCTGGGCGGTCTGGGTTGGTATTATTCCAAGATTGAAGATAGCTCCGGCAGCAGCACCACGAATAAACCCGGGATACACCTGGGAGGCGGATTGGACATCCCCTTAAGCCCTGATATTTCCTTCAACGCTGATTTGCGCTATTATTTTTTGGATTATAATGATCAGAAATTAAGAGACCTGAAGACCAACGGGTTTATCATCAGCGCCGGGATTACTTTTTACCTCTGGTAAGGTCTACTGATTTATTTGACCTTGGTTCCTGGAAGGATTTCACCTTCGGGCACGAGCAGCTTTAATCCCTTTTCATCCCGGGCCGCCAGGAGCATGGCCTGGGATTCCACTCCCATGAGTTTGGTCGGCTCCAGATTGGCCACAACCACGATCTCTTTGCCCGGCAAATCTTCCGGGGCGTAATCCTGACCGATGCCGGCCACCAGGGTCCTTTTTTCCCCAATATCTATTTCCAACTTTAGAAGCTTCTTGGATTTGGGCACCCTTTCAGCAGAGATAACTCTGGCTACCCGCAAATCCCATTTTTGAAATTCTTCAAAAGACAGAATCTCCTGGTTTGAAGCGGACTCCGTTTTTTCGCTCCGGGAAACTGATTCCGGTTTTGCTTTTTCCTTTTCGATACGAGGGAAAAGGGCAGGGCCTTTTTGAATCCGGGTCCCGGCCGGAAAACCTCCCCAGGCCATTGTCTCGGCCCAGACCGGGGCACCTTCCTTTACCCCCAAACCCAGCTGCTGTCTCATCCGGATTGAAGTTTGGGGCATAAAGGGGAAAAGGAGCAGGGAAACCTGACGTAAGGTTTCTGCCAGGGTATACAAGACCGTCATCAATCTTGGCCTTTCCCCCGGGTCCTTGGCCAAGGCCCAGGGGGCCTGCGTGTCGATATATTTATTGACTTCATCAATTATTTCCCAAAGGGCGATCAAGGCCTTATGAAAAGCAAGCCGTCCGGTCTCCACCTTTACCGTTTCCTGCACCTGCAGGGCCATATTCCGCAGATATTCTTCCGCCGGCCCTGTCTCCCCCGCTTCGGGAACTCTTCCGCTGCAATATTTCTCGATCATGGTCAGGCTGCGGCTGAAACAATTGCCGAGGTTGTTGGCCAGATCGGCATTGATCCTCTGGATCAAGGCCTCTTCACTGAAATGGGCATCGAGGCCGAAAACCATTTCCCGCAGAAAAAAATAGCGTACCGCATCGGTTCCAAAGCGGTCGGTTAAATCCTTCGGGCGGACGACATTACCCAGCGACTTGGAGATCTTGGCCTGTTCTATGTTCCAGTAGCCGTGAACATTTAAATGCCGATAAGGTTCCACCCCGGCTGACTTGAGCATGGTCGGCCAATAAATCCCGTGGGGTTTTAATATGTCTTTGGCAATAATATGCTGAACGGAAGGCCAGAATCTGGGAAAGAGGCTTCCTTCCGGAAAATCCAAACCGGAGAGATAATTGATCAGGGCATCAAACCAGACATAGGTTACATAATCGTCATCAAAGGGCAGGGGGATCCCCCAGGTCAGCCGTGATTTGGGCCTGGAAATACACAGGTCTTCAAGGGGCTCGCTTAAAAAAGACAGGGCCTCATTCCGGTACCGTTCCGGTCGGATAAAATCAGGATATTTTTTGATATGATTGATCAGCCAATCCTGATAGGCGCTCATTCGAAAGAAATAATTAGCCTCTTTAACCGGGGAGGGTTTGGTTTTATGATCCGGACATAAGCCCTCGACCAATTCCCGGTCGGTATAGAAACGTTCACAGCCCAGGCAATATTGGCCTTCATATTCGCTGAAGTAAATATCCCCGGCTTCATAAATCTTGTTCAGGATATGGGTCACCACCCGGATATGATCGGCCTCGGTGGTCCGGATAAACCGGTCGGGATGAATATTTAATTCAGGCCAGGTGTTGCGGAACAGCCCGCTGATTCGATCGGCATACGATTTCGGCTCCAGCCCCTCTTTTTGAGCGGCCTGAACCACCTTCTCCCCATGTTCGTCGGTCCCGGTTTGGAATCGGGTGGTATATCCCTGGCATTGATAGATCCGGTTCAGTGTGTCAGCCACAATAGTGCTATAGGCATGCCCGATGTGCGGCTCGGCATTAACGTAATAAATCGGAGTGGTCACATAAAACGATTTTTCCAAAATGCATTATTCCTTTTCTTTATTATTAGACCCTGCCCCTTGGGTTAATTCACTCACCTTGAGGATTTTTTCTTCCTTCTCCTGGGTTTCAACCACCACAGTCCCTTCCAGGACATTTTGTCTCAGGACCTTAACCGACCCCAATGGGCTTAGGATGGTCTTCCCGCACTTGGGAAAATCTTTTTTCAAATCCAGATAGGTTTCATATTCATAGGTCAGGCAACACATCAAACGGCCGCAGAGACCCGAGATTTTTGTCGGGTTTAAGGGCAGATTCTGTTCCTTGGCCATCTTGACGGAAACCGTGGCAAAATCGGGGAGTAAATTGGAACAACAAACTTCCCGACCGCAGTGGCCCAGGCCTCCCAGCATTTTAGCCTCATTTCGAACTCCGATCTGACGCATTTCAATCCGCGTATGAAAGCGATGAACCAGATCCTTGACCAAATCCCGAAAATCGATCCGTCCTTCGGCCGTAAAATAAAAGATGGTTTTACTGCCGTCAAAAAAGGATTCCACCTTGACCAATTTCATGACCAGATTTCTTTCCCGGATTTTCTCTGAACAAAAGGTAAAGGCTTCCTTCTCCTTTTCCTGGATCTTCCGGCGCATCTCCAAATCGGCTTCGTTGGCCAGCCGGAAAATTTTCTTAATTTCTTTCCCCTCGGGGGTCCAGTCCACTTTTAGAGGACCCCGGACGACCTTTCCTAACCCTGTTCCCTGCTCGGTCTTAACAATAACCATATCGCCGCAACTCAGCACAAAATGGCCGCAGTCAAAATCATAGATGGTCCCGGAATTTTGAAACCGTATTCCAACAATTTTTAAACTTTCTGATGACATATTGCTTTCGCTCTTCAACATTCTGATTTAAGGGGTTAGGGCTTTAGACCCACACCCAAAAAAGGAGACTACCAATTTTTTTTCTTCCTGTAAACCCTTCTATGGCATATCCAATTCTTCGGCTTCCTCGAATTGACTGATGATAATATATTGGTCGATTCTAATTTTAATTAAGGCACATTCCGGAGAGTTGACAAAGGCCGCTAACTCCGGATGGTTACCCAGGAACAATGTGGTCAGCGATTCCTTTTCCTGCCCCTTGGTTTCTTTTGCCTTTCCAATTCCGGTTACGGCCAAGGTTTCTTGGAAGTTAGTCTTTTGGTTCGATCGATTATCGATCAGGAAAGCCACCCCAGGCGTTTCGATGATATTGGAATATTTTCTCGTCCCGCGTTTGGTAGCAATAATCATATGGTTTAGATCATCCGTCCAGGCATAGGCCATCAGACTGAGATAAGGATGGTTTGGTTCTTGAGTGGCCAGTGCGGTCAGCTTCTGGGTCTTAAATAATTCTTTTAACTGGTTTATTTTTTTTGTCCTGGAATCCAAAGATAATCCTTTCTATGGGTTATTCAGGCCCTAGTTTTTAATTCTAAGGAATTTTCTTAAGATATTCAACAGGATTCTCATTAAATTCAAATTATGGTATAATTTTGAAACTATCATGAACTGCTTCGGTCAAAAGAGGACCTTATGAAAATTTTAAAATTCGTGGTCTGTATTGCCCTCTGCCAATCGGCAGGTTTTCTGGGATCCCTTTTTACCATCCCGGCCATTCCAACCTGGTATGTTACATTAAATAAGCCCGCTTTTTCGCCTCCCGATTGGTTGTTCAGCCCGGTCTGGATCAGTTTGTATACCCTTATAGGCCTCTCAATGTACCTCGTTTGGAGCAAAGGCGGAAACAGGCCGGAAGTCAAAAGGGCCTTGATTATTTTTTTGATCCAGTTGGTTTTAAATGCCCTGTGGTCGATGTTTTTTTTCGGTCTAAGGTCTCCATTGGCCGGATTGATTGAAATGGTCTTCCTCTGGTCAGCCATTGTGTTGACCATTTATCATTTTATTAAATTATCCCGATGGGCCGGATGGTTGCTTGTTCCCTACTGGGTTTGGGTGAGTTTCGCCTTGATCTTGAATTTCAGTTTTTGGATCCTTAACCGTTAATAAGGTATTTTTATGACGACAAAACCTATCCTGGTGACCGGGGCTACCGGATATGTCGGAGGAAGACTGGTCCCCAAGCTTTTGCAGGCCGGTTATCGGGTCCGTGCCATGGGACGCTCTGTGGCCAAATTAACCGGGCGGCCCTGGAGTACCCACCCTTCGGTTGAACTGGCTGCCGGCGATGTCCTAGATAAACGATCTCTGTTTAAAGCCCTCGATGATTGTTGGGCTGCCTTTTACCTGGTTCACTCCATGATTGCCGATCCCAAGGGGTATACCGAAACGGACCGGAAGGGGGCCCGGAACATGGCCGAGGCCGCTGCCAAGGCGGAATTAAATCGTATCATCTATTTGGGGGGGTTGGGTGGCCGGGACGATCAACAACTCAGCCAACACCTACGTTCCCGACAGGAGGTGGCCCGGATTTTACAATCCGGTCCTGTTCCGACCACTTTTTTACGGGCGGCCATGATCCTGGGTGCCGGGAGTGCCTCTTTTGAAATCCTGCGTTATCTGGCCGATCGTTTACCCATTTTACTGGCCCCCCGTTGGGTGGATACCCCGGTCCAACCCATAGGCATTCGCAATGTCCTCAATTATTTGCAGGGCTGTCTGGAACATGAAGAAATCTTAGGACAAACTTTTGATATCGGCGGTCCTGAGGTCGTATCCTATCGGAAGCTGTTTAAACTCTATGCCGAAGAAGCTCATCTTCCAAGACGGCTGATTATCCCGGTCCCTTTCCTCAGTCCGCGGTTCAGTTCTTACTGGATCCATCTTATCACCCCTATTCCCCCTTCTATTGCCCGTCCTTTAGCCGAAGGCTTACGCAACCCGGTTATCTGCCATGATAATCGCATCCGGGATATTATACCCCAGGATTTGTTGGATTGCCGCCAAACCATCCGCCTGGCTATGGAAAAGATTGAACAACAAAGGCTGGACACCTGTTGGATGGATGCCAGCGCAAACATTCCCCAGGAATGGATTTATTGCGGGGATATCCACTATGCCGGAGGAACCATTCTGGAATTGGGGTACCGGATAAAACTGAAGGCTGACCCTGAGGAAATCTGGAAACCCATCGAACAGATGGGAGGGGATACCGGGTGGTATTTCGGTCAAAGCCTTTGGAAAGTCATAGGCTGGTTTGACCGCATCTTCGGAGGCATCGGATTTAGAGGGGGAAGGCGCCATCCCACCGAATTGCGGCCCGGGGATGCTCTGGATTTTTGGCGAGTTTTGGAAATCACCCCTCCCTATCATCTCATGTTGGTTAGCGAAATGAAGCTTCCCGGCGAGGCCCTTTTGGAGTTCAAAATCAAACCTCTTCCTGACGGGACCAGCGAACTCGAGCAACGTTCCCGCTTTCTCCCCCGGGGATTAATCGGCATTGGGTACTGGTATGCTATGTGGCCCTTCCATCGATTTCTCTATCCGAATCTGTTAAAGGCCATCAGTCGGACAATCGGAAAACCCATCCTCCGGGGTCCTGAACTGATAATCACGAAAAGAGAAGGCCGATGGCTAACGAGGTAATTTTCTGATGAATCCGGACCGGGCCTGGGGTGAGCGCCCTGTTTTTGGAAAAATCCGTTATATGAGTTTCAATGGGGCTAAATCGAAATTTGATGTGGAGCAGTATATTGACGAACACCTAACCCAAGATACTTGAAAATGGATTTATAAGATCAATCATCCAAGAATATGGAAAGGACTCAATCTTTTGAAATGCGGTTGGATACTGGATTCTGGATAAAAGAAAAAAGCGATACTCGATTCTGGATAAAGTTAATCAAGCATCCAGTATCGGTAGTTTGATCCAGTATCCAGTATCGTCCGAACAGAGGCGATTGATTTGGCGTTTTAGAAAAGTTTGAGATAAATTCTCAGATCATATAGGGTAAGAACCTAACCAAGGGATGTTTTCAATGGAAGATAAAATCAAAATAGGAGTCAGCCGGTGCCTGTTAGGGGAAAATGTCCGCTATGACGGTGGTCACAAAAGGGATCATTTCATTACCGACACCCTGGGCAAGTATCTTGAATTTATCCCGGTCTGCCCCGAGGTGGAATGCGGGCTGGGGGTTCCCAGGGAGGCCATGCACCTGGAGGGGGATCCGACTGATCTCCGTTTAGTCACTAACCGCACCCAAATAGATCATACCGATAGGATGAAAACCTGGGCCCGAAGACGGATTACCGAATTGGAAAAACACGAGCTTTGTGGTTTTATCTTTAAAAGCGGTTCCCCCAGCAGCGGTATGGAACGGGTAAAAATATACGGGGATAAAGGGGAGCCGGTTAAAACAGGGGTGGGCCTGTTCGCCCGGGAATTTATGGTCCGATTCCCGTTATTGCCGGTGGAAGATGAAGGACGTCTTCATGATCCCCAGGTTCGGGAAAATTTTATCGAAAGGATTTTTGCCTTGAAACGATGGCGGGAGGTTAGGGCTCAAAAAGCCCGTCTGGAACCTTTAATTAAATTCCACACCAGTCATAAGTATCTGATTTTATCCCATAGCCGAAAGCATTACCAGAAAATGGGGCAATGGGTCGCCCGGTCAGAACCCCTGCCGTTAAAAGAAAGATTTGACACCTATCAGGATCTGCTCCTGGAAGCCCTCCGCATCAAAACAACCCCTAAAAAACATACCGACGTGCTCATGCACATGATGGGTTTTTTTAAAAAAGGGTTGTCTTCGGATGAAAAGCAGGAATTGCTCGAGATTATCAATCATTATAAACAGGGCCTGATTCCCCTTATCGTACCGGTTACCCTTCTTCTTCATTATGTCCGCAAATACAATCAACCGTATTTGAAAAACCAGACCTATCTGGAACCTCATCCCCTTGAACTGAAACTACGCAATCATGTATAATGAGACCGGTGGCAAGGCTAAAGGCTGAAGATAGAAGGCTTTTAAGGAGAGAAACCCATGGCGGGAAAACCAACCTATGAAGAATTGGAGCAAAGGGTCAAGGATTTAGAAAAGGCCTTGGCCGGTTCGGAACTCCCCGGGATCGAAGAATCCCTTTATCAGGCAGAGGAAATGGTTAAGGGGATACTAAAAATCATCCCTGATACGGTATCCATTAAACGAGTAGCCGACGATTCCTATATAGAGGTAAATGATTTTTTTTCTCATCTCTTCGGCTACTCCCGAGAAGAAATCATAGGGAAAACCCCTCTTGAGTTAAATATATATATCAACCCCTCCGATCGTACCTTTATTCTCTCCCTCATAAAAGAAAAAGGGTTTGTTAATGGGTTGGAGGTCAACTATCGAAAAAAAGACGGGACCCCAATAACGACGCTCCTATCGGCCCAAACCATAAGATATAATAATGAAGACTGTCTGGTTGCCGTGACTAGAGACATAAGCAAACTCAGAGAGACCGAACAGGCCCTAAGGAAGTCGGAAGAAGAATATCGTTTATTAATTGAAAATGCCAATGAAGGGATCATCGTGATTCAGGGGGGCCAAATCGTCTTTATTAATCCCCAGGCGATGAACCTGTCTGGTTTCTCTCCTGATGAGATTCACCAAATTCAAATCGGGGAATTCATCCATCCCGAAGATCGGGAAGAGGCCATAGGCCGCTATCTCCGTATCCTTCAAGGAGAAAATAATCCAGGAGATTTTGAATACCGGGCTATAGATGGACGGGGGAACCTTCGATGGCTTCGAAGCCGCTCTGTTTTGATTGAATGGAAGAAGGCGCCGGCCGTCTTGACCTTCGCCAGTGAATTGACCGAGTGGAAAAAAACCGAAGCAGAGAAAAAAAGACTGGAAGCCCTGCTCAGGCAATCTCAAAAAATGGAGGCTATCGGCACCCTGGCCGGCGGGATCGCTCATGACTTTAATAACATCCTGACCGCTATCATGGGCTATGCCGAATTATCTTTATTTGATCTCCCAAAAAGAAACCCGTCACGAGACCACATCATCCAAGTGCTCAAAGCCACCGGGCGGGCCAAAGACCTGGTTCAACAGATCCTGACCTTCAGCCGTCAGAGTGAACAGGAAGACCGACCCATTCTAATCAGCCAGGTTGCCAAAGAGGTTCTTAAGCTGCTCCGGGCCTCTTTGCCTTCCACCATTGAAATACGAACAAAGATTCAGAAAGAAGCCGGGGCCGTGCTGGCCGATCCGACCCAAATTCAACAGGTGATTATGAATCTTTGCACCAATGCCGCTTATGCCATGCGGGAAAAAGGAGGGGTCCTTGATGTCCGGGTGGAAGACATAGAAATGGGTGCTGAACAGAGCAAGACCATAACGGATAGGAAACCCGGACTTTATATTAAAATCACCATCAAAGATACCGGGGAGGGTATGACACCGGAGACCATGGAACATATTTTTGAGCCCTATTTCACCACCAAAGAAAAAGAGACGGGAACCGGCTTGGGACTGGCCGTAGTCCATGGTATCATCAAACGGCTCAATGGGTATATCCAGGTGGAAAGCCGGCCCGAGACAGGCACCACCTTTACCATCTTTTTCCCGAAAATTGGGGTTTCGGTAACCGAAAAAATCGAACCTTTGGCCCTGCCGCCGATGGGACATGAACGGATCCTGATCGTTGATGATGAAGAGATCATTATAACCTTGGAAAAAGAAATGCTTCAACGTTTGGGCTATACCGTGGTATCCAGGACCAGCCCTTTGGAGGCCTTGGAGGTCTTTCGGGCTAAATCTGGAGAGTTCGATCTGGTCATCACCGATCAAACTATGCCTCATATGACCGGGGAACATCTGGCCCAGAAACTGATTGAAATAAAACCGGACATCCCCATTGTGCTCTGTACCGGATACAGCGCACAAATCGATGAAAACAGTGCCAAGGCTTTGGGCATTAGGGAGTTTATCATGAAGCCCATTGTCCTGTTGGATCTGGCCCGGATTATCCGGAAGGTTTTAGATCAGTCACCATAGAAATTCGTAGTCCTGTTTCCTTGATTTGATTAAGAGCTTTGAAAAACGTTCAATTTTGTTCAAGATCAAGGAAGATGAAAATTTTAACCACAGGAACACATAAAGTATTTCGAGAATTAAAATTTGAGTCTGACGCAGAGATTGGTCAAAAGGGGATGTTTTTCGAATCTCTCTCAAAGAAAGGAGCTATATAATAATGGCTAAAGTCAATACCGTTCTCGGATCTATCAACACCAAAGAATTGGGGTTTACCCTGATGCACGAACACCTGCTCTGCGCTTTTCCCAATGCCTTCACGGAATACCCTGATTTGCTGGTGCCGGATGTGTTGGAATACGTCGTGGCCAGACTGAAGCGGGCCAAGGCGGGCGGGGTGGATACGGTGGTGGATATGACCACGCTCGATCTCGGACGGGATGTCCACTTTATCCGGGAAGCGTCAAAACAAAGCGGAGTCAATATTATCGCCTGTACGGGCTGGTGGCTGGATGTCCCTCGTTTCGTCAGCGGGATCATGGGCAGTGTCACCGCCGCCCAGATGGCGGAATCCTTTGTGCGTGAGATTGACAAGGGTATCGGGGATACGGGCATCAAACCGGGTGTGCTGAAATCAGCGAGCGATGTCGACGGGGTCACCCCGCCTCAGGAAATAGCCCTGCGGGCGGTGGCCAAGGCGCATCTCAAAACAGGCGTCCCCATCGTGATTCACTCCTACCATCCGGGGCAGGTCGCCAGGCAGCAGATCGATATCCTCAGGGACGAGGGCGTTAATCTCAAATATGTCAAGGTCGACCATTGTAATGACACTACGGATGTTGAATATTTGATCTGGATCCTGGAGCAGGGATGTTATATGGGATTGGACCGCTATCCGGGCCGCCTGGTCAGCCCAAGGTCACGCACCAAGACCCTGAAGGCCCTGATTGATGCCGGTTATATCGATAAACTCTGCCCTTCCCACGATTGTCTCCTGTCTTATGTTCTGCCCGCAGGAATGACGACCGATCAGTATGAGATGATGAACCCCCACCGCATTCTCTACCTGAAGAAAGTGGTCTTCCCATGGTTGAAGGAGATGAAGGTTCCGGAGTCAAAAATCAATCAACTTTGTGTCACAGGACCCAAGAATTTCTTTGAAGGGAAATAGTCCTCATTCCCCCGGAAAACTCTAAAGGATAATGATCCCTCCGGTCGGCCAATCCGACCACCTTCAAGGTCGTTTCCCAATGATGGCGGCGTTCCCGGCGGAACAGGAGAGTCCACAGCAGGGGAAGTTCCCCTCGGCCCCCTTAAGTCCGATTTTCAAAATTTCCGAAATCACAAAAAGGCCGTAAAAAACAGGAAGGGCTTTGGGGGGCCCGGGCCGTACAAAGCATTCGGCCGTGTTCGATCATCTGATGTGAAAAAACAGTCCAATGCTTTTCGGGGATCAAAGGCATTAAGGCGAACTCGATCTTGACCGGGTCTTTTTCCCGGGTCAGACCCAGACGCCGGGCAATCCGACCCACATGGGTATCGACCACAATCCCAGGGATACCGAAAGCGTTACCCAGGACCACGTTGGCGGTTTTTCGGCCGATCCCCGGCAGGGCCACCAGTTCCTCCATAGTCTGGGGGACCTTCCCCCGATGTCGATTGATTAATTCCCGGCAGCACCCTTGAATATTTTTAGCTTTGTTATGAAAAAAACCCGTGGGCCGGATTGCTTCTTCAAGGCCAGCAAGGGGGGCTTGGGCATAATCCTGAGGGGTCTTATATTTATTAAAAAGAGTCCTGGTCACCTCATTGACCTTTTTGTCCGTGCACTGGGCCGAAAGGATAGTGGCGATCAATAGTTCCAATGGGGTTTTAAACCGAAGGGCGCATCGGGCTTGAGGATAAACCTGATTCATTCCATTAACGATTTGGGTTGCTTTTTCTTTCAGGGACATCCCTTCCCCTGTTTTGACTTTCTTCATTTATGTTTTCCCAAGGAATTCTATTATTCAAACAAGTCTGAATGAGATCCGGTTCTCACCAGGCAAAGCGCACTACCCTCAAGGCGGTAGATCAATAACCAGTCCCCTTCAATATGACACTCCCGACAATCCTTAAGTGTTCCCTTAAGGGGATGATCTTTGTTGCGAGCCGGCAGTTCTTCTGCCGCGACCAGAGATTCGATAATCGATTTTAGTTTATCGAGGTTTTTACCCCGTTTAAGGAGTCGTTTGACATCTTTCTTGAATTGGGTATCTCGTCTGATGGAGCGCATGACCTCAGATACCCAGGTCCTTAAAAAGATCTTTTGTCGTGGAAAACTTGACACCCTTCCCTTTTCGAGAGTCCCGGATGGCCTTCATGGTTTTTTTGTTTGGCACCTGTAATTCAAAAGGTAAGCCCTTTTGAGCCACCACTTGCCGGTAAAACAGTTCCATCGAATTGGAAATGGAAAGTCCTAATTCCTTAAGAATGGATTCCGCCTCCCTTTTAACCTCCGGTTCAATCAAGGCCCGGGCGGTAGCCGTTTTGGTTGTTCCCATGGATCCGCCTCCTTTTATCAAATCATGCTTATGGTCCACCACAGTGGTTATCAGGATCAGGTGGACCAATTTGATTATCAGTTATAGCATATTATATGCCATTAAAAACATCTGTCAATCCCCTATTCTTGATAGCTCATAAGGAGGGCATTTCCATGCTCCCGGCCCATGAGTTCTTCGCCGGGTTGGTGTTGACATAGACCTGAATGTTATAGTGGTTACAGTGGCCGAAGACCAAAGGCATCAAGGACGAAGAGGTGAATTAAGGTTTTAATAATTTAATGACAATAGTTGGCTTCGAAATGAATGAAGCCGTGACTGAATGCTCCAACCCTGGGACGACAGCGATTCTACCGGGAATAATCTTGTGTACATTTAAGATTCGACCCCAAGACACATTTAGATCACCCTTAGATCACCTTATCCCTTCATATTTTAATAAAAAAAGAATTAGTGAATTAAATGATTCCTGAGAAGTAACTCACCTTTAAGAGGATCATCGCAAGATGCTTTATCAAATTTCCTGTAAATACTGAAAAAGTGTAAGATGGGACGCCTTTTATATTTAATTTTCGAGAAACAACTCTTGCTTTAACTACATGAATATGCTAAAGATAGTCATGTACAAGAAAACATCTCCCCAACAAAAGTTATTTGGTATAGACACACAGATCTCTCCTTCATTGCACAACCGTCTTGAATCTTCCTGGGCTCAGTTGTTTAAATGCGAAGTTCTTCCCCTCCTGTTCAAGAACGAAGATCAATATGCGATGCTTTACGGCAAAACCGGTCGACCTAATTTCAGTGTCGCAAGGTTGTTGGGCTTGTGTCTGCTGCAAGAGTTAAACGACTTGAGCGATCAACAGGCCCTGGACACCTTCAGTTTTGACCTTCGGTGGCGATACGCCTTGGATGTCAGTGATGAAGAAGATTATCTATCCCGGCGTTCACTGGTGGAGTTCCGACGACGATTAGCCGCCAAAGATCCTGAAATGAAGCTGGTTCGCCATCTGTTTGATAATACCAGAGACTCCGCGATAAATAAACTTGGTCTATCGACCAGCAATCAACGGCTTGATTCTACTCATATCATCTCTAACATACGCCAACGCGGCAGATTAGCGCTATTTTCCGATACGCTAACCCTGTTTCTAAAGAGCCTGGATGAAAAACAGTTTTCAAGAGTTCCCGAAGCCATTCAGCAATGGCATTCCAGTGAATCCGAGGGCTGGTTCGGATTAGGTCCAGCGGAGCAAAAGATAAAATTGGCAGAACTGGCCCAGTATCTATATGAGCTTATAATGATCTTTGACCAAGACCACGAAGTCAAAAGCGGCGAGCCATACCAATTGCTTAACCGCCTATTTGGTGAACAATGCGAATTCACCGATAGCCTTCCCACGGAGGACCAGTCCTCTAAGGTTCAGGTTAAAAGAAAGACCGAGGGGGAGACCCTTCAATCCCCCTATGACCCGGAGGCCTCTTACGGACATAAAGGGACCGGATACAGTGTTCATATTACCGAGACCTGCCATAATCCCAAGAAAACTGAAATCATTACCGACTATGAGGTCCATGGAGCGGCCCGGTCGGATATCGGCAAGGCGGTTTCCGTTATCGAGCGATTAGACGCTGCCGGACTGAAGCCTGAAACCCTTTTTGCCGATGGTGGTTATCCCTCCGTTCCTTCCGCCTTTAAGATTAAAGAACAAGACATCGAATTCATGGCCCCGGTCAACCGTAGCCGGTTGTCGGATGACATCATGGGCCGGGACCTTTTCCAATTTGACTCTGCGGGTTATGTGACCGAATGCCCCATTGGTCACCACCCGATAGATCATCGTATCCTCAGCGGCAATAATACCACGCGGCGTTCACTTCATGCGATTTTCGATGGAGACCTTTGTCGATCTTGTAAAAACCTTGATCAATGTCCAGTGCGAACGCCCAATCACCGGCCTCGAGGCTGCCCGGCGTGTGATACCGTCGGAGATTTTCGTCTGGAGATCACTCCCGAAATACGGCTGCGGGATCAGATGTATTCCATTCAGCAAACCAGGGAATGGAAAGACCGGTACAAAATCCGTTCCGGAATCGAAGCAACGAACTCAGAACTAAAACGATCTCACGGAATCGGAAAACTTCGTGTGCGTCGAATAGCAAAAGTATGCTTTGCTGTAGCCTGTAAAGTGATCGCTTGTAATATAAAGAGATGGGCCAAGGCCCTTACCGCCTTAAAAAGGCCTTGGCCAGCCTATGTATCGTCAATTTTTGTTTATCTAAACCATTCGCGAACCGGTTTGGTCAAGTCCTCCTCCTTTTTACGGGTAGAATGTGCGTTGCAATTTAAATAATGCGTTTATTTTAAAAATGGACTTATTTCTCAGGAATCATTAAATGAACAACGTCCCTCTTTACGAGCCTGCATTTCCAGACGAAGCCGAAGCTCTCTAAGGATAGACCGGCCAATGGGCATCATATGAATGCCCATCACCTTTCCCCAACAGGCCAAAAGTCACTGAACCACCGAATCTGCGGCTGCCGAGAAGTTGAGGTCATAACCGACCCCTCTATTCCTTGCATTTGCACTGTTGGGGGTACTTTCCAAAGAATTCCACGACCTGATCGGACACCCGGAGCCTGCTCCCAAGCTTCCCGAAACTTGTCTTTACCAGGCGCATATTAGCCTCCAAATCATAATTCTGAAAATTATGCGTTACGTCTCCGGCCAGATTGTCATTGATGTTTAATGCCTTGACAGGGGTTTTGCATGAGAAATCGAATTTAGCGACATCGATTGTTCGAATCCTGGCATTACCATCGGTCCTTAGATGGATTTTCATGCCACGGTTGTCGTATGTGATGCTCCATCTTGTTCCATGCCAGGTGACGCGGTACAGGAAATCAAATGTCTGTTCCAGGCTTGGCCTGGATTGAGACGTGGTATGATTTTGAACAAGGTTTGCAGCCGTTGTAAACCTCTCAATGGAACCGTTAGGATCAATTATGGGAGATCTCCCACTTTTCCAGTATTCAAGGGATTCCTGGTAGGTATCGTTGGTGAGAGCTCGAATGGGCAGGGACTCACCGGTATATACAACAGTCTTGCCTTCCAGAAACTCGATGATGGCGGCATTTCCTTCCCTGTCCAGAATCAGGAGGTGAATGCCGATACCCTTTGAGGCGTCATAGGATATCCTTACCTTTGAGTCACTCTCTATCACGTCTCTCACCGATGAACAGGTGTCGAGCAGATACTGCCTCCAAAGCAGGGTATTGGGAAGGTAAGGTCTCGAATCGGGCGCAGGGAACTTGGTGCTTGGCAGGGCCATGGCTTCAACAACCAATCCTGCTTCGTTCATGCCCCCCTGAGGAAATTCCCGCCCATACTGGTTGAAAGTTACACTGCCAAACTTTGAAGTCCAAGTGGCAGGCTGACCGTTTTCGCCATCTAACAGTGATTTGAATGCTGCTTTGTAAACCCCTCTCTTGTTGACAATGACATACCCGTCACCGAAATACCAATCATAGTTCCTGCCAAAGAGTTGACTGTCACGCTCACCGACAATGAAAGTGGTGCAGGCATATCCCGAAACATGCATGATGACCATGAAGACAACAGTGAAAGCCACCTTTGCGCCGCATAGTTTGTATCTCATGATTATCCCCTCCTTTTTTGGTTCAATTCATGAAATGTCATATTCCAGCAATGTCAAATGTCAAAGGGATTAGCAGTACTGCCCATAGCAGAAATTTGGTGCTATGGAGATCATAAGATTGCTTTGGTTTCTTTGGTTCTTTGGGGGCCGGAACCAGACCAACCCCTTTAAATATTTGGATAAACATTCCATTTTAGGCCCATATTTTGCCTTAAAAGCCACTTTTCGGGGTCAAAATGATCCCAATAAGATAAAGGCTTTCGGCTTCTCCGTTCCGGGTCCGTTCTGGGGTCGGGCCAAGTCAACTTATTGATTACTCATAATTAATGTCCCAGAAATAGGAGTTTTTAGGACCTATATCGGGTTTTCCAGGCCCGAAAAGTGCCTTATTGGAAGCAGCCCCTTCCCTAATTTAATGCCCCCCACAATTTTCTATCACATTTCTTACTTGAATAACGGCCTTTTTAACCCTAAAAAACGCAATATAGGCCATATTTAGCGGTCAGAATTGACAATATCTCATTTCAGATCAACCACTTCCCGTGGCCCGACCCCATTTGGCCTGCATTTGGCCATTTGGAATTGCCTTATCCGTGCCCTGAGCAACTCGAAATTTTAGATTCTTAAATTTTCAAATGTAAGCAATCCGCCGTTTTCGACGACACTTTTCCACCAATCATAGTCCGTGGGCTTGCCTTTGAAATAATAGTTTATTACCCGTGCATTTGCACTGTGAGTAACGATCAAGACGTTTTTTTCTTTGTAGCCTTCCATAATCATGTCACAAAAATCGCAATTCCGTTCTATAAAATCTTTGATTCTTTCCGTGCCCTTATCGCCACTCATGGCTGCTTGCCAAAACAATTTAAGAGTATCCGCAGTTTCCTGTGTGCCCTCAAACTCACCACAGTTTATTTCGGCGAGCCTGTCATCAAGCAAAATTGGTCCGTTGTTGATAATTTCGCAGGTTTGGCGTGCTCGTGTTTGGGGACTGCAAAAACACGCATCAAAATTAACGTTCCTCAAGTTTTCGGCTTGCAGTTTTGCCTGCGCTATTCCTGTTTGATTCAAATAAGTATCAGTACAACCGTTGAACTTCTTGAATAAGTTCCAATCGGTTTGACCCTGACGGACGAGGTATACCATAATCATTTATCCTCCGTAATTATAAATAAACCTTATGGTTCTTCTCTCTTAGTTCTTAGCTATTTTACGCCATAGCGCAAAACATAAATAATTAGTACTTCATAGTATTATCTTCATTATTTTATAAGACCTTGTCGGTAAAAACGTTCTAACCTTCAGCGAATGAGCTGCGGCCCTTGCGCTTTGGAAATCATGCAGCCTTCGCCGTCAGCTCGATTCGCTTGTTAGGCATCACCATATTGAATTCCTTATGCCTCGTAGAACCGGGAGACGACATCGGCGTTGCCACAGTTCGGACAGGTCGCGGCTTTGACATACACGTTCTTGCCGGGTTCAAGACGAGGCATCACGAAGAACGAGTACCCACAGTGCGTGCACTTGTGCGGCATTTCCATGAGGACTGCGTTGCGCTGTCTCACGCTCAAACGATCCCAGTTCGGCTGGGCAGCTCCGGTGTCGGCCACGCCGAGTTCGCTGTGCGTGTCAAGGTGTGAGTACAGTTCGGATCTGTATCGCTTCACCTCGGCTAATTGCAGCGATTTCGACTGGCTAGTCTTCGAATCGTATTCGTCGTGGTGGTCCAATATAATGTTTCAGTAAAATCTGGACAGAAACGGAGATAAAAAGGTGTTAGTTAGGACGCTCAAAAAATGCTAAAATCCTAAGGAGGAGGAAGATGAATGAGCGAACAACTAATGAC
>Ga0214473_10001841_pt1 | contig 27074 bp, 27 predicted proteins | sample RVTome_7_FD_203509 | JGI IMG/M metagenome (GOLD analysis project Ga0214473, IMG submission 203509) | Soil microbial communities from uranium-contaminated site in the Upper Colorado River Basin, Wyoming, United States - RVT98D197 | ecosystem: Environmental > Terrestrial > Soil > Contaminated >...
TCTTTTCCTCTTCAACTTTTTTCCTTTCTTCCTCCACATCTTCTAACATATTCATTAGAGCCATTCTAGACTCCTCAACATCTTCCAAGATGCTCATTAAGGCAATTTTTGACTCTTCTAATTCTTCGGTTCTTTTCTTCAGTTCTTTAAGTTCTGGCTCTCTTCTTCCTCGGAGTTCTGATAATTCAAAATCGCGCCTAACCAACATATTGGTAATTCGATCTGATTCTTTTAAGGATTCTATTTTTTTATCTTTCTTAGATTGGGCTTTTTTCATTTATCTTCGCCCCCCACCAAAATTTGGTGGGGGCTCGGTTTTGGGCGAAGAGAACTTTGTTCTCTTCTTCACCTTCGCTTCCTGCGGAAGCTCGGTTTTTGATTATTCCCATCTCACCGAAAATTCATGTAAAGCTGCCTCTTTAAAGGCGCACTTTGTCTCCCTGATTGTTACCTTTTCGCTTTTTAAGATAAAATTAGAAATAGTATAAAAATAACCGGTCAAGTAAGGACATAAAATTGGATGAATTTTAAAATCTTTAAGATGTAAAAATGTATGTTTTCTTTTCATATCAACCTCGAACGGCGCCAATTTTCCAATTGAATAATGTTTTTTCCAGTAATTAGCGGCTTCCATAAGAGATCTTTCGGTTGAAATAAATGTTTTCATCAGCATTTTCACAATAAAAGAGAGTTTTGGCGCGGTTTTTCCCATCTCTTCTATATCTTTGTCGTCCCAATCAAAAACTTCTTTAATTATTAACAGAGAAATCACTCTTAGCCCTACCGGATACCAGTCAGTAGTTTTTATATTTTCGTAATCTATCGGTTTTCCTAAATTTTCCATTTTCTTCTTCAAGAGCGCTGTACCCTTTTTACCCTTTAAATCTTTGATATATTCAAAATCGGTGAAAAAAACCTGTCCTCTTGCCTTGCCCGGGATTTTCATTAGTTCTTCAATTTTTTCTTCGGTAATTTTGTTCATATTTTAATTTATTTTTTTATTTAGAATTTTATTAAGAACAATTATCTGCTTTTTTGATTTTCTAAGAGGCGAAGAGAACTTTGTTCTCTTCTTCACCTTCGCTTCCTGCGGAAGCTCGGTTTTTAAGCCTTTCTATTTCCTTTTTTAGCTCTATCATTTTTAACTCCCGGCCAACGGTTATTTTTTGAAATTTTTCCAATTCTCTGATTTTGTCTTGGAGCTCTTTGGTTCTTTCTTTAACTTGTTCTTCAAGTGATTCTTGAAATTTTTTAATTTCTGTAATATCTGTAATGCCCGCAAAATAACCAATAGAGTTTCCTTTTTTATCTTCTCTTACAGAAACCGAAAGGTCCACCAAAATCTTTTTTTTGTCTTTTGAAATCAAGGTCAATTCTCTAGATCTCACGGTTTTCTTTTTTATTGATTCGTTAATGATTTTATCTATTTTATCTTCCTCCAAAAAAAGAGTTTTCACTGATTTCCCAATAATCTCCAAGGGTTTGTAATTAGTCAGTTCATCAAATGCGCGATTAATATCAATAATGTCTCCGTTCGGTGAAATACTACAAACCGCAATTGGCAAAAAAAAGTTAAAATCTTGGATATAAGAAACGAGGTCTTCCAGATCTTCCATAGTTTGCTTACCCGAGCGCAGCGAAGGGTGGAGAGGCGAAGAGAGTTTTACTCTCTTCTTCACCTTCGCTTCCTTCGGAAGCTCGGTAAGAGATTTATCTCTTCGACTAAGCTCTTTTTTACGATTTGAACGTTTCTTTTGGGCCATATTTTTTAATAGCTGACTAAAGGCTGATATTATTTAGAATCGTGTTTTTGGTTTTGGAGCTGTTCCTTTAATTTTGTAATCTCTTCTTTTAACTCAATCATCTTCATTTCCCGGCCAACGGCCAACCTGTTAAATTTTTCCAACTCTCCTAATTTTTCTTGCAGCTCTTTGGTTCTTTCTTTAACTTGTTCTTCTAATTTTTGCGCCAGTTCTTGCAATTCCCTTGTTCTTGCCTGAATTCTTATTTCCAGAGAGGACTTAGCTTCCTCTAATTTTTTGCCTTGACTCTCAATTATGAGATGTCTTTTTAGGACTTCCTTATCGGCCTTTCTCAAAATTAAATCTAACCAAATTAAAACTCCGATAATTACTATTCCCATTACCAAAAAAATAATTGTTAATTTCTGAATTTCCTTAATCGGAGCCTCCAGTTCTTCAGCGGCTTGTTCAACAATTACTCCCCATTTTAAAATTTTAATCGGCACTCCCACTCCAAATACCTCTATTCCTTTTTCATTTAAATACTTTGTCCCACTAAATATTTCTCCGCTTATCAGGGGTTTTGCCGATGGTAAAATTAAAAGATTAATTTTTTCTAAAACTCTGGAAGGGTCCGGGTCGGCAATAAGCATTCCCTTGTCATCAATCACTGAAACCCGGCCTGTTTCTCCAATTTTCATCTCTAATTTTTCCTCCCAGACCTCTTTCAAGTAAAATGTGGCTCGCAAAACAGCCTGCGGTTTCTCTATCTCTAATTTTCTGATGGGAGCTGTAATTTTAATATAAGGTTCGCCTTCTGGAGTAAAATCTACTTTACTTATAAAAATTTGGCCTTCTTTTGCTTTCTCAAATTCTTCCAAAAAAGCAAAATCTCTCAGATCTTTTTCTGTAAAATACTCTTTCCTTGAGTATCTTTTTTCTTCTCTGCCATTTAAATTTATAATTGAAATTTCTTTAATCGCTGGATTTTCTTTTAAAAAACGGCTGATGAAAAATTCCGTATTTTCACTAATCGTCACATCCTGAGACAATCTTTTAATATCGTTAATTTCAGCTTGGATAAATTTTTCTATGTTTTCAGATGATCTTTTAGCTTCAAAAAGCAAGTAATTTATGCTTCTGTCTCTTAAGTCGCGCGTGAAGGATTCCAGCCAAATCAAATTTATCCCGATATTAACGGCTACCAATCCCAAAATTACCAGAGCGATTATTGAATATAATAAAGTCCTTCTGGGCAGTCCCTTTTCTTCAGATTTACGTATTACCTCCATTTAATTCTAATAGAAATTATTTAATTATTATGTCTGCTTTATGCAAAACCCCTTCTGGAATTTCCAAACCAATAGCTGAGGCGGTTTTCAAATTGATAACAAAAAGAAGCTTTCTTGGCATTTCCGTAGGGATGTTGGTAGGTTCAATGCCCATCAGTATTTGATTCGCCATCAAAGAGCTTTGTCTCCCCAAATCAATATAGTCAACTCCAAAGCAAGCCAAGGCTCCTTTCTCGCATTCTCCCTTAGACAGCATCATCAAAGGAACTTTTAACTCGTTTGCCTTGCTAATTCCCCACTCGGTCAAGCCGGCCGTCACCATGGAGTCAGCCGGATCCATAATCGCATCGATTTCTCCTGGTTTTAACTTCGCTAAATAATCTCTGATATCTTCTTTCTTTTCTATTGGAATGGATATTACCTTTATTCCAATTTCTGGCGCCTTTTCTAAAATACTCTCGGTTGCCGGCCCTCCGCTTAAATCCTGCGGTCGATAAAATATTAAAACTTTCTTTGCGTCAGGGTTAATCTCTTTTAAAATTTCTAATCTTTTGGGAGCTATCGCAATATAGGCGCAACCGGTCCCGGTTAAATTATTTCCGGAACTTTCTATGGTTTTTATAAAACCTGCCCTTAAAGGGTCGGCCACCATAGAAAAAACTACGGGAATATCTGTTCCTTCGGTTGCCTTCTTAATAATGGCTGTCGCCGGAGATGTATTAACAAAAATTAAATCAGGTTTTAAAGCAACCAATTCCCATGCAAATTTTTCTAACTTCTCCAAGTCCCCCTCGGCGTCTCGATATGTGTATTTTATGTTAATTCCTTCTTTGAACCCTAACTCAGCCATCCCTATTTTAAAACCATCCATGTTTTCAGCCACCGTGGGCGCCATTTGTAAAAGTCCAACGTGATAAACTTTTGTCTCGCTCTTTATCTTCTTCTCAATTGACTGCTGCCACCAAAATATTCCCACAACCATCACCAAAGCAATTATCACTAATAAGGTTATTAATATTTTTTTAGACATATCCTCTTCTATATTAATTTTATTGCCGACCCTTGTTTTTTTATCTCCTTTTTCAATTCTACCATGGCTACCTCACGGCCAATAGTCAACTTTTGGAATTTTTCTAACTCATCTATTTTTAACTGAAGTTCTTTGGTTCTTTCTTTAACTTTTCCTTCCAGACTCTCCGTAAGTGTTTTTAATTGCCAACCATAATTTTATTCCGTCAATTTCCATCTCTTTTTCTGTTTCCAATTCTCTTTTTGGACTTTTCAATAAAGAAATGTTTTGAGCTAGAGTTTCTTCTATTATAAATTTTTTATTTTCTACAATAATTTTATTAAGTCCCGCGTCGCCCGAATATAAAATTGAAATCTTGTCTTTTGGCTTGAGCCCTGCCTTTTTCCTCATCTCTTGAAGATTGCGAATTATTTCTCTGATTATGCCTTCTTCTTTTAACTCCCGAGTAATTTTGGTATCTAATTTTAGGGTCTTGCCGAAAGTGATTTTCTTTATATTAACTTCTTCTTTCAGCAACCCTAGTAGTTCTTTCTCTTTTCGTAATTCGTAATTCGTAATTCGTAATTCATTTAGCGGCTGCCTAACCTTTATCCCGGCCTTGGCCCTTTCTGCTAAAGCCAAACCTGCCACCTCTCTTATTTTTCCCATTTTTTTCTCCAATTCTATCTTAATCAATTTTTTATCTATTTTGGGCCAATCCAGTAAATGAACGGACTCCGGCATATTTTTGGCCTTTAAACTTTGATAAATTTCTTCAGTTAAAAACGGCGTCAATGGCGCCATAATTTTCATTAAATTTAAAAGCAAATAATAAAGGGTAGCTGTGGCTTCTTTTTTTTCTTTTTCGTTTTTGGGTTTTTGGAATCTCCGACGCGACCTCCGAATATACCATAGAGAAAGATCTTCAATAAAAAATTGCTCAATGGCTAAGCTGGCTGCTGCCGAATTATAACGATTCAAACTGCTTGTTGCTTTTTCAATTAATTTATTTAGCCTGGAAACAATCCATATATCCAAAATGTTTTGGTTCCCCGGCAAAATAAGATCGGGCAAAAGGTCTTTTTTGTCGGCATAGGTCTTAAAGAAAACAAAACTATTCCAAAGGGTTAAAAGTTTTCTTTTCGTTTCGACGGCGGCGCTCCAGCCGAAATTTAAGTTGTAGGCGGGGTTTTGTCTGATATACATCCAGCGCATTAATTCGGCTCCGATTTTTTCAGCAGCCGTATTAAATTCAATAGCGTTTCCTTTGGATTTATGCATCTCCTCTCCCTTTTCATCACGCACCAAGGCAAAACCAAAAATGGTTTTGGCGGGAGCAGTATTTTCTAAAACTGTGCTCATCACAATCAAAGAATAAAACCAGTTTCTGAATTGACCGGGAAATGATTCACAAATAAAATCGGCGGGAAACCATTTTTCCCAGTAATTCTTTTCAGTGAAATATCTCATCGTAGAAAACGAAACTATGCCGGCATCTAACCAAGGATTGCCAACATCAGTAATTCTTGAAACTAATTTCGCGCATTTTGAACATTTGATTTTAACCTTGTCCACCCAGGGCCGATGAGGAGTATTGCCGTCAAATTCTTTCCAGCCCTCCACCGCTCTCTGCTTTAATTCCTCTTTTGAGCCAATCACTTCAAAATTACCGCAAGAACATTCAAAAATCGGCAGAGCCAAACCCCAGTATCTTTTTTTAGAAATTAGCCAATCCTGCATATTTTTTAACCAATCCAATTCCCGGTCCTGACCGAAAGAGGGAATCCATCTAATTTTTTTTGCCGCTATTATTAAAGGCCTTCTTAATTTCTCCATTGAGACATACCATTCATCCACCAAACGGAAAATTAATTCTGATTTGCAACGCCAGCAAGTTGGATAACGATGTAAATAATCTTCAATTTTAAAAACCAAGCCTTTGGATTGTAAATTATCAAAAATACTGTCCTTGACTTCTGTCGCTGATTTGCCTGCCAAGAAATCAAAACCTTGTTTATATTTACTTTCATCGTCAAGCGGATCAACGGTCGGCAAATTAAATTTTTTCCCTAATTGGAAGTCTTCCTGACCGCAACCGGGAGCTATATGAACGATGCCGGTGCCTTCTTCCAGCGTTACCTCGTCCCATAAAATAATCTTATGCTTCTGCTCTTTCATCTCCTCTTTTACCGTTCTCAACTCATCAAATAACCCCCTGTATTGCATTCCTTCCATTTTTCTGCCCTCAAATGTATCTATAATCTCGCCATCTTTAATCAGCCCGGCCTTGTCTTTCAACAGAATGTATGTATTTCCATATTTATCTCTGATTTTTGCGTATTGTAAATCGGGATGTGCCGCCAAAGCCACATTAGACGGCAAGGTCCACGGAGTGGTTGTCCAAACCAGCAAAAAAGTATTTTCCGTGTTCATCACCGGAATTTTCAAAAAAATTGATTTGTGAGTAATTTCTTTATATTCTTCGGTCAATATTTCGTGTTGCGAAATGGCAGTCCCGCACCGCGGACAAAAAGGCACCACGTCTCTTCCCTTGTAAAGCAATCCATCTTGCCAGCATTTTTTTAAAAAATACCAAATGGCATAATTGTTTTCATCCGACATCGTATAATAAGAATTCTGCCAGTCCATCCACTGTCCCAGCCTGATTGATTGCTCGGTCTGGATTTTAGAATATTTTAAAACCCGCTCTTTACATTTTTCCACAAATTTCGCAATGCCGAATTTCTCAATATCTTTTTTAGTTTTAAACCCCAATTCTTTTTCCACCTCAACCTCCACCCAGAGGCCCTGGCAGTCAAAACCGTTCTGAAATCTCTGGTCAAAACCCTGCATGGCTTTATATCTTTGAAACAAATCTTTGTAGGTTCTGCCCCAGGCATGATGAACGCCCATCGGATTGTTGGCCGTAATCGGACCATCTAAAAAAGACCAGCGTTTTTTGCCTTTAATTTTGTTTCTTAATTTCTCAAAAATCTTATTTTCTTCCCAGAATGTTAAAATTTTTTTCTCAATCTCTGGAAAATCCATAAATTAGAGTTGGCGGAGTTCACCGGTTTTTATAATGCCTATTTTGCCACTTTTAATTTTGAGTAATTTTCCCAATGACCAGTTTTTCACTGCTCCTTCCAATAACCACAAAGGATCGCCGTGACTGATAATCAAAATTGTTTTTCCTTTTAATCTTTTATCAATATCTTTAAGAAAATTTAGCATTCTTTTTTGACAATCCAACCAGCTCTCACCTTTGGGAGGTTTTTTATTAAATCTGTTTTTGGAATGTATTGGAAAATCCCGGCAGTAATCTTTTTTAGGTCCGCCGTGATAAATTCCCAAGTTAACGTCTCTTAGTCTTTTGTCAAAATGTATTCTTTTGTTTAATCTTTCTGCCACAATTTTCGCGGTTTGTCGCGTCCGAAAAAAATCCGAAGAGAAAATTAGGTTGATTTTCTGTTTTCTTAATTCTTGAGTCGCCTCTTTTATCTGGTTTTCACCTTTTTTGGTTAAATTCACTTTAGATTTATTAGACCGAGGATAAACAAGGTTTTTCTTTTTTGTCTGATAAATCGTCTGGCCATGCCGCAAAATAAAATACTTGTTTTTCAACTTCATAATATTATATTGAGAGTAGAAAAATAGGAAAAACAGGGACAGGTCCAATTTTTTTACCCTACATCTTCTCTGGGGCGGAAATGCCCAAAAGATTTAATCCAGTCTTTAAAACCTCTTTGGCGCCATAAACTAAATGCAGGCGGAAAAGACGTTCGGCTTCTTTCGACTTAATGACGGGCAGGGTTTCGTAAAAATTATTCAAGGAATTAGAAAGGTCATACAGATAGTCAGCCAGCTGGTTTGGAAAAAGGTTCTGAGAAGTTTCTTCAATGACTTCGTCAAAAAAAAGAATTTTTACCATAATTTCTCTTTCTAGTCGATGAAGTTTGCCTCCTCCGGAGTTTGCCTTCATCTGTAACACTTCGCCTCGCTCGGGTAGTCGATGAACTCCATTCATCTCCACCCTTCGCTCGGCTTCGCCTCGCTCGGGTAAAGGATGAGAAAGAATTGTCGGAAAATTTTTCCCTTTTTTGAATTTAGCCCTCCGCAAGATGCTGGCAAAACGGGCATAGGTGTATTGGAGGTAGGGCGCAGAAAATCCTTTCAGATTCAACATTTGATCCCAATCAAAAACAATATCGCTTAAGCGATTCCTGGATAGGTCAAAAAATTTAATCGCGCCAATGCCAACAATTTTAGCAATTTTTTCTTTCTCTTTTCCAGACAGCGAAGTATTTAGCTTTTCAACCACTAATCTCGCTCTCTCAATTGCTTCTTTTAAAACTTCTTCCAATGGAATAAGTCGTCCTTCGCGAGTGGCAAATTTCTTACCGCCGGCAGCTAACATCGTGCCAAATTTAACGTGAATAAGCTGGCCTCTCTTGGCAAATCCTAATCTTTCCGCAGCCCCAAAAACCTGATTTAAGTGAAACGCTTGCTGGTTGGCCGCCACATAAATAATTTTTGTCGCGCGCCATTTTTTAAAGCGGTGACGAATCGCTGCCAACTCCCGCGTGGTATAAATCGTGGCGCCGTCTGATTTTTGAATAATCTCTGGCGTCTCGCTGCCCGGAATGATAATTACTACCGAATCATCGTTCCCCCGTTCCGCCACGCCGGCTTTGAGAGCTCCTTCAATCAACGATTTCAGTTCTGGTTCATAAAAACTTTCGCCAATCGTATTTTCAATTCTAACATCCAAAATTTTATAAACTCGGCTAAAATCTTTTAGAGATTCTTTAGCGAACCATTTCCAAATTTTTCGGTTCTCAAAACCGCCTTCTTCCAGTTTTTTAAATTCTCTCCTCCCTTCTTCCAAAAGCTTTAAGTCTTCTTTTGCGGCTTTTGAAAAACGAACGTATAAATTTAGCATCTCTGAAATTGGATTTTCCTTTAATTTTTTCTCATCTCCCCAGCGTTTGTAGGCAGCGATTAACAAACCGAATTGAGTGCCCCAATCTCCCGGAAAACTTAAAGAAATAACTCGGTGGCCCGAAAACCTCAAGACATTAACCAAAGCTTGCCCGATAATCGTTGTCCTTAAATGATGAATTCCCAAGGGCTTGGCAATATTGGGGGAAGAATATTCAATCACAATCGTTTCCCGCTTTTTGGGCTTTCCTTGAAAAGCTTTAATGCCTTGACTGACCACTCTCAAAAATAATCTTTCAAGCTCTTTTTGATTAATCCAAAAATTGATAAAACCAGGAGTAACAACTTCGATTTTTTCAAAAGTTTTGGATTTTGAGCTTTGGATTTTGGATTTAATCGGTTCTGCTATGTCCATCGGGCATTTCTTTACATCTTTCGCGAGCATCAAAGCAATATTGGTAGAATAATCTCCGTGCGTCTTTCCTGCCGGCCGCTCAACCTTAATTTCGGGAATTTCAAAATTAGGAAATTCTCCCTCTTTCTGGAGCTCTTTAATTGATTTTTCTATTAATTTTTTAATTTCCTGCCGAATCATACTTCTTTAAGTTTATCCTATTTTAGATTAGAATTAAAGCATGAAGCCGTTTGCCGAGAATAAAAAAGCTTACTACAATTATCAAATCTTGGAAAAATTTGAAGCCGGGATTTCTTTGATTGGCCAGGAAGTAAAGGCGATAAAATCAGGGAAAGTAAATTTGACCGGTTCTTATGTAGTTTTAAGGAATGAAGAGGTTTATCTGATAGGCTGTTATATCCACCCTTATCAACCGAAAAACGCGCCTGCCGATTATAATCCCGAAAGGTCAAGAAAGTTGCTTTTGAAAAAACAAGAGATTAGAGGATTAATCGGCAAATCAAAAGAAAAAGGCTTGACTTTATTGCCGTTAAAATTGTATCCTAAAAGAGGTAAAATAAAGTTGGAATTTAGCATTGCCAGGGGTCGAAAAAAAGTTGATAAAAGAGATTTGATAAAAAAACGGGAATTTGAACGACAAAAAGAAAGACTTTTAAAAAATGAATAATAAGGGGGGATGAAAGGCTTCGATGAGAAGTTAACCCAAAATAGGCAAGCCAAGTTATCAGACCTTGCCAAAACTGATAAACCGAATAAGTGCCAACTTATTCAAAACATCACCCGCATTAGCTTTTGCCTAATGCCATTCGCCTTGCTGATTCTCGCTGGGTAATCGCGAGTGTCATAAATTTACCCCGTTAAATCTTCGCGAAGCGAATTTAACAGGGTGAAGCGAGATAGATAGTTCTTTCAGGAATCCGGGAAAAACTGTTGAAAAATAGTTGGATTCAAAGTATAGAAGTTTTGTCCGATTTAAATTCTATATTTTTTATTAAAATCGGACTAAGCTTGTAGACCTCTTTTGGAAAACCTCCTCAGACCCGGGTTCAAATCCCGGCATCTCCACTGAAAATCTAAAAATTATTATTAAACGACCATTTGTCAACAATCAAATAAGGGCGTCGAAAGTCAGAGCGATTGATGAAACCGGAAAACAATTGGGAGTTTTGAGCTTGCCTGAGGCAATTCAAATGGCCAGAGAAAAAAATTTGGATTTAATCCAAGTCACGGAAAAAGTGGAACCGCCCGTTTGCAAGATAATGGATTACGGTAAATATCTGTATCTGGAAGAAAAAAAAGAAAAAACAGCCTTCAAAAAACAAAAAGGCAACGAAATTAAAGGAATCAGATTGTCTTTTAACATTTCAGCTCACGATTTGGAAACCAGAGCCCGCCAGGCAGAGAAATTCTTAAAAGAGGGGGATAAAGTCAGAATTGAAATGATTTTAAGAGGTAGAGAAAAGGCCCACGCTGACTTTGCCAAAGAAAAAATCAGCCAATTTTTAGAGATTTTAGAAAGCCAAATTCCTTTCAAGACAGATAGAGAACTGAAAAAGGAACCAAGAGGTTTTACAATAATAATTTCAAAAGCCAAAGAGGATAAATCCTCTTCTTAAACTTCGCTTCCTGCGGAAGCTCGTTGCATGAAAACACGAAAATCTATTCTTAAACGTTTTAAAATTACTAAAACCGGTAAGATTCTAAGAAGACCTACCGGCCTTGACCATTTACGGGCAAAAAAATCGGGAAACAAAATTAGAAAAAGCCGGAAATGGGTAAAGGTTTCAAAATGGGAAGCCAAAAAAATTAAAAAACTGCTTCGCTAATTTGTTAACTCGGTGACAGGTTTATTTTATGACAAGAGTAAAACGAGGAAAAATCGCCCACAAAAGAAGAAAACATCTTTTAAAGTATGCCAAGGGTTTTCGCTGGGGAAGAAAATCTAAATATAAGCTAGCCAAAGACGCGCTCTTGCACGCCTGGAAATATGCTTATCGCGACAGAAAGGTTAAAAAGAGAGAGTTTCGGGCGCTCTGGCAAACTCAGATTAACGCCGCTTGCCGAGAAAGCGGCATTTCTTACAGTAAATTTATCTACGGTTTAAAACAGAACAAAATTGAACTTGACCGGAAAATTTTGTCTGATTTAGCCCGAAATCATCCGGAAATTTTTGAAAATATTCTGGAAAATGTGAAAAAATAAAAATTATTTTAAAAAAAGGCCGCCTCATTGAGGCGGCCTTTTAATTTTTTAATTTCGGCCTTTAGCCAAAACCTTCCAATTTTTAATTGCCATTCCTTCTTTTTCCAACAAAGCGGCTTTTCTTTTCCTTCCGTACCTGTAACCGCCGATCCTGCCATCAGATTTTATTACCCGATGACAGGGGATTGTTTTCAGATTTGGATTTTTATTTAAAATATTCCCTACGGCCCTAAAGGCTCGGGGACTGCCAGCCAGCTCTGCTACCCGCTTGTAAGTTAAAGCTTTTCCTTTGGGAATTTTTTTTACAATCTCATATACCTTTTTTTGAAAGGTGGTCGTTAGCTTTTTTGAGAATTTCTTTGGCATTTTTAAAGGTTAATTGTTCTATTGCTTCCTCGTACTGCAGCCATAGAAAGCCGCTATGCTCTGCCGAAATTTTAACCGTTTCGTTTTTTGTCTCGGCTAAATAAAATGTAACAATTTTAAAAATGTTTTTTTCTTCAAATTTAAAGAAATATTTTATCCATTCTTTAAATCCTTCAATAAATTTAACATCTTTCAATCCTGTTTCTTCTTCTATTTCTCTTCTTGCTGTTTGCTCGGGCATTTCTTTTGATTCAATGTGGCCTTTCGGGAAATCCCAATAGTTCCGGCCAGACCGAGAACCTGACGGATAATGCAAAAGCAAAAAGAGAGTTTTGCTACCCTCTTTTCTAAAAATTACGGCTCCGGCTGATTTTTCTACTGACATTTATTTAAAAAATTTTATTAATTTCTCTAACGGCTGAGTATTAATAATATCCTCTTTCTCGGCCCAGCCTCTTTTAGCTTGAGCGATGCCAAATTCAATAAAACGCATTTGGTCTTTATGATGCGAATCGGTGTTGATAACCATTTTCACTCCAGCTTCTTTTGCCCGGCGGATATTCTGGTCGTTTAAATCCAATCTTTCCGAGTAAGCGTTAATTTCCAAAATTGTCCCTGTTTCTCTGGCGACTTTTAGAATTTTATCAAAATCTATCAGATACTCGTCTCTCCTTTTAATTAATCTGCCAGTCGGGTGAGAAATAATATCTACATTGGGATTTCTCATGGCTTTTATCATTCTTTCTGTCATTCTTTCCTTCTCCATCTTGAAGCTGGAATGGATACCGGCTATGACAAAATCCAATTTCTTTAAGGCCTCGTCTTTAATATCAATTGAGCCATCATTCAAGATATTGGCTTCACAACCCTTTAAGATTCTAAATTTTAAATTTTGAAAGGCGAAGAGAACTACGTTCTCTTCTTCACCTTTGCTTCCATAGTCAAAGAAAATTCTTTCTTTTCCACCTTCGCTTCCATAAAATGGAAGCTCGGTAATGGAAGCTCGGTTTTCAAATTTTAAATTAAGTTTATCAATTTCTTTGTTACGGCTTTCTAACTGTTTTTCATTTAATCCGTGCTCAATTCTTAAAAATTTGGTGTGGTCGGCAATGCCAATATACTCGTATCCCATGATTTCCGCTGCTCCTGCCATTTCCTTTATAGAATTTGAACCGCCATCCCAGTCAGAATGACAATGCAAATCTCCCTTGATATCGCTGTAATTAATCAATTTAGGTAATTTTCCCTCTAAAGCTGCTTCAATTTCTCCCTGATTTTCTCTTAATTCCGGAGGCATCCAATCCATCCCTAAGATTTTGTAAATTTCTTTTTCGTTTTCTCCGGCAATCATTTTGGCGCCACGGAATAGTCCGTACTCAGAAAGTTTCAAGCCCTTATCAATGGCAATTTTTCTCGTAACAATATTATGTTCTTTAGAGCCCGTAAAATACTGGAGAGCAGAACCGTAGCTTTTTTTCGGCACTACCCGAATGTCCATATCAACCCCGTCTTTCATCCTGACCGAAGCTTTAGTGGTCCCTTTGCCCCAAATTTTTATTACACCGGGCAAAGAAACAAAAAAATCCATTACCTTTTCAGTCCCCCCACCATATTTTTGGTGGGGGGCCACCAAAAAATCAACATCGCCAATGGTTTCTTTCATTCTCCTTAATGAGCCGCAGTAATCTATCCTTTCAACTTCTTTTAAAGATTTTAATTTTTCATAAACCTCTTTTGCTTTTGGAAAAATTTCTCCCAGTAAAAATCTTCCCTTGCTTCTTTTCAAAAAAGCGATGCCTTCCAGAATGTTTTTTTCTGTAATTACTCCAAAACCAAAAAGCCGAGCGATTTTGCCGGCTTTGGCTGCGATTTGTAAATCTTTAATGTTTTTAATTCCTAACTTCTGGTAAAGAACCTTGGCTTTTTTAGGACCCATCCCTTCAACAGCGATAATTTCTTCCAGATTAAAAGGCATTTTCTTTTTAAGCTGCTCATAATACTCTATCTTGTTTGTTTTCAAATATTCTTCAATTTTTAAAGCCGTACTCTTTCCGACTCCGGGAAGACTCTTTAAAGCCTTCAACCCTCCTTTTTTGTAAATCTCTTCTACGTCCTCTTCCAGGGTTTCCAAATTAATGGCGGCTTTTTCATATGCATAGGGCTTGAAAGCCACTGACTCCGTTTCTAAATAAGAAGCGATTCCATAAAATATTTTAGCTATCTCTTGGTTCCGCATTGTGGTTAAAATGGTTTTTTCAAAGGTGGCACTCTGGGAGCGAAATGGTCTTTTGGGAAAATTTGATTACGAATCAAAAGCAAAAGCAATAAAGACCCTAAGCCAAAAAAACTAACTAAGATAAAAACAACCTTAAAGCCCAAAAAGGTTGCCAATATTCCGCCAAAAGCAGCGGAAATTGCGAAAGCTAAACCAATGCCGGTACTTTCAATACTCCAGGAAAAAGCTTCCCAGCCCTTGTCAATATGTCTGGTAAAAATACCTGCCCAACTGGGAATCACGCAAGCCATACATAACCCTCTTATAATTTCCAATAAAAAAACTTGCCAAAGTTGAGTAACAAAAATATAACCCAAAGGAACCAAATTAGCCAAAAAGAGACCGTAAATCAAGAATTTAAAATCATCCCTTTCTCCTTTCTTTACATCAAGGAAATGAGCAATAAAGGGCTGGGCAATTGATTTAACAAACCAGTAGGTTGCAGCGATAAAACCAATCGCCACCAAAGTTCCGCCTTTAATTTGCTGGGTTATAAATATGGCGAAAATAGGCCCAATCAATCCCCAGCCAGAATGGAGTAAAAAATCAGAAAGAACTAAAAATCTAATAACTTTGTTAAGACCAATCATAAATTTTTTCCTATTATTTTAACAATTATTTCTCTATTTCTCGGCCTGTTGTCAAAATCAATCAAAACAATTTGCTGCCACTGGCCTAAAATTAATTTTTTATCCTCAATTGGAACTGTTAAACAGGGTTTCATCAAAGCCGCCCTCACGTGAGCGTAGCCATTACAATCTCCCCAGCGTTTACAATGCTCGTAATCTTTATTCATCGGGATGATATTTTCCAAAACCCTTTTTAAATCTTTAATTACTCCTTCCTCGTATTCAATGATGGTTATGGCACAGGTTGAATGAGCGACAAAAACTAAACAAATTCCTTCTTTTATTCCTGATTTTTCAACCGAATCTAAAACCTTATCGGTTATATCTATTATATCATTGTTTCCTTTAGTAGAGAGGTTAAATTTCATCGTGTTAGAAATATGTTCATATTTTTTTTGACAAACCTTTCTGTTTTTTAAACAAGGTGTTCTTTAATAATTCTAATCCTAAATGAAATAAAACCATTATGCCGAACATGGCCAAAATTAATTCCGCTCCCCTGATAATCAGAGCGAAAGCGGTTCCGGCGCTTGCTGAAAAGCCCAAAGAGTTAAAGGCAAAAGCCTGAATGGCTTCATGAGAACCAAGATCGGCCGGTATAGGAATCATTGATACAAGGCAATTAAAACCAAGAATTGATAAGGCCGGCAACGCGCTCAGACTTTTTCCCAAGAACAACACCAGTAGCCAGGCCCTAAACCACATAATCCCTGCTTTTAAAAAGGCAAGAAAAAATCCTTTCCACATTGTCTTTTTTTTAGGCTTTAAAAAACTAAAAATCTCTTTTTCAATTTCTAATGGCCGGTTATCCAACTTACTGTTGAAAATCCTGCCGATGGCTTTAGCTATACTTTCTCTTTTGAAAGACTTGAAGTAAAAATAAACAATTAAAAAGGTCAAAATAAAAATAATTCCTCCGAAAATAAGCCCTGCTTTTATTGGCGGCAACCCGATTTTGAAAAGAAAGAAAAAAACTCCAAAAAAAATAACCACCAGGCTGGCGGTCAATTCCAAAATTCTGTCTACGATTACCGAAGCCATACTTTTTTCCCAGGGGACAGAATTTACCTCTTTTAAAATGTGTCCTTGAAAAACCTCAGAGCCGACAATAACTACGGGCGCTAAATATCTGATGGCAAAACCGGCCAAATAGGCGCGCCAAAGTTTTCTAAATGAGATTTTAACTTCCATTCCTCTCAAAATCTCCTGCCATTTCCAAGTTCCTACCAGAGCCATTAATATGGTAAGAAATAAAATTACCATTCCCTGCCAGCCTCCAAATCCCAAAAAAGAGTTTTTTATCTCCTGCCAGCCTACGGTTTTAATAACCCAGAAAAATAATATTGAGCCAAATAAAAGAGAAAATAAAAGAAGTAAAAATTTTTTCATTTTACTGCTTTATTTAAATCACTGAGAAATTTTTTAAGGCCTATTCGATGAAGTTTAGCCGCCTCTTCAATTGTCTCTACATTCTCGCCTGCTGCCATTGGACAACTCACACAATGCAAACCATATTTAATAAACGTAAAAGCCGTTTCGGGAAAATTTTTAATTACTTCGTCAACTTTCATATTTTTCGTAATTCTGGCAGCCTTCTTCATAAATTATCGGAAATATTAAATGGCAATAAGTTATTATACCTTATTTTTTTATTAAAATAAAAAAGGCGCAGGGCAGGGTATGGATGGAAGAACTCCTTCTTTTCTTGAAAAAGAAGAATTCTCTAAAGAGCTTCCAGCAAGCCTGGCTGCGCCTAGTAAAGTAAAGGAAGGCGGAAACGGTATTAGTTAGAGGAGGGCCCATAACTGATACCTAACAGTACATCAAATAGAGGTGAAACAAGGAGATGATATGATTTGATGTGCCTGTTTTCTGCCTCCCTCAATTTTCATAAGTGCTGCGCTTATTATGTTCGTCTTTAATAAACTTGTCAACCCCCACCACTTTCTCCTATAATCTTTTGTTGGCAGACTAACAAGCTAAACAACATATCCTCATTCAGAAAGTGGTGGGGGTCAAGTTGAAAGAAAAAATACAAATCTTTACCTTGTTTATCTTTGATTTAATTTTTTCTCAATTTGCTCCTTTTCAATCTCTTTTAAAAATTCCAAGAAAATTGGCTCATCAATTACTTCTTTAGCTCGTCTTACCCAAAGTTTATACTCAATTCTGCCATATTTCCTCCAATATTCCAAGCCCTGCAACAGGTTTACCATTCTATCGGCTTGTTTTACAAATCTCGCCTCCTTACTCAGACCTTTTTCAAAATCTAACCATAGCCGATTTATTTCCCCTTTCACCTCTGGAGATAATTTAGAGGTAAGTTTTTCCATTGCTCTCGCCTCTAATTTCTGCTTTATTTTTTCTATTTTTTCCCTTTGTTTGGCAGTCGGCCGACCTAATTTTGGTCTTATTTTAGCAACATCTTTTATTGTTAACCTCCCTTTTTCTCTCACTGCTACCGCATCGTAAGAAGTTAAATCAGGGGAATAAACTTCGCAAATGTCGTGAACCAAAGCTATTTTTATGGCTCTTTCTAGGTTCATTTTTTTCTTTTTTCCTAGAATCCAGACTAAAATTGCCAAATGAAAAATATGTTCGGCTGTTGTCTCAGGGTTCTTAATTTTATAGATTTGCCACCCCCTTCTTTTTTTTCCTTTAAGTTTACCGATTTCAATTAAAAATTTAAAAATGTTTTTCATATAAATAAATTAAAACCGGGGCATCCCGGCTTAATAATACCATGGCTTCACGTTAATTCAATAAGTTTGTTTTAAAAAGTATTATGTCGATTCGGTAACGTATTTTTTAAAGCTCGGCAGGTTGTAAAGGGAGCACTGCGCAGCCGAGCTCTGAAAAGACTTTGAATTTTAACTAAAATTAGTAAGGCTCGGTGAGCAATAGCCGCGGCTGGAGATAAGCTTTGTTTAACAGGTTTGAGCCGACGGCGTGCTCCCTGAACAGCTTGCCGAGCGATAAGAATCTCTGACTGAATTGGTTAGCAATTACATTTTAAGATAAATATCTTATTTTTTTAATTTTATAAATTGTTTCAATCGGTGAAGAAACAGATATTTCCTCTCCTTTCCTATGGCCTAAGAGAGCGCGACCAACCGGAGATTCGTTAGAAATCTTTCCTAACGCCGGGTCAGCCTCTAAGCTTCCCACGATTGTAAATTCATCAATTTGGTTGCTTACCTCAACCGTAACCTTAGCCCCCAAATCAATGATATTCTGTTTTCTTCCGGCAGGAGGTCTAATTAAAAGAGTATTCTTCAAAATATATTCCAATTCAACGATTCTTGATTCCAAAAAGCTTAAATCCTCTTGAAAAGATATATATTCCGGATTTAAGTCTTCCGATTCAAAAATCTTTGGCGCTTCCCCATTGGTCTTGGCCAATCTTAAACCTCTCAAATTCCGATATTCTTTTTTTATCTTTTCTAATCCTTCTTTAGTTAAGTAAAACTTTTTTATTTCAGACATCGAAATAAATTTATTTATTGAGAGGTGGTTCGAAGAAGTAAACTTCTTCTCTCACCCTCATTTATATTAGGGGAAATGAATCGAAGATTCATTGAACATAATTTTACTCCAAGAACATTCGTTCTTCTTCACCCTTCGCCGCGCTGCGGCTCGGGTAAGAAAGCAGTTGACTGTCTCTACGATTGATATTTTGTAAAAAATCCCCTTGACTTGAGGGGATTAAGTTTTAAAGTAAGTAATTTCTTTAAAGTATCCCCTCAGCAAATCATTTTAGCAAATGATAAAACAGGAATAACATAAGTTTCTTTAGTAGTTGTCCGGGCTGTGAGGATTGTTATCTTTATAAAATTTTTAAAATAAATATTTTTTTGCTTCATTTTACTATCTATTCCATTATATTCCCTCAACATACCTTGTCAATAGCCCGGACTCATTCCCACGATCAGAACCTGAGGCCCGGTATAAACGCCCACCGCTGAAGAAACTTGAGAAACAAATAGAACTTTAATTTTTTCTTTCTTTCCCAGCTCCTTTTTTAACCGTAATGCCTCTCTTGGGTCCTTCCCGTAAACAACCGCTATGTTTACGTCTTTGCCTTTTTGATTCTTTTCAATTTCTTTGATTAAAATTCTAACCAGGTCTTTGCCAAATCTTATTCCGAAAAACCTCACCCTCCCTTCTTTTATCCCAAATAAAAACCAAATTCCCATCTTTGAAAAAAGAGAAATTATTTTGGCTAAAATTTCAGGCAAGTAAAATCTGCCCGACCTGGCCAGATAAGTAAAATCTTTCAGTCCGCCAAAAACTTTGATTTGCGGGCAAAAACTCTTTAAAATTTCTAAAATCTCTTGCTTTTCTTTGCCCTGAGAAATCAATTCCTGAATTTTAAACGCCGCTAATCCTTCACCCGCTTCCGCTGAAAAACAATCAAAAACGCTAATTCTCTTTTTTTCTTTTACCATGGATCTGGCAATCCTGGCCGAGCTATAGGCGCCCGATAACTTACTTGATAAAGTTATGACTATAATTTCTTCAAATCTATCTAAAGCTCTTTGATATATCAAGAGAAAATCTTTAAAAGAAGGAGCTGAAGCTGTCGGCAGAGGACGGCCGGTTTTTACCCCTTCTTCTATTTTTTTAAAGAGGTTTTCTTTCGCGACAATTTCTCCGTCAGGAAATCTCGTCAAAAAGGGAATTTCAATTATTCCGTTTTTTTCCAAAAATTCTTTGGGCAGATCAGCCGTTTCTTCCACCACCAGCCCCAGCGGTTTTTTCTCGCTGATTTTCCTGATTTGTTCTGCCATATCTTCTACCTTCCATTCTGAAATTCCGAAATTAACGATTTTTTCTTTTATTTTTTCCGGAAAATTGCTGTGGATATGAATTTTAATTCTGTCTTCTGATTCTAAAATATCAATGCTGTTTCCCAACAAGCCAAATTCCTTTTTTAATTTTTCTAATTCAGATGTCTTAATTTTTCTAATCCGGAATACCACGTCATACTGATACTCTAATCTCTCTTCTGATTTTAATTCAGAAATCATCGGCCTCTCATTGTTCTCCTCTGAAGGAATAATTTGTTTTAAGCTTTCCAGCCAGGCTTCCAAAATCTTAAGAAAGCCCAAACCGCCGGCATCTACCACGTTGTTCTGTTTAAAAACCTCTAATTTTTCTTTTGTCGCATCCAAAGCCAATTTTCCCGCTTTTTGACTTTCTTCCAAGATTTTGACGATGTTTTTTTCTTTTTTAACTTTCGCCATGTCATATGCCTTTTTGCCGGCTGCCTTCATCACGTCCAAAATAGTCCCTTCTGTCGGATTCAGAATTGACCGATAAGCCGCTTTTGTCCCTTTTCTCATGGCGATGCTTAATTTTATGCCGTCTACCTTGTCCAAACTTTTAATTTGCTCCAAGAATCTTATCAGGTATCCGGTGAAAATCATTCCTGCATTGCCCCGGGCATTAATCATTGATGCTTCTTTTATATCCTGAGTTAATTCCAAAAATAATTTATATTCTTTCTGGCTGATAACCCCTTCTATCCCCAAAAGGGTGGCCGCCAAATTATAGCCTGTGTCTTTGTCAGCCACAGGCCAGACATTAATTCTGTTGATTTCTTCCTGATGTAAAACGATTTTCTTTGAGGCAGCCAGCATCATTTTTTTTAAATCTTCTATTCTAATCTCGGCTACTACTTTTTCTGGAACAAGAATTTTCTGAATAGGCCTTGTGGCGATTTTCACTCCGTTTACGGCAATTTTTGCTCCAAATTTGGCTGCTTTCCATCCGATTTTAGGCGGGAGCAAAATCGGCTCAGCCCAAGGTTTAATCAAGCCGGCGATTCTGATTGAACCATTTTTTGTTTTATTGATGATTTTTTTTGCGATTGAATTCATAAATTATTGTAAAAACCGGCGAATATCTTTCATTCTATCTAAAATACGGCATTTTTAAAATGCCGTATTTTTGCTTTCCTGTTATTTAAATCAGTCTTGATAGCGATAACATCAATCTGCCACGGGCTCTCTAGGGGAATTTTCTTTTCCATCAGCCAATTTTCAGCTATTTTCAGAATTTTCCTTTGTTTTTGGTAATTTACTTTCTCTTCCGGCGAAATTATTTTATTTGAAGTCAAGGTTTTTACTTCAATAAAACTAACGATATCATCTTTCTTGGCGACAATATCAATCTCGCCACGCAAGGGACCGGAAATAAACCGCGGAGCGTAATTTTTATCTAAAATTTTGTATCCTTTTTCTTTGAGATAATCTAAGGCAATTTTTTCACCAAGAAATCCTAATTCTTTAGTGTTCATTTGGACCCAGCGGGAATTGAACCCACATTTGCGCAATGCGAATGCGCCGTTCTGCCGTTAAACTATAGGCCCTCGCTTTCGGGGCGCTGGGATTCGAACCCAGAAATCTCACCCTCCCGAAGGGTGCATGTTACCGTTACACCACGCCCCGTTACGTTACCCAATATTTCTTTTTCGTCATTTCATCTCTTTTCTGCTCTATTTTTTCTCTTTCTTTTTCTGCGACTTCCGCTAATTTTTGTAATTCTTTTTCCGATAATTTGCCCATTTTTTTGATTTCATTTTCTAAAAATTTTTTCTCATTTTTCTCAGGCGTTTCCAGAACAAAACTGAGCAGAATATCTAAAATTTGTCCTATTTTGGGACCCGGCTGAATATCCAAAATTTTCATCACCTCATTTCCGTTAACCTTAAGCATTTTAGATGAAATCGGATCTTGAGATACCTTTTCAATAATATATTTTAAGTGTCTTAATTTATATGGCTCTGCCTTGGGAACTCCGGAACCAATTCGGTCTGCCATTCTCACCTGCAACAATTCCTCCATATTTTCCGGACCGGCTTGGCGCACGAGCCTTCTGACCGAGCTTTCTGAAACTTCATCGACATTATAATAAAAAAGGTGGTATCTGACTAATTTTACAATTTTCTCAATGTCTTTTTTGGGAAATTTTAACCGGTCTAAAATCTGGACTGTCATTTTTGCTCCCAAAATTTCATGATTATAAAAAGTGGCGTCGGGCCCTTCGCCCTGCTTTACTCTCGGTTTAGCAATGTCGTGAAAAAGAGCCGCTATTCTGACATATTTATTAAAATTCTTCTGGGCCGCGTATTTAAGAGACAGCAAACCATGCTCATAGCATTCATATATATGATGCTTATTTTGAGTTACCATATATCCTTCTTCTAATTCCGGCACAACGTATTTTAAAAGTCCGAGTTGTTTCAAAAGTTCTATGCCGTCGGCCGCTCTTTCTGAAAGGATGATTTTTAAAAATTCTTCTCTGATTCTTTCTTTGGAAATCGCCTGCAACCAGAAAGAATTTTTTTTAATGGCTTTTACAGTTTTTCCATCAATCGCCCAAGCTTTAGCTGGGGCGGTCGAAGAGAATTTTATTCTCTTTTCCCACCTCGCCTTGCTATCGCAAGGCTCGGAGAGAGAAGAGCAACGCTCTTCGATCTGCCAGCCTTCTCCCAGAGTGGTGGCAAATCTCACCGCCCTCATCATTCGTAGCGCGTCTTCTGAAAATCTGTCTTCAGGATTCCCGACCGCCCGAATAATTTTTTGCTCCAAATCCTTCTGTCCTGAAAATGGGTCTATAATTTTTAATTTAGATGCTTCCGGCGTAGCAGCGATGGCATTAACGGTGAAGTCTCGCCGAGCTAAATCTTCTTCTATGGTTTTGGCAAATCTTATTTCATCCGGATGGCGCTTGTCGGTATATTTTGCTTCAGAACGATAAGTAGTGATTTCAATTTCTTTTAATTTCGGGTTTTTACTTCCGGTTTGAACGGTTACTGTCAGAAATTTATTTTCATAAAAACTCTTGGAAAATAATTTCTGAATTTCTTCCGGTTTTGCCGAAGTCGCCACATCCCAATCTTCAGGCTCCACTCCTCTCAAAAAATCCCGGACGCAACCGCCCACAATATAGGCTTCAAAACCAGCTTTTTTCAATTCTTCAATAACAAATTTTACTTCTTTTGGAATTAGCATTTTTCCTTTTTATTCTATCTTAAAACCTTGTTTTTTTCAATTAATCAGTTAAAATTAAGACAACTTGCCCCTGTAGCTTAATGGATAAAGTGCTGGTCTTCGGAACCAGTGATGAGGGTTCGAGTCCTTCCAGGGGCATAAGCTCTGTTTTTTAAAATTAAAAAATAAAGTATAATTGAAAAAGAACGGACATTATTATGAAAAAAATATTTTTCGTTATCCTTTTTGGGATTTTAATCTTTCTTCCTTTAGCCTCTCAGGCTGCTTGCCCCACTGAAGGATTAGTCCCTTGTGGAACAGAAGGTTGTCCTTGCCAACTCTGCCATTTTTTTGTATTGTTCAAAAATGTAGTTGATTTTCTTTTAACAAAAATTATTCCTCCTTTGGCTGTTCTGATGATAGCCATCGGCGGCTTTATGTATGTTTTTGCCTATCTCAGTCCTTCGCAATCTTTAGGAGGCGGGAGCGGCGGGCCGGCCCTATTATCTCAAGCTAAAAAATTAATCATTTCAGTCATATTCGGCCTCTTAATCATCTTCGCTGCCTGGATTATTGTTAATTTCTTTTTTCAGATGATTGGCGTGGCGGAATGGACCGGGCTGAAAGAAGGCTGGTGGCAAATAGATTGTCCAGTTCAATAATATTTAACTGCCCCCATAGCTTAATTGGTGAAGCAGATCCCTCTTAAGGATAAGATTCCAGGTTCGAGTCCTGGTGGGGGCACTGTCAAAATTCAAACACCGAGCTTCCATTACCGAGCTTCCATTTTATGGAAGAGAAGGTGGAAAAGAAAGAATTTTCTTTGACTACGGAAGCGAAGGTGAAGAAGAGGACGAAGTCCTCTTCGCCTTTCAAAATAAGGTTTCTTTTTTTTATTTTAAAGGGTGGTATAATAAAATTAGCATTATGTTACTTCCTGAAGAAAAAATAAAAATTGTTGAAAAATACAAACTGCACGAGAAAGATACCGGTTCCTCCGAGGTTCAGATCGCCTTATTAACTGAAGAAATAAAAAGGTTGCTTTTACATTTAAAATCGCACCCCAAAGATTTTCATTCCAAAAGAGGGCTTTTAAGAATGGTGGCCAAGAGAAGGAAACTGCTCAGTTATCTAAAAAAGGAAGATGTAAAGAAATACAACAGCATTATTAAAAAAATAGGGCTTAAAAAATGACGAATGACAAATTTTTATGGTAATTAAACATATCGGCCAAAGAGTCGGAATATTAATTGATGTACAGAACTTATATCATTCGGCAAAAAATTTGTATCGGGCGCGGGTTAATTTCCGGGAAATTTTAAAATTGGCGGTCAGTCAGAGAAATTTAATCAGGGCTTTCGCTTATGTGGTTAGAACCAAAACCGGTGAAGAAAAACCATTTTTTGAAGCTTTAACAAAATCAGGAATTGAAACCAGAGTGAGAGATTTACAAGAATTTTACGGCGGGCTGAAAAAAGCTGATTGGGACGTGGGAATTACCATTGACGCCGTCAAAATTGCCCCGAGCGTTGATACGATTGTTTTGGCTTCAGGAGACGGCGATTTTATCGCTCTGGTTGAGTATTTAAAAAATCAGGGGAAAAGAGTAGAAATTATTGCCTTTGGCAGGTCAGCTTCCCTCAACCTGAAAGAGGTGGCTGATGAATTTATTGATTTAGAAAAAACGCCAGAGAAATATTTACTTAAGCGATGAAGCTGTCGCTTCATCTCCACCCTTCGCTAACGCTCGCTTAAGAGATGACGAACAAATTTAAATTAGAATTAGCCGGCCGGGAACTTAATGTTGAAGTCCGCAATTTAGCCGAACAAGCAAACGGCAGTCTTTTGGTCAGCTACGGCGATACCTTAATCTTAGCTACTTGCGTAATGGCTGAACAAAGAAGAGAGGTGGATTTTTTTCCTTTAACCGTTGATTACGAAGAAAGATTTTATGCGGCCGGGAAAATTCTTGGCTCCAGATACATGAGAAGAGAAAGTCGGCCGCAAGATGAAGCAATTTTAACCTCAAGATTGATTGATAGAACAATCAGACCTCTTTTCCCGGAGCATTTTTCAAAAGAAGTTCAGGTAGTGGCAACCTGTCTTTCATGGGATAGAGAAAATGACCCTGATATTGTCGGTCTTTTGGGAGCCTCTCTGGCTCTGGCAATTTCTGATATCCCTTGGTCAGGGCCGGTCGCTGCTTTGAGGATTGGCAGAATAAATAACGAATTTGTTTTAAACCCAACCTACGAAGAAAGAGAGAAATCTGATTTGGATTTGGTCTTAACCGGCATTTATCAAGGCGAAGAAGATAAATCCTCTTCTTTACCCTTTGCTGCGGCTCGGGTAAATGACGATATCTTAATTAATATGATTGAGGCCGAAGCCCAGGAACTGTCGGAAGAACTAATTTTAACGGCCTTCCAATTCGCCAAACCATACCTTAAAAAGATTATTGATTTTCAAAACCAAATTGTCGCGAAAGAAGGAAAAGAAAAAATTTCAGTTGAATCTCCCGATTCTGATTCAGAATTAGAAAAAGAGATTAAAGATTTTTTGGCTGACAAATTAGAAAAGGCCCTTTATATCTCCGATAAATCGGGCCGGATGGACAAAACCAATGAAGTGAGAGAAGAACTTTTTTCTTTTACCCGAGCGAGGCAAAGCCGAGCGAAGGGTGAAGATGAAGCGACAGCTTCATCGACTATCCAAGAGAGCCACCCAGAAAAATTAAAATATGCTAGAGAGTTTTTTGAAAAAGAGGTTAATAGATTAATCCATGAAAATATTTTAAAATCTGAAAAAAGGCCGGACCTGCGAAAATTAGACCAATTGAGAGAAATCTCTTGCGAAGTGGGTTTGTTGCCCAGAACTCACGGCTCAGGACTTTTTTGCCGAGGCCAAACTAAAACTCTCTCTATACTGACATTAGGCGCGCCGAGTGATGTAAAATTATCAGAAGGAATGGAAATTTCCGGGAAAAAACGCTTTATGCATCATTATAACTTTCCGCCTTATTCAACCGGCGAGGTAAAACCGATGAGGGGTCCGGGCAGAAGAGACATTGGCCACGGTATGTTAGTGGAAAAAGCCCTTTTGCCTTTGGTTCCTTCTTTTGAAGAATTCCCTTACACTATTAGAATAGTTTCAGAAATCCTGTCCAGCAACGGTTCAACCTCAATGGCTTCCGTATCCTCAGCTGTTTTAGCTTTAATGGATGCCGGCGTGCCAATCAAAGCCCCGGCTGCCGGAATCTCCATTGGTTTGGTAGTCGATGAGGATAAATCCTCATCTTCACCCGTCACTAAAGCTCGGGTCACCAACGAAAAAGGAAATTACAAAATTTTAACTGATATTCAGGGTCCGGAAGATCATTACGGCGATATGGATTTTAAAGTGGCCGGTACCAGAAAAGGAATAATTGCCATCCAAATGGATGTTAAAATAAAAGGAATCAATCAAGATATTCTAAAAGACGCTCTAATCCAAGCCCAAAAAGCCAGGCTAAAAATCTTAGACTTAATGGAGAAGGTTTTGCCGAAATCAAGAAACCAGCTTTCTCCTTTTGCTCCCCGAATTTTGACTTTACAGATTAACCCGGAAAAAATCAGGGAAGTCGTCGGGCCCGGCGGCAAAATTATTAACGAAATTATTAAAGAAACGGGCGTAGCAATTGATATTCAGCCGACAGGCTTAATTTATATCACTTCAGAAAAAGAAGAGGCGGCCGAAAAAGCAATTGACTGGATCAAAAATATTACCCATGAGGCAAAAGTGGGAGAAACCTTTCAGGGTAAAGTAAAAAGAATTTTTGCTTTCGGAGCAATGGTTGAAATTTTTCCAAACCAAGAAGGTCTTATTCATATTTCTCAATTAGCCCCCTATCGGGTAGAAAGAGTGGAAGATGTTGTTAAAATAGGAGACATTGTGTCTGTTCAAGTAATCAGCATTGATGAACAAGGAAGAGTAAATCTTAGCCTGAAAAAAGACTAGGCGAAGAATAGTCAAAGAGGATAAATCCTCTTCTCCACTCTTCGCTACCGCTCGGGTATAAAAATTCTATCTTAATTTTTTAAATATCATGCCCAAGGAACTCGACAAAAATATTACAGAATGGCAGGGATTAGAAATAAGAACAATGCGCAAAGATATCGCTTGGATTCAAAGCGGCGGCCACGACATAGAAAAAGAAAAGTCAGAGAA